>OBWT01000023.1_pt1 | contig 112822 bp, 119 predicted proteins | sample 1476541 | NCBI WGS metagenome assembly OBWT01 (sample SAMEA2580134, study PRJEB22360) | human gut metagenome | biome: human gut; feature: human-associated habitat; material: faeces | place: Denmark | collected 2008/2010 | reverse complement strand
GGAATTATGTCCCCTTATTTAAGTGCGTCTCAATTTCTGCTTTATTTTCACTCTTTTCTTTACGCATGGTTCTTTCCTCCTACAATCCCATCATCTCTTTTACGATCCGGTCAGATGCTTTCACCGCACCCACCAGCACCAGCAGGTTGAATACCAATTCCCCTACATAGTTCCACACAATGGTCACTGCACTTAAGGACGTATCCCCAATGGCTGGCGGACTGGCAGAATAGACGGAGAAAATGATACAGGCCAGTGCAATGATCGCCCCTTCCAGACACACCCCTGCATAGGACTTGATGAAGTTCTTCCCCACCGACTGGGAGGGTTCTCCCGCAAAGGTGGAAATGGGGATGGGCGCAATGGCAGTATACATATACAGCTTGAACATCCTTCCATATACCGTAAGGATCATGATAAAAGACAGCACTGTGATCAAAAGGCTTCCCAGCAGCGTCACGATCCACAAGGGGATGGATTCCAGCATCCCTACCGCTTCGATCTTTTCCACGATCTCTGCCGGAAGCTCTGTCACACCCCCGTCTGCCATTCCCGACTGTGCCATGATGGTCGATACGATCCCCTGTACAATGGAAAACAGGGCGGTCATCAATTCCATGCCATACATGATGGCGCCTTGTGCCAGTGCAAACCGGATAAAGGCTTTGAGGGCATGTTCCGGCTTTTTCATGTCTGTGAAGTTCCATTAGAGAACACAAAGCAAATACCCTCATATCCAAAGATACAAGGGTATGCTTAACGGTCATGCGTTTAGGTATTTCTTCATCTCCGCCTTTATCTTTTCTCTGGCGGCAGTTACAGCACGACCTACGGATTGTTGGCTGCAATGCTCGATTTTCCCTATCTCTTTATAAGTCATTTCATACTCATAGTGGAGCAGGAAACGCCGCCTTTGCATTTCTGGCAGCTTGCTGATAATCCTCTGGAGCAGTTCTGCCCGTTCTTCCTCAAGAATAACCTCCTCAATGCTTTTAGGCTGTCTTACCGCCCGCCAGTTCAGAGTTTCCTCCATAATTTCCGAAAACTCCCTGTGACGGTAATCCCAACCCTCAATTTTCCTTTCGTCAAGTTCCAGTCTCCGAAACGCCATATAGAAGTCATAAGATACGCACAGCTTTTGGATTTTTCCCTGCCCGTCACGAAAACTGATATGATAGCTTGTTCCTGCCTCTGTCACTACTTCCCGAAGCCAGTATGACCGTTTAGGTATCGCCATTGCCTTGTCCTCCTGCTAAAAAATGGGTGAGAGGGGTTGTCCTCTCACCCAGTACCCCGCAGGAAACAGCAGGGCTTTAGATACTATAAGAGTTTTCTCAGCTTTTTCCGCAGATGGTCTAACCTCGCATAGACAGCACCCGCCGATAAATCAACCATCGGCGCAATCTCCTTTAGGGAATATCCCTGCATTTTCAGCAGGACAATTTGCAGGGTACGCTTGTCCACCGTAAACAATGCACGGTATAGGTTTTCGTCCTCGATTTCATTCAGCATATCCCAGACTGTATTGACCTCCATGGGCGGCTCCTGTATGGCAGTTTCCGCTATGTATTCCCCAACATCATTCAGGCGTGTGTAAAACCGTCTGTCAGAATTAAATTCTTCTCTATCAAAAGTGCGAATTTCCTCAATCGTTTCTTCATCAACTCCGCACTCCCGTAAAATCTTTTCTTCTTTTTCTTTCCAGAGCCGCCATCTGCGCTCTGCCTTTCCGTGGTTGTATGCCACTGTTCTTTACCTCCAATCTGAATTTTTTTGAAAATCCAGATTGGCAGGCGGTGAGCGACACCCAACGCCAGAAGCGGGCTTATCCTGTCTCTTGACAAAAAGCGACAAAAGAAAAACCGCAAAGGCTGTCAGACCATTGCGGCTATGAGAAGTAAAAGCTCTTTTATGTAGATATTTGTCCTCTGCTTTTAGTGCATAAAAGAGCCATATCAAAACAAGGAATTTTTTAACAGATTATCCTCGTTTCTGTCTGGTAATATGTAGAACGCCGCACGGATCAGCGGCAGGATAGAAAGTGAAGAAAGACGCAAAAAATCCCTCCAAACTCAAAACGGGTTTAGAGGGAGCATTAGGGCATAACAATACAGTCCGTCAAAACTCCGTTTTTTTATATGGCGGACTGGGCGGACTGATAAACACTATCCGAAAAAGAAAGAGCCGATGATCTGTGAAATATCTCACAAGTTCATCGGCTCTGCGTCTGTGCGTCTGGCTCTTTGATGACAGTTATATGTAATTTTTTCGCATTGATTAAAGTTTCTCGTTTGCATTTCGGGCAATAAAGAGGATAATGCACCAAAACAGTATCCTTCCGTATTTTGTCACGAGTTTTATTTCCACAAACAGGGCAACATACCCATTCAGAATTTATTTTTTCCATATTGTCCCCTCACTATTTCCACGGTTTACCGCCATCGAGCCAACCTTGCTCCGCCCAATACTTCCCATCAAGGTGTTCGGGGTCGGATTTATGTATGGATTTCTGTATCATACGGCAGAAGAAAAACTTAATTTTCGTAATCAAATTCGTGTGTGCGGATTTTGTGTAATCCATATGCGCAAACTTCTTGGATAGTTTTTGAACTTTTCCTGTGAGTTTAGCTTGTTTCTTTTTAGAAAGTTTTTCCCAAACAATATCGCTCATCAACGCCCCAGTAAATATCCCGATCTCGGAAATCCCCCACCAAGATAAACTGTGCTTTATATCTTTCGCTGCAGCTTTTGCTCCGCTACCCAAGCACTGTGTTATGATGACTGCCCGCTTCCCAAACATTTCAGGAGCAGGGCGGTGTGGCATCCATCGGTAAGCAAAATGGTCAAGCAATGCTTTCATTGCTCCCGTAACATGAAACACATATGCAGGAGAAGTCATTACAATCAAATCCGCTTTTAAAAGCGATTCATCCATTTTTCTAATGTATTCAGCGTCCTTGCAAGTTTTTTCGCCCTTTAATGTGCAGTTCAAGCAACCAACACAGAAGTTTGGACAATCTTTTGGAAGATAATATTCTGTAATATTCGCTTCATCCCTAAACTCAGTTAAAAACGTCTCTTTCAAGCGGTAGGTAACACCGTGTTTCTCTGTTCCGTTTATCACTGTGATATTCAATCTTTATACCTCCAAAATGTCGTGTAAAACTTGTGTATGAAAGTTCTTGCGGTTTTCTTTCTGTCTAAGGTCAATCCCCAATATTTGTGATATGATTTCATATCGCAGGAACATTTGCTGCATAACGGTAATCAAATACAGTGTTTTTCTCTTTATTGCCGCTTCATCAAGGTCAGGACGGCAGGCGGCAACAATCGGAAGATACGCCTCATAAGTTCTGTAAGTATTGTCACCTTCTTTCGGTGACTGCATGTCGGTAAGAATGGAAATTTTGGAAACAGCATAATGTTCAAACAGAAAATCAAGTGTCATATTGCTGAGATATTCCAACTTTTCAAAGGGGGTAAAACTGTCCGTTTTCTCCCGTATATTCTGAAATCGCTTAACCGTTCCGTTTATCATACGCTCAATACATTGCTCAATAAGTTTCTCTTTATTTCCAAAATGATAATTCACAAGACCTAAGCCAACGCTGGCTCTTTTGCATATTTCACGCACTGTAATTTCATCTAAACGCTCGCCTTTTTCTTCGATAAGTTTAATCGTTTCCTGTATGATTGCTTCTTTATTATCCACGCTACGCCTCCTGCTGAACAATGTTCAAAAGCATTATACTGAACATCGTTCAAAAAGTCAAGGGATTACGATAACTGAATAGCGAATGTATTGGTGTCAAAATGCCGTATTCAAGCAGCTTACAGCGAATAGAAAATGACGGATAAGGAATTTATCCCTATCCGCCACAGTTTTACAATTATATGCGTTACATTTTTTAAGTATAAATAATCTCCCTCTCCACAATCTCCCTTGCACACGCCCGTATGTTATTCATTCTCTGCACCCATTCTAAGGCGTTTTCCGCCTTTAGCTGTTCCGTTATACCCTGCGCCCGTTTCATCTGCTCCGTGAGCCTTTCCATGCGCTCCTGCGCCTGCTTGTCGATGTCGGCAAGGTAAGCATTCAGCCTTCCGCTTGTGAGCAGGGTTATGTAGGTGGCTCTGCGATATTCTTTCAGATACCGCAAGTGCCGCTGCCCCCATACGCCTATGGGCTGTTCGTTCTTGGCGGGTACTGTGAGGCAGGGGAGGAGATAATCCCCCTGCTGTTCATAAGTGCCGCCCAACTGTTCAAAGATTGATTTTGTCATTGTCATTTCCTCCATTACCGTATTTTTACCCTTTTCGCCTTTGCGTACATGACCTTTATCAGCAGCTCGCCCACACAGTCCGTATATCTTCCCGCCGCAAGTAACTTGTTGCGGAAGTCGATCAGAGCGTGGAGAACAAGCTGCCTTTCTTCCTCGCTAAGATACAAGTGATATTTTCCCATAGCCTTTCCTTTCTTTGAGAGGGCAGGCGTTTTTCCTGCAAGGGTGTTTCAGCACCTTTGCGGAAAATACCCGTTCCCCTATGTAGCCGCCGAAGCGGTAACAGATTTTAATCATCTGTTCTGCCCCGGCATTGGTTTCCGTGCGGTCATAGACCTCAATCCTCTCCACAAGGAGATTGAGATTTTCAGCAGTCAATTCCTGTATCCCCACATACTGCGCCATCAATTCCGCCCACCTGACAGCGTTCTGCTGATTGTCCTTAACCTCCTGCATGGCGGCTTCTAAAGCCTGTATCTGCCCTAAAAGCTGTTCCTGCTCGGTCTGGTACTTATCCATCAGACGGTTAAAATTGTCATGGGAGATACGCCCCGATACACTGTCCTCATACAGACGGTCAAACAGTCTCGTCACTTCCTCATACCGTTTCTTTGCCGCTTTCAGTCTGTCGGCATTGTTTTTCCCCTTGCTCCCGTCTGCTTTGGCGTTCATCTTCACTGCCAGAGCCACCGCTTTCTCCCTGTCCTCATAGGCAAGACGGGCGTGGTACTGAATGTCCGCAAGCACCGCCTTGTATAAATCCTCATAAAAAATACGGTGGTCTGTGCAGGCTTTGGTATCGTGGGCGTAAGTGGTACACACATAAATCCTGTGCCTTTTCCTCGTCCAGTAGCGCAAGCCCAACGCCTTTCCGCAAGTGCCGCACTTCACAAGCCCCGCAAAGGGAGAGACAAAGTTATCGGCGGTATCCCGCCTGCGGCTCAAAATCTTCTCGTTTGCCCCGTCAAACACCTCCTGCGTCACAAGCGGCTCATGGGTGTTTTTCACGGTAATCCAGCCCTCTTTTGGTACTTTCTTTGAGGCGTTGACCTTGAAGATACTCTCGGTCTTGCACATCACGCAATGCCCCAGATAGAGGGGATTGGAGATGATATTGCGTATGACAGTGTGCGACCACTCATACTTGTTCTCTGGATTTTCAAACCGCTTGGAGTAATCCTTTTCGCCCCGGCTGTGCAGCCACCATGACGGGCAGGGTACTTGTTCCTCACGGAATACAGCAGCGATTTTGTGCGTTCCCATGCCTGCGTTGGCAAGCTCAAAGATTCGTTTTACAATCCACGCTGTTTCCTCGTCCACCATCAGTTTGTTGTGGTTGTCGGGGGATTTGCGGTAGCCGATGGGATTAAAGGAAGAACGGTACAGCCCCGCCTTTGCCCTCGCACGGATAGAGGAACGGATTTTGCGGGAATTATCCCGGCTGTAAAACTCGTTCATCACATTTTTCAGAGCCGCTATATCGTTATTCTTGTTGGCGGTATCCACACCGTCATTGACTGCGATATACCGCACATTTTTCATGGGGAAGTAAATCTCCGTGAAGTGTCCGACCTTCAGATGGTCACGCCCCAGACGGGATAAGTCTTTCGTAATGACCACATCAATCTTTCCCGCCTCGATGTCATCGAGCATACGGTTAAAGCTCGGACGGTCAAAATTTAAGCCACTGTACCCATCGTCCACATAGATTTCCACCACCAGAAAGCTATGCTCCTTTGCGTACTGCGTCAGCATGGCTTTCTGCGTTTTGATACTCTCGCTGTCGCCCTGCAGCATATCGTCCTTTGATAAGCGACAGTACAGAGCCGCCCTTAACATTGCCATTCAGCTCGCCTCCTTTGTATCTGTACTGCCCTCATTGTATTGCGGAAGTTTGAATATCTCAAAGGTGCGGGGAGAGGATTTTCCCCTCCGCACCTCATTTACAAGCAGGGAAATAAACAATTCCCGCATATCTGCGCCGCCCGTGTAAGCCGCTTGCACGATGATTTTCGGGCGTATCGCTGTCTTTGCCATAGGCATACCTCCCTTCAAAATCTCACTGTTTTAGTTCCTTTTTCAGAACTGCAAGGAGTTTCTCCGCCTCCGCCCTTGTCAGCGTAATGCCCTTGCCGCATTTCTCACGGGCAGGGGAAAAGCTGCGGATGTCGTACTTCGGCTCGTTCCCGTTCCACGCAATCAGGTTGATTTCCTTTGTATAGCCGCTGTCGCTTGTGGAGAGGACAGCGATTTGTTTTACGATTTCATACTGGATTTCTTTCATCAAAGACCTGTCCTTTCTGTCCGTTACCCGCCGAGAAAAGAAGATTATCGGCTGTCACGGTTTCGTTTTCTCTGTAATTCACGCTCTAATAAGCGGATAATACAATCTTCTATCTGCTTTGGCGTTGTGCCTCTGGGAAAATATTTCCGCAGCTTGTCCATACCGATTTTCACGGTTTCCCTCTGGTTTGCCTTTTCCTCGGTCATAATCGCAAAGATGGTATCCATATCAAGCCGCCCCATCTGGCTTAACTTTTTCATGCGCTGCGCCTGCGAAAGAGATGGGGTAGCGTCCTCGCTCTCCATCGTAATCCGCAGGTTTTCCTGCTCGTCCTTCTTCAAAAAAGACAGTTCCACCGCAGGGGTAAGGGCAATCTGCCCCTCGTCCACCATCTGCAAAATCGGCGGGATTAACTCGGTCAGACGGATATATCGCTGTACGGTGGTCTTTCCAATACCAAAGCCCTGCGCCACCGTTTCGTCCATCCGCAACTTCGTCCCAACTTGGGACGAAGTTAAATCCGTGCGGTATCCCTGCCTTTTCATCGCCTCCAACTTCATCTTATAAGCGAAAGCCCTCTCGCTCGGCAGGATATTTTCTCTCTGGATATTGCTGTCCACAAGGGTAATAATCGCCCGGTCACGGTCTAAGGGCAAAACAAAAGCAGGGATTGTCTCTATCTCTGCAAGCTGTGAGGCACGGACACGCCGCTGCCCTGCGATGACTTCGTACCCGTTCCCGTCCTCCTTCGGGCGGGTTATGATGGGCGTTACCACACCAAACTCTTTGATACTCTCCGCCATTTCCATCAGCAGTCCGTCCTCCACCAGACGGAACGGGTTATCGGGGAACGGGTGTAAATCCTCAATCTTCAACACGGTAAAATCCTGTTTTTTCAATGGCTTTCCTACCTTTCTCTTGACCTATTTCTATTCGATTTCTGCAATTCTTCCAACACTTCGGGCGGGATTTTCCTGAGCAGGCGTTCCAACTGCTGATTGGTGCGCTGCAACTCAAATATCTTCTGATTGGCTTTCTGCACCTTTAATTCCTCTGCGTATTTCTCGTCACGCAGCTGCCCCGCATAGTCGCTTTCCTGCCCGATTTTCTTTTTGAGGCTGTCGATATAGGCGCTCTGTTTCCCGATCTCCCGTGAAAACTTTTCCGCCTCCGGCAGCCATGCGGAAAGCAGGGAGAGCGCCTTATCCCGTTTCTTCCCTGCGTTAAAGGCGTTAATATCGGACAGCGCCGCCACGATTTCCTCATACTGTTTATCCAGCCTGCCGCCCAGCTTAAAGAGCCATGTGGGGATATGCTTTCGCCCCGTAATCATTGAGGACTGCCCCCGTTCCAACTCATTCCACCGTGCGGACATACGCTCATGGTAGGCGGTCTGCCACTCGGATAAAGACTTCTGGTTGCCTAAAAAGTATTTGGCAGACAGCTTTCCCTCTGGCGTAATCGGCACAAAGCAAAGGTGCATATGGGGTGTTTTCTCGTCCATATGCACCACAGCAGAGAGGATATTTTGCTTTCCCACACGCTCCGCTATGAAGTCCAAAGCCATAGCAAAGTAGGCTTTCTGTTCCTCTGGCGGTAAGCTGTTCATAAATTCAGGAGAGGCGGTAATGAGGGTTTCCACCATCATCACGCTGTCTTTGCGCACCTTGCAGCCTGCCTCCTGCACCATACGGTTAATCTCTTTTTTGTAGGTGTAGCGTGGCGGCGGCACAAGATGATAGTTGTACTTGGAGCATTCCATATCAATATCGGGATTGCTCTTGTACGCCTCCTTCTTCCGTTCATTGTGGCGTTCACAGGCAGCCACAGAGCCTGCCTTGCGTTTCTGGAAACGCAGGATTGCGTAAGGCATAAGCGTTCAACTCCTTTCTTTTTTCGGCGGGTGTTCTTTGGGCGGTGACGGTGGTGACAGTGATGACGGTGGTAATGGGATACCCTCCCAGATGGCACAGCACTGTCACCGGCACCGCCTTTTCCCGCAGCCGTAGGCGACGGGGAGCAGGGCGCAAGCCCTGCATAAAGGGAGTCCAGAGGGAACGTCTGGCACACGCTCCTTGCCTGCAAGGTGTAGTGTGTTACACCCTGCAAAAGCGTGCTGTAAAAACCGGGGCGGTTTTTTCAGCCGCAGGGGTGGCTTTACGAGCCGAGGGAAGCGAGAAAAGCCCACGCCTGCACGGAGCGTTTGCGGGGTGTTCTCCCGCAGGGTGGCAGGGCGCATATCGAAAAAGCATTGTCATCTCCGCCACGCCTGCCACCCGTAGGGCAAGAGCGATAGATTTCACTTTGCTGTGGTGTCAGTGACAGACGCAAGGGGTATCCCGACATCGCCGTCACCACCGTCATCACTGTCACCCGACTGCTTTGTGAGCGCAATCAGCCTGCCCTCTTTCTTCCTGCGGTACGCATACCCGATATGGTTGTCCGCTAAGAAAGTCGTGCGATACTCATTGAGCCACTTGGTAATGACGGTGGGTGGGGTGTCTGTTTCTTTCATCGCCGCCAGAAGCTCCGTGGCTGTGCCGCACCAGTTTTCTTTGTCCTGCATGAACTCTACGAGCCGAAAAAGGACAGGCGGTATGCTTTCCCTCGCAAGCTGCTCCTGACCTTTTCGCTCCACCATCTCCCAACTGCACTCCCTGAAACGCAGGACAAACTCCTGATACTCAATATCCCTGCCCACACAGTAGAGCCTTGCGGTGTCGGACGCACGGGTTTCCTTTTCCAGTACAAAGGTAGCGTCTGCGCTCCCCGTCAGCCCTGTTGTCCCCGATACCTTGTTGAACACATCGCTGTCGTTCTGCTTGCGGATATGGTGGACAACGATGACCGCAAGGGAATGCCGGTCGGCAAACTCCTTAATCTGGGAAATATCCCCGTAATCACTGGCATAGGCGTTGTCTTTTGAGGCGGTGCGTACCTTCTGCAAGGTGTCAATCACAATGAGCCTGCTGTCGGGGTACTCCTTCAGATAGTCCTCCAACTGCACGATCAGCCCCGTGGGGATAAGACCGTCCACCACAAAGCGTGGCTTGTCAAGCGGCTGATAGAGCAAGGTATCTGCGTCCACCATGTTCAGCTTTTGCATGGGCGTCCTCCTTCCGCTTTCGTCTGGTTATTGCATACTTGTCCATAGGCATTCGACCTCCTTAAAATTTTTATATCTCCGCCATAAGGACGGGGATATGTAAGCACAGCCATTCCATACAGTTCCACGCTTTCCCAAAGCGGCGTTGCCTCTGCCTATGCTGTGCATGGATTAAGCAATGGGTGCGCTCGTATCATGGCGGCACTGTCCGTTGCGGCAGGTATCCCTCTGGCGGCTGCTGTGAAATTTTCAAGGTACAGACGGGCAGACTTGCCCCCTACCTTACAGCCCGTGCGGATAGCCGATTTTGGACACTGTGTTCTGATTTTTTGAAAAAGAAAAGCACCTGCATATATCCGTTCTTTTCTCGGATAGTTGCAAGTGCTTGCCATCGGATAAATCCGTATTCAGTTGTATATGTTCTCTAACAGAAATTCACATCTGTAAAGCTGCCACAGGTCTTTACGATCCCGGCTGCAAAAAACAGTACCAAAAGTCCATATCCAATGGCAGTCAGCGCCCCGTTGATCCCGGTGATGACACTCCAGATCGTCCCGCCCTTAAAGGATTCCGGGCTTTGGGTAAGGAGCGTCCAGATTTCTGCCAGCTTCTCATTCCAGGTGTTCAGTGCAGAGTTTAGGTTCTGCACGATCCAGTTATCACTCAAACAGTCTCACCTCCTTTGCCGGGGCAGGAAGATGTCCTCCCTGCCCGCTTCTGTCTCTACCCACTACCCAACGATCAGGTCCAGGATCTCTTTTGCAAAGGTGATGATGACACCGCCTGCCAGCGTCAGAAACCCGTTGGCTCTCTGGCTGGGATCATGGCTCTTTAAGCTCAAACCTACCTGCACCACACCAAATCCCAGTAAGATCAAGCCGATGGCCCGGATCAGGGAGAAGATAAAGGTGGACAGGTTATTGATGACTGACAGGGGATCTCCGGCTGCAAGCACCGGGATACCACCTACCGTCATAGTAAGCACCAGCGCTGCATACGCGGCAAGGGTACGCTTTGGTCCTCTGCCCATAGGCATCGGTGCAGTAGCATGGTTTGCTGTCTGTCTCTTTGGCATTTCATTTCTTTTCTTCAATGGCATTCCTCCAATCAAAAAGACTGCTCCCTGCCGAGGATCTCCCCAGCCGAGAGCAGTTCATAATCATCCAGTCTCCTGGTATCAATGGTTACATCTTCATGGGACAGGGGAGCCTTCGCATAATCATAAGGCGGCGCCCCTCCATCCTCCGTATATTTCACATTCACATGTTTATGCAGATCATATTTCTCATCCAGAATGGGGCGTTCTCCACGCACCAGAAGCACTGCCTTCCGGTTATCCAAAAGGCGTACTTCATCGGGGGTCAAAAGTTCCCTTCCTGACTGCTGGAAATTCACAGAATAGCTTCCACCCCTTCCCTTGGTCTGCCCATAGGTATTGGTATCCAGTGTTTCTTTCCCCAATAGTTCCGAGACATATTTATGCCCCTCTTTTTCATTGCCGCCCAGATATAAAAATTCGTCGCAATTCCCTATGAGACTTTCCCAGCTATCCTTAAACAAGGCTTTCATCTGCGCAATGTTCTGGATGATGATGCTGCAGGAAATTGCGCGCGACCTCATGGTTGCCAGAAGCTTGTCAAAATCATCCGGCAGCGCCACGTTTGGCCACTCATCCATAATGCAGTGTACCGGGATAGGAAGTTTTCCATGGTATTTCCGGTCCGCCACATAGTAAAGGGTTTGAAAGAGGTTACTGTAGATCATGCCCACCAGATAATTGAGGCTGGTATCCGCATCCGGGATACAGCAAAACAGCGCCACCTTTTTCTCCCCGATGCTGTAAAGATCCAGTTCATCGGTACAGGTCAGATTGGCGATCTGTTTTAAATTGAACGCAGCCAGACGGACGCCTACGGAGATCAGGATGGACTTTGCGGTCTTTCCTGCCGCCTGCTTGTAAATGGCATACTGCTTGACTGCAATGCTTTCCGGATTTCGCATCTCCAACCGTTCAAACAGGATATCCAGCGGAGACTGGTATTCCTCATCGTCCTCTTTCACCTGGGCAGAACCTAACATTTCCATGATCATGGAGAAGTTCTGTTCCTCCGGCGGCGCTTCATGCAGAAGGTACAGCATGAGCGCCTGCAGCAAGGCGGTCTCACTTTTCTCCCAAAACGGGTCCGAACTCTGCGCCCCTTTCGGGGTAGTATTTCGGATCAGGTTGTTGATGAGCTTTAGCACATCCTTGTCATCCCGCACATAGGCAAAGGGATTGTAGCAAAAAGATGTCTCCGGGTTAATAAGATCAAACACCCGGACTTCATACCCTTCCCTCTCCAGCAGTCCTCCGGTTTTCCGAAGAAGCTCTCCCTTAGGATCGGTGACCACCATGGAACAGTTACACTGCATGATATTGACTACGGCGTATGCCCGGCTTTTTCCCGCACCGGAACCGCCCACCACCAAAACATTTAAGTTCCGTTTGTGCTTATAGCAGTCCAATCCCATGCGGAAGTTCTGGGTTAAAATGAGATTCTGGGTGTACCGCTTGTCCCGGTAACGCTTGCAGATGGAAGCTGCATCGCCCCATTTGGCAGAGCCATGCTCCACCCCTCTTCGATAATTTTTCTTCTGGGAATAATAAATACCGATGCCTAACACATAGGCGATTGTGAATGTGAACACACACCGCAGCGTGTACGGCGTATAAGAAATAGAAAAAGGCTGATCCAGTTTTTCGGTCAGCACTTGTAAGATCTGTAACAGATTCGTATCCGGTTTTATGGCACAGGCAGTGATGGCGCCTGCCCACCAGACAACAGGCAAAAACAGCAGCCACACCCAAAGGTCCGCACGTTTCCATGCTACCTCTGCGGGCTTCTCTCCTTCTTCGCTTTTTCACTCTTTGGCACTTCGTTTGCTGGTCCGTCTATCCTATGAAAAGAATCCTCTCCGGGGATCAGGGCAAGGCTTCGCCCATTCTCCCAATGCATGTGAATCTGCCCGGCATCATCAATATATGCTACCGTTCCTTGTAATCCCGGCGGCATCCCCGGCTCATCCATAAAGTCCAGGCAGAGCCTTGTTCCTTTCGGATACCGCTTTCGTAATTGTTCCACTTGTTTTTGATCGTACATACTCATAGACATCCCTCCCTTCTGTTACCAGAAGAAGCGCCTGCTGGTGTTTGGTTTCATGACCTTTAAGATCACGCTGTCAATGCCGTCGCTGTACCTGCCCATGGCAAGATACTTGTCCCGCAGCCGATTGAGGGCATTGCGAAGTTCCCGCTGTTCCTCGCTTATAATGGGAAGCCTTTTCTCGGAAAGCTCATAGGCTCGGACTTTCTGCAGCATGGCTTCTGTCTCTGGGTGAACCGTTCCCATCCGGCTCTGGGCTGCCAGCTCATCTTTGAGTGCCACTGTAAACATATTTTTCATGATGTTATCCGTTTTTAAATAGTAATCTGCCATCCCCGTTCCCTCCTATCTTTGTTACACCCAACATACCACAAGAACCCTGCAATAGCTATCCCAACGGCGGAACTTTTTTAAGAACCTATCGCTCCGGCTGTTTCTCTTTTTTCTCTTTCTTCGGTGCCTGCTTTGGAGGTTCCTCAAAAGAAAAATCATCTTTGGAAAAGGTCTGCTCCTGTTCCCCGAAATTTCGTTCCATATGGTTACGGATAGTATAGGCTGCCTGCCGGACATCATTTAAAAATCCCCGCAGTTCCTGGGGATCTTTCTGTCCATTTGCCTGCATCTCTGCCACTTTTCCAAACTGGAAGCCGGACACCTCTGCCCCATACCGCTTGCCAATCACATACGCAGCACAGTATGCCTGGGCATTCACCTTCTTCCTTGCATAGTTCCCATCGTGCTGATCCAGGGCGGCACAAGCCAGTTCCCGGTTCACTGCATGGAATGTTGTATTCTCATCCATTCCGTTGCGCACATAGACGGTACGCTGTTTCGGGATATACTGTGCCTGGATGCCCTCCGGCAGATTGTCTGCAATCTGCATCCGCACTGGCTGATCCTTTAAGACTGCATGGATCAGTTCTTCCATGGAACGCTGTGGACGTTCCTCCAGCGGTTTCCCAGACATCTGGCTGATGTCAAATCCTTTACCGATGGCATAGCCTGTCCGCATCTCCCCGTCTTTTTCATATTCCGTACTGACCATATAGGTGTAGCCATGCACCCCGGATTTCGGAGAACGGTGTTCTTTTTTCCAGTAATCATAGGATTTTACCACCGTTGCTTCTGGATTCTGTCCGTAGATCAACAGAAGGTTGGGTGTTTTCTGCGTATTGCACTGTGCCATAAAATCTAAAAATCCCTTTAAAGAATCCCCGTTTTGGAACACCGCCTGTGCCTGGGCGTCTACCTCTGCCCATACTTCTTCCCTCTGCTGTTTTTTCATGGCTGCATATTCTTCTTTTGATAACTGCTGTTGTGGAGTTTTTTCTTCCCCTGCCCCACCAGGGATCATGTTCGTTAAATCCATAGCCTTACCTGCCTTTCACTTTCTTCTGTTCCCTTCTTTGTTGATTTCTCGGTTTTCTCCGGCTCTGCTGTTGCTTCTGCCGCTGTTTCTGTTCCGTTTCAATCTTTTTTAATTCCTGCCGGACAGATGGTTTCTCCCCTTTCCAGCTAGTTTCCTGCCCGGAAAAAGAACCGCTGCTGTGCGAGGAAGGTCCGGACAGATTCCCTGCCTTCTCCGCCTGGGTAAAATTTCCCTCCGAAGGAGAGACTTCCCCTACATCAAACAGATGCTCTTCTTCATCCAGTTCGAACTCAATGGTCCCTTCCGGCAGCACCACCTTTTCGGTCTTTGCCGGAAGTTCTTCTTTTGCTTCGGTTTTCTCGGTAAACTCTGCATCGATCACACGCTCTCCTTCCCGGACTGGCGCTTGTTCCACAACCGCTTCCCCGGCTTCGGATTTTACAAAGTCCAGATTCATCTTATCCAGCACCCGGTTCACCTTTGCCGCATCATCAGCAAACACCATGATCTCGGGAAACTGGGGGTTCTTCTTATCCCGGATGACCACATACAAAAGTCCCCTGGATTTGGCTTCCCCGGCAAACTCCCGCAGCCTGTCATGGGGAATGGTGAAAAATTTCATTGCCCGCTGTTCCTTTAACATCCGAAGCAGATTGGTCTTTCCCCTGGTCTTTTTCTGGTCCTTCATCACCGCAACGATCAGCACCGCCAGATTCTTTGCAATGCTCCCGCTGATCCGTAAGGTATGTTCCATGCCTTCCATGGAATACCGAACAATCTGATCTGCCGCATCACCGCCATAGTTCATACGCTCTCACCTCCTTACCGCTTCCGTTCTTCTTCCCTTCGTTGTTTCCCGGACGATTCCTGTATCTGCTCCTGTTCCTTTGCCTGTTTTAACCTCTCTTCCATCTCTTTCGACTGGATCTCAATCTGCTGGCTTAAACGGATCTTCTTCCGAAGTTCTTTTAATTCCCCGTTGATCTCCTGAATCCGCATACCGCCCGGTTCTTTTCGGTATAGCGTTCTTCGCTCCTTCATTAAGGAAAGCACCTGTTCCTCCAAAGGTTTCCGGTATGCTGCCAGCTCTTCCCTGGTGTTGATCCCCTCTTTTTGCAAAAACTCCATCTGCCGGATGCGGAGATCCAGTTTTCGGATATCGGAACGGACCGCATAAGAAATCCGTTTCGGCTTCTGCTGAAGCACTCCCATCCGATACAGATAAGAAAAATACAGCTTTTGAAGTCCGGTAAGTTTCCTCTTTGGAAACTGCACCTGTGTTTTTCCATACACCTGTTGGATCTTTGGACGCAGGATCTTCTCCCGGATCTCTGCCTCCCCATAGCCTTTTCCCAAGGAACGCAGACGGACATACCTCTCCATATCCGGTGTCTTTAATGCCGGATACTTCCGGTTCAGCTTCCAGGTATAACCCCGCTTCTCCATTTCTTTTACAAACTGACTCCAGGAAAAGCTCACGCCAATGGCATCCCGGATATCCATGCGGATGACAGTCCTCCAGGTAGGTTTCCCTTCTGCTTCTGCTTTCCACTGGGCATAGTGCATGGCTTTCCCCTGGTTCGTCTGGATCACGGAAAGACCGTATTTCCTGCATAAGCCATCCGAAATCCGGCGCACTTCGGTAAAATAACTTTTGGCATTGCTGTGGTATTTCTTCCCATCCACCATGCTCACCGAATTCCATACCAGATGATTGTGGTAATGACTGGTATTCAAATGGGTGGTGATCACCACTTCAAACTGCCCTTTCAATAACTGCTCTGCCAGTTCCTGTCCGATCAGATGTGCCAGTTCGGGGGATACTTCCCCTTTTGCAAAACTCTGCACCAGATGGTAGCCCTGTACCCCGCCTTTCTTATGGAAGCGCTCTTTGGTCTTTACCATGTCCGCATAGGCATTTTCACAGGTACACCCCATGGCATCCTCAAAAATGGTCTCTTCTGTTTTTTCCCGGTTGCATGCATAATCAATGGCTTCTTCCAAAGAACCGGCGCTCTTGGTGGTCTTCGTCCGGTCCTTCACATAGTCGATGGAACGCTCCAGGCGGTGGACGGGGAGGACACTGGTATATGCCATCTACCATTCCTCTTTCACCAGACGCCAGGTCTCTTTGGAAATCCGGAGCATCTCCTGTACGCTGGCTTCCCCTGCCATCCCGGTGCCATTGGCAACATGGGCAAGCTGGTTGGCATTGTTGCAAAGTCCCGCAATCTTTCGAAGAAGTTCTGCATGATGCTCACAGGGCTTTGTCTGAAGCTGTGCGCCTAAGATCAGGGAACGTAAAAATTCCTCCCTGCTTAGTCCACTCTTTGCGACCTGCCCGTCCAGATGCCGAAGTTCTTTCGCATTCAAACGGACAGGAACTACATGGTTTCGTTTTCTCATTCGACCACCTACCTTTCCTTCTTTTATGCTGTCTCTAAGGGATACACCTGAATCCCCCTGCGTTCCATCTGCCAGAGGAATTCCCCGATCTCCCAAATCTGCCCATTCACATCCACCTGCTTCCCATCCACAAAGCGGCAGAGCCCAATCTCTTTCGTTCCGTCCTCTGCCATCATGCAAAGGCTTTCCCCATCCGAAAGGGAGAACCTCTCTATTCCTTCCCGATCCCGGAAATGGATTGTTTTCAGTTCTCCCTTCTTCTGTCTGCGTATCCGCATCTGTTCCATCTGCTGATCCTCCTGCTTTCCGGCAACTACACAGCACATGATTCCAATGCCAAAGGCTGCGCCTGCCACTATCCCAAGAGCCATTCCTGCAAAAAACATTTCACTTCTCTCCTTTCTCGACTGCCGGGGGATTGGGGTTCTCCCCAAAGTGCGTTTGGATATCCAAACGCTATGCTTGCCAAACCAGTTCCATCGATTCAAATCGACTCCCCCATGCAAGTTCTCTTTAACGTTCTCTTTGATATTTCTTCACTGGATGGATCAACTTTTTATAGTCACTCGCCATTCGACCTAAAATACAATATCCATCGGCACCATCCGCCACCTGATTTTCATATTCCTTTATTGGTAACATAGGCAGTTTCGGATCATCCTCCTTCCAAAGTTTCATTACATCGAACTTCTGACCTTCTATTTCTACGGTCTTAATGCAGACTTCATAGTCTTGATATTTATAAGGAAGATACTCTTTAATAGAATTCGTAATCATATCATAAAACATAAACCAGGGAGGTCCTGGTTCTTCCGGCATCCCTAGGCGTTTCCCTATTTTATAAAGCCTCCGGTTTCCTCTTTTGATCAGATCCTCCAATTCATGCGCTTCTTCTGGTCGAAAAAAAATACTTTCCATGTTCTCCGGATTTTTCATCCTTTCAAGCTTCACGATCCATTGTTCCAAGCGATTGTATTCTTTCTCCATCCTTTGTCTGTCTTTTTCTTCCATCTCATTCTGCCTCTTTAATCTTGATTAAGCCATCCAATGTGGTACAGATGATATGCAGTCGATCAGCAGTGCTGATATCCGTATTCATCGTTCCAGTCACTTCTTTTCCACAGACCACTACCATCCGGCATCGTTTTAAGATCAAGTGGGACATCCGGTTATATGCCTGTTGATCCTCCGCTTCTCCTTCATCCAAAAATGGCAGAAACCCAAACCTCGGACAAATCGGTACATACCCCAGCTCATAAATCTTCCGGCAGTATCTCTGCACCTTCACCCTGCTTTCTTCTGCCGGACAGCACACATACGCCATCGCCTGTTCCATCGCCTCACCTCCTATCGCACTTGTTCCTTTTTCTTTACTTTTTCTGCTTTTACTTCAAAGCTCACATCCATTGTACTTTCATCAAATTCCTCGTCAAAGCCACCGTCATCATACAGAATCTCTGCCCGTTCTACCGCATCTTCCTTGGAATGTGCTGAGATGGATTTGCGGATGGTGTAACTTTTTCGGATTTCGATTTCAAATGTCTTTTCCGCTTCCCGTTCCACTGCTTCATACTGAACGGACTGAATGTCATATTCACTGGTACTTGGGCCATACATACGACATCCTTTTTCTGCTTCTTCTTTGCTGGATGCTTTCACCGCAACGGTCTTTTCACGCACTTCTCGGATGGTCACATCATAGACTCTGTCCATAAGTCCCCTTTCCTGCATCCATGTGGATGCACATTTCTTCTTCTGAAATAAATTTGGACATCCATGTGGATGCCCTTGTTATTTCTCGCTTTCTTCTTTTTCCTTTGCTTCCAGTGCAAACTTTACCCGGTCACTTCCCAACTTATAATAAGCATCCGTCACCTCGATGCCCACTGCCTCATATCCTTCCTCTACGGCTGCAAGGATGGTTGTCCCAGCTCCGGCAAAGGGGTCTAAGATCCTTCCACCTGGCTCGCAGATCTGGATCACATCTTTCATAAGCTGCAAAGGCTTCTCTGTCACATGGATACGGTTCTGGGGATTTCCATAGCGGAACACACCGGGAAGACAGGACACCGGACGGCTGATAGGCATCGGTCCGTTACTGCCCCACACAATATATTCAGCCTGCTGGCGGAAACGCCCTTTTTGCGGACGAGAGTTCCCTTTATCCCACACCGCTGTACCTCTCCAGATCCAACCTGCCCACTGAAGGGCATCAGTAATGGACGGGTATTGTCTCCAGTCAATAAAAAGACAGATAGGAGCTCCGATCTTGCAGGCTTTCCGCACATCGTAAAGCCACTCTGCCATCCAGTGTGTCCAGGAACGCTGGTCTTTGTTATCCCCATCAAAATCCGGTAAGGCATTTTCAGCCTTCATACTGCTGTATTTCTGATTGGTAGTACGGTTTCTTTCATTCTGCTTCGTTCCTCCGGACGCATACGGCGGATCGGTGATCACTGCATCAAAGATTCCCGGCTGGAATGCCTTCACCAGTTTCAACGTATCTCCATGCAGGATCGTCCACTTCTCCCCTCCGGTATATTCCTCCGGGTATGTTCCTTCTTTCAATAAGTTCCCTAATTGCAGGGTATTTTCCATAGGCATCATCCTTTCTTATCAGCCCGCAGGCTGTTTCTTATCTTTTTCATCGCTTTCTACTATTTTTTCTTCCCATATCTTTTATGATATGGCAAAAGCGAACTTCATCGGCATTCTTCCTTCCCACGTTTCTTTGGCGGCTTGGTGGCTTTCTGAAAATCTTCGCTCAGTTCTGTTTCTACATATTCACTGATGATATGAAGAGCCTGATAATAATTATCTGATTTTTGGACACGTGCAATCATTTCTTTTGCCTCTTGTCCCTGCCCATTTGCCTGAAGCAGTTTATTTGCCCTTGCCAGAATAGAAAACACATTTCCATCCTGCCCCACGAGCTGCATCTTCGGACGTCTCATTTCCGTTTCCTTCTGTTGATAATCAGGATCACTGATCTGAATTTCATAGTCATCGCTCTGCCAAAAATGAACATAGATTTCTCCATCTCCGACTTGGATTTCCTGCTGTTCAAACCCTTCTCCCCATCCGTCACTATACTGTCCGGTAACATATTCATACAGTTCTTTTGTTTCCGACTGTTCTAAAAATGTAGTTAATTCCAAAGTGGTACATCCATACAAAATACCCTCTTTTTGTTTCACTGAAGGGACTGCACTGATCACTTTCTCTTTGATGGCTGCACTGCCATCAAAATAATCCATTAAATTGCAGGGCTTTCCTTCCTCATTTCCAATGGCATTGTATTTTTCGATTGCTTCTTTGATCTCCGATTCATACTGTGACAAATCTGCTCCTTCCAATGGCAGCCCCTCATAAACATCGTACTCGTATTCCCCCTCTTCCCACTGCCTTTCCAGTTCTCTGGATGTGAAATTCCCTGTCAGTGGTGTCAACAATTCTATTTTTATGGTATCTTCCATTCGCTTCACCTCCCACGTTCTCTTCGCTGTTTCTGCTGTTTTTCCCACGCCTGCTTTGCCAGGTCTCCATAATCAGCACCCTGTATTGGGGGCAGGTTGCAGAAAACAGCATATTCTTTTTCATAATGCTCTTTTAGCTGTTCACATGCCCATCGTCCGGCAAAATCATGATCGGTGCAGATTTCAATCTCCGTCACCTCCGGATGCTACTTCAAAAAATGTTCTAATGCATCCGGTACTTTCATCTTTCTGACGTTCTGCCCGGTTCCTTCCTTCGGTGCAGCGACACCGCCCAAAGACAGGCGGTATTTATCCGCATTCCCTTCCAGTGTCATATGAGCCAGGGCGTCAATACAGGCTTCATATACTGCCACCCGGCAGCTTTTCCCAAGGGGCGGAACACAAAAGCTGTATTGCTTTTCACTGCCTTCTTGTTCCATCCGAAAACTCTTTCCCCGGTTGTCATAGATTCCCCGCAGGAACGCATACCTTGCATGTCCCTGTTCGTCCATGCCAACAAAAACAGCGTTATGGTAGGGGGCGCTCTCATACAGGATTCCGAGCTGCACACAGTAATCCAGTACCTCATCCCGGATTCCCCTTTGGTTCAAATATCTCCGCACCCGGTAAAAACTGTCATTGGGCATGGGCAGGGCAAAGGGCTTCTTTTTAGGTGCTGGTTCTGCTCTGGGAACATACACAGGCGTCTGCTCACACAAGATCTTTACGGCTTCTGTATATCCCATGCCGTCTACCTGCATCAAAAACCGGAGGGCAGACATTCCACCGATATCCCTGGATTTCCAATGCCATTTACTGGTGATCTCATTGATCTTAAAACTGTCATGGTCCTGAAGCTGCCATTCGTTTCTTGTCCTTGTCTTTTTCAGCCTTCCCGGTTGGTATGTCTGCAAATACTCATATGCCCGCACCTGCTTGGCTGCCTGGTACTCTTCTTCTGTGACCCAAGCCATCAGATCACCGCATTGCGGAGCTGTTCTGCCTTATCGGTGCGCTCCCATGGCAGTTCCTTTCTTCCAAAATGTCCAAAGGCTGCTGTCTGCCGGAAAATAGGGCGGGTAAGGCGCAGCGTATCTACGATCTGCTTTGGTGTCAGTCCAAACACCAAGGGGATCGCCATTTCCAGACAGTCATCCGCACACACTTTTCCTGTGCCAAACGTATCTACCTGAACCATAACAGGCTGGGCAACACCTATGGCGTAGGCAAGGGAAACCTGACACTTGCTGGCAAGTCCGGCAGCGACCATATTTTTGGCAATATACCTTGCCATATATGCCCCAGAACGGTCCACTTTCGAACAATCTTTCCCGGAAAATGCCCCGCCGCCATGGGGAACCATGCTGCCATAACTGTCTACCATCAATTTTCTCCCAGTCAGTCCCGTATCTGCCTCCATGCCTCCGCAGACAAAACGTCCGGATGGATTGATCAGGATCTTGGTATCTTCATCCGGCGGAAGAAGACGAAGTGCCGGAAGAAGCACCTTTTTTCGGATCTCTGCTTCCAGTTTTTTCAGATTCTTATCTTCCGTATGCTGACAGGATACAACCACACTATCCAGACGGACAGGCTTCCCATCCTCATACTCTACCGTCACCTGTGCTTTCCCATCCGGGCAGATCCCTTCAATATAGCTGCTTCTTCTACAGGCAGACAGCTCCCGGACAATCCTATTTGCAAGCACTACAGGCATGGGCATAAGCTGCGGCGTCTCATCACAGGCATATCCGATCATGACGCCCTGATCCCCGGCACCTTGAAACCAATCCATTTGATTGTCAGACACCCCTTCCCTTTTTTCTTTGGATTCCCTGACCGCATTGGCAATGTCCGGACTCTGCTGATGGACAAACGTATCCATGGCAACCCCTTCGCTGGAATATCCCACTTCAGACAATACTTTCTGGATCACACCAAACACATCCGGTTCATAGGTGCTGGTGATCTCTCCTGCCACAATGACAGTTCCCTTCGTGGCAAGCACTTCACAAGCCACCTTGGAATCCGCATCATTTTTCAGACACACATCCAGGATTGCATCTGCAATCTGGTCGCACACTTTATCCGGGTGTCCTTCTGTTACTGCTTCTGCTGTATAAAATTTTCTCATATGAATTTCCTCTCTCGTATTATAAAGTAGTAGTATTTATAGACCCTCTCCAAGGTCTGTATGCTATTTCCATCATAACCATTCTTTACCTTTTCTACAGGTATGGTTATGATATATAAGATTCTGTGGACTGGTGTTTCCTCTCTACCACTTTGATGGTTTCAGAAAGTGTCCAGCCACAGTCTCTTTGCTTGATTGTTAATCAGTTAGATACCGCATGACGGTTTATTTAGAACGAGTTCACAACTGCGAAGAGCAACTGTGGTTCTAAAACAGTGTCAAATATATTCAAAGGAGATTTGCCATGATTTATATTGGTATTGATGTTGCAAAAGACAAACACGATTGTTTTATCACAAACTCAGAAGGAGAAGTGCTTTTTAACGCATTTACTATTCCAAACAATGCGGATGGTTTCCATGACCTCTTTCAAAAGATTTCTTCCTTAACAAATGATTTTTCTAACGTAAAAGTAGGACTGGAAGCTACCGGACACTACAATTACAATCTGTTAGGTTTTCTCATTGATAAAGGTCTCCCCACCTTTGTCATCAACCCTTTGCATACCAATCTGTTTCGTAAAAGTCTTAGCCTTAGACAGACAAAAACCGATAAAGTGGATGCCCATACGATTGCTCTTATGATGATGTCTGGAGTAAACTTACAGTCCTACTCAAACACATCTTATCACAACGAAGAGCTTAAGTCATTAACCAGATACAGGTTTGATAAAGTACAAGAACGAGCAAAACTGAAAACTTCTATCTCACGCCTTGTTAACATCCTTTTCCCTGAACTGGAAAAACTTGTTCCTAGTCTTCACATGGTTTCTATATACGCACTCTTAGCCGAGTTTCCTTCTTCTGCTCAGATTGCTTCATGCCATCTGACTCGCCTCACAAATCTGCTGGCGAATGCTTCTAAGGGACACTACAATAAGGAAAAAGCCATAGAAATCCGAAATGCCGCCAAACATTCCATCGGTTCGAATATGCCTGCAAAATCTCTTGAACTAAAGCACACAATTCGGCTTATTCAGGAATTAACTTCTGAGATTGATGAAATAGAATGCTTCATTAAATCCATTATGGACGAAATCCGCTCTCCAATTCTTTCCATCCCTGGTATCAATTACCGAATGGGTGCGATGATCATTGCTGAGATTGGCGACTTCAACCGTTTTAGTTCCCCTGACAAGATACTTGCCTATGCAGGACTTTCTCCCTCTACTTACCAATCAGGTCAGCTTGACGGCTGTTATTCTCACATGGAAAAGCGTGGTTCCCGTTACCTCCGCTATGCGCTGTTTAATGCGACAAAATTTGTCTGCATTTGGGATAATCAGTTCTCTGCTTATCTTGCAAAGAAGCGTTCCGAAGGCAAACACTATAATGTTGCCATATCCCATGCTGCCAAGAAACTGGTCAGGGTTATTTACCAACTAGAAAAGTCAGGGCAGCTTTATCATAGAGCAGCATAAAATTTAACTTCATATCTCCTTTTAGAGCACCTGCAAAGATGCTCTTATTGTCATGCAGTTTTCAAGGTTCAAATATATCTGAAAAGCATTTCTGCAATTTACTCAAAAAATCTTCATTTTAACCTTGACTTTTAATAGTTAGACTTTCATGCAAAAAAGGCAGGATACCTTCCTTTTCACGGGAACATATCCTGCCTGGTCTCTTTATTATTTTGTTTTCATTTTCTGTTTTCTTTAAAATATGATAAAGAAAAACTCCCCAGCTAAACTGGGGAGCCTCCAGAAGCTATACCTTGCGGTCCTACGGCTTCATTTTTTATCACATCTCACAGTTCTTAATTACTTCACTGTGAAATTTAATCATGACTTTACCATATATAACGAAAGGTTCCCGAAGAAACCTTCCAGACTACAGGCTTCGCAAGTTTCTGTAGTGCGATTACTTTTTATCATACTTTTTTTTAACAGATTTGTCAAAAACTATTTCCTATCTTTTACTTCTACTAGAAATTCTTTCTCCGACATACCTGCAATCTGTGAACACAGTGCAACTGACACCCCTTTTTGCATATAGAATCCAAGTGCAACTTCTTTCTTTGCAAAATTGGTTGCTTGTTCTACCGTATACTTGACATCAAATAAAACAGCTTTCGGTATTTGAATCTCAATCTGCATATTTTCATCCTTTCACTATTCACTGGTTTCACATTTTCTCTGCCATTCTTCAAAAGCCTTCGAAGCGTTTCTCACTCTTCCTTTCCCAATATCTCGGTATCCTGTTTTCAGCTTTTGGTGAAGTTCTGCTTTCGTCATAGTATCTGCATTAATAGAACATCGCATTTTCAAAACTGAAACATCTTCCGCTGCTTTTCTTAAATGCATGAAATACCTCCAAACTTAGAACAAAACATTCCTTCTACATACGCTACTATTTTTCCTGATAGTTCCGTCCTAAAAATTTCTTTTCTTTCGTAAACACAGCTACCTGATGTTCATCAATATCCATCTGGATTAATTTCCGCTGTTCTTCATTTTCGATTTTATCCCGATTCAACGTAAGGATATATTGAAAATCCTGATACTGCTCTTCCTGCTTATAAATATAATTTAAACATTGAACTAACGTATCTTGATCCACATCGAAAATGTTGTCATGTACCAAAAACAACGGATGCCTGTCTCTGGTGTATTGATTAAATAATAACGCCATATCATAAATGAACACCTTTGTTCTGTCTACACTATGGCTTCCATCATCGTAAATACGAAGCGTCAACTCAACTGGTGTTTTCTTTCGTGCCTTATCAACAGTCTGGAGGCTAAACGAACATTCCTTATTTCCCATAATGGATTCATGGATTTCCAAAATGGTATCAATAAAGTCATCCATGATTTCTTTGTTTTGCTCAATCTCACTATCAATTTCCATGAGTTGCTGGGTTTTTTGTAAATTCAGCATTCTTTTCTTTTTCTCATTCTTTTCGTATTGATCAAACAAAAACTTCGTATGAGAAATGGAATCCTTCTTCGCCTCATAAATCTTTAAACTTACTTTTAGATTCTTTAGCACTCCTTTTTTATCGATGACTTTCAGTTTCTCTGAATATTCATCATCCAGTACCCGAATTTGTTCCGCAATACTTTTCAATTGGCTCTCCAATTCCTTTGCCTTTTGGTTTACCAATGTTCTTTGGAATTCTTCTATCTTGTTCTTAAAACCTACGACCTCATTTAAAGATTTTACTACTGCATTTCCCAACTCGCTCTTAAATTGGTTATAGACCAATTCGATTTCTCTGTCATCAATCTGCTCCGGCTTTGGCATTTTTCTGATTTTTTCATAGTCATATCGCAAAGCCTTTTGGCGTTTACGCAACTGATCCAGCAAATCCTCCAGTTCAATAAGGTCTGCCTCCATAGAATCAAAAGTCTCATTCGTTTTAAAACTTTCAATCGCATCTTCCAATTTTTGTAATTCATCTTCCAATGCATTTAATTCTGCCTTAACATCTGAAATTTTCTTTTTTCCTTCTTGCGTCAATTCTTTTTTATCTTTTGCAATAACGGTATTGACTGCCTCTATCTCCTTTATAGTTTCTAAAGTGTTTTTATATGCCTCTAAAGAAAATCCCAACAAAAACAAATGAGCGCTCAAATCATCCGGAATCTTTTTCGTCAAATCATGGCATTTGATGATATCTGTGAATTCCGAACGTTCATCCCGCATCAAAATTGAAAAGAGATTTCTGAAACTAGGTACTTTCTTCCCATTTAATTTTGGGAAAATAAGCCCTGTCAGATATTCTCTTGCATCCTGAAGTTTATCAAAAGATACCGTTCTCCCTTCTCTTATGATTACAGGCTGATCCGCTTGTTTCCGGTTTCTTTTTATCGTGATCGCTTCGTCCCCTATATCCAGATCTAATATTACGTTTTCTTCTAACGGAAATACTTCTTTCGGTATTTTTGCAATTCTTGATTTTTCATAATCATTCAAGAAACCAAAATCTAAAAACTCAATACTCATAGACTTTCCAACACCATTTGTTTTCCGACCTTTTACAGAACTATCATCGTATTTCTCGCCTAATATAATATTGACTCCGTCATGAAAAGAAATCTCTTCAAAAATATTACTTTCTGAATAGAGCCGATTGAGACGAATACGACTTATTTCTTTACCCATATATTCGCCTCCTCAAATTCGACAATATTAACAGAATATAAAAAGGAAAGACCCAAAATCAACTGTCTGCTGCTTGTGATCCCCGCCTTTTTCAATGCTTTAGATACATCATAAATAGAAATCTTCCCAGCTTCCTGCTTTTTTATCTCTTTGAGTATGAGATAGCCAATATACATTGCGGAAGATTTCAGTGCATTGCTACTTGCCAGCATCATACTCACTCCTTTCGTTTGGGAATACCCTACATTTAATCATTTCGTTGACAAGATAGAATTTAATTGCAGAACGGTCATACTTTTTACCATTCGCGCTTAATTTTGTTTCAAAATATGTAACCAGTTTATTCAATGCAGCAATCGGATTATCCTGCTCTTCTTCCAAAAATTGTACGCTGATATCCTGCAGATAGAACATAATAATAATGTCTTGTGCCTCATCGATCCCCAGCGTTTCATTTACAATCTTCAACGCTTCCCCATAAATGGTGTAAAGTGTCGTATATTCCGCAATCAATCTATCTGCAAAATCCCGAAACCTTTTATAAATCTTATACTCCGGATCTACCGTTGTCTCACAAGGCTTCTTTACTTTTCTGTGTTGCGAAATATACTCTATCAAATCTATGATCGTGTCCACTTCACTGGCCTGCGTTTCTTTCACTGAATAATATTTATTACACAATTCTGCTGACAGGTAATTACTGATTGCTTTTATTTGTTCTGTTTCCAACTCTCGAACATCTTGCATCAGTTTTTCTACATCCCAAATGTCTCTTTCTTTTTCAAATGAAAACATTCCCTGTGTATCAAAATTGGAAGAATATTTTTTCTTCTGTGTCAAAATCAGCACAATCAATCTATCATAGCTCTGATACGCTTTGTTTTTATTAAATTCTTCTATCGTATGCTTAATCTTTGTACTACTATTATCTGATGTGACTTGAACTGCTATCCTATTCTTTGGATCTACCAAATCAATCGCCGGGGCATTTTTCTCCAAATAGTTTGCATTTTTCAATTCATATCCATAGATAAGATTCAATAATCCGGGAAAGAAATCTTCTGCAACGATGTTAATATCATAGAGATTTACCGCATTCAAGATAGACACTTCCCGACTTAATAAGGCCAGACTCTCAGCCACATTTTTCAAATAAACCTCTTTGTTCATCATGCTCTTTCACTCTCCTCATTTGTTGCTTGCTTCATTCTACCACACTTTTTTCTAAATTACTATTGATTTTTCCAGAAAACTATGGTATACAGAATGCCTTTTTTATCATATAAAATCTACACAACTCCTCTTTTTTTATGGTTTTATAATTTTTCCCGATCTGTGTTTTGTCTCACATTCTGCACTTTTCGGATACTTTCAAACACTCCCCGGAATATACAGTTCCAGAAAGCCACCAAAGAGCTGGAAAAGCACCTGCCTTTGAACACTTCCGCCATACTACAAGATTACACAAGTTGCCACAACCTGTTGCACATCCCTTAACTTCGAACACTTTTTGTTCCGTATCGCCACTTCCCGTTGCAGCTTGTCTCACATACTGCACTTTTCGGGTACTTTTGAACACTTCCGGCAGGAGATCGATTCAGAGCACCGCAGGATACATCCAGAGAGCTGAAGAAAGTACCCACCTTTGAACACTTTTCACCTTTCAGGTTCTGCTTTTACTGCCACAAGGATGTTCCGGGCCTCCTTCCACTCATAAGAACAAGTTACCAGCGTCAGGGTTGTCTCACAACCTGCACCAGCTACCCCTGTTTCAAACAGCGACAGCGCTTTCGCCTGTGCTGCATAAGCCTCCAATTCCTGCGGACTGTGAAAAGATGTCTGTTGGAAGTCGAACATGGACACATCAGCTTTCAATACTGCCGCTATCCTGTACTCTTCCATGCCTTCCGGCGTCTGAAAGAACACCCTGGGATGTGCTTTCCAGTAATCATAGGAGGCGTACCTGTCCAGATTCCCGAACATCGCCCCGCTGTTCATGTTGTGACCGTAGATAGTCAGATTCTTTGATTCTCCCAAAATACAGTCTGCCTGGAGGAACAAACTTCCATTGATGTCGTAGTTTCCCCGGTAATCCCTCCGCAGATAATACTCCGGATCTTCCCGGCTGCTCTGCATGACCGGATAATCGATCCCAACCTCCGGGATCGTAAGCCAGCCACGAACACCCGGATACTGGCGCTGGAGGGATCGAAGGTCAACGGCAGACACTTCCGGTTCTCTTCCAGCCTGTTCCTCTTTCTCTCCTGGAGAGCCCCCGCCCGGAGGGATATCCTCCGGGAAGCAGGTTTTTAACTCCTCCACCAGTTCTCGATTCTGCCGGGGAATGACCACATAATTCTGATAAAGCAGTACCACACTGAGGATACAGACAGCACACAAGACTGCCTGCAGCATCCACAGCTTATTCTTCTTTTTTCGCTTCATCTGCTTTTTTATGTCTCTTCTTATAGAGCATGGTTGCCATGAGTCCGGCTGCTGACACGCCTAAAAGTGCAAACAGAAGGATTTGTTTCCAGTGGTCATCTCCTGTCTGCGGTACACCCGGAGTTTCCGGTGTCCTTGCATCCTTCATCTCCACCTTCTGGACTTCCATGGTATCTTCCAGTGTAAACTTCACATCTTCTGCGATCTCATAGCCTTCCGGTGCTGTGATCTCACGCAGGATCAGTTCTTCCCCTACCGGAAGTTTCTCTACCAGATGCGGTTTTCCATCTGTTACCCACTCTTCCAAAACTTCACCCTCTTTATTTAAGATCTGAAGCTTGGCTCCTTCCAGTTCCTTTCCGGTGGTGAGGTCTGTTTTGGAGATTTCCACTTTGGAATAGGTATCTTTCATCTCCACTTTGGTCACACTGCCATCTTCCTTTACTTCAAACTCCATATCTTCCGCAGACACATACCCTTCTGCATAAGGCGGCAGCTCTTCATGGAGCGTATACGTTCCTTCCGGCAGTCCATAAACTACGTGCGGTTCTTTTGTGCTGATCCACTCTTCCACGATGTTGCCATCCTGGTCGATGATCTGAAGCTTCGCCCCTTCCAGTTCTTCCCCAGTTGTGGCATCGGTTTTTGTAAACTGGCTTTTCGTTGGCTGATTTTCCACTTCTTTTGTCAGCTTGATTTCTGCAAGGTTCTGGTCTATGTAAGAGGCATCGATCTCCCAGATTTCTTCATTCGGAAGATACCCCGGCTTTCTCACTTCCTCTTTCACATAATATTTTCCATGATAGAGGTCGCTGTCAAAGGTAAGCTGTCCCTTCTCATCCGTTGCTTTCTTCTCCAGCAGAGTGTCCTTTTCTACAAGAACCTCACCCTGCTGGGAGAGGATATCTTCTTTGGCATACAATCCAAAAATCACGCCTTCCAGCTTCTCTTCTGTGACTGCATCCTTCTTTTCTACAGAAATGGAAATCTTCTGTCGCTCATTTTTATAAGCAACCCCTTCATAAACAACTGCCTGCGTATCATCCTCTGCGGTTAGGGTAAATTCTTTCTGTTCCGGGTTCAATACGAAATGGTCGCCTGCTATGGTTTCTTTCATATAATAAGAACCCAATGGAAGATTATTTACCACTGCCTTTCCTTCTGTATCGGTCACTAAAGTTGCCACCAGATCGTCTTTTTCATAACGGATGACCGGATTGCCCTGCTCATCCTTTGCTCCGTCCGGGGAATAAATGGTGTCCTTGGCATACAGTTCAAAGGCTGCCCCTTCCACACCGGATTCTTCATAGACAAAATCATGGAACACTCCGGTATTGGTATCCTCTCCGGTCACTGCATCTTTGATCTTTCCTGCCAGTCTCTTTGCCTTTGCAAGCAGGGAATCCCCCTTCACTTCCACTGGCTGTTCTCCGGTTTTTGTCAGTGTCAGGCTTCCCACCTGCTCATCGTTTGGCTGCTCGACTTCCACGATGACTGCCCCAGTATCCGGATCGATCTGATGGGCGGTATCGGAAGAAACAGTGATCACGATTCCCTCTTTGGCATTCTCTTTGTAAACACCTCTTCCTGTCACTTCTAGTGGAGAAATCACAGTTTCCCCTTCATACAAGGACATTTCATACCCCTGTCTTACAAATCCTTCCGGCGCTTTCACTTCTTCAATCCGATAGGTAGAGCATTTCAGTTCTTCCGGTGTGACCAGATAGCCTTCCTCATTGGTCTTGAAAATGCTAATCTTCTCTTTCTTCGGATAAAATACCGTCTGCTCTACATATTCCTCTTTTTCCATATCAAAGATTTTATAGGATGCGCCTGCCTTCAAGACCGGATTTCCTGTCTGTGCATCCTTTTTCACGATCTTTAACAAAAACTCAAATGGACGGTCATCGAAGATCCTCCATACCATCGGTTCTCTGCTGTCCTCATCTACCTTTACCAAAAACGGATCGATGGCTTTTAAATTCTCCGGCACCGTACTCTCTTCTACCACATAAAGACCATACGCAAGTTCCGGACTGAGGGCATATCCCTTTTTATCTGTGATCAGCTCTGGTACCGGGACAGCCTTGCCATCCACATAGGTCACTGCCACCTCTTCCTTACTGAAATCATAACCTCGGAAATCTTCCGCAGTAAACTGATCCCCATTGGATGGCTGTAATTCCCCACTCTCTACTTTGGAAAGGCTGCTGACCAGATACACCTGAAAACCTGCCCCTTCCACAAGATCTGTTTCTGTCTGGTTTCCATCTTCGCTGATCTTGATCAGCTGGAACGCCTGCTTTTTCACCTGTTCCTGTACCGTCAGATCCCTGGTTACCTCTGCCACTTCCTGTCCTTCGTAAGCAAGGTCCACCTCATACTCTGTTGGATCTACCGTATAGCCTTCCGGCGGAGTGATCTCTTTCACATACATTTTCCCCAGATACAATTCGGAAAAATCTAAGGTACCATCCTCCTTGATCACGCCCTGTGCGATGAGACTGTCTTTTTTGAACAGAACCCCTGTCTTTCCGTCCGGGTGGACGATATCCTCTCTGGCATACAGACCATACACAGCCCCGGCAAGGGAACTATCCCCCTGTGGAAGAAAGGCCTGTGTCTCCTTATCAATCTTTTGGATATGGACAGCCCCTTTCACCCTCTCATCGGTTGCTAAGATGGTGACCGTCTTTCCGGCTTCCACATCCACCTTATGGATCACATCACTCTGTGCATACTTGTCCGGAGCCTTGATCTCCTTCACATATACTGTTTTGATGGCTGCCTCAAAATAATCACTGACTGCTTTTCCCTCTTCCCCGGTGACTGGCATTTCCATCAAAAGATGCTCACACTTGCTGTCTGTATAAATGCCATACACTGCACCGTCTAAAGGATTCTTGGTATCCGCATCCTGTTTGAAAAGCTCGATTCTTGTCATCTCCAGCCAGTCTACCGTAAAACTTACCGGATTGGCTTTCTCCGATTCAAAGACTCCAATGTCCTGATTGCTGTTTCCTGTGGATAATACCAGTGTTCTCCAGGTTTCCCCTACAGAACCATGCAGCTCCCCGGAGGAATATTTTCCGGTATGAAGCATTGGGGCAGTCAAATAAAAGGTATCCCCGCCATAGATCTTCAGCGCACCATTCTCTACGGAAGTTCCCTTTGTCTTGTTATAAATGGTGATGTCTTTTGGTACATGGACTGAAATGTAGTTTCGGTGATCCCCGGACAATGTGATATCCGGTGTTTTCTGTACATTTCCATTTCGGACTGCTTTTACAGAAGTCTTGGAAAGAGAAATTTCCCCCTTCGGCGGCTCTTCCATAGCAAACAGGTGGTCAATATAGGCGATCACTCCTGCCCTTACCAGATCTTCATACTTACATCCTGTAAACCCTGCCTCACCTGCATAAGCATAGCTGGCTGCGATGTGGGTATATACATATTTCTCTTCTGCACTTTTCCCGGACAGGTAACTGCCTGTAATATCCCCGGCGCCGCCATAACCATAATACAGCACCTTCTGCAAGTTCTTATTGCTGTCCAGTACCTGTGCCACATAGTCTCCACTCGGCGGTGAGGAACGATGGGATTCCAGACAGTAAGCGATCTTTCCATTAACCGTAAACCAGCAGGTTAGGTAATTTCCAATATAACTTGGATAGTAGATGGTCTCTCCCTTTTCCAGATGTACGGTTTCCTTTGCCCGGAACGTGTTTTCCGCACCGGAAAGCATCATCACTTCCCCATCCTCAATCTTTTCTTCCAGTTCCCTTGCTGCCTGTGCATCTGCATCTTCCCCGGATACCGTCACTTCCACATCCGGGATCTCCTGCACAGGCGTCTCCGAATCTTCTTCAGAATTCGTATCCTCCTTCTGTTTCTGACCGCCATTTTCTTCTGTATGAGCCTGCCCTTCCGTATCCGTCAGGATGATCTTTCTGCTCACAGAATAGCTGTCACGCGCATCCTTTGGCACAACCCAGTAGGTTGCAATATAGGTTCCTGCCTGGTCAGGGTGGTAGCTCCCTCCATCTTCCGCTTCGATACATTCCAAGGTTACATCCTCTTGTTCTGGATTGTAATGGATGCCTTCCATACAAGTCTCCGCCATAAAATCCTTGTCGGAAATATCTTTCCTGATGTCTTCTGCTGTTACCAAATGTTTCGCAGCTTCTGAAACTTCCTTTGTCTGTTCCATTTCAGATATTTCTGCGCTCTCCGTCACTGGCTCTGACGGATTTTTTGTTTCTGCCGCATGGACATCCGCTAAGTTCCCAAGCGGACTAAGACCCATGAGCAGTGCGAGCCCAAAGGCTGCAAGTCTTGTTTTGATATTCCTGCTCTTCATTGCATTCTCCTTTTTTCGTTAAAAATACCGCAGAGGCTTTCCCCTGCGGCTTTGTTATCTGCTGACTTCTGTTTTCTTGTGACTGGGTTTCTCTCTGCCTGCTTCCTGTCTGGTACGCTTTAACGCATCGGTTATAGTTCGGCTGGAAATCCCATTCTGATGGCAGCCTTCCACGATCCCCATAAAATAAAGATCCGAGGGGATGGCCGGCTGATCCTTATAGGGTGCATTCATGGTATATGCCATGACTTCCCGTTTCACACCATCCTTTCCCTGAACAAGAACAGGCTCCTTCCCATACAGGTGGGGATACCCTTCATAAAAGTCCAGGCTTTTTTCACACTCCGGTGTGATCTTCCAAAGCACCCCTTCCACCTGGCTGCCCTCTTCCGGCAAAATGGTGGCAACACCGCTTCCTTTCCCCCTGCCACAAAAGGTCAGACGGTATCCCTCCAGCTTGACATTCTCCACTACGGAAGCTGCCGGACAGCGGTACGCCATCTGGTCTAAGTTCATGTTGCTGCCATAGGCAAAATAATAGGTTTCTTTCATCTCTTACCTCCTAACGGGCATCCTCTGCCCGATGATTTCGATTCAAACATTCATAGGTACTGCGGTCATATCTCCATGCTCTGTCACCCTCCAGATTGGCAAGCAGATGTTCCCGGACATTTTTATATTCCGGGCCAATGAGCCCCAGCCGCAATAAAAAGGTACGGAAGGTAAATGCCGGATTCTCTGTGATCTCCGTTTTCCGCATCTGGGTGCATTTCTGATTGATGGCCTGGGCGGAAATAGCAAGAGCCAGGGTAATATTTGCCCGCACTTTTCCTGCATGGAGGGTACTCTCAAAACATCTCCACTCCAAAGTTCCTTTGGAAAACACTGCATGAAGGTTCAACGCATAGTACCGGGTGCTGTCATAATGATTCTGACTTCCATCCCTGCCCCCATACCATACCCGTTTCAACTGTTCCATGGAAATGGTGCTGTTTGGCATCCGGCGGATCTTCTCCAACACAATGGGGCGCACCTTCTGGCAATACTCCTGTTCCCTTGATGTCTGTACCCTCAATGCCTTGAACAGGATGTCCTCTTTGGAATACATAATGGTCATAGCATTTTTGAGGCTTCTTGGTGTGTGATTGGAAGCGTCCACATGCACATGCTGCCCGCAGGATGCATTTACCTTTGCCCCATGATGTCTGAGACACCGCACCACTTCCTGCAGCTTTCCCATTTCTCCATAGGACAGTTTCGGACTGACCATTTCGGTGCTGTATTCACTTCCGGCACGAACCATGCGTCCACGCTCTCTGCGTTCTGTATAGATGCTCCCATCATACATGAACTTCCATTTCTTTCCTTCCTGATCTGTCACAGACCAGACCCCATAATATCCACCGTCGCAAACTGCCCTTGTCCCAAACAGTTCTGCTACTTTCTCCGCAGCCCTCTGCCTGGTGATCCCTGTCATCTCAATCTCTGTACCGAAATATTGATCCTGAATTCCAATTGCCATACTGCCTTACCTCTTTGTCTTTTCATCCTCTGCCCGGATCTCTGCATCTGCCTGCCGAAGAAGCGTTCCGATGGCTTCGATCACGTTGACGGTCACTCCATTTCCGGCTTGTTTATAAAGCTGGCTGTCCGAAGTATCCTGTTCTATGCGGTCAATCTGCCAGTCATAAAAACCCTGCAGCCGCAGACACTCCCTCGGCACCAGCCTCCGGATTCTGCCCCGATAGGCAACTCCATGCCGGTCTGTGGCAGTAATAGTGAACATCGGCTCTTCCGGCTCCTTCATCCTTCGGCCATTCTGCCGGGTTTCTTCCCTTCCCGGAGTCAGCACTGCCCTGGCACCTTCCTCTTTTAAGACACCGGAGCATTCCCCTTTATGATTATGGATGCCGGACTGTCTGGTATTCAGACACCTGCACTGCTCTGTGACAAGAGGCGGCACAGACAGATCCACAAAATGAAGCGTTCCCTGCTGAATCCCTGTGGTAAGGGTATGGGCGATCTGATGCCCCACACGCCCTCTTCTGGTGTTCATGCCTGCATATCCTAAGTCAATGCTGTCTCCCGGATACGCCATCTTATATCCCTGCTTGGTATTCTCCTTGATGGGAACACCTACTTCATATAACCCTGTCTTACCACCCACGCCTCCGGCTCCGGAAGTCAGGGTACAGCTTAATCCTTCGGCGTTGTAGATCCGTTCCCCTTGCCTTCCTGTTTGGATTTGTACAAGAGACGTTCCATTTGCTGCTGGGAAAGGTAATATTTTTCCGGCACATCTTCGATCAAGATATCCGACAAGATACACCCGTTTTCTGGATTGGGGGACTCCAAAATCCTTGCTGTTAAGCACTTTCCATTCCACACCGTACCCCAGCTCAGATAACGTACTGAGGATGGTGTGAAACGTCCTGCCTTTGTCATGCGAAAGCAGTCCGGGAACATTTTCAAGGATGAAATACGCAGGTCGCTTGTCTGCAACCAGTCTGGCAATCTCGAAGAACAGAGTTCCTCTGGCATCTGCAAATCCTTCCCGCTTTCCGGCGATAGAGAATGCCTGGCAAGGAAATCCTGCACACAAAAGATCAAAGTCCGGCATTCGTTCAGTTTCGATTGTTCTTGCGTCATTGCAAAACCACTCCCCTTCTGTGTCGAACAGCAATCGGTAGTTCTTATCCGCATAAGCATCCACCTCGCAGTGTCCCACACAGGTAAAACCGCCTGCACGTCTTAACCCTTCCCGGAATCCCCCGATCCCGCTGAATAAATCAAAAAATCGAATGGTTGCGGCTATCAACCTCCTTTGCTGAATAAAAAAACAGACGGCATGGTTTTTCTCCTACACCGCCTGCTGGTTTTATAGTTCTATTTGTTTGGCATTATGCGATCTCTTCGGTTTCTTCTTCGGATTCCGGAATCTCTTCTTCCTCTGCATCCTCAGAAATATCTGCATCCGTCTCTTCCTCTGCGGCTTCCACCATCTCTTCTTCACTAGTATCTTCCGCTTCTTCCAGATTATCTGTTTCTTCGATTTCCTCCGGCTGATCTAGTTCCTGCCATTTAGCTTCTACCTCTTCCACCGCTTTTTCGATGATGCGGATGATAAAATCTTTCTGTTTGATGCCTTCCTTTGCGACTGCCCATTTGACTCTTTGGAATAATTCCTCTGTGACCTGTACTGCTAATGTTCTTTTTTCCATGCTCTCTTCTCCTTTGTTCTCCAGTCTGTTAAAGTGTTCTTCGATCACCTGCCGGATAAATATCTGTGTACTTGTTTCCTTTTCTTCGATCTCGGCTCGTACCTTCTCATGTAATTCCACCGGGATCTTTCCGCATATGTTCTTCATCTCTGCCATAAGCGTTTTCCCCTTTCGTTTTGTTATACACAACATACTCCCAAATTTGAAAGAAAGCTATTCACAATACCCACTAAAGAATCCATGTCAAATGTATGCAAAACCAAAGCATATCCAACAATGCCATGCTTCCCTTGCCCATAGGCCTCACCCCCTTTACTCCTGCTCCATCTGAAATAAAAAATCCAGCATCTGACCGGGAATTTCTTCCTTTTCCTGTGCTGGCATCCGTTCCACATCGCCACATTTTAACTCTTCCCGAACAGCCTCCTGAATGAGTCTTTTTAAAGTTTCCCTCTCTTCTTGTTCCAGGATCACATCCACCAGATACTGGTTCCTCTGCCCTGCCGGAATTTCCATCAAAAGCTGCCACGCTTTTTCATGTTCCGGGTTCTTAAGGTTTGGGCGGAAGGAAAAGACCGGGCGGCTCACAGCGTCCTCATCTGCCCCACAATCCGTTCATATCCGGCAGCGTTGGCATGGACGTCTGTGAGGTAAATTGGGCGACACAGGCAGTCCTGGGTGCTTACACGATGCTGAAAAATAGCAGCCCCGCCTCCCATGAAAACAGATGGGACTGCCCGCAGGTCAAAGCCTGCTTCGGTGATTGCAGACAGCATCTTTTCAATGTATAGCCTGCCCTGTTTCTCAATCAAAGACACGACTTCCGCAGGCATACTACAGGGCTTTCCATTCAGAACACGCTCAATCTGCGTCTCCGTTACGGACAACCCAGTGTTTCTGCGCACCTGTTCCAGAATCTCATCCATGCAACGAATGACCCCCAGTTCCAGACTGCGGCAGGTAGCTGCATTGGGAACCGCATTATCAAGACGCATTAAGTCCACCGTCCATCCTCCGATATCCACAAGAAGAACAGAGGGTTCATCTTTTAAGTATTCCGGATAAAGAGCCAGGGCTGAGTACCCCTGGGGGAACAGTTTCACATCCTCAATCTGGATCTCATAGCGTTCCCCTTCATATAAGAAACGGATTGGCTGTTCCTTCCGAAACAGATACTCCTTGAATTTCTGTTTTTCCCTTCCAAACCCGGTAAGGGGAAGCCCGGCTGCAAGAACAACTTTCGCTGTCCTTTCCCCCTTTCGCTTTCGAATCTCCTGTGCCAGTGCTGCCAGCGTCAAAAGATAATAATTGTCGTTGGCGGTCTTGTCCTTTACCAATGTCTGTCTCCCAGTCCCACACACATAATACTCACCCCGGTATTGCAGGACATTCTGCATGGTATAGGGTTCGTATTCATACCGGATGATCCCTGTCGGGAAACACACCTGCTTTGTTTTAATGGCGTAATATCCATGATCAATTCCGATAATCATCACTTACCACTCCCTTCTTTTCTGTTCTATGAAAAATTCCCAGTGAAAGAACCCTTGCTCCCCGGAGGCGCGCCCCGGCAGGCATTCTTTTCTTTCCAGCCCATTGTTCTTCCTACTCCCGGTCTCGAAAAAATGTCTGGACGGGAAGATAATGCAATGTTCCTTCCAAAACAAGAGCCAATCTTTGAAAACGGAGGATTCCCCTATTCTGCAGCTCCACCATTTCGTAATATGCTTTCTTTGTTAAAAAGTAACGATGATATATTCCCGCTTCCCCAAACTTCTCCGTCTGCTTCAACACCAAAAACTCCACCATATACCGGGTATCCGGTGCAAACCGTTTCTCACATAGCATGGCATCTCCCTGTACTGCCTTCACACCCTCCGACTCCCTGGCTACTGCCAATAACTCATGGATACTGATACTCACGTTTGCTATCACCTCCCTTCAAAACTCTTTTCCAAATTTTCAGTGAAAAAAAGACAGGCACCTACACGATGTCTGTCGCTGCGGGATCTTCCATTCCCTTTTTGTATGATTTTTAAATTAAGTTTTTTATTTTACCAGAATTTGGACAAATAAACGCTATATCTCAGATATAGAATTAAAAGAGTCTACTTTGATTGTTCATGTCTCTTATATCTTTTTTAATCACTTGACGAATCCAGCGTCCCAAGGTAACATACCAACAATTAAAAATTTGAAAGGAGTCCTTAAAATGCTGTGTGATGAATTATATAATGAGCTTTGTCAGCTTTTAACCAACTTTGAGACCGGGGAAAGACCTGTCGATGCCAACGATTTTTACTCCCTGCTTGTAAAAATACAAAACAACTGGGAACTCGTGGTCCATTGCCAATAACACAATAAAGAAACCTTAATCATACAACTGATCAGAGCCTATGGTCTTTTCGTCGGTACTATTTTCTACCGTTCTCGCCATTCCCGTTTACACTGAGGATTCTTTTGAAATAATTCCTCATACCGAAGAAGTATATCCATACTGTCTTGTGTAAAATCAAATGGCTGAAGCATGGGGTATCGCGGCAATGCGCTTGAAACATATTCTAATTGTTCCAACTGCTTAGACGTGTATTTTTTCTTTCTGGCTTCGCTATATGGCAAAAGACCGTATTCCGTCTTATACGCTGGAATACGGTCTTTCTGCATTTCCTGTAATGCTTCAATCATATTTTTGTGATGGTGTCTGGATTTATAGGTATCTATCTGCCCTCTGGTCATGCCGACAGCCGATGCAAAATCTGATATCCTTTTATAAAATTTTCCTTGAATCTTACATCTCGGAATAAAGGCAAATACCTCAGTGTTTGGCCATCCACATTCATCCCGCAGTTGCTTTACTAAACGAAAGCACTCTATAAACGAATATTCTGGTTTATAGCGCTGTTGTCCATATACTAACAGCTTGGAGATATTATATTCCCTGCATAAAAAAGCAGCGTTCTGATATACTTTCCCTTCATACACAATTTCATATCTTTTCCCATTATTCCTGATCGGCAAATAAATAGCTTCCTCCAATGTTTTCCCATATTTCAAGCGTTCAAAAACATTACAGGGCTGCACTTGATACTCCGCACATAATTCCACTAATGTATTATAGGTTTTCCCTTCGAAGCATATCGGTTCTTTCTGCAATAGTTCAAGAATAATTTCTTCTAATGTCATGTTTCTTGTATGGATTCTGGCTGATATGGAAGTCTCTCTAATTCCAAATGCTATTGCCAGCGCATATCTGCTCTGATATCGTTTGCCCCATAGCATAATTTTCTTCTCTTGTGTCTCTTTGCAACGATCTACCGCTTCTTCTATTGTTTTGCACCTTTGTATATAATGTGCTAATGAATTCCAAGGTAATCCATATTCTTCAGCCAACGCTTTAGGCGAACGATATAACTTTCCATTGTATTCAAAAAGCCGACCTCTTCCTCGCACATCATTGATGCACATTTGCATTGCATCTTCTAACGACCAGCCTCGGCGCCGGAAGGAATATATTCTCTGACGGTCAATTCCATATTCCTCTGCCATTTCTTTTATCGTTTCATATGTTTTCCCATCATAGCAATACGCCATAGTCATCACCTCTTCTCTTCACCACACCAGTATACCTACTTATCGTAAAAAAGCTATTCAGCAAATCCACTAAATTTTACTCTTTATTTGTTTCCTCCCCTATAATCACAAAATAAAAGGCAGATAGAAGTTTTCCACTTTCATATCCACCTATGCAAAATTCCCATATTCAATTAACCAAATCTTCCTGTAATGTAATCCTCTGTCTTTTTATTTTGTGGTGTAGAAAATAATGTATCTGTCCAGTTAAACTCAATCAACTCACCCATAAGGAAAAATGCACAGCAATCTGAGATACGAACTGCCTGCTGCATATTATGTGTGACCATAATTACTGTATATTTTGATTTCAGTTCCATAAGTAAATCTTCTATTTTCCCTGTACTGATTGGATCAAGCGATGCTGTACTCTCATCACAAAGAATTACTTTTGGCTGTACTGCCAACGCTCTTGCAATACAAAGTCTCTGCTGCTGTCCTCCCGACATCCCCAATGCAGATGTTTTTAACCGATCTTTCACTTCATCCCAGAGAGCCGCATCTCTTAAAGAGCGTTCCACAATTTCATCCAGTTTCACTTTAGAACGAATACCATGCGTTCTTGGTCCAAAAGCCACATTGTCATAGATGCTCATCGGAAATGGATTCGGTTTCTGAAATACCATTCCGATCTCTTTGCGCAGTTCATTTACATTCGCATTAGAAGAAAATATATCCTTTCCATCGTATTTTACTTCTCCTGTAATGCGCACATTCTCTACAAGGTCATTCATTCGGTTTAGTGTTTTCAAAAACGTGGATTTACCACAACCACTCGGTCCAATCAATGCAGTAATCTGATGTTCCGGGATATCCATTGTAATTCCCTTTAACACCTGATGATCTCCATACCATAATTTCAGATCTTTAGTTTCTATAATTGAGTTCATTCCTGTCTCCTTTTTGTCAATTCTATATTACAACGTGATACCCAAACTCTTCCATATTCCGTGTATCATGTACTTATATTCATAGCAAAATCTACGCTATACACGCTATGCACATGCCCTAAGTGTACTATAATTTTCGTCCATCAAAAGCACTTCCGGTTGTACCGCCAGCGCACGCGCAATACACAATCTCTGCTGCTGTCCACCAGACATACCAAGAGCGCTCTTTTTCAATCTATCCTTTGTCTCCTCCCAGATTGCCGCATCTCGCAATGATTTTTCTACAATATCATCCAGTTTTGCTTTGGAGCGAATTCCATGTGTTCTCGGCCCAAATGCAATGTTGTCATAAATACTCATCGGAAACGGATTTGGTTTCTGAAATACCATTCCAACACGTTTTCTCAAAAGATTTACGTCCATACTTTTATAAATATTTTGATTGTCCAGTAAGATTTCCCCTTCAATCTTACATCCTTCCACAAGGTCGTTCATGCGGTTCAACGATTTTAAGAGTGTTGATTTTCCACATCCGCTCGGCCCGATAAACGCCGTAATTTTATTTGCCTCTATATCTAAATTCACATTTTTCAGTGCTTTAAAATCACTGTAATAAAGATCCAGATTTTTGATACTAATTTTCGCCATTTCCGTTTCCTTTCGTTATCTTTTTCGCTATAAATCCTGACAGCCAGTTAATTCCGATCACAAGTACAAGCAGTACTACTGCTGTTGCATACGCCTGATCCATATGAAGCCCTTCTCTTGACATACTGTACATATGAACCGCCAGCGTTCTTCCTGATCCCATCACTCCATCCGGGATATCTGCAACTGTTCCGGCTGTATAAATCAATGCTGCCGTCTCACCGACAATTCTTCCAACCGCAAGAATAACACCTGCTAAAATTCCAGGCACTGCCGATGGAAGCACAATTCGAAACACTGTTCGAAGTTTACCCGCTCCAAGTCCAAAACTTCCTTCCCGATAACTGTCGGGAACTGCTTTTAATGCCTCTTCTGTAGTACGCATGATGAGCGGAAGAATCATGATCGACAATGTAAACGCTCCCGCCAGCAAAGAGTACCCCCATTTTAATGTTGTAACAAAAAACAACATTCCAAAAAGTCCATATACAATCGATGGAATTCCAGACAATGTCTCCGTCGTAATACGGATAACATTGATAAATTTATTTCCTCGTTTGGCATATTCCACAAGAAAAATTGCAGAGAAAATTCCAAACGGAACTGCAATGATCAAAGACAACGCCGTCATAATAATCGTATTGATCAAAGCAGGGAACAGCGATCCATTTTCACTTGTGTATTTCAACGCAAACAATTCCGGCTTAATATGCGGGATTCCGTTGATCAAAATATATGCAATTAAAAATAATAACACTGCAAATGTTATGATTGCAGAGAGCATCACGAGGAGCATCAAAATAAATGATCCCGGTGTTCTTTTATAAGAACGCAGTTTTTCTCCTATACTTCTAGTCACGGTGTCCCCTCCTATTTAACAATGATACAGAAAGATTAATAATCAGGATAAATACAAACAGTACAACTGCTGTCGCAATCAATGCCTCTCTGTGCAGTCCGGTTGCGTACCCCATCTCAATGACAATGTTCGCAGTCATTGTACGCACACCCTTCATAATACTTACCGGCATTCTCGCCTGATTTCCTGCAACCATGATGACAGCCATTGTCTCTCCGATCGCACGCCCGATTCCAAGTACGATTCCGGCTACCACGCCTGATTTTGCCGCCGGAAGAACGACCGCAAAAATACTTCTTTCATGCGTTGCTCCAAGTGCAAGCGCTCCTTCATAATACTGATTCGGAACACTTCTGATTGCAGATTCTGTCACACCGATGATGGTTGGCAAAATCATCATTCCAAGCAAGATAGATGCTGTCAGCATACTGTTTCCATCTCCTGCTGTTTTTACGATTCCCGCACGCTTCAATGTCATACCAAGTTCTCGAATCATCGGAACCATCACAACCAGTCCGAAAAATCCATATACTACAGATGGAATTCCCGCTAAAAGCTCTGTCGCACCTTTTAATACCGGATAAATTTTCTTCGGGCAATATTTTGCCATGAATATCGATGTCAAAATTCCAATCGGCACTCCAAAAAGAATTGCTCCAGCAGTCACATAAATGCTTCCCACAATCATCGGGAAGATTCCATAGATATCATTGGAAGGTCTCCAACGCTCACCACTTAAAAATTGTAAAAATCCGATTTCTTTCATCGCAGGAATCCCATTTGCAAATAAAAATACACAAATGAGAGCTACCGCCAGCACCGAAGCACAGGCGGCAATGAAGAACACTCCCTGCATGAATTTTTCGTTCCATGCTTTTTTCATCGTCTTTCGTTTCCTCTACTTATTTTATAATTTCATCCCATGAAAGTGCATCACCAACATAGATTGATTTTACCTGATCACTTGTAATGTCATCCAATGTGTTTGCTTTGTTGACAATCACTGCGATACCATCTGTTGCGATTACAGTTGCTTTCAAGCCTTTTGCAAGCTCTTCCTCTTTCACTTCTCTGGATGCCATTCCGATGTCGCAGATACCGTCTGCTACAGATGTCATACCTGTTGTAGAATCACTTTCCTGAATTTCAATCTCTGCTGATGGATTTACTTTTAAATATGCTTCTTTTAATTTTTCCATAACCGGCGTGATAGAAGATGAACCTGCGATGGATACTTTACCTGCCGATTTGCTTCCTGCATATGCCTGAACGTTATCCAAAGCAATATATCCGCTTTCTGACACAACTGCCTGACCTTCCGTGCTCAAGATAAAATTGATAAAGTCCTGAGCCACCTCGCTTACATCACCTTTTGTTGCGATATTAAACGGTCTTGCCACTTTGTATTCGCCAGATTTGATGTTTTCTTCTGTCGGCTCTGCCCCATCTACTTTCAATGCTTTTACAGTGTCATTTAAAGAACCAAGTGAAACATATCCGATTGCATACTCATTGTCCGCCACTGTTGATAACATAACGGATGTACTATTTGTAATGTTAGCCTCCTCTGTTGTGTTATCTACTTTTTCTCCTGAAGCGTCTTTTTCTTCAATTCCGAACAACTCGATAAAAGCACCTCTTGTTCCCGAACCATCTTCTCTTGAAACAACTGAGATATCATTTGCCGCATCAAATTCTGTCTCTGCTTTTCCATCTGTTTTATCTGAATTACCTGAGTTTCCACATCCAACTGCCATTGAGGCTACCATTGCTACTGTTGCTGTTAACGCTAAAAACTTTTTCATTTTCATTTTTACATTTCTCCTTTTTCAGTAAAAGATTTTTTATTCCTTAACTTCTTCACAGGTCATATCATATCGAACCTCTGTTAAATCTAAAACGCAAGTAATGTTAAATCTATGTAAAATAATTTTACAAAAACAGGTTGGAAAATCAAACGATTTTCCAACCTATCAAACATTTTACCATATATGCATTACATGCTGCATTCCAAGACTTACGATTGTAATTCCAAGCCAACATGACATTCCAAGAAGAATCGGGCGTCCTCCGCTTTTTATTAACTTTACAATGTCTGTGTTGAATCCAATTGCCGCCATCGCCATAATAATAAAGAATTTAGACAAATCTTTAAGCGGCACAAATACTTCTGCCGGTACTCCCACTGCTGTAGCGATTGTCGTAATCACACTCGCTCCGATAAAGAATAAAATAAAGAACGGAAATACCTGTTTCAGGGACACTTTATCTCCTTCTTTCTCCTCTGCTTTTCTCGCCCTTATAAATGCAAGTACAAGTGTAATCGGAATAATTGCTAAAGTTCTCGTCAGCTTTACAGTCACTGCCTTATCAAGTGTCTGGCTTCCCAAATTATAAAGGCTGTCCCATGTAGATGCTGCTGCTGTAACAGAAGATGTATCATTTACCGCCGTTCCCGCAAATACACCGAACGCTTCTCCGGATGTGGTAGAAAAACCAAGTGCACCTCCAAGTGCTGGGAAAATTAATGCCGCCAAGATATTAAAGAGAAAGATAACGGAAATCGCCTGCGCCACTTCTTCTTCATCTGCATCAATGACAGGTGCCGTGGCTGCAATCGCAGAACCTCCACAGATGGAAGAGCCAACTCCAACCAATGTTGAAATCTTCGCTGGTATGCGAAGTACACGGTGAAGTACATATGCAATCACCAATGATACCGTAATCGTACAGATAATAATCGGCAAAGACTGTTTTCCGGTCTCCATCACAACTTTTAGATTCATTCCAAATCCTAACAGCACAACTGCATACTGCAAAATCTTTTTCGATGTATACTTAACTCCTGGTGCAAAGGATTCTTTCTTTTTTACAAGCGGAGCAAAAGTCATCCCTCCAAGAATCGCAAATACAGGACCTCCTATAATCGGAAATTGTTTTCCAAGCAGACTTGCTGGTACTGCCAATAACAGGCACAATAAAAGTCCTTTCCAGTTTTGTCTAATTAAATTCATACTAACCTCCCTCTACATTGATGCCCGAATTGCTGCTATCGTTCCATCTGAAACTGCTGTTGCCACCTGACGCACCTGTTTTTCACAAATATCTCCTGCTGCATATACCCCATCTATCTTTGTTTCCTGATTCTCATTGACTGGAATAAATCCGTTATGCAACTGTAGTTCAGTATACAATTCTGTATTTGGTATCGTTCCTGCATAGACAAATATTCCGCATCCCGGATCAGAAATTGTCTCAATGCTCCCAGTTTTCTCATCTGAAATTTCCAGAGATTCTACTTGCTCTACCCCGTATACTGCATGCAGCCTCGATCCAAGACGCAACTCAATATTTGAAGTATTTGAAACTTTTTCCTTGAATTCCGCAATACATCCTAATGTCTCTTCAAAATGAATAATTGTGACCTGTTCTGCATACTTTGCCAGATACAATGCTTCTTTTACAGCTCCATCTGCCCCTCCAACTACATAAATATGCTTTCCTTCATAGCTTTTCCCATCTTTTGCCGCATTGAGGCCCACCCCTTTTCCTGATAATTCTAATTCTCCTCGGATTCCAAGTTTTCTAGGTGTCATTCCATTAGCTATAATTACTTTTTTTGTCCTATAAACTGCATCTCCCGTATAAATTTTTTTAATGTTATTGCTCAATTCTACTTGCTTTACCGTCTCATATATAATTTCCACCCCTGCATTTTCTGCCTGCTGTTTCATACGTTCTGCTAATGTTACTCCTGTCTCACCTTCTATAACTCCTGCATAATGTGTAACCGTTGATACTTTACCAATCAATCCACCCACTACATTTTTTTCAATCAATAATGTCTTTTTGCCTCTGCTCACCGCATAGATTCCAGCACTAATTCCTGCTGGTCCCGCTCCGATAATAATAATGTCATACATAGCTACTCCTCCTTATTCCCTGTCTTTCTCTATGTTTTACAACTACACTATATACAATTATCACCATTTTGTAAAATTATATATATTGATATAACCATAAATATTTGTTATGATTATAAAAACTATTACCACATTAAAAGGAGAAGCCATGCTTGATTTTCGAATGGAAACATTTTTAAAGGTCTGTGAATATATGAATTTTACGCATGCCGCTCATGATTTGAATCTGACTCAGCCTGCTGTTTCACAACACATCAAATATCTGGAAAAAGAATATGATGCACCATTGTTCGCGCGTGATAAGAAAAAACTAACACTGACTCCTGCGGGTGAAATTCTTCGCTCTGCTTTGGAGACGATGCGAAATGATGAGAACACTATGAAGATACGCATGAAAGAAAGTCTCTGTGAAAAAAAGATCCTGACTTTTGGTGTCACAATGACAATTGGCGAATATGCCATAGTACCTTCCCTTTCTGCATTCATTAAAAAGCACCCCGACACCGATATTCACGTTCGTTACGCCAATACGCAGACGCTGCTCTCTTTTTTATACGAGGGAAGCATTGATTTCGCCATTGTGGAAGGGTATTTTAAATCCGATAATTACGAGACCCGTATTTTTAAGACAGAAGAATATATTGCTGTGGCTTCCAAAAACCATGTGTTTCAAAAACCTGTTCACTGTCTGAAAGACTTAACCTCTGAATGTCTTTTGATTCGGGAGCACGGCTCCGGCACAAGAGCAATCCTGACGAAAACACTTGCGCTCAAAAATATGTCGATTCAGAATTTCCCTCATATTGTGGAAATTGAAAATATCCACGCTATCGTGAGCCTGCTTTGTCAGGACTGCGGCATCTCATTCCTGTACAAATCAGCTGTTGAACAGGAAATAAACGATGGTCGCCTGAGACAAATTCCACTCTCTGACTTTATGGTCATGCATGATTTTACATTTCTTTGGAATAAAGACAGTGTGTTTTCACAGGAATATGAAGTAATCTTTAATGAATTACAATCTTCTATCCTTCCATAATATCAAAAAAGGACTGCTTTTTGCAGCCCTTTCTTCTATAATCCAAATTGAATCTGATTCTCCTCAAGCTCTTCCTGTCTTTCCTCTTCTCGCCCGTTCTTCTGCTGCCTGAGGCATTCTAAAATAGCTTCGTTCAAAGACAGCATCTTTTCATCCAACGCAGATACCATCTCCGCACATTCTCTTAAGTCTCTGCTGATGTAAGCCGGTGCTTTTCCCTCAAACTTATAGTAAATCTTATGCTCTAAACTAGCCCAAAAATCCATTGCAATCGTACGTATCTGAATCTCAACTTTCGTATTCACAACACTATCTGACAGAAAAATCGGAACTGCCACAAGCATATGATAACTTTTATATCCGCTTTCCTTTGGATTTTTAATATAGTCCTTAATAGAAAGCACTTTCAAATCACTTTGATTCCCGATCATCTCCGCAAGTCTGTAAATATCAGAAGTAAACGAACAGATCAATCTCACTCCTGCAATATCATTCACATATTTTACCATGTTCTCAATCGTTGCCTCATATCCGTATCTTTTCAGCTTTTTGACGATACTCTCCGCCGTTTTGATTCTTGTCTTTATATGCTCGATTGGATTATACTGATGCACATGCTGAAATTCATCATTCAAAATCTCTAATTTGGTGCCCACTTCTTTCAATGCCGAATTATACAAAAACATAACTGTTTTCCAACTGTCGACATCTTCATAACTTTTAATTGCATCTAACATCAAGTTCTTCTCCCCTATCTTACTCGAAGAGTAATTATTACTACAATAGTATACCATAATCCAAAGAGACTGTCATAAACTTCATGCTTTTTTTAGAAAGTTTCTCCTCATCGGCCCTTATAATTCTAATTTCATATCGCCATACTGAATCCATTTTTTCTTTCTCATAAATTCTGAAATGAGCAGTGTCACAATCGCCGGAAGGGCAATCTGTATCACGATAATTTTTATAAGTACGATCATCGGCGGCTCCACTGCCGTCATCGTCTGCCATGTCATAATCTGTCCGACAAGTCCTGCTGTTCCCATTCCAGAGCCGGTCGCATTGCTTGTCATGTGCAGAATCATCGTTCCGACAGGTCCTAAGATAGCACTTGATAAAATTGCAGGAACCCAGATAATTGGCTTTCTCACAATATTTGGCACCTGAAGCATCGATGTTCCGATTCCTTGTGCTAATAGTCCCCCGATTTTATTTTCTCGATAGCTTGCAACTGCAAATCCAACCATATTACAGCAGCATCCAATTGTTGCAGCTCCTGCCGCAAGACCGGAAAGATTCAAAATAACCCCAAGTGCCGCGGAACTAATCGGAAGTGTCAGAATCATTCCCATCAAAACCGAGACAATAATTCCCATCAAAAACGGCTGCTGCTCTGTTCCCCAATTAATCAATGCTCCAAGCGCTGTCATAAATTCAGAAATCGGAGGTCCAACTAAAAGACCTACTGCCGATCCGGCTGTAATCGTTACAATCGGAGTAACCAAAATATCCACCTTTGTTTTTCCTGAGACAAGATGTCCGAATTCAATCCCTACGTAAGCCGCAAGAAATGCTCCCAACGGTTCTCCCGGTCCTGCAAATACCATGGCACCATCTACAAGAACACTTCCCGCGAGCAGTTTTGCCGCAAATGCGCCCACCATTCCGGCAGTCGCTGCTGACAGCACAACAAGCGGACTTTCCTTAAATCGATAGGCAACACCTACACCAATTCCTGCCCCCGTAAATGTGGCTGCCATCTTTCCAAGTACAAAAATCATATCCCCGACATTCCCGCCAATCAAACTTCCAATCTGCTGAATAATTGTGCCGACGATCAATGTTGCAAAAAGTCCCTGCGCCATTCCTGTTAATCCATCAATAAAAATACGATCTAATAATTTCTTTAATTTTTCCATTCTACGCTCCCATTACATTTTATTTTACATGTGTCTTGTCACTAGCAGAGTCTACCATATCTGCCTATAAAAAGTCAAGCATGTCTATATTGAAAATCAATTGCAAAGTATTGTATAATGATGCATACGAACAAATATAGAAAGGATGACAACCATGTTTCGTTTATGGGGAAAAATATTTAAAGATAATCGAATGTTAAAAGATACTGTCATTTGTGATGATACAGACGATACAAGAACACATAAAATTTTCCACGCGCTGGATGAGGTTTGTTACCAGTTTGATTTAAGCAAACCGATTTGGCTGGATTCTACGATTGCCGAATTCAAAAAACATGACAAAGCACGCTTTTATCAGGACAATTTCGTAGACTCTATTGATTTTGACTATCTGGAAATTCATATCATTGAAGAGTAACAAATGAGGGATGTGAGCTTCTCAAAAGCCACATCCCCAATTATCATTTTTCAAATTGCTATTCATTTCGAATTGCTGCAAGCGGACTTAATTTCATTGCTCGTCGTGCCGGGAAGTATCCTGCCGCCATTCCCACAAGAATCGCAAATGCAAGTGAAATCAGCACAAGCCAAGGTGGAATATAAGAAATTACATCTGTCATGCCCATCTCGGCTCCCATGCTTCCAACCACTTTATTGACCACGAATGACATCATAAGACTTAAGATATTTCCGATCACGCCCCCGATCAGTCCGATAAATCCGGCTTCCAGCAGAAACATCTGCCGAATATTTTTCAGACTGCAGCCTAACACTTTAATGACACCGATTTCTTTCGTTCTCTCATAAATCGACATCATCATCGTGTTTGCAATACCAATCGCTGCAACAAGAAGCGATACCGCACCGATTCCTCCCAGAACCGCCTGTATCATTGCAAACTGTTTCTGCATACTTTCCAGATACTCTGCATTGCTGTATGTCTGAAATCCCAGTGTCCTGATTTCATTTGAAACAGATTCTACATTGTCAAGATTATCCACTTTCACCTGCGCTGAGCTATACGTAAAATAACTGTAAGGTTTTCCGCTGCTTGTGGACGGTTGACCAGGAATCACTCTTCCCCGAAATTCTTTTTTCAAAATGGTCTTCAGTGTCTCGATGTCGCAAAAGGTTGAATACGAATATGCATTGTATTCATCAACAGTTCCTTCCACGACACCGGACGCTTTTACAACATATTTTTTTGCTGTCTTTGGTGTCTTTGTTGCTGTCTCTCCTCCATTTTCCACGTTACCAAAACCACTTCCCGACTGGCTCTGGTAATAGGCATCTGTATCCAGGATCAAAAACAGAGAATCCTTTGCGAAATCAATATCCGGAAGTTCTCCGGTATCCCAATAACCACTGCCTCCTGATTTATTGCTGAAATTCGTGATTACCATGTTTCCCATCACCAGATCTAATGAGCTTCCATTTTCAGCCGGTAATTCCCCCCCCTCTTTCAATGGAATGTTCATTTTTTCCAATGCCTCATGGGACATTCCCTGCAACGTCAAAAATCCTTCATAATTGCCCTTTAACGCAATTGCAGATACTTCTAAAACAGGACTTACAAATTCTACATTTTCTAATTTTTTCAATTTTTCAATCACAACATCTGTGATATATTCTTTCGATTCCTCTCCGGAACCTACCATCATTCCACCCTGCCCGCCTTTTCCTGTCACCTGAATGGTCGTCAAACCACCAGATTTTTCTATTTCTTTATAGGTAGACTGCTGAAGACCAAGTCCGAGAGAAATCATAACAACAATGGAAGCTGTCCCAATCACAACCCCTAGAACGGTTAAAAAGGTTCGAAGCTTTCTGCGTTTCAGATTTCCACTACTCATTCTCAGTAAGTCTATTAAGCTCATCCTCTAAAATCTCCTCCTCTTCTGCTCTTCTCTTTTTCTCTTTTTTCTTCTTCACAATTACAACTACAACAATCACTCCGATGATAATTACTACGACAATCACCGGAATAATCGGAAACGCTTTTTCTTGCTCAACCATTTCACTTTCATTCATCATGTCATCTGTCATCGGTGCTGTCACTAAAAGTGTCAGTTCTTTTTCAGTTGTAAATACTGCTCCCGACTCATCTTCATAAGTAACAATCATCTTAACTTTACCATCACCTGTTGTCTCTGACTCTCCGGTTATCATACCATCAATTGAAGCTGTCGCTCCGGATTCTACATTTCCGACAAAAATCTCTTTAGATTTGATTCCTTCACCCTCAAATTTTGCTTTTACGTTATACAATTTAATTCTTCCCATGTTATACAGACTGCACATGACATTAACTTCGCTTCCAACTTCCACAGTCTCTCCACTCAGCTCAAATTCACTGAATTCAAATCTCGCATCCTGTTTAACCGGAACTGAGATACTTGATGTACTTTCAAATTGTGTTCCACTTCCGTCTTCATACTTCATAGACATCTCGACACTATATGGTTTCTGTACCAGATCTGATTTTGCATTCATATCAATCGAAATGTCTTTTGTCCCATTTGCTCCGATTCCATCCAGATATACAGTGCTAGAGCCGGACGCCGGAAGGAACGCCGGAGATGCAGTGTTTGCATCCTGTCCCTCTGTCGGTGCGTTAAAGTCAAACAGCATATTTTTTACCGCTGTTGTCTTGGATGTATTTTTCAAATGTACAATCAGTTTAAAATTGCTTCCCGCCTTTACTTCTGCCGGATCTGTTGAAAATCCTGTGACAATTACTCTCGGAACAGATGTCGATGTCGTTGCTGATCCGCCACCTGCACTATCTCCTCCAGTATACATCATCGGTTCACTGTTGTAGACACCTGTATCCCCCGAAGGTTGCTGCGGTTGTGGATCTTTCTGTGTGTTTTCTTCTGGATTTTCCTGTGGCCTCTCTTCCGGCTTAGCTGTCATTTTTACAAATACACTCTGCTCAAATGCATTTTCCAATCCATCGTAACTAACATCGAATTTCACATTATAATATTTTGATGCCACATCTTCCCTTGCTTTCACATCATATGTGAGCTCATAAGATTTTCCCGCTTCGATCTTATCCACTTTCTGCTCATAGGATACATTTTCAATTTCAAACGGCCACTTCTCAATATTTGCCTTCACCTGCGGAGTTACTACTACATTTTCAATTGCTGTATCTGTACCGTTTGTAATCGTAAGCTTTAACTCTTTCTCCTGTCCATACTGATAAGCCGGTGTCGCAGTTCCACTCGCCTTTACGGTCACTTTTCCCGCTGCGTGCAGTGGCATCACCATCCCTGCCACCAGAATCATACTCATGGCAACCATCATTATTTTCTTAATCTTTCTCATCTTCTTTCTCCTCTCCCTTTGTACGGTTGTCTTCTATCTTTACAATCTCTCCATCAATAATATGGAAAATCCGATCGGCATACGAAGCCAGATGATTGTCATGTGTAACCATAACAAGCGTCTTTTTCTGCTCCCTTACCACCTTCTGCATCAATTCCATCACCTCTTTGGATGTATGCGAATCCAGATTTCCTGTCGGCTCATCCGCAAATATAATCTTCGGATCAACAACCAGTGCTCTTGCAACCCCTACTCGCTGCTGCTGCCCTCCCGACATCTGATTCGGCAAATGCTTTTTATGCTTTTTTAAATTGACCAGATCCAGCATCTTATCTGCTTTTTTTAGTCGGCTTTCTTTTTTCTCTCCGCGAAAGCTCAAGGGCAATGCCACATTTTCCACCGCATTCATCGTCCCAATCAGATGAAAAGACTGAAAAATAAATCCAACATGATCACGTCTAAAACTGACAAGCTGATCTTCCTTCAACTTCTCCATGTGCTCGCCGTTAATGATCACTTCTCCTTTTGTCGGTTTTTCCAGTCCGGCAAGCATATTTAACAACGTTGATTTCCCTGATCCCGAAGTCCCTACAATCGCACAGAACTCTCCTTCGTTGATTGAAAAATTCACTCCATTCAAAGCATGCACAACACTGTCCCCGACACGATAGAGCTTAAACAAATTCTTCACTTCTATAATTTTCCCCACAGATACTCTCCTTCCTGTTTTTTTCTTAATTTTACTATACCAAAGGATTTTCTGAATATTATATAGGAAATCTTAAGTTTTCCTTAACCTATAAAATAAGTGCTTTTAAGCAAGAAAAAAGAGCCTCTAAAAGCTCTTTTCTCTTGACTTTATTTTTCTTCTCTTCGTTTCCAAACGTTCACACTTACCAACGCACTTCCTGCCGCAGCAGTCAACAGCCACATCAATGGAGTAGCATCTCCTGTTTTTGGTGAAGGACCTGTTGGAGTCGTTTTCTCTTCCGATACCGATTCTTTCTCTGGTTGTGGTACCGCTGCCTGTATTTTTTCCAAGCCTTGTAATGCACTGTCAAGCTGTTTTGTCGCTGCATCAATCTCATCTTGAACTGCAAATTCATCTGCTAATACCGTCTTTGCGTTTTCCAGTTCTTGTTCTAATGTCGCATAACTGGCTTCTGTATACATATCTTTCTGAACAGCTTCCGCTTTGGCAATCAACGCCTCCAACGCTTCTGTTGAAACTTCATCCATCACACGTGCAACTGTGTAATTTGGCATTATATTCTCTGTCAATACAGATGGTACAAACATTTCTGTTGATCCACTTTCTTTGAACGCTTTTAATTCTGTCAAAATACTTTTTGCACTGTTAAATGCATCCTGTGCAATTACTTTTCCAATCTCTGTTGCTTTTTCCTGTGCAAGTTCCGGTGATTTTTCATATAACTTCTGCATATCCACATCAACTTGTTTTTGCTGTTCAATCAATTCTGCCTGATACGCATCCCAGTATTTTCGAATATTTGTCCCATACAATTCTCGATTGTCATCTGCCAGATCATTCAAGTCATTGAACACCCAAAACATAGAATCTTCTACAGATGTCAGCTCATCATTGTGGTATCCATCCCATGTCTCTGTCAGCATTGCTCCATAATACGGAAGATATAAAGAAAACTCTGCCCTTGACATCGCAAGCCATTCTACTCCTGACATTCCCTGATACATCCCGTCACGCATCTCCAAAATATGGCATTCTGCCTGATTCTTATTGCCGATTGCATAGATTGACTCATTTACATTGGAATCCATCTTTGTTCCTTCTCCTCTGTATGCCAGAAACTTCATGATATCCTGTGTAGAAAATTTTTTATCTGGCGTAAACAACAAATCATACGGACCATAAACTCCATCCTCTGAAGGCTCAATACTTAAACCCTCTCCTTTTTCATGGTTCAAGTAATATGTCCCTTGCCACAAACGTGTCAGCTGACCTTTTCCCGGGTTTTCTGCACCATATGTCTGTGTGACATGAATCATTCCATCTTCCGTCTTTAAAAATCCATTTTCTTCCGCTAATGATACCAATCCTTCAGATGCAATCACATTTTCTGTATCTGTCACATCAACCGTTCCAAGAAGCATCATATTCGGAATTGCCGCAACCTGATCTTCCGGCAGCTTAATGGCTGCATATTGATGACCGGAAACAATTTCCATGTACCACGCTTCATTTGGATCACTGATCATAATCGTGTTACATTCCCCCGAACCGTATTTTTCCACAATCTCTCCTAACAATTCCACTCCGTCTCTTGCTGTTTTGGCCTGCCCAAGTAGAATCGATCCCATCGATAATTCACAGATACCGGTATCTACCAATGGATCTGCCGCTTTTGCCTTATCATTATAATAGGTAGATACAGTGGCTGTCATAGCAACCTCATTTTCATTGATTCCTACCTCTGCATAAGGCTCTTCTCCTTCTCCAAACAGTGGTGAATCTTTTGCAAGTGTATATTGATATGTGTGTTCTGGATATGGCATTGAAAATCCATATGCATCTTCAAAAATTGCTCCTGGTTCATGGTCTTCTGCCGGATGCACCGTAAATATTTTTGTATGTCCCGCTCCGATATCCTCTGATCTTCCAATATAGGATGAGCCATTCTCTGAAACTTCTTTCCCTACATATACTCCCATACAGGCAAATGCCTGCATAGAACTTCCCATGGCCATTGTGCCTGCCAAAACCAGTGCTGCTATTTGTTTCTTCTTTATCATTTTCCCCATTCCCTTCATTTCCTTTTTTGTATAACTATACATTTTATTCTTATATTATACATCCTATTTTTTATTTTTCAAGCACTTTTTTGTATTTTATACACTTTGAATGTTTTTTTATTCACATCATATTCTGTTTTATGCACTTTTTATGTGCTCAAACTTCTTTACTTTTCCTAAAAAGTATGTTATTTTGAAGAAACAACTTTTCTCGCTGCATTTCATCTTTTTCGCAGCAAAATCTCTTAAGCCTAAAGGCTTCTTTATTTCCAGCTTCCACTCAGAAGCATTGATCCAACAACACACATGAGATAATCAAGGAGGTTTATCTATGACAAACAGATTAAAACAATATTTTCCCATGCTCCGTACACGTACAGAAATTATGGAAATCATTATCAAAGATGAAACATTAAAAACTTTATTTGACAGTTGGGAAACCGAATTTCAAGAAGAATTTCTGAATATCTGTACAGGTATATCCGGAGTCAAAGTATTATACGATTTTATGATTAAAGAAATACTGAATCCAGAGGCAGTGCCGGAACGAATTGGAGAACTACTGTCTTTACTGCTAAACCAGAAAGTAAAAGTACTAACCGTACTGCCAAATGATACTACCCGCATCGCTGATGAAACATCTCTTATTATCACCGATATCGTTGTAGAACTAGAAGACGGCAGTATCGCAAACATTGAAATACAAAAAATCGGGTATCAGTTCCCCGGTGAACGATGTGCCTGCTATTCCTCAGACTTGCTTCTACGTCAATATAAAAGAATAAAAGGAATGAAGAAAAGAAAATTTACATATAAAAGTATCAAAAACGTCTACACCATTGTCTTCTTTGAAAAAAGTCCAAAAACATTTCATAAATTTCCTCAAAATTATCTTCATTTTTTTGAACAAAAATCTAATACTGGATTGCAGATGGAATTGTTACAAAAATATATTTTTATTCCTCTTGACATCTTTAAAGAAAATCAGCAAAATAAAGATATCAAAAGCAAATTAGATGCATGGCTTGTATTTTTAAGTATGGATAATCCCGAAATGATTGTAAAACTTATCGAAACATATCCTGAATTCAAGCCAATGTACGAACAAATCTACGATATCTGTAGAAATATTGAGGAGGTCATGGAGATGTTTTCTAAAGAATTACGAGAATTAGACAGAAATACTGTCTTATATATGATTGATGAAATGCAAGATGAGCTAGACCAAAAGAAAATACAATTGCAAGATACAGAATCCAAATTAAATGATGCACACACTCAACTAAACAGTACGCAGGATAAACTGCACTCCACACAGGATGCACTGCACTCCGCACAGGATGAACTACAATCCACACAGGATGAACTACAATCCACACAGGATGAACTACAATCCACACAGGATGAACTGCAAAAAGCTCTTTTAAAAATTGCAGAATTAGAGCACCAACATACTTAAAAAAAGTGTGCTGAGCACACTCTCAGCTCCCCTGCCCCTCATTCTTGAGGGGGAGGGTTTTCCTTTGTTTCTATTTGTTGTAAAATATTTACATGAGTAATATTTTACAAACGATCTTTCTTGATCATTATGAACACTTAATTTACGAACTTCATCCAAGGACTTCCGTCATTGAAAATGTCAACAAAATGATTCATTGTGGTGACCCTTCTTTTGGTGGCGCTTTTTTTGCTTGTCCAGACTGTGGGGAATTGAAGTTTGTTCCTTTTCGATGTAAATCTAGATTCTGCCCTACTTGCGGTAACAAATATAATCTGCAACGCTCTTTTCATATGTCCTGTAAGCTCATTCGCTGTGTCCATCGTCACTGTGTGTTTACTATTCCTAAAGAACTTCGCACTTTCTTTCTCAATGACCGTTCTCTCCTCAATTGTCTCTTTCATTCCGTTCGAGATGTTGTTCTTCGCATGTTTTATAAGCAAAACAAATCTGAAAACTTTACTCCTGGTTTCATTTGTGTTCTTCATACCTTCGGCAGGGACTTAAAATGGAATCCTCACATTCATGCTCTTATTTCTGAAGGTGGCGCTGGAAACTCTATCGTTTGGCGCCCTATGAAGCATTTCGATTATACCTTCCTGAGAAACGCATTCCGCAAAGTTCTTCTTGAACGGCTTACTAATTCCATTGGTAAGTCTTTCATTCCTGTTAAAAATAAAATTTATAAAGACCATGCCGATGGCTTTTATGTCAGAGCCAAACCGAATCTCTGCACTCCTGATGTTACAATCAAATATATCAGCAGATATCTCGGAAGACCTGTCATAGCAACTTCTCGCATTGATCACTATGATGGTGAGTCTGTTACTTTCCATTACACAAGACATGAAGATAACAAAACTGTTTCCGAATGTATTCCTGCTTTAGACTTTATAAAAAGACTCATTGTTCATATCCCGGAAAAACATTTTAAAATGCTTCGTTATTACGGCATCTATGCCAAACATCACAAGCAAGAACAGAAACTTTATAAATGTATCTCTTCCGAGAAAAAACGTTTTATCTTACGACATATGAACTGGCAAAATCTTATTTTTTTAACCTTTGGATACGACCCTCTCAAGTGTCCAAAGTGTGGTTCTTCTATGTTGGTGTTGGAAGTTTATCACAAAAAAACTGTACTATTTGAACAATATCGAAAGGCTATGGGATATGGATGAATCCATAAATCTCATTCTTTCTAAAATCGTCAGATAGTGCAGTCACACCAAAAACAAAAAACTTCATAATCAACGTTGTGGCGAATACAACCTTTCGCTCTTTTGTTATGCTATTTTTTATTTCTTATACATTATACACTATTTCTGACAAAATGAGAAGTTTACTATAAGGTAAAAAAGCAGGTAGCCCCTACCTGCTTTTCTACTCTTATCCCATCTGTTCCAATACTTCTTCTGCAATATTTCTTGCATGATCTGAAATACGCTCCAGGCAAATAATCGTATCTAAGAATACAACTCCCGCCTCTGTATTGCACAGATTGTTTGTCAAACGTTTGATATGTTTTGAGCGAAGCTTAATCTCCAGATCATCTGCCTTCGTCTCTTTCTCAATTACCTTTAACGCCTTATCTCGACTTCCTTCCACAAATGCTTCCAATGCATAGCGGTAGCTGTCCGCACAAACTTCTATCATCTCTTTGATTTCTTCTTTTCCTGTCTCAGAGAACGACAATTTCTTTTCTTTTAACGTCTCTGCAAATTCTGAGATATTTTCACAGTAATCACTGACACGTTCAATATCAGAAACAATTTGGAGTAAGTGTGCCACTTGCTGATGTTCCTTTTCCCCAACTTGAAGTCCGGTAATCTTGATTGCATAATCTGTGATTCCCGCAGTCAGTTTATCCACTTTGGATTCATCTTCTTTCAATGTATGAATATCTTCTTCACTCAGTGTAAAAAGAACACGTTTTGCCGCATCTAAAGTATCATTCACGATTTCTCCCATGCGTGCCACTTCACCGACTGTAGCTTGAAGTGCAAGAGAAGGTGTCTGTAACATTCTATCATCAAGTGAAACAACACTGTCATCTCTTTCATCATCTTTCACACCACTGATTTTCTTAGCAAGTTTGATAATCAGATTAGATACCGGGAACAGCATTACGGTTGTTGCAATATTAAAAATCGTGTGTACTGTACTGATCTCTGTCTGTGTAATCTGACCGTGTCCCCAAACCGGATTGACCACTTTGAAAAACACAATTGCCACCACACTAAAAATAATCGTTCCGATGATATTAAACAATAAATGCATAAGTGCTGCTGTCTTAGCATTCTTTTTCGCACCCATACTTGACAGCATTGCAGTTACACATGTACCAATGTTCTGTCCCATAATAATATAAATTGCCGCATTAAACGGAACTAAGCCCGCTGCTGCAAGACTCTGCAAAATACCAACAGATGCTGATGAACTCTGGATAATCGCTGTAACAAGTGCTCCCGCTATAATTCCCAATAAAGGATTCTTTCCTAATGTCACGAAAAGATTTACAAATCCTTCTGACTCTTTTAACGGATCAACTGCTCCTGACATTGTAGAAATACCGACAAACAAAAGACCAAATCCTACGATAATACTCGCAATATCCTTTGTGGATCTTCTTTTTCCGGTCAACATAATCACAACACCAATCATAATCGCAATCGGCGCCAGTGTTGTCGGGCTCAAAAATTTTGCCCATTCCACGCTGGAAACAAGCCATCCTGTTACCGTTGTCCCGATATTCGCACCCATGATAACACCCATTGCCTGTGTCAGGTTCATAATTCCTGCATTCACAAAACCTACCACCATGACAGTCGTCGCCGACGAACTTTGAATCACAGCAGTAATAAATGCTCCCAATAGTACTCCTAATAACTTATTTTTTGTCAATGCTTCAAGAAGCGATTTCATCTTATTCCCAGCCGCATTCTCCAAGCCTTGAGCCATAATCTGCATTCCATAGATAAACATCCCAAGCCCACCAAGGAAAGGGATAATAATGCTAGTGTAATTCATAGGTTTCCTCCTTCAAATCCTCTCAATAAACTCACTATTTTTACCATAACATTATCTACGGAAGAAAACAACAAAATTTTACATTTTTTTGACATTCTTTTAACTATTTCTTCATTTTCGGGTCGAAAATGAGCGAAGCGAGGTAACCAAAAATAAGTGCCGCAGAAATTCCAACTGCACTTGCCGTAAATCCTCCCATAAATATACCGATAAATCCTTCTTTCCCGATTGCCTCTTTCACACCTTTAAATAACAAATTGCCAAATCCAAGCAACGGAACACTCGCACCTGCCCCTGCAAATTTTAAAAACGGCTCATAAATATTTAAGAATCCCAATACAGCACCGCCGCACACAAGCAGCACCATCACTCGTCCAGGCATCATTTTTGTCCGATCCAGGAGAATCTGAATCAAGGCACAGATAAGCCCTCCTATCCAAAATGCATTTACATACTCCATATCCTTCTCCTTTTTAACAATGTTCTAACACAATCCCATGCGCGATTCCAGGAACGCTCTCTCCCTCATTAAAACTAACTGTAGACATCAAGGCCCCGGTTGGTACAAATAACACTCTCTTCCATTCCCCGCTTGCAAGCTTTGGAAGAATATACGCAGAAAGCGTAACCGCCGCACAGCCGCACCCACTTCCTCCTGCATGTGTGTCCTGTGTCTTCTGATCAAAAATCATCATCCCACAGTCTGCATGATTGTATTTGATATCTTTCCCCTGCTTTCTTATCAGATCAAAAAGAATGCTTTGTCCCACATATCCAAGGTCTCCTGTAATAATGCGGTCATAGTCACTCTCCTGTCTTCCAAAATCCTGAAGGTTCTGTATAATCGTATCACAGGCTGCAGGCGCCATACATGCACCCATATTCTGAGAATCCTTCAATCCAAAGTCTACAATCTTACCAACTGTCACACCAGCTACCCTCACATGACTTTTCTGCCTTCCAATTAGAAATGCCCCACTCCCTGTCACTGTCCAGTGTGCTGACAACGGTCTTTGACTTGCATACCCAAGCGGAAAACGAAATTCTTTTTCTGCACTTCCAAAATGACTTGATGTCACAGCCAGCATATACTCGCCATATCCCGCTGCCACGCTCATCGCTCCCAATGCGATTGCCTCTCCTGATGTAGAACAGGCTCCATAAAGTCCGAACATCGGAATCTGAAGCGCCTCCACTCCCATGGATGTAGCAATTCCCTGACGCAGTAAATCTCCTCCAAAGAGATATCTGACTTTCTCCAACGCAATATCTGCTTTTCCAACCGCCAAAAGACAGGCCTCTTTCTGCATCGTACTCTCTGCTGCCTCCCAGGTATCTTCTCCAAACAGATTTTCCATCTCCACCATATCAAACAATTTCCCTAAAGGGCCTTCCCCTTCTTTCTTTCCCACAACAGAACCACTGCTGATAATATATGGTGCTTCCTGAAATGCTATACTTTGGCTTCCTTTCGTCATCATAGTACAATCCCCACTTTCATTAAGAAATAGTAAATCAATCCAAGTACCCAGGAAGTCAGTATCCCATATAAGATAACAGGACCTGCTATCGTAAAAATCTTACATCCGATTCCAAATACCTGTCCTTCTTTCTTATATTCAATCGCCGGTGCTGCCACAGAATTGGCAAATCCCGTGATTGGGACAAGCGCTCCTGCACCACCCCACTTTGCAATACTTGGATAGATATTAAAGCCGGTCAGCAATACACTGATGAGCACCAATACTAACGATGTCCATGAACCTGCTATTTCTTCTTTCATTCCTGTATTTTTACAATAATTCAGAATCACCTGCCCAAGCAGACAGATAGTCCCTCCCGTCACAAACGCCTTCGCCATATTGACATAAACATTGTGTACCGGTGTTTTTTCTTTCACATAGGCTGCATACGCCTGTTTACTCATTTTTTTCATTTTTTGTCCTTTCCTACCATCCTTTCAGGAAAAACAGCAATGCTCCGATTCCCTTCCCGATGGCCATGCTTAAAATGATATACGGCACTCCTCTCAACAATTTAACGCGCCGGATAAAAATAGGAAAAATATTTAAAATTTCTGCCAGTGCCATGGACCAGCACCCTACAAAAATGCCGGCACAAAATCCAACCGGACCAATCAGAAACTGTACACCTGGAATACAAATTTGGTAAACATACATAATATTTCCTAATATTCCTCCAAGCGCAATCATTTCTTCGTATAAAATAACATTTGCACCTGTGTGCGTCCTGTCTGCAAAATCAGACACCACTCCCAGACCAATGATAAACGAAAATAGTCCTCCTGCCACCGCAATTCCAGAGCTAAGTCCGATGACTGCGAGAATGACTTGTCTTGCCCACATCCATCTCCTGCTCCTTTCTGGAATAATTTTCAATCAACGTTGTCTGGATATCATTCTCGTACAATCGCATTTCCACCTCCATCGGAGTCGGATCGACCGTAAATTTCTTCCCTCCGAAATGATTGAAAAATGCTAAAATTCCGACAATCAGCCCCACACAATACGTCAATTCCAACACGCTGAACCCTTCTTTTGGCTTTCCCATAAAAAACTCATAAATCTGCGCAAACAGTCGTGAAACATCCACATCGTTATTGAACGCCATAATGGAAAATCCGGCGCCGATAAATGTGACCGCCACAACCCCAACAATCTTTAAGAAATGCCCAATTGGATTTGTCACCTTCTGTTCCTCATACGTAACGATAATATCGGGTACTCCCAAATTTTGAATATCCAGATTTGGATATTCTCTGTGAATACACTCTATAATCTTCAGGATAGATACTACATATCGGTGCTTTCCGGTATCTGGAATTTTTAACAGCAGAATCGTTTTGATTCTAGCAGCAATCTTTTCATTCGTACATTCCAAGGATAAAATGTCCCCGAGTCTCACTTCTCTTTTTTTTACTTCTACATTCTGTTCACTCTTGATATAAACGGTATCCTTCGTCACTGCCATAATTTTTTTATCCCCATCTCAACATTTGAAATCAAAGTTCCTGTATTTGCCGTTCCATTTCCTTTTATTTCATAATAATAATAGAACAGTCCGATTCCAATCGCCGCAAGAACAATACATGTCAAACAGATGCGAATTCTCTTTCTTGCCTTTTCCATTATTTTCACCTTCCCTTCATATGCACTTTATTATGTCATTTTTTCTCAAAACTATGCAAAAAACCGAGTTCGCACTTTTTCTATTACGAACTCGGTCGATTTAAACCTTCTGCCTCAAATTTTTCAAAATCTTTTTTTCCAGTCTCGACACCTGAACCTGAGAAATTCCAAGTGTCTTTCCCACCTGCGACTGTGTCTGATTTGCAAAATAGCGCAAATAGATCAACTGGCGCTCTTCTTTTTCAAGCCCCTCCAAAAGCTGCGCAAGCAGCATCTGATTAAGCACCTTTTCTTCCTGTGCCCCTGTCTCCTCTAATTTATCCATCAGTTGAATTTCATTTCCATCTTTCTGGTAAATCGGTTTATGGAGTGATTCCACTTCACCACTCGACTCCATCGCCATGACAAGCTCTTCTTTTTCTACTTCCATAGTTTCTGCCAGTTCTTCCAAAGTTGGATCTCTTCCAAGCTTTTCCTGTAGCTTTTCTTTTGCAAAATATGCTTTGTATGAAAGTTCTTTCAAAGATCTGCTCACCTTGATCATTCCGTCATCCCGCAAAAAGCGCTTAATCTCTCCGGATATCATCGGCACCGCATAGGTTGAAAACTTGACATCATACGTCATATCAAATTTATCAATTGCTTTCAGAAGACCAATACTTCCAATTTGGAACAAGTCCTCCGGCTCTGCACCTCTTCCATAAAATCGTTTTACAATACACCAGATCAGACCGATATTTTCCTCCACTAATTGTTCTCTCGCTTTTTCATCCCCATCGTGTGATTGTCTGATCAAAGCGATTGTGTGGTCCATAATTTCCTTCCTTTTCCGATTGTTTTTTGCATTTTTACCGTAGTTCCTTCTCCTTGCACCGATTCCACACAAATATGATCCATAAAAGCTTCCATAAACGAAAATCCCATTCCCGACCGATCCATTTCAGGCTTTGTTGTAAATAGCGGCTCCATCGCTTTTTTTACATCCTCAATTCCTTTTCCGTGATCCTCCACTTCTATATAAATGGTCTCCTCTTTGATATTGCATCGTATAAAAATCTTATGTATCTCATTTTCGTATCCGTGAATCACTGCATTTGTAACCGCCTCAGAAATTGCGGTCTTCACATCAGCCACTTCTTCCACCGTCGGATTTAACTGAGTCATAAATGCTGCAACTGCAACTCTTGCAAATCCCTCATTCGCAGACAGACTGTCAAAAATCAGCTCCATTTCATTTGTATTTCTCATATCGTCTCCTCCTCATACATCTGAATTATTTTTGTCACGCCGGACATCGTTAAAATCTTTTTCATTCTTTCATTTGCATGGACTGCCCATACTTCTCCCCCCAGCAGATACACTAGTTTGTATCTTCCCATAATCACTCCTATTCCTGAACTGTCCATGAAATTTGTCTCCTGAAAATCAAAAATGACACACTTAATGTGATTTTCTTCGATCAGTTTATCCGATCCCTTTCGAATCTCTTCTGCATTATGATGATCCAACTCACCCGGCAGAAAAATTGTAAGACAATTTTCTTCCACCTGATACTTCATATTTCTTTCCCTCCTGTTTTAAAAGTCACATCTGTCCTTTTTTTACACAAAAAGGATATGTAACCAAATTTGTTACATATCCTTTCTCTTTTGTATCTCTATTGCTGGCTATTGTTATCACCATCATCATTCGTTCCGTTCAATGCTTCTGTCGCCTTTTGTGCAACGTCGCTGTCCGGGAATAATTCAATCACACGGTTATATTTCTCTGTCGCTTTTTCCGTATCTCCATTTCCCGCATAGGAATCTGCAAGCAGCAAGAGCGCCTTTCCGTCTTCATAGGATTCATTCATCTTCATAACTTTTTCCAGCGATTCAATCGCTGTTCCATAATTTTCCACTCGATAACTCTGTCTTGCGGAACGGTAAAGTTTATCACATTGTTTCGGGAATATTTCACTTGTCATCTCATCATACTGTGCTTTTCCGACTTCTCCTAACGAATCCGTGGAAAGTGCAAGCAGCTCATCGATCAAATTTGTCGTACTGTAATTATTCTGATTATAATGATCGATCACATCGATCAATGCCTCGTAACTGCTCTGTGTATTGGCCGCTTTCTGTTTTTCGGCTTCCAGTTCTTTTTCTTTTGCCTGATAATCTTCCACCTGTTTTTGTAGTGCACTGATCTCACTTTCTTTAGCTGCAATCTGATCACTGTATGCAACCACATCTTTATTCGTCTTCGTCGATTTGCTGTGATTGATTGCGGGAACAATCAGAAACCATACAATCGCCGCTCCCATCAAAATTCCAATCACAATATTCATAATCGTAATTGTAGCTGCATTATCTTTTAAAGATGCCGACACCGGCTGTATAATCGTTTCATTTCCTAGATTGTATGTGACTGTCTGATCTTTTTCCTCTTTCGCCTTCGCCGTTTTCTTATTGTGCAGCTTTGTAAGCTCATGCATATACCGGATTGTAATCTCGTTTGTAGCATCTAATTTATGTGCTCTTCTCAGAACTTGTCTTGCTTTTGCGTACTGTTCTGTCTTCAGATACAAAAGCGCAAGAAGCTGGTACGCTTTTAAAAATGTCGGATGCGATGCAACTACCTTTTTCAGTTGAATCACCGCAAGATCCTCTCCATCCTGCTGACAATATGTAAGACACTGGTTATACTTCTTGATCGCCTGGTTCATTACTTCTAACTCACTCGGTGTCTCCTGAACCTTTTTGATATAATAGTCCGCGATATTCTCATGAGATTTAATATTCTTGCTGATAATCCATTCTACAAGTGCTTCGGCAACTTCTCCCTGCCCAAAATACACAAGTCCCAAAAGATTTCGTGCTGCAATATTATCTCTGTTAAATTGCAAACTTTTCTTCAAAGATGTAACCGCTCCGGATAAATCTCTTATATTTGCCCTGCGAAGTCCATCATTATACCACTGATTTGATTGATATAGAAACTTTTTTGTATACTCCACTGAATTTCACCCTTATCCTCTACTTATTCTGTTTCATCATTTCACGTAAAATATCTGTCATATCTGTCATATCTTCCTGATAGACTGCCTCCTCGATATCTTCCACTTCCAGACTTGGTTTGAATTTTTTTAGTTCTTCTTCAAAATTAAGCATGCTTTTTTCCTCCCACTATTAATTCTTTGAGCATCCCGACCAGATACAATGACCCAAGGCAATACACCCTGTCATTCTCCCCTTTTTCTTTCAGCGCCATGCAAAACGCCTTTTCGAGATTCTCCTCTTCTATAATCTTTTTATCTGTATATTTCCGAAAAACACCGGCAAGCTCCTCTGTGCTCACCCCGTGTTCATTCTCAATCTGAGTCAAAATATACTCTTTGGCATCTATTGTTTCACAAAGCATTCGTATCATCGTTTCATATTCTTTTTCTTTTACCGCTGAGAACAAAATAATTTTTTCAAAATTATTTTCCTGTTGTGCGTTCACACTCTCCACAAATACTTCGACTGCACCAGGGTTATGCGCTCCATCTAAGATGACCCCAGGCAGGATCTCCTCCATCCTCCCCTCCCAGTGAGTCTTGTAAAGAGCCTCTTTCCACCGGTTCAAATGCTTTTCTTCTTTTACAAGATACCGCATTGCTTCCAATGCGAGCATTGCATTTTCCACCTGATAAAGTGCTTTTGTACCAAGTTTCCAAATACTATTCTCATAATACGCATTTGTAATTGAAAATGCAATATCTTTACTCGTGATTTCCTGAATTTCGTACGCATTTTTCGAGATTTCTCTACAAGGCGCTCCGACCTTTTCTGCAAACTCTCGAATCACTTTTGCACTCTTTTCTTCTTTTCCTATATAAATTATCGGAACATCGCGCTTTAAAATCCCGGCCTTCTCTGCCGCGATCTCCTCGATCGTCTCTCCCAATATTTCTGTATGGTCCAAACTGATCGATGTGATGATCGTCAAAAACGGAACATCAATTGCATTTGTCGCATCCAGCCTTCCGCCGAGTCCTGTTTCCAGTATAATGTACTCCACCCCACTGTCTGCAAATGCAGTCATCGCCATCGCGAATAAAAACTCGAAAAAAGTCGGATGTGGTTTTCCATCGGCTTTCATTTTCTGCACAGCTGCAAACACAATATCAAATGTACTTAAAAACATCTCATCGCTGATTTCTTCTCCATCGATACGAATCCGCTCATTCATCTTCACAAGATGCGGAGATGTAAAAAATCCGACAGTCTTTTTTTCAGTCAAAAGAAGCGACTGCATATATGCACATACCGATCCTTTTCCATTTGTCCCAGCAACATGAATGATCTTTTTCCCTTTCTCCGGGTTACCAAGAATCCTCAAAAAATCTTTTGTGTGTTCCAAACTGTTTTTCTTTGTAAATTTCGGTATCTCTAAAATATACGCAATCGCTTCTCTATAATCCACTTATCTCACCATCATTTTCTTGTGTATTTTCTATCTATTGTTCTGTATTCTCTGTTGTTGTACCCTCCGTCTGATCAACGGTCGTATCCGGTGCCTCCACCAGTTTTCCACCTTGATAAATATACTGTTTCGATGTCCTGAAAATTCGATTGCTCGAGCCGACCTGACTGACTTCAATCGTATCGCCCTCTTTTATCTCAGTATCCAAAATATCGATTCTCGTATTATTTAAAAATGTCGTCTTTTGTTTTTCACCATTGACATAAACTTTACTTGACTTCGTAAAGTTCTCTCCGTACAGGCTGTAACTTCCATCCATCTGTGCAATCAGTTCGCTCAACGTCACATCAAGCACACCCATCTGCATATGTCCTTCTTTTATCGGATTGTTTTCTTTTCCGCCATATACGTACTGCTCTCCATATAAAATATCATACTGCAGCAATTCCAGGTCTGACAAATAGTGTTTTGTCTGACGTCTTGTCTGATGATAGTTAAAAATCGTTCCCGCATGAATATCCAATCTGTCAAATACATCTGCCATAATCTGATAAGACGGAATATTGCGGTCTTCTTTTTGCAGTCCGGTATTGTCCCAGATTACATAGTTGGTATTGTACAGATAACGGCTCTTCAGATCTTTTGCTTCCAATCCCATTGTAGGAAGGTGATCCCCGTACAGTACAAGCACTGTCGGCTCTCCTCTTTCTTTTAATTTCTGTAAAAGTTCCCCAATAAACTGGTCAGTCTCATACAGCTGATTCACATAGTATTCCCACGCATTTGTACGACCTTCATCCTCAATTCCACTGACTGTGATTCTCGGGTTCTCCAGCACTTTTTCTTCCGGATAATCACCGTGTCCCTGCACTGTGATGCCAAACACAAAATCCTGCTGCTCTGTGGAATCCATCGCATTTAAAATATGCTGTGTCAAAATATCATCTTTTGCCCATCCATTTTCTGTCACCTGTAAAATATTCATGAACTCTTTACTTGTGTACGTGTCAAATCCAATATTGTTAAACACATCTGCACGGCTATAAAAATTTCCACCATTGTTGTGTAATGCGTGTGTGCCGTATCCAAAATTTTCAAGCGCGGTTGCCGCACTCTCTGCCGTCTGATATTTCAAGACCGTTTTATATGGATATTCTCCAGGTCCGAAATAACGAAGGTTCATTCCGGTCAGCACTTCAAACTCTGTATTGGCGGTTCCCGCACCGACAGAAGGCACTTTGAAATACCCTGTGGAATAATTTTGCATCAACTTTCTGAAATTCGGAATTGGGTCTTCTGATGTTGTGAAAAACTCCACTTCACTTGGGTCAAAGAAAGATTCCAGCTGAATAAAAATAATATTCGGCATCTCTTTTCTGCCTGTTGTTGCCTCTGTAATCTTCCCGTCATTACTGATCTGTTCAATTGTCTCTTTACTGTAATTATTCGGCTGAGAAATTCCTGTATTAAACACACTTGCACTAAAGCAATACGGAAATCCATAATCCTCATACGCAAATGCGATATTCCCAAAATAATTTGAGACTACACGCTTATTGATTGCCAGATTTGTGATCAATCCGGTAATTCCAAAGCAGAACACAATTCCGATCAGCGCAATAATACGATGCATCTTTCCCTGGTATTGTCCGCCTCTTCTCCACATGGATATGAGCCACACAACAACTGCAATGATTCCTACAGCCAGCATCATGCCCTCAAATCCGGAAAAATATTTATCAAACAATGTCACCGCATCGCCTGCAACCTTTAAATCCTGTGCATTGAATGGTGTTACCCTCACCATCAGCATATAGCCATTTGTAATACCAAGTATCATCCAGAAAGCGGTAATCAATATACGCACAAAAACACGTCTTCTCACCAAATATACGAGTAAAAATGTAATAAATATCAAGTACGTATTAAACAAAAATGTCCAAGGCGAACCGACCATATAATCCCATGCGGCAAAAAATGAGTGTCTTGAAATTGATTCAATCACAAGGTTGATCAGACACGCGTACAACACATGCAGCAAAAGTGAAAATCGGTTCATGACTTTGTAGACAGGCTGCATTTTTTTCGCAAAAGCACTGTTTCTTCTCTTTTCCAAAATTGCTTCTCTTCGAAGTTTCTTTTTATGCCAATATTCTTTGATATCTTCCTTTTTTAAATGTCTTAGTTTTTGAAATTTCCCCTTTATATCTGGTTTCCTGATGTGGATTCGTTTCATACTCTAACCTCACCTATATTTCCTGACTTTCGCAGGACTTATTTTTGAAGTCCTGCAAGTCTTTCTTTTACCTGTTCCATCATTTGTGTATATTTTTCTAATTTTGCCTTTTCTTCATTAATCTTAGCTTCCGGTGCTTTGCTGATGAATTTTTCATTGCCAAGCATTCCGTTTACACGAGCAAGTTCTTTCTCTAATTTTGCCTCTTCCTTTTTCAGACGTTCAATTTCCTGTTCAAAATCTACCAGTTCTGCCAACGGAAGATATACAACTGCATCTGTCACAACAACGGAAACTGCATCTTCAGCAATGCCTTCCTTGTCTAACTGAATCACAATCTCACTTGCATTCATTAAAGGAGCAGAAGAGATTTTAATTTCTTCCAAACCATTTCTCAATGTCTCATTCTCGCATACAATAAATGCTTTTGCTTTACGGCTAGGTGCAACATTCATCTCTGCGCGCACGTTACGCACACCACGAATTACTTCTTTCATGTGTTCTACCACATTCTCTTCTGCCGCAAAATTCCACTCTTCTTTATATTGTGGCCATGTTGACATCATCAAAGACTCTTCTTCCGGCACTAATGCACTGTAGATTTCCTCAGACACAAACGGCATAAACGGATGTAACAATTTCAAGCCGTTTGCCAATACTGTTTTCAAGGTCCATAATGTCGCATTTGCAGCTTTTGCATCTTCATCTGCATGATACATACGATATTTTGCAAGCTCAATATACCAGTCACAGAACTCATCCCAGATAAAGTCATATACTTTCTGAAGTGCGATTCCAAGCTCAAACTTATCCATATTCTCTGTCACGTCTTTTGCAAGTGTATTCACTTTTGAAAGAATCCACTTATCTGTCGGTGTCAGTTCACCCAGATCCGGTGTTGTAATTGTCTTATCTTCCATGTTCATCAAGATAAAACGAGATGCATTCCATACTTTGTTTGCAAAGTTTCTGTTTGCCTCAACTCGCTCATCATAGAAACGCATATCATTTCCCGGCGCATTTCCTGTCACAAGCGTCATACGAAGCGCATCTGCACCGTATTGTTCGATCACTTCCAACGGATCAATTCCGTTTCCAAGTGATTTACTCATCTTACGTCCCTGTGAATCACGCACAAGTCCGTGAATGAATACTGTGTGGAACGGTGATTTTCCTGTGTGTGCAAACGCTGAGAATACCATACGGATTACCCAGAAGAAAATGATATCATATCCTGTCACAAGCACATCTGTCGGATAGAAGTAATCCAATTCCTCTGTGCTGTCCGGCCAGCCAAGTGTTGAGAACGGCCAGAGTGCTGAACTGAACCATGTATCAAGTGTATCTTCATCCTGTGTAAAATGTGTACATCCACAGTGCGGACATACTTCCGGCATCTCTCTTGCCACTACAAATTCCCCGCACTCGTCACAATAGTAAGCAGGAATTCTGTGTCCCCACCAAATCTGTCTTGAAATACACCAGTCACGGATATTTTCCAGCCAGTGCAGATAAATCTTGTCAAAACGTTCAGGAACAAATTTTAATTCTCCAGTCTTTAACGCATTGATCGCCGGTTTTGCAAGTTCTTCCATCTTCACAAACCATTGTTGTTTAATCAACGGTTCCACTGTTGTGTGACATCTGTCATGTGTTCCTACATTGTGTGTGTGGTCTTCGATTTTCACAAGGTATCCCTGCTCTTCCAAATCTGCCACGATCGCTTTTCTTGCCTCATAGCGATCCATACCTGCATATTTTCCACCATGTTCATTGATTGTCGCATCATCGTTCATGATATTGATCTCCGGCAAGTTGTGACGTTTTCCAACTTCAAAGTCATTCGGGTCATGCGCTGGTGTAATCTTCACCGCACCTGTTCCAAATTCTTTGTCTACATAGTAGTCTGCCACAATCGGAATCTCTTTATTTACCAATGGAAGTAATACGTTCTTTCCAACAATATCTTTATATCTGTCATCATCCGGGTGAACTGCGATTGCAGTATCTCCAAGCATTGTCTCCGGACGTGTTGTCGCAATCTCAAGGAAACGGTCTGTTCCTACGATTGGGTATTTGATATGCCAGAAATGTCCTGCCTGTTCCTCATGCTCTACTTCCGCATCAGAAAGGGAAGTTTTACATACCGGACACCAGTTGATAATTCTGGAACCTTTGTAAATATATCCTTCTTCATACAACTTGATGAACACTTCTTCTACTGCTTTGAAGCATCCCTCATCCATTGTGAAACGCTCTCTGTCCCAATCACAAGATGTTCCCAGTTTCTTAAGCTGCTGTGTGATTGTTCCGCCGTACTCTTCTTTCCATTCCCAGGTTCTCTTTAAAAATCCTTCACGTCCCAGCTCTTTTTTGTCAATTCCTTCTTCTTTTAACTGGTTTGTAACCTTTACTTCTGTTGAGATTGCCGCATGGTCTGTTCCCGGAATCCAAAGTGCATTGTACCCCTGCATTCTCTTATAACGAATTAAAATATCCTGTAATGTATTGTCAAGTGCGTGTCCCATATGCAGCTTACCCGTAATATTCGGTGGCGGCATAACAATTGTAAATGGTTTCTTGCTTCTATCTACTTCTGCGTGAAAATATTTATTCTCACACCATCTTTCATAAAGTTTCGTCTCAATCTCCTTTGGATTATATGTTTTCTCTAAATTTTTACTCATTACTTCCTCCTTGTAAATCCCTCTCATGATTCGTATTATTCGTAATAAAAAGCCCTTTACATCATGAAAATGTAAAGGGCGAATAATCGCGGTACCACCTTTGTTATATACGAAATCTTTCATATATATCTCGTCGGTTCTTTAACGTGAACCACCCCGTGACTTCCTACTTTGACCTTATTATATAATTATACACAGTTCAGAAATCCGGTTCGAAAGCTACCTTCTACATTTCTATCTTGAAACCACCTTTCAGCCTAAGAGCGGTTCTCTCTTTCAAGCGACTTATGTGTACTCCTCTTTCTCATTACCTTTTGCTTTAGAAACTACTGAATATATTATCCTCGAAACAACCATTTGTCAAGCTGTTCCAAAATTCTTCATACATTTTTAAGATTACAGTTCTTCCCTCAACTCACTCACCGTCTCCACAATGCAATCTGCACCATACCGTTCAAATTCTTCTCTGCTTCCATATCCGTAAAGTACACCGATGCAGGAAAGTCCATGCTCTTTCGCTCCGATAATATCATGCTCCCGATCTCCGATCATGACAGCCTGTGAATATTCTTTTATATTCATCTTCTCTAATGCATATGCGATCACATCGCCTTTTTTCACTCTTCGTCCATCCAGCTCACTTCCTGCCACATAAGAAAAGTAAGAATCCAAATGAAAATGCTCCAATATTTTCTGTGCATAGACTCCCGGCTTTGAGGTCGCAAGAACAATCTCTTTTCCACTTGTTTTCAGTTCCTTTAACAGATTTTCCACCCCGTCATACACTTTGTTTTGAAACATTCCACACGGTTCAAAATATTCCCTGTATTTTTCCACCGCAAGGTGTGCATCATCCTCACTCAGTCCATAATATTGCATAAAAGAATCCTTGAGCGGTGGTCCAATGAACTTGCATAATGTGTCCAAATCTTCCACATCGATCCCAAAATGTTTCAATGCATATGCAACCGACTTCGTGATTCCTTCTTTCGGGTCTGTTAATGTTCCGTCCAAATCAAACAAAATATATTTGTAATCTCTCATCTTGTCCTCCTGTTACGCTAAATGCCCCGCATCTTCTGTTTCACATTCCACTGTCCAATCACTTCATTTACTGTTGAGACAGTGACAAATGCATTCTCATCAACCGAATGTAGATAATTCAATACTTCCGCATATTCATTTCTTGTAAGAATCGTCACCAATTCTATCTTTTCTTCATTATTATATCCACCAATTGCCGGATACAATGTCACACCACGGTGTAATTCGTGGACAATAAAATTTTGTAATTCTTTATACTGTTCTGTAAGAATACAGATTCGTTTTCTTCTGTTAAATCCATCAATAAAATGGTCCAGAACAATTCCATTTGCATAAGTTCCCAAAATACTCAGCACCAATGTCTTCGTATCATACACGAAAATAGAACTGATCGCCGTACACATTCCCGCAAGCGTCATCGCTTTTCCAATCTCAATATGCAGATATTTGTTCAAAAGTTTCGCCACGATGTCCAATCCTCCGGAAGATGCATTCGCATTGAACAAAAGAGCAAGTCCAACGCTCACGACAAGAATATAACAGATCGTGTCAAGCACCACATCATTTGTCAGCGACTTGTTGTTCGGAAAAATCAACTCAAACACATACAAAAATATCGGCATTAAAAGCGATGTGTATACGGTCTTTGCTCCGAATTCCTTTCCGATAAACAGAAAGCCTACTACAAGAAGAACCGCATTTAAAATAAATGTCATAACCGAAATTTTAAGTGGTATAAACGTCGCCAGTACCATCACAAGTCCCGACAAGCTTCCCACAACTACATTACTTGGCAGCAGGAAAAAATAAACTGCCATCGAGACAATCAATGTTCCCAACGTAATAATTACATATTCCTTTATCTTCTTTGTCCGTTCCATAAATTTTTCGAATCCCCTCTATTTTTTTGTAAAAAGAATGTCATGGTTCACCATCGTATAAAATCTGTTCTTAAACTCTTTATACTTCATCTTCGGAAGCCCCATCAGCCACATCAATTTAGTAATCGTCGCCTCCAAAGTCATATCATATGCTTCAAGCAAATTAAAGTCCTGTTTTACTTTTTTCCCAACTTCGTAGACTGTCATATTACTTCCCTCATTTGCCACCTGTGTTGTCATAACCACGATCTTCCCTCGTTCAATCCAACTGCTCATCTCTTTGTAGAACGTCTCCACAATTGTCTCAGGAAGACCTCCTACGCCAAAGCTCTCAATTACAATCGCATCATAATTTTCAAAAATGTACGTCAAAATATCTGCTTTCATTCCCGGAATCAATTTCAATACATAAATGCTTTCCTTCATATCATAATAAAACATTACGTCTTTCTCATGCGGAATAGAAGGAATATAGCGGATCACGCGCTGATCCTGAATCACAGCAGGATACGGAAAATTAATGCTTGAAAACGCATTGTAACTTTTCGCCCGCTCCTTTTTTGCTCTTGTTCCCACAATTACTTTTCCGTCAAATACAATTGTCACATCCTGTGAATCTTCATCTGCCGCATAAATAAAACTGTCAAGCAGATTCGTCTTTGCATCTGTCACATCCATATTAATCGGCTTTTGCGCCCCGGTAATGACAATCGGTTTTGAAGAATTTTGAATCATATAGGATAATGCCGCCGCTGTATATGCCAGTGTGTCTGTTCCATGGCAAATAACAAATCCGTCATACTGCGCATAATTCTTTTCGATCGTCTCTGCAAGAAGTCTCCAATGCATTGGAGTAACATTTGTACTGTCAATATTACACACCTGCAATGTATCCACATCACAGACACTTTCAACCTGCGGAATATAGGATAAAATATCCTCCGACGACAGTCCCGGTGCAAGCCCGTGTTCCGTTTGTTTTGAAGCGATTGTTCCACCTGTACCAATCATAAGAATCTTTTTTTTCATTTTCACATCAACCTCACCGTCTCATTTTAACATGTCTTTCCACGGAATACAACCACAGGATATTCTTTCTTTAAATTAAATTTTCTTCCTACTATTGTCTCTGTATTGTGGACATATGACTTTTTATGATTGCCCGGATGCTGGCATTTAAATATGGTTTTAATTCCTCATAGCTTACGGGATCATTGTCCAATATCGTGCTGTACGAGGCAGAACTTGCCAATTCAATAATGAGAAACAACATCGTATCCGGCGCTTCAATATGCACATCCGGACATTCCGCCAACAACTCCTCCAACAGGTTTTTTACTCCTGTCGCTTCTTCCTTTTGTTCAATAGCTGCCCTGAAAACTCCCCAACTCAGATTCTTCGAGACAAACCGTAGAACTGCCTTATTCTTTTTCATCTGCTCTAATACATAATCCACAATAAAAATAATTTTATCTTCAAATTTCGGAACATTCACTTTTTTCAGTTCTGTATTTGCTGCCTTAAAAAGTTTCTCTGCAGTCCTTGCAATCAGTCTGTCTCGAATTTCAAACTTGTCCTTAAAATAAAGATAAAACGTACCTTTGGCAACTCCTGCATCCTGAACAATATCATGTATCGACGTCTTGGAAATTCCTTTTGACATAAACAAATTATACGCGCTTCTAAAAAGCGCATCTTCTTTCTGCTGTTTGTTTTCATCTACTTTTCCCATGTATTTTTCCTCGCTTTGTCCATTTTCTTTCCCTATTATAATTTCCAAATGACCAAAAGTCAACTTTTCACTTCCAAATTATTGACTTGTAGTCATTTTTAGGTTATACTCTTAGATAGTTAAAAATGACTGTTAGTCATATTTGAAAAGGAGGAATTTTTATGGTGAAAGTAGGAAAAAAGATTGCAAAGCACCGAATTGCCATTCTAATTATCGGTTTTTTGCTTTTAATCCCTTCTGCTTTCGGATACTTCAACACCAGAGTCAACTACGATATCCTGTATTATCTTCCGGATAATATTGATACCATGAAAGGTCAGGAGATTCTGATGGATGATTTTGGGAAAGGCGCCTTCGCAATGGAAGTAGTCGAAGGTATGACAACCAAAGAAGTGACCGATGTAAAAAAGAAAATTGAAGCTGTAGACGGTGTTGCCGATGTCATCTGGTACGATTCAATCTCTGACCTGTCCGTTCCGATTGATTCTCTTCCAGACAAAATCAAAGACATTTTTCAAAAAGATTATTCCACACTGATGGCTATCTTCTTCGACGACACAACTTCTGCTGATAACACAATGGATGCCATCACAGAGATTCGAAGCATCACAAATAAGCAATGTTATCTTAGCAGTATGTCAGCAGTCGTAACGGATATCAAGGCACTCTCCGAAAAAGAGACTTCTATGTACGTGCTGATCGCCGTGGTACTTACATCCATTGTTCTTGCCCTCTGTACAAATTGCTGGATTCTTCCGGTATTCTTTATGCTCAGTATCGGAATGGCGATCGTATATAATATGGGAACCAATTATTTTCTTGGAGAAATTTCCTATATTACAAAAGCGCTAAGTGCTGTCCTTCAACTCGGAGTTACAATGGACTACTCGATTTTTCTGTGGCACAGTTATCAGGAAAATCAGGAACGTTTTCCAAACGACAAAGACCGTGCGATGGCACATGCCATCTCCAACACTTTTTCTTCCGTTTTGGGAAGCTCTGTCACTACTGTAGCAGGATTTATCGCACTTTGCTTCATGAGCTTCACGCTTGGAATGGATCTTGGCATCGTCATGGCAAAAGGTGTTGTCTTCGGTGTCCTCAGCTGTGTGACTATTCTTCCTTCTTTTATTTTGGTTTTTGATAAATGGATTGAAAAAACTTCACACCGCTCCCTCATTCCTAAGATGGAAAAACTGACACACTTTGTCACGGATCATTACAAAGTATTTGCCGTTGTTTTCCTGTTAGTATTAGGTCCTGCAGTCTGGGGATACACGAAAGCCGATGTGTATTATAACTTAGATGCTACCCTTCCAAAATACCTGGACAGCATAAAGGCAAACGAAAAGCTGAGCAATACCTTTGACATGAATGCGACACATATGGTTTTGGCAGACGCTGATCTGTCTTCCAAAGAGGCAAAGGAAATGCTTCAGGAGATGTCTGATGTAAAAGGTGTCAAATTTGCGCTTGGACTTGATAGTCTTCTCGGTTCTTCCATCCCGCGCGATATGATTCCGGGCGAATTGACAGAGACATTAAAACAAGGAGACTGGCAATTGATTTTAGTACAGTCTGAATATAAAGCTGCAACTGACGAAGTAAACAAGCAATGTACCGAATTAAATAAAATCATAAAAAGCCATGACAAATCCGCAATGTTAATCGGCGAAGCACCGTGTACAAAAGATCTGATTACAATCACCAACAAAGACTTTAAAGTAGTCAGTGCCATTTCGATCATTGCAATTTTCATTATCATTGCATTTGTATTCAAATCCGGCTCACTGCCACTGATTCTTGTATCTGTCATTGAATTTGCAATCTTTATCAACTTGGGAATTCCATACTATACCGGAGTGAAGATGCCGTTTATTGCATCTATCGTAATCGGTACGATTCAGCTCGGTGCAACTGTCGATTACGCAATCTTGATGACAACACGGTATAAAAAAGAGCGCTGCAAAGGAAAACCAAAAAAAGAGGCTGTTTATATCGCGCTTTCAACTTCCATCAGCTCCGTTATCGTATCTGCACTTGGATTTTTTGCCGCGACATTTGGAGTCGGACTATATTCTGACATTGATATGATTTCCGCTCTCTGCAGCCTGATGGCACGTGGTGCAATTATCAGTATGTTCACCGTAATCTTTATTCTTCCGTCCGCACTGATGATTTTCGATAAACCAATCTGTGCAACGACAAAAGGAATGCGTTCAATCAATCAGGAGGTAACTAATTATGAAAAACAGAGATTATAAAAAACTTGTAACAATTGCAACAGCTGTCGCTTTAATTGTTGGATCTTTGGGTGCCGTATCGTCTCCGACACTTGCAAAAGATACCAAAACTACCGCTCAGACAACGACAGCACAAAAGAAAACCACAAAAGAAAAAGAGGTCTCTTCTGATTCAAAACCATATAAATCTGAGACAGTATATGCAAAGACAGACGAAGACGGAAACGTCACATCTGTCATTGTGTCTGACCAGCTAAAAAATATTAACAGTACCGGAAAATTCAGTGATACCTCCACTTTAAGTGATATCGAAAATGTAAAGGGCAACGAAAAATTTTCTAAGCAAAAAAATAAGTTAATTTGGAACACAGCAAAAAAAGATATCTGCTATCAGGGTACAACCACCCAATCACTTCCTGTCGGAGTCAAGGTAACTTATACTTTGGACGGCAAAAAAATCAGCGCCAACGATCTAAAGGGGAAAAGCGGTCATCTTGTTGCGCGCTACCAATATGAAAATACAACGATTTCCAAAGAAGATTACGTTCCGTTCTTAATGGTGACTGGACTGATTTTCGACACAGATAAGATGACAAACCTGCAGGTGACAAATGGTAAAATTTTCTCCGACGGCGACAGGGACATTATAATCGGAATGGGACTTCCTTCTTTAAAAGAAAAATTGGACGTCAAAAATCTGGATCTGGACATTCCTGACTATTTCGAGCTGGAAGCTGATGTCACAGATTATGAACTCTCTGAAGGAATGACGATTGCTACAAACGATATTTTCAATCAATTGGATACAGAAGGATTTGACAGTTTGTCTGAACTAGAAGATTCTATGCAGACACTTCAGGATTCTTCCAACAAATTGGTAAGTGGTTCAGGAGAATTACGAAATGGACTGGACACCCTGCTGTCTTCTTCCGGTACATTGACAGACGGGATTGATCAATTGATCGCCGGCGGCAATACGCTAAAAGACGGGACTTCTTCCCTTGCATCCGGAAGTAAATCTCTGGCAGATGGAAGCGCTGCCCTCACAGATGGAACCTCACAATTAAAAGACGGCACAAACACACTCAATGCCGGTGCTTCCAAGGTAAGTCTGGGGCTTACTTCCGCCTCTAAGCAGGTTTTTTCCGTACTTCTTCCTGGCGCAGTTCAGTTAGATGAAGGCGTTGCGAAAATGCAGGAGCAGCTAGCCCCTGGAATGTCTTCGCTTGCAGGCGCTCTGCAGCAATTAGACGCCGGACTTAACAATCCGCTTACAGCAGAACAGCCTGGACTAAAAGCCAGTATTTCTGCGGTAAATGATGTGATGAATACAGGCACTGCACAGACTGGTAACCAAAGCCTGAAAGATATTGCAAAAAATACTGCTACTGCTGCACAGACACTTGCCCAGATGTTTCCACCTTCTTCAACAAATGATGAAGCAAACAGCGCAATCGCTTCCTTATCTGCATTATTAGAGCGTGACGATCTCCCAGAAGATGTAAAAGCATCTATTCAGGAAAGCATCAATACATTACAAGAACAAGCCAGCACACAGGAAAGTGCAAAATCAGATATTCAGGAATTGTTAAAGAACGTAGTTATTGGAACACAGACAACCAGCGCTGTTGTAGATCAAGTTGCTCAGAATACGATTGCAATCAACGCTGGAACCGATAAACTTTCCTCCGGCGCCAGTGAACTTAACAACGCCGTAACCGGTCAAAATGGTCTCATCGACCAAGTGAATGCTGGTGTCTCCACTTTAAAAAACGGAACCTCGCAACTTTGCGAAGGAATCGGCGGACAGAACGGTCTTGCCAACGGCTTGAATCAACTCGCAAGTGGCTCCTCTCAAGTAAGCAGTGGGGCTGCCACTTTGAACAAAAAAATGACTGAGGCATATAACGGTGCCAAAAGCGTTTCAGATGGTGCAGCAAAATTAAACTCCGGTGCCGCACAATTGGATTCCGGTGCTGGAACACTTGTAAATGGTCTCCAGACGTTAAACAGCGGTTCCGCCGCACTGATCGAAGGCGTGAAAAAACTAGATGACGGCGCCATCGCACTGAATGATGGTATGATTCAATTCAATGAAGAGGGAATCCAAAAATTGGTCGAAGTATTTGACGGTGACATTGATGGACTGCTCAATAAAGTCAATACAATATTAGACAGCTCCAAATCTTATAAGAACTTCTCCGGTATCTCTGACGGTATGGACGGAGATGTAAAATTCATCTTTGTGACAGAATAACGCTCTGTTGAATACACTAAACAATCGTGTTATACTCAACCACCCACAAGGGATTAACCTATAAAGAATGAACATAGAAATACCACCGCTCAACTCCAAGTGGTGGTTTTCTATGTTTTAAATCACCAGTGACAAATCAGGTAAATGATATCATTTCATTACATGTGTTACCCAAAATTCTTTTCCACCAACTCGCAATATTCCAAGTACACTGGATTTTCTTTCATCGCTTCCCTCAGTGAATCTCTGACACCTTTGTAATACCAGCCGATGATTTCCTTATCTTTCATGCGAAATCTCTGCCACAATTCTTCTCCACATTCCGGATAATCACGGTCAATGTCGCGCATATTCGACAGCTTATCTGCAAGACTGATCATCTGCACTTCCCTGCACGCTGTCTTCAAATGTTCAATCGTCGCCCCTTTGCGCTCCATCCATGTCTTAGACTTATCTTCACTTTCCTTCGCCACAAACTCTGCTACTCTTTTTGTAAACTCCCGACAGATCACTTCTTCCGTAATTTCTTCGCAGTCTTCAATTGTATCATGCAAAATTGCCGCACTGATGATCTCCTCGTCCTCTGTCATAGACGCTACAATTCTGCCCACCTCTAATGGATGTACAATATACGGTCTGTCCGTACCTTTTCGAACCTGTCCCTCATGTGCCTGTGTCGCAAACATAATCGCTTTTTCTATCACTTCGATACCGTCCTTTCTATCTTTTTCTGCCATTGGAAATTAAATACTTTCTTGTCTTTACTTCAAGAATGCCTGTGTCGCAAGCTATATATAATACAAATTTTAACACTCATCTTCTAAAGCCACAACCTCTTCTCAGTAATTTGTGATTTTATTAAATTTATATATCGCTAAATATAGATATTTTATCATTAGCAATAGGCAGGAATATTCCTGCCTAAGAGATTTAAAGTTCACTACGGATAAATTCTGCAAGTTCTTGAATGTTTTTTTCGTTCCTCCTGTAATACGTCCATTTACCGAACCTTCTAGATTCCAAAAGCCCTGCACGTTGTAACATATCTAAATAGTGCGATATAGTTGATTGTGAGATATTTGTCTTCTCACAAATAGAACCAACACATACACTGTTTGAAAAATCATCTCCATCCGGAATATGTAGTCCTTGTGGCGGAAAATATTTTTCAGGTTCTTTCAACCATTTCAAAATGCTTAATCTCGTTTCATTGCTTAATGCTTTAAATATATCTAATTTGCTCATGTTTGCATTATATATCTATTTTTACAGATATGTCAATATTAAGCTCTGTAAAAATAAAACAACTTAAAATCGAAACAGATTAAGGCCGATCTGTTCATCATAATATCTGTCTACCGCTCCATCAATGACTGTAATCACCATCTCACAAGTTGCACTTACAACAGCCTGATTCAAGTGCCCGCCAAAGACTTCGCCCTTGTCGTTACCTGCGCTCATATGCAGATGACAGTAAAACTCATCATTCATTGTATTGACTGTTCCTGTCAGGGACACAATTTCAAAACTTCCGCAAAATTCATTTGCCAAATATTCTTTTTCATCTGTTTTAAACACACCGACTGTAAACTTATTCATCGCCCCCAACGCCTGTACGCTTGCCAGTTTTATCTCTTCTTTTAGAGCAATTTCTTTTACCTGTGCAAGAATCTCTTCTCCTCTGTCCAGTCGCGCAACGATGGTATCTTTAAATCTTCTATACTCCATAACAATCCCTCCAATTATAAACTTTCTCGTTCTTCCGGATAAGACAGTCCCCACGCCTTTCTGATTTCAGTCATAACGTTCATCACATCCACCGTATAATCAAAATGCATCTCATCTGCAGCACCTGACACTGCCTCTTCCATATCATTCACCTCATACCAGAGTGCATCCTTCGTACTTCCACACTCTATGACTTCCTGCGAGGCATCTTCTGTATAAGTGATTACAGCTTTTTCTGCCCGTGGATAGTCATAAATCTCAACATAGCCATTCTCAAATGCAAGCATTCCCCTCTTCGGCTGTTTTGCATGCAGGGTAAGCGCTATCGTAGCCATCTCTCCTGCCGGATTCATAAGCAGGATTCCCGCCTGCTCATCCACTCCACTAGGGGCGAATTTCACCTGTGATACAACCTGATCCGGTGTACAGGACATAAATGACCGAATAAACGAAATGGCATATACGCCGATGTCCAGCAAGGCTCCGCCTGCTAAATTCGGATTAAAGAAACGGTTCTGCATATCGTATTCCTTATAACTTCCAAAATTCATCTGAGCCATGCAAAGTTTCCCCAACTTTCCGCTTCGAATCACTTCCTGCAATTTTTTATACAAAGGCATATGATAAATCGTCATTGCCTCCGCCAAAACGACACCATTTTCTTCTGCAAGCTGTTTTGCTTCTTCCAGTTCCTTTGCATTCAGCGTAATAGATTTTTCACAAAGCACATGTTTTCCATGCTTCAATGCCTCTCTCAAATATTGTATATGTGTATTGTGCGGTGTGGAAATATAGACAATATCCACATCATCATCCTCAAAAAGATCCTGTATGTTCTTATAAACTTTTTCAACTTCATACTTTTTGGCAAACGCAACTGCATTCTCATATGTTCTATTTGCAACACCGTAGAGTGTTCGTCCGTCTTTTTGCATTGCCTGTGCCAATTCATTGGCAATCACACCACATCCTAAAGTAGCCCAACGATAAGTTTTCATTTCCCGGTCCTCCTAATCGAATCTAAGTCAAGAGCAGCACGAATTTGAATAATATGCTCCTGCATTTTTCTATATGCCATATCCATATTCTGATTTTCAATAGCTGTTACAATCTCTCTGTGCATCTTTTGAGATTCTGCAAAATGCTGCCTGTCAACTGTATACTGTTCCGCAAAAAAATCTTTTTCAATGGTCACATGGCGTATTGCCTCAATAATCTGTAACATAAAATTGTTATGTGCAGATGCCGCTATCCCTAGATGGATTGCGCCATCATATTCCATCATGACCTCAGCTGATATTTCCCCCTTATGATAAAGAACTAACGCTTTTTCATGATTCACTAATGCTTCCTGCAAACATTTCAAATCCTCTGATGTTCTATTTTGAGCAGCCAGCCTTGCTGCATCTGCCTCAAACAGAATTCTGGCCTCAAAGACTTCATCTACTATAGAACGATCAAATATCCCATATTTTTTTATTACACTTGAAAAAATTTGAGCATTCTTTTCACTGACATATGTCCCATTTCCTTGATGCGCCTCTAAAATTCCAAGTGTTGACAATGTGCAGATTGCTTCTCTGAGCGGAACTCTGCTGATTCCTAACAAATCAGCAAGCTGTCTCTCATTCAATATTTTATCACCGGACTTTAAATTTCCACTTCTTATCTCCTGTAAAAAATATTGAATGGCAGTCTCTCTGGCACTTTGTTTTTCCTCCATATCCCGCCTCCTGTTCCAAATGGTATAACCAATTATATTTCTTCTTGTTTTCATTGTCAAATACTACTTTACACATTGTCTTTGATTATTTTTCCAAGCACCTCTCCAATATCTTGATCAATACAGATGGATCTTTCTGAAATCTCCTTCGGTGCATAGGCTTGTCCCCAATTTATACAGGCATAGACCGCCTTTGGATTCTCCGCCGTCATCCGCCAGAAAGGATACTTGATGATCGTCGGAGTATTTTCTCCAACCCCTAATTCCAGAAAAAGAATAAAAAGATTTTCGTGTCTCTTTAAAAACTCATAGTATCGATTCGATGCCGCATACCATCCCTCATCTTGTATAAATGTTCCATCAGCACGCAGATTCATACTCATCGGTTTCCCACATTTTGGGCAGTGCGGGACCAACTCTGATGGAATCTTCCTTTCAGGTTGTCTGCTTTCCGGAACAACTAACCGCCCATTACCATCGACACGATACCCTTGCGCCTCAACCATTTTTCTAATGACCGCTTCGTTATTGTAAGTGTTCTGATGACACGGTTCACTGCACTGGAACAGACCATAGTCCCCTTGCGTGTAAAATAACCGATGTTTATCAAATCCGGCTTTTTGAAAGCAATGATCTACATTTGTGGTCAATACAAAATAGTCTTTTTCTTTAACCCGTGAATACAAATTATTATAAACCGGATTCGGTGCATCCATATATCGATTGATGTAAATATATCTGCTCCAATATGCCCAATGTTCTTCCAATGTCTCATATGGATAAAAGCCACCGGAATACATATCTATAAAATGATATCTATTTGCAAAATCTCCAAAGTACTCTTTAAAACGTTCTCCCGCATAATGAAATCCGGCAGAAGTTGATAAACCGGCCCCCGCTCCAATAATAATCGCGTCTGCCTGTTGGATTTGTTTTTCCAGTTTCTCAATCTCTTTCCAACAATCGGTTGTAGATTTCCCAATCTTTTTCCTTAAAAACATTAAATACCACCTCCATCTGTGAACCTGTTTCTCGGAAATATTTTTTGACTGTATCCACAGCAATCTGACCTGCAATCTCATTCGGAAAGTGAAACTCTCCTGTGGAAATACAACAGAATGCAATGGATTTCAATTCATATGCATCCGCCAACTCCAGACAAGAACGATAGCAGGCTGCAAGCAGCGTACGGTCTTTTTCTGTCAATTGCCCACGGACAATCGGACCAACAGTATGCAGAACATATTTCGCCGGAAGATTGTAGCCCTTTGTGATTTTTGCTTTTCCCGTCGGCTCCGGTTTCCCTTGCCTTTCCATTATTTTTTGACATTCCAACCGCAACTGAATCCCCGCATTAGAATGTATTGCGTTATCAATACAACCATGACAAGGAATAAAACATCCTAGCAGCGCACTGTTTCCGGCATTTACAATTGCATCAACTTTTAATTTTGTGATATCACCTTTCCAAAGATACATATTATCCTTACGTGATGTCAAAAAATTCAGTTCGGTAATCTCCTGCTGTGTCAATTCATTTTTCAAATACTCATCCTGTATACGAAGAAATTCTCTGCTGATCGGAACAGCCGGACGAACGTTCATCAATGACCGCAACAGCCGTTTTTTCTCTTCTATTTCAGTTGGAATAGAAATCTCCTCATATTCCGGTTGTTCCTTTATGAGACAGGTAATCAAATATTCCAAACGTTCTGTTTGTGTCATGTCATCCTTCCTCCTTTTATTGTAATACCTATCATTACAACTTTAATATGAACCATTTTTATCGTAATGTCAATAGCTACAACATTTTTATGATGACAAAAAATGCTCGATATTAGAAAAAAGACTTCACCCAGAAAATTTCTAAGTAAAGTCTCTCTATCTATTCTCTTTCTTTCGCAATATAATATTGTGTATCTTTCATCACATCTTCTAATGTAATTTTACCAAGCTCATTCTCCAAGGCATCTTGTATCTGTATAAGTTTTCCGTCCAAAACATTGTGAATATTTCTTCCAACCGGACACTTCTGATTCGGATTTTCATGAAAATGAAAAAGTTCTCCATGCTCTACACATTCTACCGCCTGATAGATATCAAAAAATGTAATCTCATCAAGTGGTTTTGCAATCGAAGCACCTCCACTTCCTCTCTGCACTTTCACAAGTCCTGCTGCCTTTAATTGAGACAATATCTTTCGAATAATCACCGGATTGACATTGATACTGGCAGCCAAAAACTCACTGGTAAGTTTAAATTCCTCTTTAAATGTATCGATACAGGCAAATATATGAACTGCAATTGTAAAACGGCTTGAAATCTGCATGGTAGTTCCTCCCTTTCGTGCTTTTCTCTACCACAGATTATAATGCCATCTCATTGTAGTGTCAACATTACATCCCATAGTGATGACAATGTCTACCGGTGGTATTTCAGACAACAGTTTTGAATATTGTGTTTCTTCCATATCAATCTGATACTGCTCTTTCATCAAACGGACAGCATCTTGATTGATCTGTGGTTTCGTCTCCGTACCTGCTGAATAGCTTTCAAAAATCTCAGAAACCAAGCTTTTCCCAAGCACTTCCGCAATCTGACTTCTGCAAGAATTATGGACACATACAAATGCCACTTTCTCTTTCATTTTCATCTCCTCCTGCTCATCTACATTAAAAATACATGAAATGCATTAAACACATATCCAACTATTATAATTCCGGTCGCACAAATTGTAATAAATACACCTAGCAACTTTGGTTTTACGGCCTTTTTCAACATAATCATGGACGGCAGACTCAGTGTTGTAACCGCCATCATAAAAGAAAGAATCGTTCCAAGTTGCGCCCCTTTTACAAGCAGTGCTTCCGCAATCGGAATTGTCCCGAAAATATCCGCATACATCGGAATTCCAACCAAGGTTGCAAGGACTACGCCAAACGGATTGTTGCTTCCCAAAATGGATTCAATCCACGTCTGAGGAATCCAATTGTGAATAATCGCTCCAATTCCCACACCCACTAAAATATACGGAAATACTTTACGAAATGTCCATTGCACTTGTTCTTTTGCATTCATAACCCGTTCTCGCTTTGTGATAGTCGGGGAGTCACTCTCCACATGACTGGCGTTTCTGATAAATTCTTCCACATACGTTTCCATATGCATTTTTTCTATAAGCGTACCTCCTATTACCGCAATCGCAAGTCCTAAGATAACATAGACAAATGCAATTTCCGCGCCAAAGATGCTCATCAACAATACCAAACTTCCCAAATCGACCATCGGTGAAGATATCAAAAACGAAAATGTTACTCCAAGCGGCAATCCTGCACTTGTAAATCCCATAAAAATTGGAATACTTGAACACGAGCAAAACGGAGTCACGGTTCCAAGCAACGCCGAAATTATATTTGCCCATATTCCATGAAATCTTCCTAATATCTTTTTACTTCTCTCCGGTGGAAAATAGCTTTGAATATAGGATATGATAAAAATAAGCAAGCATAATAAAATCGTAATCTTAATCACATCATATAGGAAAAACTGAATGCTTCCTCCTACTCTTCCTTGAATATCTACCCCCAACACTGACAAACCTTTTCCGATAAGTTCATTCATCCATTTCATTCCAAGTATCTGTTCCTGCAAAAATTGAAACATTAATTTTAACTTCTCCATTCAACACCTCCATATTGTTTTTTCATATCAAATATTTTTGATGTGTTAGGCTTTTATAAAAGCCATCTAATGATGACTTTTTATTTCCGATTCCTCTTCATCTGCTAGGATGTAAGTTCCGTCAATCTCTTGATTGCATATTCTCTCCCACTTTTACTGATGGTGTAGTGCGTCCATTTACCTTCCTGTCTGCTTGTTACTATTCCCGACTCACACAAAATCTTCATGTGATAAGATAACGCAGACTGAGCGATATTCAATTCTTCCATCAGGACACACGCACACTTTTCACCGCCTTTGAGCAATTCCAGTATCGAAAGTCTCTTTTCATCACAGAGTGCTTTAAATATGATCGTATCGTTTTTATACCCATTCATTCTACGGACACCTCACATCAAATATTTTTGATGTATTCATTGTAATCTAATTCATGACGAATGTCAACTAAAACCACCTTGTGATTGCCTCCCCTCCCCAATTACGCTATAATGATGTCATCAACGAAGGAAATGAGGAATTTTTATGCACAAAAAAACGGTATTAGTCACTGGTGCTTCCCGTGGGATCGGACGTGCCATTGCAATGACATTTGCACAAAATAATTACCACGTATTCTTAAATTGTCGTCACTCCATCTCAGAACTGGAATCCGTAAAATCTGCAATCGAAGCAACTCCTTACGGCTCCTGCGATATTTTTATCGGCGATGTAGGAAATCCACATTCTGTCAAAGAGCTGTACGAGATGATTTACACAAAATACGACTGTCTGGATGTACTTGTCAACAATGCGGGAATTGCTCACATTGGTCTGCTAAGCGATATGAGCGATGAAGAATGGTGCAATCTTCTGGACACGAATCTTTCCTCTGTATTTTACTGCTCCCGTGAAGCAATTCCAAAAATGGTGTCAAAAAAATCCGGTAAGATTATCAACATATCCTCGATGTGGGGAACAGTCGGCGCCTCCTGCGAAGCTGCCTATTCCGCAACAAAATCCGGTATCCACGGGCTTACGCGGGCGCTTGCCAAAGAGCTTGCTCCAAGTAATATTCAGGTAAATGCTATCGCATGTGGGGCGATTGAGACGAGCATGAATGCCCAACTGAGCGCAGAAGAAAAATCTGCCTTTGAAGAAGAAATTCCTGCGGGGCGTTTCGGCACACCGCAGGAAGTCGCTGATTTGGTATGGAATCTTGTCAACAGTCCTTCCTATCTGACCGGTCAAATCATCGGTCTGGATGGCGGTTATATTTAAAACCGCCATCTAAAGCACTATTTCTGATTCTTTTCATATATGAGTTTTAGACCTTTCAACAATAAATTTTCATCTAAAAACATATTCCGACCGCAATGGGGAACGATATACTTCGCAGCCTCCCCGGTCGCAACAATAGCTGCCGCTTTTTCTTTCAATTCTCTCTCAATGCTGGCAATGGAGCCATCTATACAGGCAGCAGTCCCATAAATGATTCCACTTTTCATACATTCCACCGTATTACTTCCAATAACCTTTTTCGGCCGTTCCAAACTGATTTTCGGAAGCTGCGCCGTTCCTTGCGTCAGAGATTCCGAAGAAATCCGGACTCCCGGAATAATCATTCCTCCGATATAATGTTTTTTTGCATCAATCACAGAAAGGGTCGTCGCTGTTCCCATGTTGACTACAATGAGCGGAAGTGGGTACTCTGCTATCCCTGCTACTGCATTTGCCACCAGGTCACTCCCCACCTGTCCCGGCTGATCCATCATAATATTCAATCCGGTCTTCACTCCCGGTCCGATAATCAACACCTCATTTTCGGAAATCCTCTTTGCCGCTTCTTTTACAACATTTGTCACCGGGGGCACCACAGATGCGATAATCGTTCCCTCTATCTGATTCATATTCAAGCCATGTAATTCAAATATATTTTTAAAACTAATTGCATACTCCAGCTCTGTTCTTGTCAGGCTCGTGGAAATGCTCTCCACAAAGACTATATTTTCACCTTCAAAACATCCGACCACGGTGTTCGTATTCTCGATATTAATTGCCAGAATCATATTTTTCCTCCTGCTATCCTGTCACGAGACGCGATTTCAACAGCGTTCTTCCGACAACTGCCACAATCACTGCCGCAACAATCGCCTCAGGTATTCCATTCATCGCAATGATGGATAAAATAAAGCCATACACCGCATTTGCCGCAACTCCATTTGCCGCTGCATAGGCATCTCTAAAAAACACAAAAATCAAATTCATTACTAACAATGTGTTGACAAAAGATCCCGCAAGCCCTGCAATTCCTAAAGCTACCAGCATGCCTGATCCTTTGGACTTCATTTCCTTATACAATACTTTAAATACAAAATACGGAATAATCCCAACTAAAATACGTGGGACAAAACAGATAATAATACTTCCGATCCCCCCCTGCATCTCACCGAGTGAATAAAACGGTGTAAACACAAACGATGTCACTGTCGGATTCATCGTATTATTAATAAAACTCGTCAGTCCAAAAATGCCTCCTAAAACAGCGCCTTTCTTTGGACCAAGTAAAATAGAACCGATAATAACCGGTACATGGATAATCGTCGCCCTTGTAAATCCAAGCGGGATATATCCTAAGAATGGGGTAAATGCCATGATAATAATCAGTGCCGCGAACAGTGCAACCTGTACCATGCCAAGTGTCTGTGACCTTCCGTCACTCTTTGCTTTGTTATTCATTTTTTCCTCCTTGTTATCATTCTCTTACGAGATACAATACATATCGCTCCAGTTCACACATACACATACGTCTGAGAACGCTCATGCTCGCATGGAAACGTCTGATGTCGTGTGTTGATGAAAGGAATTGAATTCCGTGAACTGCAACGGAGTTACTTTCTCAGTATACCATCCTCCTTCACACGAAAACAACCATGTTTTCAAAAATAAACACAAAATTTGCGTACACTTTTTCTAAATATGTGCTAGAATAATTTACAAACCATTCAGAAAGCAGAGGATTTCAAATTATGTTAAAGGGAAAAACTGTTATTTTAGGTGTTACGGGAAGTATTGCCGCCTACAAAATCGCCAATCTTGCCAGCATGCTTGTAAAGCTTCATTGTAATGTCCATGTTATCATGACAAAGAACGCAACAAATTTTATCCATCCGATTACATTCGAAACATTGACAAACAATCGTTGTCTTGTTGATACATTTGATCGAAATTTTCAATATAATGTAGAGCATGTGGCGCTCTCCAAACAGGCAGATGTCGTTTTAATCGCTCCTGCAACTGCCAATGTTATCGCCAAACTGGCAAATGGACTTGCTGATGACATGCTTACAACTACAACACTCGCATGTACCTGTAAAAAAATCATTTCGCCGGCAATGAACACACAGATGTATCAGAACCAGATTACACAGGACAATCTGCTGAAATTAAAAGATTACGGATTTGAGGTGATTGATCCGGCAACCGGAATGCTTGCCTGCCGTGACGTAGGAGAAGGAAAACTCCCTGATCCAGAGACTTTACTAGACTATATCTTAAAAGAAATCGCATATGAAAAAGATATGAAAGGATTAAATGTCCTTGTCACCGCCGGACCAACCACAGAAGCGATCGACCCTGTTCGCTATATTACCAATCATTCTACCGGAAAAATGGGGTATGCCATTGCAAACTGCGCAATGCTCCGCGGTGCCAATGTAACTTTAGTCACTGGACCTACTTCACTTCCGAAACCACCATTTGTCAATACGATTTCTATTAAAAGTGCTGAAGAAATGTTTGATGCCGTAACTTCTTGTTCCGATACTCAGGACATTATCATCAAAGCTGCCGCTGTGGCAGATTATCGTCCTGCCTCTGTCAGTGATGAAAAGATGAAAAAGTCAGACGACTCTCTCTGTATTCCATTAGAGCGCACGAAAGATATTTTGAAGCACTTAGGAGAACACAAAAAAAATCACCAATTTTTATGTGGCTTTTCTATGGAAACAGAAAATATGTTAGAGAATTCCCGTGCGAAACTGGAAAAGAAACATCTCGATATGATTATTGCAAACAATTTAAAAGTGTCCGGTGCCGGATTCGGAACCGATACGAATGTCATTACGATGATTACAAAAGAAGAAGAACTCGCATTAGACATTATGACAAAAGCCGAAGCGGCAAAACAAATTTTAGATAAGATTCTTGAAAAGCTAACATTGATATGATCCTTTTGATTTCAAAGACCTGATGGCTTTTGGAATGTTCATTTTGGCATTACTAACATTCGTTTTTACGTTTATCAGATAATGTTTTAGAGCATAGAAAACCACTCCAAAACTTTGGCGAGCGATGGAGTGGTATTTCTATAACCATATATCTACCTATTTTTCTAATTCTATACCTACATTCTGTGCATAGCTTTCGAACACAGTCTCAATCTGCGAATTGCATGCTTCCATGTTCTTTTCTTTTCCGATATAATATCTCTTTTCAGAATCTGTCGTATACGGCAATTCCACAGAAGCCGTAATCGGTGCAGCAAAACCATCTTCATCTTTTGCATCTTTATTATAAGCAAAGAAATATGGTTCCTGAATCAATGCATAGCCATCTTCTGTTGTTTTTGCTGCTGTCAGATTTGTAAGATGTCTGTCAATCAATCCTGTATACATTTTCGCAATTGGAGAGTTTTCTTCACAAATAGAAGTTGTCTGTGTGTATCCCCACTTATCAACAGTTATTCCTCCGTCAATCTGAGGATCATACATGTACACACGAACATTGTTTTTCACTGCATACTGATTGATTTGTCCAATAATGGCACGTGTTTTTTCATTTCCAGAACCACCTATGAGCACAAGCGAATTTCCCTTTTCATCAAGCAACCATTCCAGTTGACGGTATGTAATCGGGTAAATATTTATCTGCTCGTCAGAGCCAAAAACTTCTGTTCCGTAACTGTTAAATGTATCTCGAATATATGTTTCTTTTGTATACTTTGAAAATTGAATGTTATTTGTTTTAATAAATTCAAACATTTGTTTTAGACGTGCTGTATACTCATCCGTCACATACTTTCTTACCTGATTTCCTTCTTTATCAAGAACCGGATTTCCTTCGTCGTCCGTTTCCTTCACATAAAGACCTTTGGAGTCACGGTCAACCATCTCCTCAAAAGCATACATGATTGGACATTTTCCGCTTGTATTTCCTTTCCCGCTGTAGTCTGTCTGATTATCTTTGTTATAAAGAAAGATAATAGGCTGTTGCAATCTTCCGACTGTCACCTCTTTCCCTTCTGCATTGGTATAAGAAAGTGCAGTATCGTGATCTGACGGATATGCAATCCAGTCATCCAAGTTTGTAAGATATCTTGACACAAACTCTCCATACATATAATTGTATTTTGTTCCAAGAGTTGTCTTTTCGTTCGACATACGGACAAACATAGAACCGTCATCACCATTATCTACATTAAAATCATAAGAATAAATAGTATCAATTCCGTATTCCTTTGCATATGCATTTACATAAGGACTCATTGCACGGCTGTTATGACACCATGAACCGCTCAACTGAATCAGGTAATTTCCTTCCTGTCCCAAAAGCTGAATGAGCTGGTCATAGCTGATGTCCTGAAATACAATATCTTTATCCTCAAACGTATCAATTCCATCCTGTCGTTCTGCATCTGCTTTGGAGTGTGCATTAAAGTCACCGTAAGCATATTCTTTTTCAAACTCATAGTCCGGGGAAGAAAGTTGTGCATTCGAGACTTTGAGTTCTTCTTTTTCTAAAGTTTTAACATTATTTTTGATGCTGCTGTTTTTTCCTGAGCAACCCGTAATCATTCCTGCCGCCATCACTGTAACAAGAACAGCAGAGATTAGTTTTCTTTTCATGATCAATCTCCTCCTATCTTTTCCTAACACATTGGAATAGATACTTCTTCCGAAGAACCACCGGAACTTCCTGTTGAAGTATATTCAGATTCCAACTCTATCAGGTCTGCATAATTTTCGATAAGAGTATATTGATCAGCTGTCAGATAGCTGTCAATCACTTCTCTTGCTTCTGTTACATATTTTTTCACATCATCAAAGGAATAGCCTTCTACAGTCTTTCTTGCATCTGCAACACTTGCCGCTTTAATTGCCAGACGTGCATATTCTATTTTTGCCGCATTAAATACATTCATATTTTTAATCTTCTTTTTGAGATCAAAATTCGGATCTAATGCATTATAATATTTTACTGCACGATCGATTTTTGCTTTTGATTCCTCTGTATAAGTTACTTCTCCGATATTTTGAATGGCATCATTTGTTCTTACCACTGAGGCTTTTACAGAAAATACAGAAAGTCCCAGACATACAAAAGCCGCCACAATCAGTGCAATTGTTGATTTTTTCATTATGCCCGTCCTCCCTTTTTCTCTAATTTTTCATCCTCTGTCTGAAAAATTTCGTCATCCAAAAGTTCTGTTTTTCTTGCAACAACAGCAGCTGTCACATTTGCTCCTACGACATTCGTCAATGTTCGTGCCATATCTGTAATGTTATTGATCGGAGTCAGAAGTACCACTGCTGCAATCGGAAGATTTACTGCACTGAACAGTGATACTGCTGTCACAACTCCGATTCCCGGCATTCCGGCGCTTCCCATCGAAAGTACAAGGCACATAAAGCACATGATGAGGTATTGACTGATATTCCAACTCTGCCCCGTTGCATTTAGATAGAACATAGCTAACAAAATCGGCCAAATACACGTACAGCCCGCCATTCCAATTGTTGTTCCAAGTGGCGCTGTAAAGTTCGCTACCTCCTCATCTACACCAACCTTATGTATCAGACGGTCAATTGTAATCGGAAGCGAGCCGACACTACTCTGTGTCGTAAATGCTGTCGCCTGTGCATCAAATGTCTTTTTAAAGAATTTGAGCGGACTTATTTTTCCTGCAAATTTCAGAATGAACGCATTTACAACATAAGCCTGTACGAAGCATACCACATAGACAACCGCAACAAGCAGAATCAATTGTACCAAAGCGTCTTTATCACTCAACAGCTGGCTTGCAGACACTGCTGTCAAACATAGCACTGCATATGGAGTCAAATCAATGACGTAGGAAAGAATTCGGAAAATGATCTTCTTCACCGCCTCAATGATACTCTTAAACGGTTTCACTTTATCTTCACCTTCGTCTGATGCTACACTTACATATGCAACCGCAATTGCAACTGCAATAATGATAATAGCCACAACATTGTCTGCTGCCAGATCCCCAAACACATTTGTCGGGAACAAGTTCAAAATGATCTTATCAAAAGATGTCCCCATTTCCTTATATGCGTCAAGTGTTGTACTGGAGACTCCTGCAATGTCGGCAAACACTGCTTGCGCTCCCTTTCCAACCTGTGTTGCCATGCCAAAGACAATTGTAACTACAATCGCAATTGCCGATGAAACCAAAAGCCAGAATACAGACTTTGTTCCAATTCGTTTCATTTTTTCTTTATCGTTTAACTGAATCAATCCTGAAATGACAGAAACAAGAATCACCGGTGCGACAAGTGCCGTAATCAAATTCACATAAATATCGCCGATCAATGCAAGCCATGTCATATAAGAATTGTTCTCGGACGCAAATACGATTCCAAGCACCGCTCCCACTACCATACTGATCAAAATGACAAATGTCCAATTAATTTTATATGCCAGTTTGTTCAACACTTTAAATAAAAGCAAGGCAATGATAAGTACAAGCAAGGCAATCCAATTTACGCTTAAAAGTGCATCCATTTTTAAAACCTCCTCTTTCTTTTCTCAACATTCCTATTATAGTATTGTAAAAAGTCAGAAACAAATTGGTTTTTTTGATATATATATTTGATTTTTCTATAATTAAAAAAATCCTCGCTTTATAAACCTAAAATGATTTATAAAACAAGGATTCTATCGTCCACTCTATTTAATCAATCTCTGTATCTTTTTACTCTTTTCCGTCCCCGCTTCTTTTAGCAGTTCAAAAAGCACTGACTCGTATGTCGTAATAATTGCGCCTTCCTCTTTCATCCGCTGCAATGCAATCTTTTTGTCATTTTCTTTTCTGCTGGAAACACAATTCTCCACAATGACCGGAATAAATCCTGCTGCTTTCAGATCAATCACCGTCTGAAGTACACAAATATGTGTCTCAATCCCGCAGATGATAATATATTTTTTGTCTCTTATCTTTTCTTTTACACCTTCATATGCACTAAACGAAATCTTTTCCACATACTCTTCTGTTCCCGCAGCCGTTGTAATCTCATTAACAGTCTCTCCAAGTCCTTTTGTGTACTGCTGTGTAAGAAACATCGGAACCCCAAGCACATTTAACCCTCGGAGCAAAATGCCAGATTGGCAGATCAAATTTTCCTTTTCGTGCATGACAGGCACTAATTTTTCCTGATAGTCAATGACAAGTGCCGTTGTATGTTCCGCCTCTATTCTCATCTTATATCTCCTCCTTATTTTAGATCCAGTTCAATCGGGCAGTGGTCCGATCCCATCACATCAGTTAAAATTTTTGCGTCTGCAAGCCTGTCTTTCAAACTCTCTGACACACAGAAATAGTCGATTCTCCAGCCGGCGTTCTTTGCTCTTGCACTGAATCGATATGACCACCAAGAGTAAATTCCTTCCATCTCCGGATAAAAATAGCGGAATGTGTCGATAAAACCGGCTTTTAAAACTTCACCGAATTTTGCACGTTCCTCGTCTGTAAAACCGGCATTTTTCCGATTGGTTTTTGGATTTTTCAAATCTATCTCCGCATACGCCACATTCAGATCCCCCGCAAAGATAACCGGTTTCTTCTGTTCCAATCCTTTTAGATATGCAAGAAAATCCGTCTCCCACTGCATGCGGTATGAAAGTCTTGCAAGTTCACTCTGTGAATTTGGCGTGTACACGGTCACAAAATAAAACTCCTCAAATTCCAGTGTAATAACACGCCCCTCTTTGTCATGCTCCTCTATCCCGATGCCATATTGTACCGACAATGGTTCCTTTTTTGTAAACACAGCCGTCCCGGAATATCCTTTTTTCTCTGCATAATTCCAATATTGATGGTATCCTTCCAATTCCAAATCTAGCTGTCCTGCCTGCATCTTACTCTCCTGAATACAGAAAATATCTGCATCCGCCTCCTGGAAAAATTCTAAAAATCCTTTCTGCACACACGCACGAATTCCATTTACGTTCCACGATATCAGTTTCATCTTTCTTCTCCTTCCTGATAATATACTTTTTCTAAAAACAGTCCTCTCGCCGGCGCTAAAAAGCCGGTCAGTTCTCGTTCTTTCTGTTCAAGAGCCATCTTTATATCTTCAATACTCTTTTCTGCGCATCCTACTTCCAAAAGTGTTCCTGTCAGAATTCTCACCATATGATACAAAAAGCCGGTTCCATAAAATTCAAACTCCAGCCTTGTCCCTTTTTTTACAATCTTAATCTCATAGATTGTCCTCACTTTTGATTTCTCATCTTTATTATCCGTAAATGCTGAAAAATCATGTGTTCCTTTCAGATACTCTGCCACTTTCTTCATATCATCCAGATGTAGTTCCTTCGTAAAATGATATGTATATCTTCTTGTAAAAACACACGGCTTCTTTCGTGTATCGATACAATACTTATACTTTTTCGCCTTTGCACTGTAGCGGCTGTGAAAACTTCCAGGAACAAGCTCCATTTCTTTCACACAGATATCCTCCGGCAAAAGACAGTTCAGTTCTCCCACAAAACTCTCATCTAAAAGCCCCGACACTTTCATGTTTGCCACCTGGCCATTTGCATGAACACCCGCATCCGTTCTTCCGGAGCCATCGATTTCGACCGGATAACCAACGATCTGCTCCACCGTACGTTCTAAAATTGTCTGAATCGTCAGATTGGTCAAATTTTGTCTCTGCCATCCTTTGTATCTTGAACCATCATATGCAATTATCATTTTATAATTTCTCATCTATACTGCTCCCTTTACTCAAAATAGAGAGTTCCGTTTCCAGAACTCTCGTATCAAGTGTGTTTATTTATCCAGAATTTTCTTCAATTCTGCCACAAATGTATTCACGTCCTTGAACTCTCTATACACCGACGCAAACCGCACATAGGCAACCGGATCTAAATTCTTAAGCTTTTCCATCACAATCTCTCCAATCAGATTGCTGGAAATCTCTTTTTCTTCCCGCTTAAAAATCTCCGTCTCAATAGCTTCGATCGTCCTTTGAATCGCCTCTGCAGACACCGGTCTTTTATAGCACGCCCGCAAAATGCCGGCCTCAATTTTTGCCCGATCATACTGCTCTCTATTATTATCTTTTTTTATGATAATCAAAGGAATCGTCTCAACCTTCTCATATGTAGTAAATCTTTTCCCGCACTCATCACAGGCTCTTCTTCTTCGAATCGAATTCCCGTCTTCTGCCGGTCTGGAATCAATTACTTTCGTATCTGGATTACTGCAATATGGACACTTCATATTCTGTTCCTCCTCAGGATTTTCTCATATCGTCATTTTAGCAGATAATAGTTAGTCTTTGCAAGTTTTCAGACATTTTTCTTCACATATTTCTACCATGATAATATCCGGACCTACTTTTTTGATACATTCAAATGGAATCACATATTCCGAATCGCATCCAAACAGCCCATGCATCTTCGCCTGCCCCGGTACAACGATCGCCTCAACACATCCTTTGCATAGATCAAATACCAGATCCACCACACACCCAAGCCGCCTGCAGTCACAAAGATTAATCACTTCTTTCTGTCTCAATTCACACAACCGCATCTTTTTTCCCTGACTCATTTATTATTCAGTATATGCCGCTTTCCTCTATGCTGCCATCACTTTTTCACTTTCAAATGCTTTTACAATAATACCCACAAGCAGGAAACCGATTGCAAATGTCATCGCCACCGTCACCCCATACTGTGCCATTGTCACCTCATGACTTAAGATTCCTTTTAAAACCAAAGAAATATTATAAACCGGAATATAGTACATCTTTCCATCTGTGTTTCCTGTAGTGAACATCGTCATCAAACCTACAACAAGCACTACCATATAGAGCGGCATTACATAGGTAGTCGCCTCTTTGATTGTCTTTGCAAACACCGAAGTAAGTGCAATCATCGTAGAATATAAAAACGCAACTCCAATAAGCAGGACTGCAAGCATTGCAATCTGGTTTGCATTCAAACTGATATTCAAATTCTCACCTGATGTTCCAAGCATCGACTTGGACATCAATGGCATAAATGCCACCATCGCTCCCACGTAAATTACTGAAGAAATTCCAGACAACGCCATCAGTGCAAACACTTTTCCGAGCACGATCGAACTTCTCTTGATCGGCGCCACAAGAAGGCTTGCCATTGTTCCTCGTTCTTTTTCACCCGCAATCATATCCGTTCCGATTCCCATTGCCCCTGCAAATAAAAGAATTGTGATAAAATACGGGAGCATCATTCCAAGCGCCTTTCCACTCGCCTTTTGCTCGTCCTGAATGACCATCTTATCGTTGTCAGAATTCACTGTAAACACTGCAATCTGCTCTAAATCTCCCACACGCTCTGTCAGCAGCGTCTGACGGTACGCCTCAAGTACTTCCAAAGAGATCTCTTTATATGCCGCATTAGAATATTCTTCCGACGGATTGTAATAGGTCTTGATCTGTGGAGCCGGATCTCCCTCCTTGTAATCTTGAATCATCTCATCCATATTCTTTGGAAACTCAATCAAAAGATCGGCTTCTCCATCCCGAATCTTCGTCTCCACATCTGCCCTCTCACTTTCGGAAATCGCATGTATCTTATAATCCGCATGGATACTCTCTAAAAATTTTTCAAAACTTTCCTGTTCATTTTGAACATAGACAATCGGCTTGTGTTTTGTGATGTCATCCTCCATCCCTGTAATCATCTGACTCATCAGATACATAATTCCAATCATGATAATAACCGGCAGAAAAAATACCGAAAAGACCATTTTTTTATCCTTGAAAACACGTACCATCTCTTTATTGAAGATTTCTTTGATGCTCTTCATCTACGCCTCCCCCTTTCTGCTTCTGTACAACTCGAAAAATGCATCCTCCAAATCTTTCGTCCCTGTACTATCCAGTATTTCCTGCAATGTACCTTCACTTACCTTCTGACCATCAATGATCACTCCAATCCGGTCACAAAGCTTTTCTGCCTCCGACATAATGTGCGTGGAGACAATAACAAGCTTTCCCTCTTCACGCAATTTTTTCAGGTAATCTGTCACACCTCTTGCAGTCACGATATCAAGACCATTTGTCGGTTCATCAAAAATCACGATTTCCGGATCATGTACAAGACTTACCGCAATTGCCGCCTTTTGTTTCATTCCGGTCGACAGTTCTTTGATCTGTTTATGCGCAAAATCCTTAATACCAAAATACTCAAATAATTGTTCTTTTCGTTCTTTTAAAACCTCTTTTGACACACCGTGAAGCCTTCCAAAAAATTCAAACATATAGTCGGGTGTAAACTGTGGATCAAGCTTAATGTCACTTGTCAGGAAACCGATGCTTTTACGCACCTGCTCCGCCTCTGTCACCACATCATGCCCTGCAACCTTAACCTCACCTTCTGTTGGCTTAATAATCGTTGCAATGCAGCGAAGTGTCGTCGTCTTCCCTGCACCGTTCGGACCCAATAGACCATATATTTCCCCTTTGTGCGCATTTAGGCTCAAATGATCTACCGCTACCTTTCGATTGCTCTTTGTTTTGGATTCTTTCATCTGCTTTTTGTTCAGTTTATACACTTTTGTCAGATTTTTTATCTCTATCATATTCCCCCACCTTTCTTAATTTCCTTAGTATGCAATAAAAAAATCACCACTTTCCTTCTAATTTATCTAAAAAGTGGTGATTTGTAAACCTGATATTTCTTTTATTTCATTTTTTTCTCATATCTGCTGTGCAATACTAATGCTACTACAGTGAACAGCACCGGTCCTACGATACTCCAAACAGTTGTCGCAACATCTCCCGCCATCGCCGGCTGGATGATTGTAAAGAAGTTTGCAAACCCAACAGTCACTGTTACCAGTACTGTAAAGACGATTGCTACCGTATCATTTTTGAAGATCACAAACGGTTTATGAATATTTTTATTTTTCTTAAATCTGATAAACGCTGCTGAAATAAACATATATGGAAGTGTCATCGCAACGTTTGTCATTGATACAAGAATGTTGAAAAATTGTGTCATCGTATCTCCACCCATAGCGATTAACAGAATAAATACCACAACTACAACCGCCTGAATCTTCAACGCAAATTTCGGCATTCCATCTTCCATTTTACAGAATCTTTCCGGCAGTAATCCTTTCGGACTTCCTTCAATCAGCTGTTTCAAAGGAGAATAGCTTAACGTAAATACTGCGCCTGACAAAGACAGCAGCATTGAAATCCCCATAATTCTTGCAGCCCAGTTGCCCATCTGTACACAGACTCCCTGACTTGCTCCAAATACAGCTCCAATCTGGTATCCAAGATTGTTCATAATCACATAAGATGCATTTCCCTTATGCACAGTTGCTGCGGAAAGTGTATCGCTCCAGTTTGTAAAGATTCCCACACAAAAAATTCCGATTGAATATCCCACTGCAACAATAATAGCTGCTATTGTAAGACCTTTTCCAAAGTTCTTTTCCGGATTTTCAGTCTCATCTACAAGCCCTCCGACAGCCTCTGTTCCACCATATGCAAACAACGCATATACAAGGAACGCCAGCATGGCAATACTTCCCGCATACTCTGGATTCGGAGAATCCACAAATGATGCCACCGATGTAATCGGCTGTGCCAGTTCACCTTTATTTCCAATCAATACCAAAAGTGCACCTCCAATCAGCATCACATTTAAAAACATACATGCAATTCCGCCGATTGATGCTACTTTCTGGATATTTTTCAATCCTTTGCTTCCAAAAAATGTAACTGCAATGATAAAGACTACACCGAGAATCCCAAGTGTCTGTGTTGATTTCAATCCAAACAATGTCCAATCTGCTGTCGTATCTTTCCCAAAAATCGCATTGGAAAGCGGCACCATGATACCCGATGCAATATTAACGAGCCAGATTACATAAGATGTATACCACATGAATGTTGCCACGAACGCATATTTTTTTCCGACACAGATTTGCATCCATGAAAAAATACCACCCTTTTCATCTTTAAAAGCCGAGCCATACTCTGCAACCATAAACGCAAATGGGACAAAGAAAACTACTGCTGATAACAGGAAAAACGGAATCGCTCCATATCCCATCAGATAAAATGATCTAGGCATATTGTTAAACCCATACACCGATGTAAAGATCATTAGAATCAATGCTCCCATTGTTAGTTTTTTGTTTTTTCTGCCATTCTTTCTCCTCCTGTACTCTATGCGTTCGCCAAAAACGCACGATATCCCTTTACGGCTTCGTAGATATCTGCTTTGCTACTCACCTCATAAGGTGCATGCATACAAAGAAGCGCAATTCCGCTGTCAATCACTTCCATTCCGTAATTTGCCATGATATAAGCAATTGTACCGCCGCCTCCGGCATCCACCTTTCCAAGCTCATCGAACTGATATGCCACATTTGCATCGTCAAAGATTTTTCTTAAAACTGCAATATATTCTGCATTCGCATCATTAGAACCGCTTTTTCCTCTGACACCAGTAAACTTATTCATAGAAATTCCTCTGCCAAAGAATCCGGAATTTCGTTTTTCATAATGCTCTGCATACAGAGGATCATACGCTGCGCTTACATCTGAGGAAAGCATTCTGGAACGCGCAAGCGCTCGTCTTACTTTCAATTCAGATTCCCCTTCTGTCAGCGCAATTAACTCAGCAACTGTATTTTCAAAGAAATGTGACTGCATTCCTGTCGCACCTACACTGCCGATTTCTTCCTTGTCCACAAGAAGACACACTCCTGTCTTTTTCAGATTTTCTGCCTCCAGCATCGCAAAAAGGGATGTAAATGCACAGATTCTGTCATCCTGTCCATACCCTAAAATCATACTGCGGTCAAAACCAAGGTCTCTTGCTTTACCGGCTGGCACAATTTCAAGTTCTGCTGACTGAAAATCATCCTCTTCAATCCCATACTCCTGTTTTAAAATAGAAAGAATATTCGCTTTCACCAGCTCTTTTTCCTCTTCTTTCAAATCTTTACAGTCTCTCAAAGGCATATTTCCGATCAAAAGGTCCATATTTTCACCTTCAATAACCTTTGCCGCAGTCTTTTCCATTTTTTCGCCCGCAAGATGGATCAAAATATCCGTAATCGTAAATACCGGATCTCCTTCTTTTTCCCCAACGCAGATCGGAACGGTCTTTCCGCTTTTCAGTACAGCTACACCATGTAGAGCAAGCGGCTGTGCAACCCACTGGTATTTTTTGATTCCACCGTAATAGTGTGTGTCCAGATAGGCAAATCCATCCGCTTCATACAGCGGATTCTGTTTTACATCCAAACGTGGTGAGTCAATATGTGCTCCAAGAATATTCATTCCATTGGAAATCGGCTCTTCCCCGATTTGAAATAATGCGACCATCTTATGCATCCAGACCGCATACACTTTATCACCTGTTTTCAGCTGTTTATCCTCGGCAATATAGGCATTCAAATCTTTGTATCCGGCCTCCTTGGCCATCTCAACCGCCAATGCCACACATTCACGCTCTGTCTTTCCTGCATCCAGACATGTTTTATATCGCTCACAAACCGCATTAACTTCCTTAAGCTCCTTCTGATCATACGACTTCCATACACTCTGTTTTCTCATTGCGAACCCTCCAGTCATTTTTACAATTTTTTATTTTTTTTATTTTATTTACACACTGTTCATAAAGCAAACATTCTATATTTTCTTGACAGGAAAATTTTTGCATAGTATTATACTATGAATAAAATTTTTACAGAAAATACAGAAAATAAAATTCTTATTTTTTAAAAAAATTGAATTTTTATTAAAAAATTGATTTATAAGAAAAGAAGGAGTATACACATGACAATCAATGAACGTGTCGGAAATAACATCCGCAAATACAGAATCGCACACCATTATACCTTAAAAGACTTATCCGCACTTGTACACAAGAGTTGTTCTACTCTTTCAAAATATGAAAAAGGAATTCTTCCTGTCAGTGTTGAGACGCTGGAAGAATTCGGGGAGGTTTTTCATATTCCCACTTCGCATCTCTTGTCTGCGCCGTCCGAGGGGAAACCGGATGTCTCTCGCAAAAGTCTCCTCAAAAAATACTACATGTACAATTATGATGGCAGAAGAAAACGAATTATGAAAAGTATTATTGAAGAATACGCCACAGATCAGCCGGATACCTATTCGATTCAGCTTTTCTATGACGTAGATGATCTGGAACACTTTGGAAAATGCGAGGTAATCTATTCCGGTGAAAGCACAACCTTTGGGCCATGGCAAAATTATAGTTTAAAAAATACTGCAAATACACTGGAGGAAATTTGGATGTGCACCGTAAATACCTTTTCTCAAACGGATCTGAAAAGTGGTATCTTGTCCGGTATCTCACAACTTACCATGCGCCCCTGCAGCCGAAAGATCCTGATCACGTCTCAGATACAAAAAGAAAATCATTTCATAGATGACCTGCTGCTCTCCAAAGAGGATATCCAGCAGATTAAAAAATACAACTTATTTACACTCGGGGAATAGCCGTTTTTACGTATTTTTCATACAATTGCTCTATGATTTCAATATGCAGCCGTTCATCTAAAATAATTCGCTCCAGATTTGCGACAACATACTCGTCCTGGATCCATTCTGCCTGTCTTTTATAGGTTGCAATCGCAAGCTTTTCCCCTTCATATGCATGTTTCAGCACCATATCTATCCGCCTTGGGTATCGGTTGCACCCAGGGCTCCAATATGTAAATCTTCTCCGCTCAACACTCCAAAGCCTTGGGTCTGCCCCAAGTTTCTGCGCCAGCTGCCCATAAATATTCATGTGGTGCATTTCCACCATACTGATCTTGTGAAATGTCTTTCCGATTTCTTCATACTTGCCATTTGCGATCAGACTGTTGTAAAAATACAGACTGACTGCAGACATCTCTGAGTTGCAGGCTCCGATATTGCTTAACATCGCCATTGCATACCTCGGATTTTTTTCACATACTTTCACAGGAGGATATTCTGCAGAATCTCTTACCTGAATCTCTTCTTCACACATAAAAAAGTCTCCTTTATTTCTCTATACTTTACACTTTATGGTAAAGTCAGAAAAAGGAGACCTCTTTTTTTCTTTTCTCTATAAATTCTATTCTTCGATGTCAATCACTGAGACAGGACAGCCATCTCTTGCTTCTTTTGCTTCCTTTTCGTTCTCTTCAGTCACGTCTGCATGTACCTGTGCAATCTCATCACCCATGCAAAACACTTCCGGGCAGATACTTACACACATCCCGCATGCAATACATCCATCTTCTACAACTGCTTTCATCCTGTAATTCCTCCTGGTTCTTTTTTTACAGTATGTCCGCTTTTTTGTGTTTTATACTATGCAAACTGACTTTGATATAATTTTGCATAGAAACCGTTTCTTGCAAGTAACTCCTCGTGGTTGCCCTGTTCTACAATATTGCCATCCTTCATCACTAAAATGATATCTGCCTCTTTTATTGTTGACAGACGATGTGCCACAATAAAACTCGTTCTCCCCTCCATCATTTTCTGAAATGCTTCCTGAATCTTAATCTCAGTTCTCGTATCAATTGACGATGTCGCCTCATCCAGTATCAAGATCAGTGGAAGTTTCAGCATCACTCTGGCAATACACAGAAGCTGTTTCTGTCCCTGTGACAGATTCCCTCCATCTTCCGAGATGACTGTATCGTACCCATCGGACATGCGCTTGATAAATCCATGTGCATGCGCTGCCTTTGCAGCCTCAATAATCTCTGCTCTCGTAGCTTCGGGTTTTCCATATGCAATATTTTCAGCGATTGTTCCTGATTTCAGCCAGGTGTCCTGCAATACCATTCCAAAATTTGCACGCAGACTGTCTTTTGTAATCTCTTTCACATCATGTCCACTCACATAGATTTTCCCCGCATCGATATCATAGAACCGCATCAACAAATTGATCAAGGTTGTTTTTCCACATCCTGTCGGACCTACAATCGCAACCTTTTGTCCCTGTTTTACATGTAGATTCAGATCTTTCAACAACGGTGTATCCTTTCGGTAAGAAAACGAAATATGCTGCAATTCCATACTTCCATCTGTCTGCTGCAAAATCAGTGCGCCTTCTTTGTCTTTCGTTTCTACCTCTTCATCTATAAAATCAAACACTCTTTTCGCACACGCAAATGCATTCTGGATCTCTGTGAGCACACTCGATATCTCATTGAATGGTTTTGTATATTGATTGGCATAGGTGAGAAAACAAGACAACTGTCCAACCGTGATCACGCCCTGCATCGCCAAAACGGCTCCAAAAATTCCCACACCCGAATATACAAGCCCATTCACAAACCTTGTGCTTGGATTCGTGATGGAAGAAAAGAAAATGGCGCGGATACTGCATGTTTTTAGTTCCTCGTTAATTGTATCAAACCGTTCTAATGAACGTTTTCCATACCCAAATGCCTGCACAACTTTTTGATTTCCCACCATCTCATCCACGAGAGATGTCATCTGTGCCCGCGTTTCAGACTGTATTTTAAACATGTTATACGTCTTTTTTGCAACAAAACTTGCGACAAACAATGACAATGGTGTGATGAAAATAACAATGAGCGAAATCTTGACATTGATAGAAAGCATAAATGCCAATGTCCCGGCAATTGTCACAACACCTGCAAACAGCTGTGAAAATCCCATCAAAAGTCCATCTGAAAATTGCTCTACATCTGTAATGATTCTGCTGATCGTCTCTCCGTATGGGTGACTGTCTACATATTTCAAAGGAAGTTTTTGCAGATGTTCAAATGCATTCATACGCACATCCTTTACCACCCGGTACGTAATCTGATTATTGCACAGATTCATCAGCCATTGTGCCATGCTTGTCACTCCAATGATAACTGCAAGTTTCACAAGTATTTGCAGAATTTTCCCAAAATCGACCTGCCCCTTTCCTACAATAAAATCTACCGCATCCCCAATTAAAATCGGTGCATACAAAGTAAAGCCCACTGTGATCACAGCAAAAACCAACGATAATATCAGATAATGCAGATACGGCAGCAAAAGCTTTCCGACTCTCTTAATCGTTCCATGATGTTTACGCATGATGTCCCACCTCCTCTTTTGAGAATTGCGAACTGCAAATTTCCTGATAAACTTCACAGGTCCGAAGCAATTCCTGATGTGTTCCGATTCCTGCCATTTTGCCGTCATCCAATACAATGATTTTATCCGCCTGCATGATCGATGAGGCTCTCTGTGACACGATAAATACCGTCATCTGATCTGTATTTTCTGCAATCGCTTTACGCAGCCTCGCATCTGTCGCAAAATCAAGTGCAGATGCGCTGTCATCCAAAATCAATATCTCTGGATTTTTCACAAGTGCTCTTGCAATGGTAAGCCTCTGTTTTTGTCCTCCTGACAGATTCTTTCCGTTCTGGCTGATTTTCGCATCCAGTCCTTCTTTCTTTTTCTCTACCACCTCCAGAGCCTGCGCCGTTTCCAATGCTCTGTAAATCATCTCGTCTGTTGCATTTTCATTTCCCATTTTCATATTGTCGCGAATGGTTCCACGAAACAATACTGCTTTTTGCGGAACAACACCTATTTTCTTTCGAAGCGTCTCAATCTTATAGTTTTTCACATTTTCTCCATTTACCAATATCTGTCCTTTCGTGACATCATAAAATCGAGGGATCAGATTGACCAACGTCGATTTCCCGGATCCGGTTCCTCCGATCACACCGACTGTCTCTCCCCTTTTTACAACGAAACTGATATTTGATATCGCTTCTTCTGCACCGGAATAAGACATACTGACCTCATCAAAGATCACCATATTCTCTTTATTTGATTCCTCTCTATCATATTCTCCATCGACAATATCTGACGTCAGTTCAAAGACTTCATTAATACGAGATGCTGATGCAAGCGCTTTTGTGAAAGATACGATCAAATTAGCCAATGCAATAAGCGCTAGAAGAATCTGAGACATATAATTGACAAGCGCAATCACTTCTCCCTGTGAAATATTTCCAACATACACCTGCTTTCCACCAAACCAGACAATTGCAATTGTTGCCACATTTACAATAATGTAAGTCGCTGGATTTAAAAGTGCCGAAAGTTTTCCTACCAGCATCTGAACATCGAGCAAACTGCTGTTTTCCTCTGCAAATGTTTCGATTTCCCGTTTCTGTGTACAGAACGCCCTTACAACACGTATCCCGGAAAGGTTCTCTCGCGTAGATAAAAGTATTCCATCCAGCCCGCGCTGCACTTTTTTATATAACGGAATCGTGATCATCATAATTCCATAGATCACAATTGCAAGAAGCGGTACTGCCACCACAAAAATCAGGGCAGCTTTCACACTGATTGTAAAAGCCATGATCATTGCTCCCACCACAATAAACGGAGATCGTAAAAACAGACGCAATACCAGATTCACACCGGACTGTACCTGATTGATATCGCTGGTCATCCTCGTCACAAGCGTCGCGCTTCCCGCCTGATCAATCTCCGCATAGGATAATGAATTGATATGCGCAAACAGATCATGGCGTAATTCTGTTCCAAACCCGACTGCTGCCTTTGCTGCAAAGTACTGTGCCGTCAAAGAGCAGGCAAGTCCAAGTACTCCAAAAAGAACAAGCACTGCTCCCATTTTCCAGATATAAGGCATATCCTGATTCTTAATACCAATATCAATAATATTTGCCATAACAAGCGGCACAATCAATTCAAAGCACGCTTCCAACAGTTTAAACAATGGTCCGATAATACTTTCTTTTTTATAATGTCTCAAATAACGAAGTAATTTTCTCATGCTTTTTATCGTTCCCTTTCTTTTTTACTTTTGATACCGCTCATTATAAAGCTTTCCTTTTTTCTCTGCAAGGTTCCTGCATCATTTTTCGGCAATCTCAAAACTAAAAAAGCAACTCATAAATGCTAAAACTGCTTTTATGGTTGCTTTTATACTCTTTCTAAAATCACATGGTCCATTTAAGAAGGTGTTTCTTCAACAATTCAAATGCCTGCATAACTATCACAAGTATAATTACCATGAATACAAATCCTACCCATGTATTAGCAAAAATACCAAGTTCCGCATATTTCTTTACGAAATATCCCATTCCTTCTCCAGCTCCATACATTTCCGCATAAACCAGCATCACAAAAGAACTTCGAAGAGAATTTACAAATCCTGCCAATATGGAAGGACTCGCTGCCGGAAGAATCACCTTTGTAATCCGCTTCATTCCTTTTAATTCCAAAGTTGCCGCTTTGTCAAGATAACGCTTATCAATCGTCATAATTCCGGTAATTGTTGCAAACAGCGTTGCCCATACAATATTATATACTATCAAAAATACGGAAGCAGAAAATAATGTTGGTGCAAGTAATAGTACAAACGGAGACAAAAGAATAGAAGGCACTACGCTGAACGCATAGATAACCGGATGTAAAATTTCCCGAACTCTCTGGTTCAACCCCATAATCGTCCCTAAAAAAAGTGCAATGAGCAAAGAAAGCAAAATAGATGGAATCAGCAATTTAAATGAAGCAACTGCATTTCCAAACATCATATCTTTGCTGTCGATAAATGCTGCTTTAATCTTATCTGTTGACGGGAACAAATATGGATTTACCAATCCATTGCTTGTCAAAAAAATATATAATGCCACTAACCCAATGAATATACAACATGTAATCCAGTATTTTTTTAGAAATGCTTTTACTGTATTCATGATCTATCTCCTGTAAAATTGCTTATTTGTCATGCTCCTGGAAAAACGCAGCCATCTCTTCGTAAAATTCAGGCGCCTCTTCCCCATACTTTTCTGTAGCCTCTTTTAACGCTTCTTCATATAATTCAGTGTTAATGTGGTCTTCAATCTTCACATTATTATCTTCTCCAAGATAACCAGTCTTGTCCAAAATATCCCACGCTCTTACTACCCCATCTTTTAATGGATCCACACTTACAAAATAATGTTCATCATCTAACATATAAGCGCCCACATATTCTTCTGTCGCTTCAATAGCCGCCGCATGTAGTTTCACCGCTTCTTCTTTATTGGCTTCATACCATGACTGTGCACGGAGTAACGCACGGATAATTGCTTTTACTGTATTTGGATTATCATTAATCCAGTCTGTCTGTGCAACCATACGACAGCAAGAATAATTTTCCATAATTTCACTCTGATAACTTACAATATCAATTTCTCCATTTGCTGCCATATCCTGAACTGCTAAATTCTGTCCCGTTCCCATCAATGCATAGGTAACATCCCCGCGGACAACTGCAGCAAGTGCATCATTATAGTCTGAGTATATTTCCCAATCTACAACTTCCAAAGGATTCTCATATCCAAGATCCATAACTGCACCTGTAAACGCAAAATAGCTTGGGTTTACAGCTACTTTTTTCCCTATGAACGATTCTATTCCCTTCCATTCCGTTCCTTTTTTTGCTACAACCGGCATACATCCCTCAATCATATGTCCGCCAAATACTGAGATATCTACACCGGAAGCAATCTGCTGTAGTGGATTAGACGTACCCGCATTTGATACAACATCTACCTTTCCTGTTGCCAAAAGTGTCATAGCATCTGCATTGGCATTGGCTTCTACCGGATCAATTTGAATCCCTTCATCCTCAAAATATCCCTTTTCTTCTGCAATTGTCACAAGAACATTTCCACTTGTCCCATAGTTCCATTTTACGACTTCCTGCTCTAAAATTCCTTCCTTACCTTCTTTTGTGTCTTTGGGATTGGACTTTTCACCAGAGCATGCCCCGAGACTGCATACCATAGCAAATACTAACATCCCTGCTAAGATTTTCTTTTTCATTTCCATTTCCTCCATAAAATATTTATATCAAATGGATTTTTCCATTGATATTCCTAAGAAATATGCGTCACAACATCTTTATTAATCTGACGAATCAGTTCATTACGAAGCTTCATTGTTTCCAAATTGTCAAATTGTGTTTCTCTAGTCGGGCGTTGTTCATCTGACAGTTTGCATTCATAAATAATATTGCTTGGTGATTGTCCCAGTACTACAATCCGATTTGCCAGCAATAGAGCCTCGTCTACATCATGTGTGACAAAAAATACAGTCTTTTGAGAAGCCTGTCCAGACCACAAATCAAAGAGCATATCCTGAAGTCTGGCACGGGTGACCGCATCAAGTGCTCCAAATGGCTCATCCATTAGAAGGATTGGCGGAGCAGCGCTAAGTGCCTGTGCAATCGCACATCTTTGTTTCATACCACCAGACAACTCTTTCGGAAATTTGTTATAGACCGATGCACTAAGTCCTACTGCTTCCAGCATCTCTACTGCTGTCTGTTTTAACTCCTTTTTATCTTTTTTCGGAAAACGCTGCCTCAATGCAAGCAGAATATTTTCTCCCGCTTTCATCCAAGGAAATAGTCCATAGTCCTGAAATACAACTCCTTTGTCAAGACTTGCACCTTCAGCCGAAACACCTTGCATAAGGATTTCTCCTGTTGTCGGTTGTTCCAAGCCTGCCAGCAGTCGCAAAAGTGTACTTTTCCCACAACCTGACTGTCCTAGAATACATACAAATTCTCCCGCCTCTATCTCCATATTAATATCTTTTAAAATAAGTCTTTCGTCTCCACCATACGAAAAAGAAAGATTTTTGACTGTTATATCACCCATTTCATTGATCCTTCCTCTACATATACACAAAAATTTTTGTTTCTCTTGGTTTTTTTGTGATTTTTGTCATGTAGATACAATTTATCATATTTGATTCTCTTATTCCAATTGTTATTTTCAATAAGTAAATGATTTATTGCTTTTGTCTATAAACGAAAAAAGGCAAATGTCAAATGCATTTACCTTTTTTCACGCTATTTTCTATTTTTCATCTTTAATAAGAGCCTTAATAAGTTGGTCTGCAGCCATCTCTATATTCTCCCATTTAGTTGCAAGATTCACACGTATAAAAGTACTGTACTCTTTTCCACCAAACCATTCTCCGTAGTCTACCGCCAAATGACATTGATTCTGAAGTACTTCTTCTATCCTTTTCGGACTTATATATGCTCCTAAATCAATCCACATCAGATATGTCCCTTCCAAATTCGGAATCCATACTTTTGGAAGTTTTTCTTCCAGCATCGCTTTCATGCGCTTAAAATTATCTTCAATAATCGTCAACGCTTCCTCAAGCCACTCTCTTCCACCTTCATATGCGCTCTGAACTGCAATATAACCGAATGCATTGCCACTGCTGATACGAATTTTTTCCAAATACCCATCGTACATATCCCTAATTTTCTCATTTGGAATTATGACAATGGAATTTTGACATCCTGCCAGATTAAATGTCTTAGTTGCTGCCGTAAGTGTGACTAGAATATCATCGTAGTCCCCGGTTGTCGCCGCCGTGATTTTCCTATATTCACTCATAACGATATCCTGATGAATTTCATCTGCAAGTACATAGACATGGTGCCTTTTACAGATATCCAACACTTTTTTAATCTCTTTTGCCGTCCAGACTCTTCCGACCGGATTATGAGGTGAGCAGAATATGAACAGCTTTACATCATTCTTTTGTATTTTCTGTTCAAAGTCTACATAGTCTATCTCGTATCCCTCCTTTGTTCTGCTAAGAGGACTCTCCACCAGCATACGCTCGTTGTTTATAATTGCATCTCGAAATGGGTAGTACACCGGACTCATAATAATGACACCGTCTTTTTCTTTTGTCAATATCTGTATCAGCTTGAGTTTCCGTACTTTTATCCACAAAGCCCCGTTTTTATAATCATTATTATA
>OBWT01000006.1_pt1 | contig 221463 bp, 212 predicted proteins | sample 1476541 | NCBI WGS metagenome assembly OBWT01 (sample SAMEA2580134, study PRJEB22360) | human gut metagenome | biome: human gut; feature: human-associated habitat; material: faeces | place: Denmark | collected 2008/2010 | reverse complement strand
ACAAAAAAACCTCCAAAAGTTAGATTTCTAGGTCTAACTTTTGGGGGTCGGCTCATTTTCTGAGCTTGTTTTTTTATTCTACTTCTTCAAAGAACAGCAACAAATCTTGTAGCGTTAATTGTGCTTTTTCAGCAGCGTTTAAATCTTGAACAATTTTACCTTTTTGTAAAACAATTAAACGATTGCCATATCGTAAAGCATCTTCCATTCGATGGGTAATCATCAAACAAGTTAAGTTCCCTTCTTCAATCCGTTGTTCCGTTAAGTGCATCAGCTGCTTGGATGTTTTGGGATCTAAGGCAGCAGTATGTTCATCTAAAAGTAATAATTCTGGTTTTGTGATAGTGGCCATTAATAAACTTAAGGCTTGGCGTTGACCGCCAGAAAGGTTACCTGTCGGTGTATCCAGATGATTTTCCAAGCCATTGCCAACTTCTTGGCAGATTTTTGTAAACAAGGCGCGTTGCTCATTTATCTTCCGTAATGTTAAGGGACGTTTTTGTCCGCGTTTCATGGCAAGCAATAAATTTTCTGCCACAGTCATTCTTGGTGCTGTCCCCATTTTAGGATCTTGAAAAACACGCGCTAGAGATTTGGCCCGTTTGACTTCAGAAAGATTGGTGCGATTGACTCCTTCAATTAAAAATTGTCCTTCTGTTAGTGTCAAAGTTCCTGCTAAACTATTGAATAGCGTACTCTTGCCTGCGCCATTTCCACCTAAAACAGTAATGAAGTCCCTAGGATAAATGGCTAAGTTCACATGATCCAAAATCACTTTTTTTTCATTCATCCCATTATCAATGATTTTTGTCGCATTTTTTAATTCAACAACTGGTTTCATTTCGTTTCCCCCTTATCAGAAAAGCCATGTAGTCGTAATGCTTTTTTCAATTGTGGGATCATTAAACAGATTGCTAAAATCACTGCTGAGAAGATTTTCAAATATGTCGTATCAAAGCCTAATTTAATCACTAATAAAATCAATAGTTGATAAATAATACTCCCTACAACAATCGCCATCAACCGTTCACCAAACGTTAATTCTCCAAACAGTACTTCACCAATAATGAGTGAAGCTAAGCCAATCACAATGACGCCGGTTCCTTTACTTACATCCGCATATCCATCATTTTGGGCAATCAAAGCGCCAGATAAGCCAATCAAGCCATTCGATAAAACCAATCCTAAAATTTTCATGCGATCCGTTTGAATGCCAATCGAGCGAGCCATTTCTTCATTGTCACCTGTCGCAATATAGGCTTGTCCTAAACTAGTGTTAAAGAAAAATAACAGTAAAATCATTACCACAGCCAAAACACTAATCCCTAAAAAAATAGTATCATAATAATCTGGTAAGGCCATTTTTTGAAAAACATCTTGAATCTTCGGTTGGTTTAATAAAGACTTATTTGGCGATTTCATCACAAATAAAATCACGGAATTTAAACCAGACATCACTAAAATTCCTGCTAAAATAATTGGAATTTTTCCTTTTGTAAATAGTAAACCAGTCACTAAACCGGCAAGCATTCCTGCTCCGACCCCTAAAAGAGTCGCTACAAATGGTGAAACCCCTGTTGTAATGGCAGTTACACAAACCGCCCCTCCTAACGGAAATGAACCTTCTGTGGTCATATCTGGAAAATTTAAAATACGATAAGTCATAAAAATACCTAGTCCTAACAAGGCCCATAACATTCCTTGTCCAATTGCTGAAACAATCATCGCTTCTCCTACTTTCTTTGATAATTAGTTAATCAATTTCGATTTTTTTGCTAACTCTGCGGGAATCGTAATTCCTAACTTTTGAGCTTGTTTTTCATTGATAATTGTGTCGCCTGTATTAAAGGTATAAATGGGTGTAGTTGCTGGTTGACTTTTTCCAGACAGAACCTCTGCTGCCATTTTTCCGGCTTGTACCCCCAATGCATGTTGATTAATCCCAACAGTTGCTAAACCGCCTTGTTCTACCATTGTATCCACTGAAGGAATAATCGGCGTCTTGGTTCGATTTGCTTCTCCGACTACCGTTTGCATGGCATTAGCAATCGTATTATCAGTTGGTATATAAATCACATCTGTTTCCTTAGTCATCACTTGAACCGTTTGTGCAATTTCATTACTTGATGGCACAGCATATGTTTTCACTGTCAATCCTTTGGCTTCAGCTGCTTTCTGCGCTTCAGCTACTTGGTATCGAGAGTTTTCTTCTGAGGAAGCATAGAGAATACCTATTTTTTTGGCAGCTGGTATCAATTCTTTTAGTAAATCCATCTGGGCTGACAAAGGTGATTGATCACTAACACCCGTGATGTTACCGCCTGGCTTTTGATTGTCTTTCACCAATCCTGCACTAACAGGGTCCGTAATGGCGCCTAAAATGATTGGGATTTCTTGGGTAGTGTTGGCTAACGCTTGCGCAGCTGGCGTGGCGATACCAATTAAAACGTCTGCCTTTTTTTGTACTAATTGTTGACTCATGATTGCTAACTTACTCTGGTCGGCTTGACCATTTTGAAAAATAATTTCTAAGTTTTTGCCTTTGTCATAACCATTTTCCTTTAATCCTTCTTCGACACCTTTATAAATTTCGTCCAATGCGGGGTGACTGACAAACTGCAGAACCCCTACAGTAACTGTTTCTTTCTTTGAATTCGTCACTTTTTGATTCACAAAAAAAGCACCAATTAAATAAATAGCTAATAAAGACACGACAAACGTTAAACGTTTATTTTTCATTTTGCATTCTCCTAACTGCCCTTTTGTTTGGCAACTTTTTCTTTTTAATAATAAAACCATTATCTATAGGGCGTTTCTTCCGTTGAAAGTGAAACTGAGATTCGTAATCCTCTGCTTAGTCAAAATCCTAGGAACACTTTTTTACAAATGTCAGGATTTAACTGCGACGAGGATCGCAACTTTGGTGAGAATCGCAGGAGCACTTTTCTACGAATGGGACAACGTTCTCTTCGTTCACTTTGTGCTACTCATCACTCTTGAAGGCCAAACTGTGGCGAGTATGCGCAGCCTGCATCTACTCAATCGTAGTGCTTGTCAGGATTTAGCTGCGACGAGGATCGCAACTTTGGTGAGAATCGCAGGAGCACTTTTCTACGAATGGGACAACGTTCTCTTCGTTCACTTTGTGCTACTCATCACTCTTGAAGGCCAAACTGCGGCGAGTATGCGCAGCCTGCATCTACTCTGTCACTTCGTGCCAATCGTAGTGATTGTACGAATGGGACAACGTTCTCTTCGTTCACCTTGTGCTACTCATCATCTACTCTGTCACTTCGTGCCAATCGTAGTGATTCGTAGCAAAAAAACAACGACTTATCCTAAGTGTTTAGGAGTGGTCGTTGTTTTTATGCAAAACAAAAACCACATAGATGGGTCCTCTATGTGGTCGTTTTTTCTTCTTGAATATAACCAGCATAGATACACTTTTTAGAATAAGTCTTCTAAAGTTGTATCTATGAAAGAATCATACATACAACTATCTACGCCAGTTTTGCCATGATTGGTGCATTTCTTTTACGTTAGATAATTGTGTCATGTATTTTCCCTCCTAGTTATGTTGTTAAAGGTAGTCTACACTATATTGATTTTGTTCGTCAAGAAAAAGTTTTTATTTTCTTGCATTTCTTTTACTTCTAAAAAACGAGCCACTCTTATGAGAGGCTCGTTTTTCTTTATTTCAGCATATTTACCACTTAATTGTTTCGGTTTCTTTCAATTTTCACGGGAACTTTAACTGCTTGTTTTTGCGATTGAATCAGCCATAAACTTACTAAAATCGTCATTGAAATTACTAATGCCATCGAAAATCCCCTCTTTCTAGTTCCTTAAAACTTTCTACAATCTAAGTTTAACATAGCTAGCTATTATTCACCAGTTTCTGGTACTGTATCAGTGCTTTCTGTCGTCGTTTCAGTAGATTGAGCAACGCCAGTCGTGCTGGTCGTCGTCTGTGTTTCAGCGGTCTTTGCTGCTTCTTTTTCAGCTTCTTGGGCTGCCTTTTGTTGGTCTTTCAAAACGCCAGCCATTGGTAATCGATTTAATTCTGGTATTAATTGTGTTTTTAAATCCATAGATTTTTCGACAACCGTCCGTGTCTTTTCTTTGCCGTTTTCAAAGAAAACAAGCGTAATCTCATCGCCGCTAACATTGTATTGCTCTTGTGCTTTGCCAGCATTATAAATTAACGGATAGATATACAGCGAACGATGAAATTCATTCATTTTATCTGAATTAAACAGCTTCACCATTTGATCGTATTGCTTGCCAGATGGTTTAGCAAACATGACTGACATGGCTCCTGTTTCTTGGATTTTCTTGTCTGCTGTTTTGTAATCTAAGACACTGACTTTCTCTGATTTGATGGGTCCTGCGACTAACGATTCAACTTGAGCAGCTCGAATATTTTTTTGCATCGTTGGAATAAAAATGATTGAGCCAATTATTAATACTAATGCTACAATAGCGGTAATCATTAACAGTTTTCTTTGTCTTAATTCATAAAGTGCCTCTTTTAGTTCTTCCATAAAATTATTCAACTTCTAATCGCTCCTCGCTTTTAGTTCTTATCTATTATACTAATCATTTTCTTTCTTGCCTACCCTTGCGCTTTAATTACTAAAAAAACCAGCAAACTTCCCCAGCTTTCTAAGGAAAACCCAACTCCTTTTTAACAAGCTTCTTTCTTAAATTCAAAAACTCCGCTATAATAAAGCTATTAGTCGGAAAGAAACGAGGGATTTATTATGTCATTTGATGGCGTATTTACTCATAGCATGGTTCATGAGTTGACAGAAACACTCGTAAGTGGCCGGATTTCAAAAATCCATCAGCCTTATGAAAACGAAGTCGTTTTAGTCATTCGTGCGAAAGGTAAAAACCATAAATTATTATTATCAGCACATCCTAGTTATGCGCGCATACAACTATCTACAATTACCTATAGCAATCCGGAAACACCTCCTAATTTTGTGATGATGTTACGAAAATTTCTGGACGGTGCCATTTTAGAAACGATTCAACAAATAGAAAATGATCGCGTGATTCACTTCACCTTTTCAAAAAGAGATGAACTAGGTGACTTACAAAATATTGTTTTGATTGTTGAATTAATGGGACGTCACAGTACAATCGTTTTAGTTAACCAATCTTCTGGAAAAATCTTAGATGCGATAAAACACATTGGAATGAGCCAAAATAGTTATCGTTCGTTGCTTCCTGGAGCAACTTATATTGAACCGCCAAAACCAATGGGGCTTAATCCGCTCACGGCCGCAAAAGAAGAAGTCTTTGCGCTTCTTTCTACAGCTCCTGAATTAAACGGACGCTATTTACAACAACATTTCCAAGGTCTAGGCAAAGATACAGCAGACGAATTAAGTGCCCGTTTACTTGCACAACCAAATGAAAAAATGGCCATCTGGACAGAATTTTGGTCCTCAGTCACTGAAGCTGTTGTACCGACATTAACCGTCACTGAAAAAAAAGAATATTTTACGCCCATTCCTTATCAATCATTAGTTGGTGAACAAACAACGTATCCGACACTCAGTGAATTACTAGATGCCTTTTATTCTGGTAAAGCAGAGAAAGACCGTGTCAAACAACAAGGCGGCGAACTAATTCGCAAAATTGAAAATGAACTAAAAAGAAATCAAAAGAAACTTAAAAAATTACAACAAACCTTAGCCGATACAGAAAACGCTGAAAATTACCGTCGCGACGGAGAACTATTAACAACCTTCATGGCACAAGTCCCAAAAGGAGCCACCGAGGTGGAATTACCAAATTATTATGAAGAAAATGCACCGTTGCGTATCTCGCTAAATCCTGCACTTTCACCTAATCAAAATGCACAAAAATATTTTCAAAAATACCAAAAATTGAAAAATGCTGTTCGAGTTGTTAAGACACAAATTCAGCAAACGCAACAAGAAATTTCTTATTTAGAGTCAGTTGTGGCACAACTTGAAATTGCGACACCAATGGACATTGAAGTGATTCGTGAAGAACTGATTGAGCAAGGCTATTTAAAACGAAAAAAAAATAAAAAACAAAAACAGCCGAAAAAAAGCCAACCCGATCTTTTTTATGCCACAGATGGCACACCTATTCTCGTTGGAAAAAACAATTTGCAAAATGATCAATTGACTTTACGAACCGCTAAAAAAACTGATTATTGGCTCCATGCCAAAGATATTCCTGGATCTCATGTAATTATTCGTGACGCACATCCTAGCGAAGAAACCCTTACTGAAGCCGCACTTCTAGCAGCTTATTTTTCAAAATATCGACTTTCTTCACAAGTGCCTGTTGACTATGTCCAAGTAAAACATGTGCATAAACCCAATGGAGCAAAACCAGGTTATGTGATTTATGAAAACCAACGAACGTTATATGTGACGCCAACAGAAGAATCGATCAAAAAAATCCAGCAAAATAAGGCTTCTGCTTCCTAATTATATTAAACTAAAAAACAACGTACTGCCGATTGATCGTACGTTGTTTTTTTGCATTGGCAAAGACATTTATCAAGTGATAAATAACACAAGTAAGCTCAATTAGTTTACAAACTAGCTATTTCTCTCTATACTGACTGTTGGAGGTGAAATTCATGGTCTTTTTACACATTATTTTTGGGATGTTTGCCTTTATTGGCGCTTTAGGTTTAGGTGTCGCCTTCCGCGATAGCTTTACAGAACTTTCAACACCAAAGAAAGCAGCGATTATTTTATCTTACGTAGGTGCGATTGGTTCAACAGTCCTAGGGTTCACATCAGCAACAAAAAATCCATTTGTTTTAGCTGCAACAGTTGTCTTAGTTGTCGCCTTTTCTATTGCTCTTTTCAAAAAAAGCAGTAAAGAAACAAGCAAATAACAAAACCTTTGAAGAGCGGCATAGCGACAAGCTACCCTCTTCCTTTTACATACTATTTAAAGGAGTGAGGCAAATGTCTCTGACTATTTCTGAAGAAGTAAAACAACGTTTAGCCCCTTTCTTAACTGAAACGAACACCTTCTTGTTGGTAGCAAATGACGGCTCTAATCCTTATTCTTCCGCAGAAGGTTGTTGTATGATTGGCGATCGTTTCATTATCGTTCCTGTTGATCAAGCAGAAGCGCCTTATACCGAAACAATTGCTAATGATTCTTTTCACGTCTATACTTCGACGTATGACCAAATGTTTTTAACAGGGCATTTACAGCTAGTGATTCATCCGAATGCGGGAACCATTACTTTAAAAAATGAAAGTGGCATATTAGATAGTAATGTGGACATTTATCAACACTAAAAAAGCAAACAAAACGTTTACGCGTTTTGTTTGCTTTTTTAGTGTTGAAAGGCTTGAAAGGTAGTAATGATTACGTACATCATCCCCGATGCAATAATCGGACCAGCTGCAATTCCTTTTAAAAAAACGACGCCAAGAATCGTTCCAAAAACTAAGGCCACCGTAATCTCAGGCGATTGATTAATTAAACCTACTCCTTTTGAGGATAAAACAGCCACCAGAATTCCACAAAGTATCCCCAGCCATCCCATCGGTGTTTTGAATGATTGGATTAAATCCTTTAAGCCAATTTGTCCTGTAGCAATCGGGACTAAAATGGTAATTGAAATAATTGTGACGCCTAAATTAATGCCTTTATCTGACAACCACGACATGATTTTCGCACTATTTGGTAAAGCTTTTAAAGCAAGCACAACAACTGACGCAATTAATAAACTTTGATTTTTTGCAACAAACGCAATCAAGGCAATCAGTAGTAAAAAAAGCCAACTTTCCACTGGTTGTCCTCCTTTCTGATTTGGTTCTTTCGTTAACCAAACTTTCTTGTCTTTCCTATTTTAGCAAAGAACCTCTTTAATTACCATTCAGCTTCAGTAATTATTGTCTTTTTCACCTGAATCTTGCTTAGAAAAAACGAGTTAAAAATTAATTTTTTCTCATAACAAGCCTTTTTCTCTTTGAAAAATTATTTTATGAAGTATACTAATATTAACTATAAAGTAGTTTACTTGCATTTATACTGGATATTCGATATCCTATTTAAGGCTCTTCAATTGAGCGAGCATCACAAAAGACATTTTAGTAGCAATTCTTGGGGAAGTAGTGCTACTAAGATGTCTTTCCTTTTTTTATTTTTACTAACAATATACGTTTCTTATATTAAAATTCACAACTCTTTATAAATAAAAGCGCCTGCCCCACAGTTGTCTGGACTGTAGGGCAGGCGCTTTTCAAGTCATTTAAATACGCTTTAGTTTTCTTTCAAATGATAAACACTTGGACTTGGGTTAAGAAAACCTGCTTCTAAAATTTCGATGTTAGTTAATGCTTGCTCTTTAGTTACTAGTTGCGGTGCACCATTTTTCAACGTTTCATAGACGGCATCATAATAACGACCGTAATCACCTACAGGCGTTTTAATTTGTTTTTTAATCCAGTCGCCATTGCCATTACGGTAGGTCACTTCTCCATAATACATTGGTGAATCTTCTCCAAAGCCTGGTGCATCCGGCATGATTCCGGCTTTTAAATCATTTTCTTGTTGATCTTCGCCATATTTGATGAACGAGCCATTGCTGCCATGAACAATAAAACGTGGATACGGACTAGCGACAGAATGATTCGTTTTAACTTTTACTTTTAATTTTGAACCATAATGTAAATCAACGTCAAAATAATTATCGACTGCCTCGCTCACTTCATTATTACGAATATCATAAGTGACTTGATCTGGACGCCCGAAAAGAGCAATCATGCGATCCATTAAATGAATGCCTAGTCCGTAAAACGAACCATTTTCTTTAGGTCCTTGTTCCGTGATACTTCCTGGTCGATAATAATCAATATGCGTTTCCACTTCATTGATTTCTCCTAAAAAGCCTTGCTCTACTACTTGCTTCATCGCTAGGTAATCGCCGTCGAAACGTCGATTTTGATAAGGCATCACTACTACCCCTTTTTCTTGCCCTAAAGCAAATAATTCCTCTGCATGTTCTAACGTATCACAGAATGGTTTTTCCACAATCACTGATTTACCAGCTAAAATGGCTTGTTTGGCTAAATCATAATGTGTATGCGCAGGCGTACAGATTGTGACCAATTCAATTTCTGGATCCGTCAATAATTCATTAAGGTCAGTGGTAAAATTTACGCCTTTTTCTTTAAAGGGCGCTGCTGCTTTTTCATTAACATGTAAATCGAAAATCGTTTTCACTTCTAGTGTTTCTCGAATCATTACGTAAGGTAAATGGTAGCGGTTGGCACTTTTACCAAATCCAATAAACCCCATTTTTACTGTCATATTTTCCACACTCTTTTCTTATAATTAGATAAGTCCATTTGTTTCAATGACTTTTTGATACCAATAATAACTGTCTTTCGGGATTCTTTCTAAGGAACCTTTTTGTGTTTCATCTTGATCCACATAGACAAAACCATAACGCTTTTGATAGCCGTTGAGCCACGACAGTAAATCGGTGTAACTCCATGTACAATAACCAATAACTGAAACGCCATCCGTAATCGCCTCTTGAATCGCTTGGATATGGCTTCGCAAATAATCAATGCGATACGTATCATGAATTTGTTTATCTTCTGTTAAGGTATCATATTCGCCTAACCCATTTTCAGTAATTAAAATAGGGACTTGATAGCGACTAGCTAATCGTCGTAAGGCAATTCTCAAACCTTGCGGGTCAATGGCCCAATCCCAGTTCGTTCGTTCAACATATGGATTATTTACTTTTTTAAATAAACCCGGTACCCCAGATTCCGTTTCAGACCCCTTTTCACCCGTTGTATTCATCTTCCCTATTCCAACGCCATCTAATGGATTAGCAGCAACCGTATCCGTCCGATAATAATTAATACCTAGAAAATCAGGTTTGGCTGAACGTAGTAACGCTAAATCGCCCTCTTTTATCGTTGGGGCCACACCTTGCTCCTTTAAGTAATTTAATGCGGCAATTGGGTATTCTCCCCAAAGATAGACATCTAACCAAAAATGCGACAGCAAATCTTCTGCATTTTCAGCCGCTAAAACATTGGCAGGATGCGCATCAACGGCATAAACAGGCGTATAAGCAAAGCTAGGGCCAATTTTGCCAGGCATTTCTAATTCATGAAACGCATTAATCACTGCTGCATTGGCTAAATTAGCAATATGATTGGCCTCATACATCCGTTTATTGTCTGTTACGCCGGGAGGATGCACGGCTAATTGATAACCTAACGAAGTAAACACATTTTGTTCGTTTAAACTAATCCAATAGCGAACTTTGCCACGGAAAGCGTCAAATAAAATTTTCGCATAGGCCACAAAATCAGCAATAATTTTTCTTGATTCCCAGCCACCATATTCTTTTTGCAAAACAGCTGGCAAATCCCAATGATATAAAGTTACCATTGGTTCAATTCCTGCCGCTAATAACTCATCAATTAAATCTGAATAAAATTTCAGTCCCGCTTGATTTACTTGACCACGCCCTTCAGGTAAAATTCGTGTCCATGCAATCGAGAAACGATATGCTTTTAAACCTTGTTGTTTCATTAAAGCCACATCTTCTTTGAAACGATGATAATGATCGACGGCTAAATCGCCAGTTGTCTCTTTGAACGTTTTTCCTGGTAGCCGAACAAATTCATCCCAAACAGATGCGCCTTTGCCGTCTTCATTCCAAGCACCTTCCACTTGATAAGCTGCCGAAGCAGAGCCCCATAAAAAATCTTGCGGAAATGCTTTTAGTTGATGATGTTCCATTGTCATACCTCCCTCTTTTCTGTGCTACCCTTTTATTGTAAAAGGTTTTCACAAAAAGTACCAATCAGATCAATAAGTTCTTCTGTTTACTTTTAAAACTATATAGTTTTAAAAAGAATAAGTCAACTACTTTTATTTAAGTACTTGATTATTAAGTGGTTACGTTAAAAATAAATATATAGTTTTAACACGTTAAATTCATGGTATAATGAGAGAAATACTGGTGATAAAGGAGGACTCTGATGCGGACAAATACACGTTATAAAGAAATTTATGCAGCTATAAAACAGGATATTGAAGCAGGTGTTTATCCAATTAATCAAAAGTTACCCCAAGGTCGTCTTCTTGCAGAAAAATATCAGGTCAGCGAACTAACCATTACAAAAGCCTTACATTTGCTTGTGCAAGAAGGTTATGTTGTCAGACGACGTGGCTCGGGCAGCTTTGTTCAAGACTTTCAAAATCGAACCATTACTAAATTTTCTCCGTTAACCGGCACTTACTCAACCTACGATGGAAAAGTTGAATCCGTGGTTTTAGGCTTTGCAACAGAAGTACCTGAGCCTTGGGTGACTGAAAAATTAAGTATTACAGAAGAAGAGTTAGTCTACAAAATTATTCGCTTACGGATTATCGAAGATGTGCCCTCAATTATTGAATACACTTGGATGCCCGTTGCTTTAATTCCGAACTTGACAATGAAAGAATTGAAAGTCTCCATTTATCAATATATTTCGGAACAATTGCATCAAAAGATTCAAAGTGCGCGGGTCAGCATTTCTGGGATTCGTCCTTCTCCGTTGGAAAAAAAATATTTAAACTTAACCGATAATGATTTCCTGATGCGTGCAGAACAAATTGCTTACCTAGGCAATGGGCATATTTTTGAATACTCAATTGCGAATCATATTCCTAGTGAATTCACTTTTGAAACTGTCTTAATTGCAGAAAAATAGAAAACTTTTATGTTGCCATTTCTCATTTCTAACAAAACGATCTCTTTACTTTGAGCCAATACTTTTTGTTAGAAATGTTTTTCTGCTAGTTAAAAATATTTTTCAAATTATATTTCCAAACATGAATTTTGATAAAAGTATTGCTATTTACTAGAACTACGATTAAAATATTGCTTGTAGCACTCTTTTTAATATAGATACAAGCAATTTGTTTTTTACATAGTCAATTAACCAAAGTGAGGACTTTATATGAGGAAACCCTACATTTTAATGAGCTTACTCGTTCTAAGTACCTTATTAAGTGCTTGTTCAACTGTAAGTGGCAGCCCAGCAAGTCAAAGTGCGCCCGCACCTGATGAAGTGTTGGCGACAAGTATTGGGACGTATGAAAATCGAACATTGTTGGTTCCAGATGGGCGTTTAGCCTTAACTGCCTTGCATAAAGGAAAAGATTATCAAGGCAAACCAATGTTTTATGTCCTGTTTGAATTAACCAATACAACCGAAAAAACACAAAATATTCAGCTAATGATTCAAAGTTTTATGGAAGTTAGTCAAACTGTCCACGGAAAAGCCCAAAATTTACAATATGCAGTCTTAACAGATTCACCTTTCCAAGACAAATTAGATCGTTTAGCAGATGAAATCAATCCTGGTGAAACAATCCAAGGCGCTTACCCGTATGAATTTATTAATGAGAACAAGCCGGTCCATTTTAAATTTAGAGATCGCCTTCTCAGTCTGGATGAACCCATTGCATCAGAAGAAATTACCATTACAGAAAAAAGTTTGGTCCGCTAGCTTAGCTAGCATTGGACCAAACTTTTTATTTATTATTCAGACGGAAAAGATTCTCCTTCTATAAAACGTGTGTAAATGTGTTCGCTCTCAGCAGCTTCTCCCCGCATTAAATGAATAATTTTCTCTGCAGCCACCATGCCCCATCGATGTTTAGAATAGGCAATTGTTGCTAATCGCGGTTGCACAAACGCACCTAGTTCAGAATTATCAAAACCAATAATCCGAATGTCTTTCCCCATTTGGTAATTTGTTTCTGCAACATATTTATAGACACCAATCGCCATTTCATCATTAAAAGCAAAAACATCGACTGGTTCTGTCTGTGGTTGACTCAAAATTTTTTTAGCAGCCGCATAGCCAGAAGGTTCGGTAAAATCGCCTTGGATAATTTCATAAGGTATCCCAAAACGAGTTAATTCTCGTGTACTAACAGCCAATCGTTCTTGGCTATCATAACCTTTTTCTGGTCCAGAAAGCAGAAGAACTTTTTTTGAACCCACATTGACAAATTGCTCAATTGCCTGCGTGGCACCGCCACGATTATCCAAGAGAACTTGCCGAATATTCCTATGTTCAGTGGTTCGATCAAGGACAACGATCGAATGGCCTCGTTCAGCAAACTTTTCAATTTCTTTTGTTGGAAATGTCCAATCTAAAATAATTGCCCCATCCACCATTTTTTCAGGAATGAAAAGATGTGACTTTTTACCGCTGCAGACAATCATCTCATAATCAAACAGTGCTAAGCCTTTCTTAATCCCCTCCAACAATTCACCATAAAAACTACCGCCATAATCGGCCAAATAGACACCAATAATATTGGTTTGACGACGTTTTAATGTGCGAGCGGCCATGTTAGGAACATAGTTTAGCTCTTCAGCAATTGCTTGGATGCGCGTTCGTGTTTCTTCAGTTACCTTTGAACTACCATTCAATGCGTAAGAAACGGTCGAGATTGATACGCCTGCTTTTTTTGCAATATCTTTAATTCCTACCATGGACTACTCTCCTTTCTAATGGTAAATTTCAATAACACTTGCTTCATTTAATAATGAAAGCACCTCGTCTTTTTGAACTTCTATTCCCCCTTCTCGATAAGGGTTTTCTTCAAACTTAAACGGAACTTCTTGACCATCGATAACTATTTTCGCTGACTGATTTGGATAAAATTTATATGTGACAGGTTTATCAAACAATTGGTAAGTTAGTGTTAAACCAGACAATTTTTCTGGTAACATGGGATCAAAAACCACACTTTGGGCCTTTTGCCGAATCCCTAAAACAGCTGTAATTAATTGATTTAAATAAATTCCCGGCCCGCTTGAATAAATTCGCCAACCACCTTTTACCCCAATACTTCCATCTTTTAGTTTACCAAAATTTTCTTGTGATTCATACCTTGTTTTAAAATCGCCATCGGAACTACTAAAATAGGCATTGGCTTGGCGTAACTCTGCATTGTGTACCACTTCTTTTAATTGAACTGGATTGATTTGCATTAATGCTTGCCAGGTTTTGTCTCGCTGACCAATTTTCGCCATCGCTTCTGTATAGCGAATGTGCGCATGAACATACTGTAAGCCAATTTCGCGACCAAAATTAGCCGCCTGTTCTGCTCGTTTAAAATTAGTGCTCACACCGCCTCGATAGTTCGCTGGTTTGTTCATTAAGCGCACGCCATCAGGAAACGTTAATTCTTTTTCAATAATTTCTAAATGATGACTTACTTGTTCCGGTGTTAATAATTCAGCTAACATACTACGAGTCATTGGCAATAATCGATATTGAATTCCTGTTTTTTGGTCATTTGGGTGAATCATTTGTTCAAAAGTTTCTGGCGTTTCCATATAAATAAACCCTGGAATCGTTTCATCCGCCAACATATATTTTTGAAAATCGTTCTTTATTCCTGCGACTAAAATTGTTAAGTGCTGACTATAAGTAGCATCGATTTCCGTAATTAAAGCCGCAAATTTTTTCAACACTTGATACGTTAAGGCAACGGTCCAACTACTAGCCATTTGCTCTTTAAGACGATTATCATAAGGTTGTAACGTGTCATCCCAATCGCCGTCACCGTAACAGGATAGAAAAGTTTCTGGTAAAAAATGTTGTTCAATATAATTTATTTCTTTTTTCAAATGTTCAAATAAAGATGCTGTTTCTTTTGTTTTGTGATTATCTTTGCGACTTGTATAAGGGATTTCCGTAGCTAAGATTGAATAATCTGCGGTTTGTTCCAAATAATCAGTCACTACTTTCAACGGCCAGACGATAATATCGCCATGGCTTTCACTGGCTTTTTGTTCTTCGTATCGGTCAAACATAAACCATTGCGGCCAGTTGCCATCGTCCTCAAATTGATTTTCAAATAGATGCTGAATAATGGAGGCCACGATCTTAGGCTGTTGCGTCGCAAAGAAAAATTCTGTCGGTCCTTGCGACACATCTCGTGTGCCCCAAGCTGCTCCACCATATTGTTCTAAGCCATGTGGCGACAAATAATGAACGAGCATATTATGAGTATACCAACGAGTTAATTGATTCATTTGCTGCACACTTGAGTCTGTGTGTGTTAACTCAAAATGATGCAACAAGCCATTAATGAATGCCAAATATTGACTTTCTGCTTTTTCAAAATCTAATGGTGTATTAACTAATGCTTGGTCCTCTATACTGCCCGTAATAAGTAGTGAAAATTTTTGGGTCTTTTCGATTGCCAAGACTAATAAGTCCGCTTCAGCTCCACCAAATAATGTGCTATCGGTTACTTGAAATGATTTATCAACTGTCAATGTATAGGTTAGTTCTGGGTAATAATTTTCTGTAGCAGAATGATTTCCCGTCACTCGAAGCGTTTTGCCAGTTTGTTCTAATTGATAGGTTGGTACTTCTTCCGGTCCTAATAACAAATGGTTAGAAACAGCCCACATATATGCATCCTTTTGACTGGTCACTTCCAATTGAATCACTCTTGAATCAGGCGAAGTGAAGGTGCGTACACGAATTGTGTCCTTTGGCAACTTATAATACCACGTAGCAGAGTTCAACCCCATTTCAAAAGCAGAAGGCATTGTTAGTAAGCGCCATAAGCCATTCTCTAAAATGTAGATTCGTTGACCAGAGCGTTTCATAACGTTTAAAGCGTTTCGGCTATTACTCATTAATTTGTTCATGGTCGTATTTCCTAAAACTACTTGTGAATTGAAAATGCCATACATATACACTGTCGTACTAAGCAAAGGTTCGTCAACCGTTAAGCCTTTACCACTTAATAAAATGTGGCCATGCGCTCTTTCCATGGCAATTTCTTTTTCTTGAAGAACAACATGATGGTAATTTTCCGTGAAAAAGGAATACGTCTGACCTGCTACTTTTTCAATTTGTGTCTGAAGGGGATAAAGTGCGGCCAACTCTTCTTCTGTTAATGGATTTCCTGTGATAGGTTCTCCTAAAAGTTTCGTAGGAGAGTCCTGTGTTTCTTCTAATGAATCGAATGTCACAGTTTCATAAATAGCTTGGAAGGCTTCTTTCGATAAAAAAGGTTCAGCTAATGCTTGCGGATGTGTTTCTGTTACCGCACCATAAAAAACAAATTCCTTACTTTCATTCGTTAATTGGACGGCTTCCGTTTGTAAAGCGGTGTAAGCAAATTCATATTGATAGACTTCATTTGCTAAATATCTTTTCCCCAATGCTTCTGGTGTGTTTGTTTGTTTAAATGAACGTCCGAAAAATTGATAGCCGTCCGTTGAGTAGCCTACTAATTTTTGAAAACTCCCTTGAATAAGGGCTGGAAACTTCTCATTTTGCGGTTGATTTTGTCTCGATAAAACAACAAGCTCTTCGCCCTCTTGCCAAATGTGATGATCAAGATACTGCGACACATACGCTTCATTTGACTGAACGGCTCCTTTGGTCGCTAAGCCAATATCTTGACCATAAACAATATCTACTAAGCCAGTTCCAGTGACATTAACCCGCCAGAACCATTGATTGCTTGGCCCCAAACGAAAGTCAACTTGGTAACGAACCGCTTCAAATTCGCCCCGCCATGTCAATTGGTTATCTGAAAGATAAAAATCACTTTGACTGTTGGAACCAATCATTGGTCGATAATTAATTGTGTCCCCTGTAATTATCCGCAAATAGAGTTGGTTCATACTGCCGTCTAAAGGATTACCTTCTAATTGATTAATCATCATGCCACAGCTATTCAATTCTTTTAAATCACCTGTCTCTAGAAATGTAGCAACTGTGTCTGCTTGCTTAAGCTTCTTTATCTGCATAACTTATCCTTCCCATCTTATTCATTTAACGTGACTGTTGCGGTTTGTACATCGCGACTATTTCCACCAATCATTACGATAAATTCACCTGCATCACTGGTTACCTGATTGTCTGAATGAACATAGCGCACCATATCCTCTGAAAGAAGAAACTGAACTTCTTTTTCTTCCTTTGGTTCCAGCCAAACTTTTTGGAAATCTTTTAACTCTTTAATTGGGCGAACCACTTGTCCCACCAAATCACGTACATAAAATTGCACGGTTTCCTCTCCAGCGATTGGACTGTTATTTCTTACTAAAACAGAGACCGTGACTGGTTGTTCTTTGGTAAATGTTAATGCACTTAGTTGAATTGGTTGATAAGAGAAATGACTATAACTTAAGCCAAATCCAAAGGGATATTTAGCGTAATTAGAGACATCTAAATATTTAGAAACATATTTTTCTTCTGGTGCTGACTCATAAGGACGCCCAGTATTGTCGACATTGTAAAAAATTGGCACTTGACCAACCGTTTCTGGAAACGACATACTTAAACGACCACTTGGATTGTACTGTCCCCACAAAATTTCTGCTAGCGCATTGCCCCCTTCTGTTCCAGGTTGCCAAGCTTGCACAATTCCTTTTGCAACATCTATCCCTTGCAAATCTAAGGGCCGGCCACTGTAGACCGTGACAACAACATTGGGATTTTTCTCAATAATTTGTGCAACTACCGCTAATTGTTTTTCGGGTAGACGAATATCACTGCGACTGGCAGCTTCCCCACTCATCCAATCTGTTTCGCCTAGTGCCACTACTACTTTATCTGCTTGACTAGCTAACGTTAAAGCCTCTTCAATGGCCGCCGCGGTCGGTTCAAAGTAATCAAAGGGTTCTTGGGCAACTAGAAGATTTGTGGTTAATTTTTGGGCCCCAGCCACGAGGGAAATGGCTTCTTCTTTCTTTCCTTGCCATGACCAAGCCCCTAAAATATCTTGTGATTGGGCCCCTGGGCCGACAAGCGCGATTTTTTCTTGCGGTGTAAAAGGCAAAATATTTTCATTTTTTAAAAGAACCATTGATTTTTGAGCAATCTTTTTAGCTATTTCTCGATGTTCTTTGCTTAAAATCACTTCTGCTTCCGCTTGTTCATCCGCACCACGATAGGGATTTTCAAATAAGCCTAGCTCATTTTTTAGTTTTAAAATTCGCATAACTGCTTCATCAATAAGTGTTTCAGCAATCCGGCCTTCTTCAAGTAATTCTTTTAAATAATCTGGATAACACGTGGTCATCATTTCAATATCTACACCAGCTTTGATAGCCAATTCTGCCGCTTGTTTTTCATCTTTGGCAACGCCATGAGGAATTAATTCTTTAATCGCTCCCCAGTCTGAAATCACAACCCCTTCAAATCCAAATTCATTTCGTAATACGTCTCTAAACAGCCATTGGTTGCCTGTAGCAGGAATCCCATCCACTGTATTGAAGGACGTCATGACAAGTTTTGCACCCGCATCTAATCCAGCTTTATAGCCAGGTAAATACATTTCTCTTAGCTGCCGTTCAGACATATCTACCGTATTATAATCCCGACCAGCTAAGGCACCACCATATGCCGCAAAGTGCTTCACGCACGCGGCTACTCGCCAATTGTCTTCTTTTAAATTTTCTCCTTGGTAACCTCTAACCATTGCAGCAGCTAAGCGGCTGTTGAGTAATGGATCTTCACCTGTTGACTCCATGACACGTCCCCAACGTGGATCGCGCACTAAATCAACCATTGGTGAAAAGGTTACATGTAATCCTGAAACAGCAGCTTCTTTTGCTGAAATCTCCGCCATTTTTTCAACCGCTGCTTCATCCCAAGTGCTTCCTAAAGCCAAAGGAATCGGAAAGATGGTTCTGAAACCATGAATAATATCCGCCATTAAAAGTGTTGGAATATTTAATCGATGATTTTGCATATATTCTTTTTGAACACGTTTTGCTTCGTTTGCACCGGAAACACCCAGTGTTGTCCCCGCCGTATCAATCGTTTCTTGACTTAGTCCTAGCTCTGACATAGGGCCGGTCTTTTCTTCTGCTTTATCTGAATAAAACGCTGCTGCTAATTGTAATAATTGATTAATTTTCTCATCAATTGTCATTTCTTCGACTAATTGAATCAGTTGATTTTCTTTCATACTCTCACCTTTCTTCAATACATACTTCTGCTTCTAAAGGAAAATGGTCGGAGGGAAAACGTCCATCGATACTATCTGTTAAACTTGCGGTTTGCTGTACTTGCCAACCTTTTACATAAATATAATCAATTTCTTCTAATTCCGCCCAAGGTTTTGTGTAAGTAAAATTTTGAAATGTTCCTCTTGGGCCATAATGAGTAGCTAAATTTTTGCTATCTTGAAATTTTTTTTGAACAAGTTGATGAACCTCTTCCCCCGACTCTGCATTAAAATCGCCCATTAATAAAGTTGGATACTGTGCAATTTTGTCATGTAACTCCTCTAAGATAACGGTCATTCCTGCTAAACGAGCATGAGCTGAAATATGATCCAAATGAACATTGATGACTAAAAAAGGCGTATTTTGAGTCGTTTCCTTAAATAGTCCCCACAAAGCAATTCTTGGACAGCCAGCTTCAGGATGGATACTTGGCTGCTGAGGTGTTTCAGATAACCAAAAATACCCTGTATCAATAGCCTGAACTTTTTGTTCGTTATAGAGAATCGCTAGTCCTTCTCCTTGACCATCCCCTTCTCTTTCCGCAGAAAGACAGGTGAATGTTGTATACGCCTTTAAATCCCTGACTTGATTCGGTCGTACTTCTTGAATACAACAAAGGCTCCAATCATGAAAATTGATTAACTGACAAACAGCCTCTTTACGAAAAGACCATTGCCAATCTTGGTCATACTCTGTATCTACCCGGACATTATACGTAGCTATTTTCATTTTTAACCTCCTGCAATAGTTGTTGAATTTGACGCATTTCACGACGGATCTGAGTTGTTTCACCGCCACCATGGCCTTTTTTCCAATACACTCTGACTGCTTTTCTTGCCTTTATCTGATGATAAGAAGGGAAAAAATCTTTCATTGGACATATCGGATCGTGACTCCCAACAGAAGCAAAGACTGGATTTTTAATTTGCGAAACAAAGTGGCGACTATCAAAATAAGGAAGAACCGCGGCAATTTTTTCATGCGCTTGAGGATGCTCTTGTAAGTACTGATGAATAATTTGATACGAACCCGTTCCTTCTGCTACTCGATTTTCTAAACAAGAATGACTTGGAACATCTGCAAAAGTAGCTAAAATCGGGAAGTCGACTAAACTGTTCACCATTAACACTACGCCACCCCCTTGGGAACCACCACGAAGAATGATTTGGTCCTGATTAATTTCAGTAAAGGTCCGCACCACTTCTACGCTACGTAAATGGTCGGCAAACAAACGGCGTTGGTACCAATCTTCTTTGTCTAGAAATCCTCGTCCCATTGGTGCTTCATGCCAAATTGTTTGATATGGCACGCGATCTTTGGTTAATCCCCCTTGACCTCGATTATCAATGACAAAACAAGCACAACCAATTTGTGTCCAATGAGCAAATTGCCAAGGTTCTTGAATATGATTCATATAGCCTAAACAGTCAATCACTATTGGCTGTTTCCCCGCCGTTTTAGGAAGTAACAAATAGCCAAAGATGCGCTCACCTAGGAAACTTAAAAAGTCGACCTGTTCCACTTGAACATTTTCCAATGGATAGTCAATGACCCGCCGATGGATATCTAGCGGTATTTTTTGAAGTTCTTCCTTGGTCTTTTGCCAAAACTCAAAATACTCATTCATGTTCCACACCTAACACTTTCTGAAAAAACGCAACTTGAAGAAAAGCCGTTGTCCCGAATCCTAACGCAATATATAAAAACAAATTAAGCTTATAGAAAAAAACAAACGTTAAAAGAGGTAAAATAAACAAAATAATCGCATTTGCACTATTACTTAAGACCACATAAACCGTCTCACCTAGTGTCTTTTTAACGGACCAATTAAAAACGGAAAAGAGAAAAAGAAAACTCGTCAAAAATAATGCAACAAAACTTAATAGAAAAATAGCTAAGAAACCTAAACTAGTGGCTATTTTAAATAAACTTGTTACGACAATACCGCCCAGTAAAAAAGCAACGAACAAGACACCTGTTAAAATAAAACCTCGCATGATGTTATTTTTTAATGCTGTCCAAAACGTTCGCAAAACAGGAATATCTTTTTCACGATACAAACGATAGATCGTTCGATACAACGCAATTAAGCCGACACCGCTAAAGATGCCTGTTATACAGGTAATTAAAAAGAGAAAATTAATAATGATCAAGTTGGCAATAAAAGAAAAAATCCGATAATACCAACCTTCATATGCAAATAGCTTATTCATATTAAAAGAGAAAAGCGGATTTCTCGTTGCTTTATCCGCTTTTCTCTCCTCCTCTCTTACTTAAGTTTGTCTCTGTTTTCCGCCATTTTCTCAGATTTTATTTTTTCAATTGCATCCCATTTATTTGATTTTAAGAATGCTTTGTAGTCTTCTAAAGATTTGTCAAAGGCTTTATCATCTTTCGCACGAATCATTGAAATAACGGTTGTATTTAGTTTGGTTTCAATCGCTTCATTCGCACGAGCTTCCGGCGTTCCTGCATCTGGATTAATATTTTCAATTACGAAATGTGGGACTAATTTTCCTTTGCCCCATTCTTGCATTTGCGTTAAAGCACTTTCCATTGGTACTTTTAGTTTATTGACACGGTCGTTGTTAAAGTATAGGAAACGACTAATGCCATATTTTTTGTTGTAGGCATCATTGTCTGTTTGTTCTAATTTTTTCACTTCTGGTAAATAATCAATTTTTCCTTGATCATTGTACGCATAAGTAACTCCTTCAACGCCATATTTTGTTAAAATTTGTCCCGGTTCATCAATTAAATATGTGAATAGTTGAGTGACTTTCGCTGGATCTTTCGCATCTTTCGTAATGTAATTACTTAACCAACCTGAAATGCCGGTTTGATTTAATGTTGGTTTTCGGCCAGAAGTGCTACTTGGTCCATCAATGGCTATATAACGTGTGCCAGATTTTTTCATAAATTCTGTGAAGTTCCCACCTTGACCACTGGTTCCAGCAACGAGCATGGTTGCATAATTTCCTTGTTTCACTTTTTCATCAAACGTTGCCCCATCATCTGTGAAGCTATCATCACTAATATTGCCTGCTCGGTAAACATCATTAAATGTTTTTAACCATTCTAAATATTCTTTATCTAAATTTCGATCATAGTATTTACCATTTTTATCCTCTAAAGGAACACCTAAGAAGTCTTGTAATTTGTCTAAAAATGGTCCTGCACCATCGCCCACTGTGGTGAAGCCCATTGGGGTCATCTCAGGATATTTTTCTTTAATCTGTTGCATGACTTTTTCAAAATTTTCTGGTGTTGAAACGTCTGGCTTGCCTAATGCATTATAGACATCTTCACGAATAACAAAATTATCATTTACTGGGATATTTCCACTTTCATAATCCGCTTTTGTATTAGAGTAATTAGGGTAACCATATGTTTTTCCATCCTCTAAGGCATACCATTTAAACGTATCTTGGTTAACAACTTTCATTAAATAGGGGTCATATTTTTTAGCTAAATCGTTTAAAGAATAGGCCCAAGAATCTGCTTTCAATGCTGCTTGTCCAGTTTTTTCAGTTAATGTCACAATATCAGGCATATCTCCACTTGAAATCATGGCATTTAATTTTGAATCATCGCCGGAAATAAATTCAATATCCACATTTAAGTCTTTTTTAATCTGCGCAGTGGTCACGTCTTTTCCAAAAGGCAATGCCGTCCAATCTGAGTTAATATACCATTTAATCTTGGTCGGTTCTTTCTTCTTATCTAACTTCCAAGCAGGCGTCTTTTCATCTAATTCATACCGATCCTTAATTGAGACATCTGAGCTAGCTTTCTTTTCCCCACCGCTACATGCCGCTAAACTAACGACCGCCGTTGCCACCAATAAACCGCCTAAAACTTTTTTCATATTGTTCCCTACTTTCTTTATTCTTTTACTGCACCGGCCATCATACCGCCGATAAAGTGTTTTTGTAGTAATGGATAAATGATTAAAATTGGTATCGTTGTAATGACAATTGTTGCCAGCTGAACACCACGTGTCGTTGCCTGCACCACCATATCTGTACTGCCGCTCTCTGTCATGGTACTCAAGTTGGATTGAACAATAATTTCATAAATTTTCATCTGCAATGGATACAGATATTCTTTGGTAATATATAATTTCGTGGTCATAAAGTCATTCCATTGACCAACCCCATTAAATAAAATGATGGTGGCTAATGCCGGTTTTGTTAAAGGTAAAAAGATTTTATAAAAAATTTGAAACTCACTGGCGCCGTCTATTTTGGCGGATTCTTCTAAAGATGGTGGAATTTCTCGGAAAAAGTTCATTAAGATAACTACATCATAATAGCTAAATAAAGCTGGAATGATATATACCCAGAAGGTATCTAAGAGTCCTAATGACTTAATCAAAAGATACGTGGGAATCATGCCCCCACCAAAGTACATTGTAATAACACCCATCGTTGTATAAATGTTACGCCCGACTAGTCTAGATTTACTAAGTCCATAGGCGACAATCGCACAGAACAGTGTATGCGTCGACGCACCGATGACTGTTTTTAAAACAGAAATCAAAAACGCTCGCGGAATGCTACTATCCGAAAAAACTTTCCGATAATTTTCTAGCGTAAATCCTTTCGGCCATAAAACCAAGCCTTTACCGGCTAAACCCGAACTTGACGAAACTGAGGAAACTAAAATATTCCAAATTGGCACGATAATTAATAAAGAAAACAACACAAGAATTAACGTATTGAAAAAGTAAAACCATTTGTTTTCTTTTGATTTTCTTTTAATCACAGCTGTTGCCTCCTTTATAAAATAACCGACCGACCATTGTTCATTTTTCTAGTAATGCGATCTGTAATGACTAATAAAACAATTGAAATAACAGAAATCCCTAAACCAACTGCCGTCGCATAAGAAAAGTCCCCTTGCGTTAGCCCCATACGATAAACAAATGAATTAATTACTTCTGATTTGTTTTGGTTTTGAGCATTCATTAAAACCAACGTTTGATCTAAGTTCGATCCCAATAAACCGCTAACATTTAGAATTAAGTTCAACGAAATAATCGGCGCTAATAAGGGCAAAGTAATCGTTCGGATTTGTGTTAATTTTGAAGCACCATCAATTCTCGCTGCTTCATAAAACGTTGGATCAATGCGAGACATGCCAGCAAGATAGAGAATCGTGCCCCAACCTACTTCTTTCCACAAATCAGAAAGAACAGCAATCCACCAATACTTATCAGGATCTAACAAATGATTGACGCCCTGATTCATTAAGCCTAACGACATCATGACTTGGTTGATAAAGCCATTTGTTGAAAGCCACGAAATCAACATCCCGCCTAAAACGATCCAAGAAAAAAAGTGCGGAATATAAGAAATTGTCTGAATCACTTTTTTTAAATGTCCATCTCTCATTTCAAAAATCATTACCGCTAAGATAATCGGAATAGCGAATCCTAAAAAAAGTTTCATTAAACTAATCGCTAAGGTATTACGAACTGCTTCCCAAAAAAAACTATCTTCCATAATGATTCGAAAATTTTCAAGTCCAACCCATGGTGCAGAAGAAACCGTGTCAACAATCGTATAATTTTTAAAAGCAATGATAATTCCATAAATTGGAATGTAGTTAAAGACAATCATGAATGCTACACCCGGAAGTACCATCCAATGCAATTGCCGCTGATCATAAAACTTTTTTAGTTTTTTCATAAGCAGGGTTCCTTTCTTTTTAGCGAAACGTTTCTACAAACAGATTATACATTCACTTCAAACAGTTGTAAACCCTTACATTATGGTTTTATTTAAAAATAACAGCATTAAAAAGCGCTATAGACCATTTATAAAGAAATTGTTTTCCCTGCTTCTTTTTCCATAAAAATACTCTTTTCTAGATATTTTAAAGCATTTTATAGAAACGTTTCACCAAAATATGAACATCTTTTTCTTAAAAATAATTCTGTTAAATAACAGAAAAAAGTCTGGTCGGATTGACCAGACTTTTTAAATATAGATAGTAAAATGTGTAATTTCAGGGATCACCCCAAAACGGGCATGAATGGCGGTCATTCCTAAGCCTGTATTAACATATAGTTGCGTTTCTTGGTCCAACTGATACAATCCTCTGGTATACTTTTCTGCTAAAACATTTGTGATTGGATAAAAAAGAATCCAAATTTGTCCGCCATGGCTATGTCCTGCTAAAACTAACTGTGTACCCGTACCAATAAATGCATCCGCGACATCTGGTTCATGGGTCATTAATAACGCATAGTCATACGTTTCTCGATAGGATAATGTTTCTGAAACGGAAGGATTTCCTAATAACGAGTCATCTAAACCACCAATAAAAAGACGGCGTCCATCTGCTAGGGTTACTGTTTCTCCTTGGTTTTTCATAACGGTAAAGCCACTGGCCTCCATGACTTCATCATACACCGCAGAAGCACCGCCACCATAATCATGATTTCCCCAAACTGCATATTTTCCAATTGTCGCTTGTAACTGTTTTAACTTTTCAATCATCGGTTCTTTTTGTTGCGGATTTTTGGCATAATTGTCAAATAAATCACCTGTAAAAACGATAATATCTGGTTTTTCACGATTGACTTTTTTTATGACTTTATCTAACCGCTTCGTCTCATAAAATTCTGAAACTTGTATATCCGAAAGTTGCACAACATTCAATGGTTCTCGTTGATTTTTCTTTCCCAAAGTCACCTGATTAACGTGAACTAAATTCGGCTCAATCTTCCACGCATAGATTGGGAGTGCGATAATTAAGAAAAAAAATAAGAGCATTATACTTAAACCAATTTTTTTAACCACATCACTCGCTCCTTTCTTTTCTTTGATTTCCGAAGACTTAGTATAGAGAAAAATCTTCTTAACCACAATCTAAAACAAAGGAAATTAAGGCTTTGTTAAACAACCTAAAGAATTTCCACAATCTCTTATCCTTTTCTTAGCTTTTTTATAAAAAAAGCTAGATAATTTCATCTGTCGATGAAATTATCTAGCTAGAACATTCTTCTCTTAATGATGATGTTTTCGAAACGTTTGATAACCAATTAAGCAAAATAAAATCCCCAATAAAATCATTCCAGTTACTGAAAATAAGCCTGCTAACATCTTTCGCATCCTCTCTGTCGCTAAACTTCCTTATTTGTAGTCACTATTTCTTGTTGTAAAATTGGTTGAAATAGACGACGTTCTGCTAATTTTCTTGCTAAAATTGCTTCACTTTTTTTCGTAAAGATACCTAAGTTATGGCGCTTGCCTTTCAAAGAGATATAAGCCAGCCATTTCCCAGAAGCGGTCTGGCTCACTCCTTTGTGTCCACTGCTATTATTTTTGGGGCGTTTACTTTGTAACTTCCCTGGAATTACGCCAGCAACTCTTTGTCGGTAATCCTTCTTTTTACGATGACCGCAACTTTTGGTATGGCCATTCAACAAATTTTCACAGCGAACCCAGCAAGATTGTCCGCACGAACACAGACAATACGCTTTCATTGTCTGTTGAATACTTTCGATCCGTACCACGACTAATTCATGATAGTTTTTTTTCAACATTGTTTGATAGCGATGGTGCGCACATTTGGTTCGATACCCACGAATTAGTTGTCTTCTTGAAGCTTCTGCATAGCTCCCACAAGAACAGCGACAGGCCCAAACAATCAGCCCTTCTTTTCTTTTTGCCGTTGGTGCTACTACTGTCAACTCACCAAACTTTTGACCAGTTAAGTCTTTATAGTTAACTGCTTGTCTCAATTGACTATCCTTCGTATTCTTGTTCTCGCCACATCTCGATTGGGTCTCTCTCATAGTGCTCATTTTTCTGAGTCTCTCCCTTTCTTAGTTCTCTGACCACCTCAGCAAATACTTGCCAATCTTTTGTTTCCGGCAAATGACGCCATGTCAATTGACGACACCGTACTTTCGAACTATAAAAATCGGACAAATACAAATCGGTTTCTAAGGTTAATTTGTGATCAATCATGACATCCATATAATTGAAAGAAGCAATAATTTTTGCAATAAAGCGGTTATAATCCTCCCCACCAGAAAAATCAACAAATACATGAATCGTTTTTTCAATTGCGCAAAAAGACCGATCATTTAACAAACAAAACATAAAATCATAATATAGATGCACGCGTTCATACATTAAAAATCGTTTTTGATGCAGCGACTCTGTCTTTTGTATAAAACCATCTAATGCGCGATGAATTTGAGGAAACCGCTCTTCAAAGAAACTGCTCTGCTTGGCGGGAATAAATGCAGCCACTGAAAAGTATAGGCGGTCCCAGCGATAACAAATCAACTTTAATTTTTCTTTTGTTTCCACCGTAATTCGCTTTTCAAAGAAAGGAATAACACTATTCATATGATCAATAAATTCGTCTAACATGGTTAACTTATCTGGAAAAACAATCGGACTATCAATGTATTCATTTAAACTTAAAAAAAGAAAAATATATGAAGTCTCTTTGCCAAAATCCTCTTTAAAAAGAGGGGTTTCGCTTGTATAAATTTTTTCAAACGCATGCTGTAAACAACTAGGCACATGAACTTCCGTAAAAGAGTCCACTACATGATCAGAAAATACACGAAAACGTTGGATCGTTAAAAGAATAAATAGTTGTGCGCTTTGATTAAGACTAAACGTTCTTTGATACATCAGTTGTAAATCGTTTATAAATCGCTTAATGCCAGGACTATTTTCCAGCAAAATGTTAGGCAGCCTTTCTTGATTACTTCCATAAAAATAATACAAGCATTGAAAACAAAAACTTCGGATATTTTTCTCTTCTCCAACCAAGCCTGTTGACTTTAATTTAATACGCCAATTAGCTAAAATCAGATTTAGTTTATACGAGAAGGCATAAATTTTGCTTTTGCTCATAAAATGAATTTGAGAAAATTCTTGAATCGTGTGCTTTTGATAGAGGCCCACATCAAGAAGCAACTTGGCCATTAGTGATTGATCAAAATAATATTTTCTTAAGGCTTGATAATCAATTTGCGATAATTTTTGCGCACTAATCAGTCCTTTAGCTGGAAAAAGAATTTGACTCCTTGAAGAAATCTGTGTACATTCATAATTTATTTGACGGCACAACGATTCTAACTTTTGAGTGGATAAATCAAAATATCCATAAAATTCTTCTTTTAATAATGGACCTTCACTATTCATAAAAGTTTGATAAATAAGTAATTTATCTCGGAATTCTTGGTCTAATAATTCATCTAACAAAGTAGTCACATTTTCAACTCCAAACTATCACGCCTTAAGTATCTATTTTTTTAACAAGACGTGAGTGTCAATCTTGCTTATTTTTTCCACAAATTTAAAAATGATTCTTTCAATATTTAGGAATCTTCATAGAAAAGTATTATTTTAACCAAAAAAAGCCCCCTTGCGTCACCAAGGAGGCTTTTTTTGTTATTTTTTTACTTTAAATTTAAAGAAAAGCTGATTTGTTTGACTAATTTTCTGTTTCTTTTCTAGCCTATTCGTCAAAAATGATTGAAACTTTTGGTTCGTCTTCTATACTATCTTCCTATAAAGTTCTTACTCTTTTAAGTATCAGCTTCTGTCAATAAAAGTCCTCATTTGGCATTGCTAATCTGAATACAGTATGACTACTTGTTGCCGCTATTTTTTGCTGTTATTTTACTCTTTAATTGAAGCGCTAGAAACGCTGTCAACTGTTGGCTTGTCGGTCGCTGACTCTTCTTCATGGACTGATGCACTTGATACACTATCTGCCGTTTCTGGCGCTTCTTTTTTGGAGGCACCACTGACTGCATCGACCTTTTTTCCACCGACTAATTCTTGCCCAGTTTGTTTTAAATACCAATCAACAATTGGTTTAAAGTCTAAAATATACTCATTAATTCCCGCGTAATTTCCATTATCATCATACATCGCTTGATAATTATGCACTACATAGGTATCTGGTCCGTGCATTGGAACATGAACGCGAATAGCATCTGTTTTTCCTGACCGTAATTGTTGAATCACCCATTCTACATTTTTCAATGCTTTTGGTGGATGGCAATTCGCTAATGGATTACCAACCTGTCCTGGTTGCCGTTTAGCAAACATTTCTTCAGCAGCCATTTTTTTATTGTAATATAAAAATTGATTGTTACTGTCTGCATAAGTCAATTCCATTGGCATTGATTTTAAGAAATAATTTAGCTGATCTACGGTTAAAATGCCTCGATCTAATTTTACATATGTGTCGCCTTCCACAGCCTGAACCGCTTCTGCTGCTTGTTCTACCCAATCATCTGCTGCCATATCAACCCCTTCGATCGTTGTTTCAATGGTTCCTTTTGCATGTAAATCTTCAGGTAAGTCTTTTGGCTTAGCCCCTTCTAATTTTGAAATCACATCAATGAATTCCACGAATTTTTGTAATATGCTTTCTAAAAATTGACGTGTTCCCTCCGCAATTAAGTTGCCGTTTTCATCAAATGCTTCTTTCGCTTTTCCTAATAAAAACTCGTTTCCAGGCATCACGATTGCATTGACACCAGGTGCATCAAGAATTTGACGGAGATGTAATTGCGCACGCGAGGTTCCTTGATCATAATAAGAGCAACCAACAATCATTACTGGTTTATTTTCCAGCGGATGAATTTTGAATGATAACCATTCTAACACACTTTTCAAACCGGCAGGAATGGTATGGTTATGTTCGGGCGTCGCAATAATTACGCCGTCTGCTTGTAAAATTTTGCGATTCATATTCTGAATCAAGACACTGTTCGTTTGATCCTTACTTTGATTAAACATTGGAATATCTTTAATTTCTAAAATTTCCAAGTCGAACATTTTATAAAACTCTTTGCCAATATATTGCAGTAGTAACCGATTATAAGAAGAATCAGCGTTTGATCCGACGATCCCAATTAATTTCATTTTATTCACTCCATTTCGTTAAATCGTTTCCCATGAGAAATTTTCTGCTTCTTTTTTATTTTGCGCATGCGCATGTTTCAGCTGTTCTGTAATTTCAATAAATACACAAAAATCTGCAAACAAACCAGCTAGTTTATCTATTTGTTCTGAATCTTTTAACGCATTGTTTTCATCAAAAGCTTGTAAGGAATGCGCTAATAGAAATTCAGAGCTTGGCATAATTCGTGCTTTCAATTCAGGAGCATCTAAAATTTGACGCAGATGCGCTTGTGCTCTAGAGGAACCTAACGTGCCATAGGATGCACCAGTAATCATAACTGGTTTATCAACAAACGGAAAAATCCCGTAAGATAACCAACTTAGGGCATTCATCAAAGAAGCCGGCACCGCATGGTCATATTCAGGCGTACTGATAATGACGCCATCTGCTGCTTCAATTTTTTCAGCAACCGTTTTAACTATTTCTGGCAAAACTTTGTCTTCTGGCTTGTTAAACATAGGAAAGTCAACAATTTCAACTAGTTCAATGTCAGCCTCCTGCGCAAAATAGTGTTGCATAAATTGCAAAAGTTGACGATTGGTTGATTGCTCTGAGTTCGTTCCTACTAAGCCGATAATTTTTTTCATAATGAGCTGTCCTTTCTTTTTCGGTTCTATGAATGGATAATGTGAAGAGTATCTGCTAACCCGCTGCTATATAAAATTTGCTGGTCTTGTGTAATGATGACTCCTTCAATCCCATCTAGTTGATTGAGGATTTCAAGCGCTTCTGGAATTGGATAACCAAATAAACGCGTTGTCCAAATCTCACCATCCACTGAAGCATCCGAGATAATTGTGATGCTGGCCATTTCAGTTTCCAATGGGTATCCGGTTGTCGGATCCAACAAATGGTGATAGACTCGCCCAGCTTCGGTTAAACTTCTTTCATAAATGCCCGACGTCACAACCGATTGATTAGCCACTTCGACAAGTAAGCTGATTGTTTCTCTGGATTCTTGCGGATTGCGAATACCAATTCGCCATTTTTTGTTTTGATGCGTAGAGGGCCCCAACGTCACAATATTGCCGCCCAGATTAATCAAAGCAGACGTCACATGGACTTCTTTCAAATAGGCAATTAGTAAATCAGCGATATAGCCCTTTGCTAAAGCCCCCAGATCTAATTTCATTCCTTCTTCTTCCAAAAAAACCGTTTGTTTTAATGGATTTAAGTGAATCTTTTCTGGATTAATTTTTTTCAAACAGGCTTTAATTTCCTCTTCTGACGGGACACGGGCATCTTTAAAACCGATTCGCCACGTTTGAACTAGTGGGCCAATGGTAACATTCAAATGACTAGCTGGATCACAACTATGCTTTTTCCCTAATGCAATTAATTGATACAACTCTGGATGAACGCTGACTGGTTTTTGCCCAGCTTGTTGATTGACAGCCATCAGTTCCGAAGTTGAATCATTTGCACTAAAGCGTTGTTCATAAGTGATCAATCGTTGATGCACTTCTTCTAGAATTTTTTCAGGTTCTTCATGGTCTACAAATACATCTATTACTGTGCCCATCAAATAAATAGTTTGACTTTGTTGCACCTCAAGACTTCCTCTCCACGAAAGATTGTGTTTTATTTCACATTTATTCACAAATGAATCATACGCCTTTATTTGATGCCAGTCAAGTCGTTTATATATTTTTTTATATAAAATAACGACCTTAAAATTTTCATTTAAGGTCGTAACGTGTCTTTAACTCTTTTAAAAAACGCTTTTTTTATTATATTTTTAAAATAAATATATAATTTTCTATATAAACTAATTCTCCTTAGATAAAATTGTTTCTTTCAATGTTTGAATTGCTTCCAACAAGATGCGGTTTTTATTGATTTTTGCATACGCGCGGGCATCTTGTAGTAGTTCTAAAATTTGCTCTTGCGGCTTTTCTTCAGCTAAGGCATTTTTCGCAAGTTGGAAAGCTGCTCTTGCCAAGTAATACGTGACGTGATTATCAGAACAGATGGAAATCGCATACTCTAACAAAGCATCACTTGTTTCTAAATCGCCTTTTTCTGCATAAAAAACACCACAGTGAAAGACAACATTTAATACTCGCCAAGTATCTTCCATTGATTGAATAGTATAGAGATAAATTTCCTTGAAGACCTTATTGAAATAAAATTCGGCTTTCTCAATTTCGCCTTCTTTGGCATAGGCCATGCCAATTCCAGTAAAAGCTAACAAACGGTAAATATCGCTCGTGTATTTTTGCTCTTCAAACAGAAGTTTTTCAAAGGTAAATAAGCAATCCATCAACGAAGCATTTTGAAAAATCATGACAAAGCCTTGTAAATAATAATATTCTAATAACAGTTGGGAATCTTTGATTTCATCAAAAGGAATATTTTTTAAAATTGTTTGCAATTGGTCATGTTCGCTGGTAATCAAGAAGAATTCTGCTTCTTCCATTTTTTCAAGAATTTCAGGTTGTTTAATCCCTACGCGCGGGAAGAGTTCCCCCAAAGGTAGCTCTAAACGATTACATAGTTGGATCAATATTTTTAAAGTTGGGACTTGACCATTCTTTTCAAAGCGACTAACCGTAACTTGCGTACAAATCCCTTTAGCCAATTCACTTTGCGACAAACCACGTGCTTTGCGTTTTTCTATAAACTGTTGTATATTCATTGCTTTTCCTCTCATTCTCATCTTCTCAAACTTACTATAATACAACTTACCTTAAAAATATATATAGAAAAAGAAAAATGTTTATAACAAAAAAGAACACAGACAACTCTTTCATTAAAAGTTTGTCTGAGCTCTATTAGAACCTGAATCACTAAACGTCAATTCAGCGTTATTTAATCAATCCGATACGTCATACTTGCTTTGTTTAGAGAGCAGCTCTTTTTTTAGCTTCTTTCACAAACGTATTCATGGCCTGATATAATTTTTCCTTGATTTCTTTGAGATTAGCTTGTTGTAATTCTTTATTGGCAACTAACTGTTGACCGTTCACCCAAACGGCTTCAACATTGCTAGCATTTGCTGAATAAACCAACGCTGAATAGGCATCAAAAATCGGAAACATATTAACTGATTGCGTTTCAATTAATGTTATATCCGCTTTTTTGCCCACTTCCAATGAGCCGACTTGCTCCGCCAAACCTAATGTTTTAGCGCCCCCCATCGTTGCCAGATAAACAATTTCTTTCGCAGGAAACAAGGAGCGATCTTGGTGTGCTGTCTTATGAAAATTCGCAACCATGCGCATTTGGGTGAATAAATCTAATGTATTCCCACTACTAGGTCCATCCGTGCCTAAACCGACAATAATCCCTTGATCAAGCATTTGCTTAATTGGCGCTACGCCTTTGGCTGATTTAGTATTCGCACCGATACAATGAGCGACACGCGCTTTTCCATTAGTAGCAGCTAAACTCGCAAGATCTTCATCTGTTGCCAAAATACAATGCGCTAAAATAAACGGCTCGCTCAAATAACCCAGTTCTTCTAAGAAAGCAATTGGTGTTTTTTGATAGGCTTTTTCAAACTCAGCCATTTCATAAGTCATTTCAGCAACGTGCATGGTCATAGGAACTTGGTATCGCCGACTAAGTTCAATAATTTTTGCTAACACTTCTGGTGAGTTGGTATTCGGTGCATGCGGCGCAAGCATAGGCGTAATCAACGGATGACCTTGCCACTTGCGAATAAAGGTTTCCGCGTAAAAAAGACCGCCTGAAGGTTCTGGACTATCACAAGTGGGCATATCAATGATCGTCTCTCCGAGCAAAGCACGAACACTCATTTTTTCACAACTTTTAGCAATTTCATCTTCAAAATAATACATATCACAAAAGCTCGTAATACCACTCAGTAACATTTCAGCAATTGCATAATCACTACTGCATCCTACTAATTCTTTTGTCATGAATTGTTCTAATGGAAAAAGAAAACGCCGGAGTCGATCTGGCACATCGTCTCCTAACGAACGAAACGGAATCATGCCTACATGGGTATGGGTGTTAATCATCCCAGGTATTAAAATTCCATTTTGACCATCGATTACTTGATTTGCAGCCATTTGCTTTTCATCAAGTGTGGTCATTGGTGCTAATTCCACAATTGTGTCTTCTTCAATCACTAAATAGCCGGCTTTGATTTCTGAAAATTGCTCATCCATTGTTAGTATATGCACATTTTTAATGAGTGTTTTCATGCAAAAGAACTCCATCCTCTGGAAAAACTAATGGATAGAAACGTTGTGACTTCGTATCCATCATCCCAAAATCTGTCACTTTAATGGCTGGCGAGACAGGCAATGATAGTGTGGAAAAGGACATGATTTCATTCATATTTTGATAGCCTAACGCTTGCATAGCTTGTCGAACTTTTTGTAAAGAAGCGCCTAATTGTTCAATCGGTGCTTGCGATAAAATCCCACCAATTGGTAAAGGACAAGTTGCCATCACTTGCTGATCCGAAGCAACCAAATAGCCGCCTTGCATCGCTAATAATTCATTCTGCGCTAACAGAATATCCTCAATCGTATTACCCATCACCATTAAATTATGATGATCATGGGCCCAGGTTGTCGCAATGGCTCCTTTCTCGGAAAGGGGTTGATCCATTAAAGAAAAAGAAATATTACCATTTTTTCCGTAACGTTCCATCACAATTAATAAGGCACAGTTGGCTTTTTGCCATTGCAACAATCCATTTTCAACAGGAATTTCTTTTGTAATTCGCTCTGTAAATGTGCCAATTTCTTGTTTTTGAATCACATTACAACGAACTGTTTCTTTTGTTGTAGCCACCTTTAAAAGTAAATCTTCTTCTGTTAACCTTTTACATTGGATGGTTTGTTGATAAGTGGCTGGAAACTCTTCGATTTTTTCTGGATAATGGAAGGGCTCACCTTTTTCAAAAACGACCTTTCCAGATTTATAAACCGTATTAATATCAAAACTTTCTAAGTCATTTAATAACAAAAAGTCAGCTTTTTTACCAGGTGCAATTTCGCCACGATCATGGAGACCCATTCGTTTGGCCGGCGTATAAGTTGCCATATAAATGGCTTTTTCGATAGGCAACCCTGCTTGAACGGCTTTTTTGACATTTTCATTTAGATGACCTTTTAGCAAATCATCAGCCATCACGTCATCCGTGATAATACTTGCATAATTGTAGAAGTTATTGTCTACTATCACCTGAATATTTTCAGGAGTGATTGATTTATTTTGAAATTGAATAAAGACGCCCGCTTCAATCTTTTCTTTTAACGTTTTAGGAAATTGATGGGTATGATCTGAAGTGATACCGCTATATAGAAAATCTGCTAACTCTTGATCTTCGATTTTAGGACAGTGGCCTTCTAAAGGCATGGTTGGTCGTTGTTTTTGACACAAATCGATAATTTGACGAATTAAAGAATCTGGCTCATAGGAAATCCCTTTAAAATTCATGGCTTCCCCTAAACAAATCACTTTTGGTTCTTTGAGTAATTCTGCTACTTCTGCTAAGCCGATAATCCCACCAGTTGTTTCTAATTCGGGAGTGGTCGAAGGAACCGAAGAAGGAATTGCGTGAAAGATATCTAGTTCTGTTTCAGCGGCCATAAAAGCTTTTAAGCCTTCTAAGCCAAATACATTAGCCATTTCATGGGCATCGGCAATCACCGTTGTCACACCGTAACGCACTACTGCTTTGGAAAAAATAGTAGGTGTCGTCATGGAACTTTCAATATGCATGTGTGCATCAATTAAGCCGGGAATCATCCATTGATTCTCGGCATTAATTGTTTTTTGGGGCTGCAAATTGACGTTCTCTTCTTCATAAATGTAATAAAATTTATCATTTTTAATCGCAACATTTCGTTGAACGAATGTTTGAGTGACTGTTTGATACAGCCACACATTTTTTAGTAATACATCGACGTTCATTTTGTCCCTCTTTTCTAAAACTATTGATTCATCGTCCGATTCCATTGATCAATCCAATCCGCTAGTTGACTATTAATAAAATTAAAATCGACTGTTTTGGCACGTTCGGCAATGGCACCATATGTTTTATTTTTCGCTTCTTTTTCGCTTAGCGTTACTTGTTGATTAGTAGGTCCTTCATTTAACGAAATCGCTTTGGCCTTTTGTGATTCTTCACTAATCCGTGCGTTAACAAATTTAAAGGCGGTTTCTTTGTTTTGTGCTTTTTTAGGAATATTGACTGTATTATAGTTGGCATACGTGCCGCTTTCTGGGACGACATACGTCACGTTTTCTGCTGCGCCTTGAATAATATCAACCGCAAAATCAGCAACTACAGCTGCTTCAATTTCACCAGATTGGAACATATTAGCTAAGTCTGACGATTTTGAATACGTTTTAACAACGTTTGGTTTTAATTCTTTCATCGCTTCAAAAGCGGCCTTCCCGTTATCTTTTGTAATATCTTGACCAGCATGTTCACTGGCAACGTATAACATTAAAGGACCTGCCGTCGTGGCAACGTCTGGAACAGAAATTTTACCTTTCAAATCAGCTGACCATAAGTCATCCCAGTTTTTAATTTCTTTGCCTAATTTTTCTTTGTTGTAAACAATCCCGATACTGTTTACAGCGATTGGTACGCCAGCACCACTTTCAAAAACCTCTTTTGCTCCTGGTGTTAACTGACTTAAATTAGGTACTTCTTTTTCTGTAATTTTTTCAAATAACCCTTCTTTTCCACCTTGTGCTGCATTTGCTTGTGCTAATTCAATGACATCAATTCCCGCATTGGGATTATTTTTTAATTTCGTAAAGCGGTCTGCGCTATTGCCTACTTCTAAGGTAACTTTCGCTTCATTCTCTTTTTCAAACGGAGCGATGATGTCTTTTTTGACAATATCTTCACTTAATCCGAAAGTTGAAACGACTAAAGCATTACTTCCACCTTTGCTCTCGCTTTTCGTAGTTGCTTCGCTGTTTCCACAAGCAGTCATTAATAACGTTGCAGCGACTAATGTCCCTAAAATTACGCGTTTTTTCATTTTTAAATCTTCCTCCAAAATGGTTTTTATTTTTCTAAAATAACTAATTTCTCAGCTGGAAAAGCCAAGTGAATGGTTTCGTTTGTTTCATATAACTGTTCACTTGTTCCATTAACCAGCAATGTACCTAACGCTGTTTCCACTTCATATTGATAGCTTTTCCCTAAAAATGTTCGGACAGCGACAGTACCTGCGACAGTATTAGTAGCAGCTTCTGAAACAATCTCAATGTCCTCTGGACGAATCGTTGCCACCGTCGTTGTAACATTTGGTTCAGGATTAGTCGTTTTCACTATTTGATTTGTTTGTGTCCGATAATGACCGGCTTCCATTTTTTCGACAGAGAAAAAGTTTTCAAAACCGATAAATTCTGCAACAAACTTAGTACGAGGCAAACGATAAATCGTTTCTGGTGAATCATATTGTTCAATCACGCCATTATTCATAATGGCCACTTTATCTGAAATAGAAAAACATTCTTCTTGGTCATGTGTGACAAAAACTGTCGTAATGCCTAATTGTTGTTGAATCCGTTTGATTTCAATCCGCATTGCCACTCGCAATTTTGCATCTAAATTACTCAACGGTTCATCTAGTAGTAATAGTTTAGGTTCAATAATCAGAGCACGTGCTAGCGCAACCCGCTGTCTTTGACCACCAGATAATTGTTTTGGATAACGGTCGCCCAAGCTTTCTAAACCACATACTTTTAGCATTTCCGTGACTTTTTGGTCCATGGTTTGTTTGCTTTCTTTGCGTAATTTCAACCCAAAAGCGACATTTTCTGCAATCGTTAAATGGGGAAATAACGCATAGCTTTGAAAAACCATCCCGAAGTTTCTTTTATGGACAGGAACCTTTGTTAGTTCTTCTTGGTCAACGAAAAACTGTCCGTCGTTTGGCTTAATTAATCCAGCAATCACTCTTAGCGTAGTCGTTTTACCACAACCACTCGGTCCTAATAAAGAAACTAATTCTCCTTTTTCCATTGAAATATTTAAATCTTTTAAAATATCTTGTTTTCCGTCATAGCTGACGCGAATATCTTTTAAATCCACAAAAGTCAAAATTTTCTCCTCTTTCTATCTCGTGCTTCTTCCATGTTTTAGGCAATGGAAGCTAGTCCCAACGTTTTTTCAATTAAAAACATTAAGCCCATTGTTAGTAGCATCAACAATACAGAAATTGCTGAAACAGTTGGATCATAATTGTATTCCATATAACTTAATAAAGAAGTAGGCAGCATCGTCACACCGGGACCTGATAAAAACATCGATACAGGAACATTGTTAAACGAATTGACAAATGCTAACATAAAGGCTGCAAAAATTCCTGAAGACACATTGGGTAAAACAATTTGAATAAAAGCTCGCAATCTTGTACAACCTAATGTCCAAGCTACTTCTTCCATTGAATAATCTAGTTGTTCCATACTTGACCCAACCACTCGAATAATATAAGGCAAACTAATTAAAAAATGCCCCATTAATAATCCTTGAAAGACAGGCAAACCTAATTTAATAACAATATATTGAAATAACGTATACCCGACCACAATTCCTGGAATCACAGTTGGGGATAAGAAAAAGCTTTTAATAAAGTTGCGCCCGCGAACGGAATAACGTGCCAGCGCATAGGAAGCCGGAATCCCTACTATTAATGCTAAAACAGTTGCTAATACCCCAATCAACAAGCTTAACTTAAAACTGTCCATAAACGTTTCCGATTGTAAGGCTTTGGCGTACCAATCTAAAGTAAATCCTTTAATCGGAAATTGAATCGCTGCGGCTGTTCCAAAAGAAGTCACCACAATCAAACATAATGGTAAAAATAAAAACAGAAAAACTAGAATTGCAATAACAGATAGTCCTTTTTGCTTACGCATGATTTGCTTCTCTCCGATCTACTTTCTTAGCGACCATGTCTAGGCCTTTCATCACAATTAATGTTGTTAAAATCATAATAAATGCAAGAACACTCGCCGATTGCCAATCACCTAAAGTATTAGCCTTTTGATATAAGAAGGTCGACATCATCATTTTTTGGTTACCACCTAACAGCTGTGGCGTCGTATAAGCCGTTAAAGTTCCTGTAAACACTAATATACTTCCTACGATGGTGCCTGGAATTGATAAAGGTAAAACAATTTTCCGAAAAGCCGTCATTGGATTGGCGCCTAGCGTCTCAGCCGCTTCTAGCATTTCTCCTTCAATGTTTTCCATAACCCCAACTAAGGTCATAATCATTGTTGGTAAAAATAAATACACTGAACCGATAATAATTGCAAATTCTGTATACAATAAATTCAGCGGTTGCTCAATTAAGCCTGTTTTTAATAACAACGTATTCACTACACCGTTTTTTCCTAAAATGTTAATCCAAGCAAAACTTCGAATAACTGAATTGGTTAATAATGGAAACAAGGTCATAGCCATTAAAAAGCCACGCCATTTTTTGGAAACTCCAGCAATAAAGTATGCCGTTGGAATGCCCAACACGATTGAAATACCCGTCACAATTAACGAAACTCTTATCGTTCGCCAGAAAATTGAAACATTATAGTCATCTTTAAAAAAAGTAACATACTGATTTAGTGTCAAGCCATGATCAGTAAAAATGGTTGGCAAAATGCTAGTAATTAATGGAATCATTAAGAAAAATAATAATAGTACTAGCCCCGGTGCCACAATTAAATAAGGAACTTTCTTGTTCATTCGTACACTCCTCGTTCGTTTTTTCACTTCATCAGTATACGCAAGGAAAACGTATATTTCAACACATTTTCATCTTTTTGTTCGTTTTTAAACCCGAACGTTCGTATATTTTTTCGAAAAAGGTTATTAAAAAATAAAACACGAACATTAAACAAAAAAACACAAACAAGACTGTTTGTGTTTTTTGTCAACTTTTTTATTTATCACTTAATTTTCTTGGAACGTTTGATCCTTTTCCATCATTTTCACTATAATACCATCTTGATACACCTGATAATATCCGAACAATTCATTCTCTTTTGAGACACTATTCTTTTCAGATATAATTTGAACAACATAACTTCCTTTATTTGACTGCTTAAACGTATAATGAAACGCCGAGTCATTCGTTGGTATCCCTAAACCATTTTGTAAAAATTCAATCGCTTCCTGTTTAGTATAAGATTCTGCTTCTAATTGCGTTCCTAAATGCGGATTTTTTTTGATCAACAAATTGTCTTGCTTTGTCATTATTAGCAGACTTTTCTATAACGACTTCCTGTTGCGAATTCCTACTTCCTGAACAGCCAGATAATACAAATAAAATCATCAACAACCCGAAACACTTACTCAAAGTTTTCTCCTCCTCTCCATTTTGATTAGTAATACTTGATGATTTCTTTTATATTTTAGCATGCTTGATATAACGAATTGTGCTCAAAAAAGACAGAATCAACAAGTAAAAATTGTCGACTCACCTTTCTCAACTAATATTAAAAACTATTTGTCTCAATATTTTCGAATTCCCTGTAAATTACTGATAAATAAAAACAGCTCCTTTTGCGTATACTTATATTATCAGCACCTAAAGGAGGAACTTTCTTGAAGCAAAAAAATCTACTCACTTATCAATCACTTACAGCCTTGTTGCTAGTATTCAGTCTCTTTAGTTTTGACCCATCGGTTTCTTTTGCCACCCGTTCTGGAAAAACGCCTGTTTCAGTTGAACTAGAACTTGGAGGGCTGCCTGGTGATGAATCGGTTGACGATGCCATTGATCCTGATTTAGAAAATCCTAACACTAGTTTTGACTTGCTCTTTATTCCGAAAGAATTTACTTTTGAAACCCAAGCGATTTCTGGTGATTTAACGGCAGTTCCTATACGACCTTCTGAAGGCAATACTCATACAATGAGACACTTCGGGATGGGGGATGTTCGCGGAGCCTTAACTGGTTGGCATGTCACTGCTGAAATCCCACACATGCGAAACGAAGCTCATTCTTTACTAGGCATCATTACGTTTCAATTAACAGGCGGCTATGCTCGCTATGACAAAACGTTAAGGCGTTTCTTTATGACAAATACAATGTATGGACTGGATTTTTCAGAAGATCCTGCTGCACCCGACTTCCCGACCAACCCAATTATTATCGGTAACGGTGCGACTTTAATGAGTAACGCTGGTGATAGAAAAGGACAAGGAATGTGGAGCGGCCGCATGACCGATATTTCTCTTGCAATCCAAACCCCTGTTTCACAATTATTTCCTGGCGCATATACAGGTTCGATTATCTGGAATTTAATCTCTGGACCTGCATAAAATAAAAAAACGCTTAGAAAACTAGCGGAATCACTACTCTTCTAAGCGTTTTTTTATATCATAAGGACTATTTGCTCCTTCTATTTGTCTAAGCATGCTTTACCACTTTTCGTTTAACGAATCACTTGGCCCCAACGGTAATCAAACTGATACTCTTGATTACCATTATTCAGGTTAATTTTGTATAAATAACGCGGGACTTTAATGAATAACGCATCCTCTACTTGAAAAGCTTCAATAGGTACATTTTCTTTAGTTAAAAGCAACGGTGTTTGCCACTCGTATGTTTTTTTCTGCCAATTGTATAAGCCAACTATCGCTTGATTACTTTGTCTTTTCTTGTATGACAGAACATAATAATTTGCTTCATCTTTCTTGCCTAATAAAACTGGTGCTATTAGTTGCTCTTCTAGTTTTCCTTGCACTGTTGTACGCTCTTCCGATGACAGCTCTTGACCAATTTGACTCTCATTTGAATCTACCGTCCATTTAGGCGCTTCTTGTGTTTGAAAGACTTCTTTGAAAGTTGGGTCTTGTTTTAACTGCCAATTTTTCAAATCTAATTGATAATATCGATTGTTTAATCCATAAATATAGAGATAGCGATTATCCATAAAACGATAATCAACGAAATCAGAGCTTAAATAGTCTTTTAATTCAGGGAATTTCTTCACTAAATCTGCTTCAGAAAACTGTTTTTTCCCTGTTTTTGTATCTAGTAAGTAAATGGCCTCGTTATCAGCATTATTCAAAACCACATATTGATCTGTTTGACCAATTAAATAATCACGCCAACCTAAACGTTTACTCCACATTCGTTCGCCCGTCTGACTATTAACAGAAATCACTTGGAACAATGAGTTACTGGTGCTAATGCCATTCGTTCGTCCATTTGGAATAATCATTCGCTCGATTGAAGTTAAGCCTTTCGTTTTTTCAGAATAAAACGTCGCACTTTTCTCTTCAATCGTTACTGAACGAAACATTCCGAAAAAGATTAAACCAGCAAAATGTACCACTGCAAGATAAACCAATAAAATTAACGCATAGGGAACCAGTCTCCTTGTACTCCGCCTTCTTATTAAGGAAATAACCAAAATACCACTAATTACTATAAAAATAATTGCTACAATGATAACAAAAATATCATGATAGAGCCAACCAGACAATTGCCAACTTCTATAAAGTGTGTCCATTACGCCATCCTTTCCAATTGTTATTTGCTTATTATAAAAAGGATACTATTTTTTTTTGAAAAATAACAACAAAAAGCGACGAACAGCAATAAGCCCATTCAAGTTGACCTAGTTAGTCAACTTGAATGGGCGTGGAGAAATGTGCCTTGTTATTCAGTTATTCCGCTTCTTCAATTGCGGACAAAGCTTTTGCAATATCAATTTCTTTATTCCGATAATCAGCATCATGAACTGGAAAATGCTGCCGCAATTCTGCTGTTTCCATCCACGAAACAGTCCCTTGTTTAATGCCAAAATCAAGAATGTGCCCACCAAATTGGTGATCCTCACTGATAAAGTGCAAATGAAACCCTGCGGCAGAAGCACCATGAAATAATTTAGGTGTAAAGAACCCTACAACTGTTCCCTGAATATTCTCCGCTGTAAATTCAGGTTGATTGCGTGCGGCTTCTACAAATGGTGGATACGGTTTTTCTTGTTTAGGTGCCACACGGACATGCATCTTCGCAAAAAGACCGCTAATTTTAATTGCCGCAAAAAAATTAGGACTAATTTTTTCTAAAATTTGTGCTTTAATATTTTCATCGGTTTCCGTTGATACAGGGAATGCGCCATCTTCTTGAAAACGAGTAACTGCGGCATATGGCGTTAATTCTTCGCCTTCTAGAATAGTAATTTCGCCAGTTTGATTTGCATGATACAATGTACCGTCCAATAAAATAATTTCGCCATTTGAGCCTTCTAATGTCCCAATTCCAAAATCACCTTGCGTGAGTAACGTACCAATTTCTGCCGTTCCTGCCATCAAACTTTCCATTAAACCGCCTAGCGTACCATGTTGATAAACATATTGTTCGCTCATTTTTCCATCTCCTAATAAAGTTGATCTGGTAACAATGTTTTACCTAATTCTTGATTATCTGAATAATCCACAGGAACATCAATAATCACTGGGCCTTCTGTTTGCATTCCTTCTTCTAAAGCTGCGGCAAATTCTGCTTGTGAATGAACTCGAACCCCTTTGGCTCCAAAAGCTTCAGCATACTTCACAAAATCAACTGGACCAAAATCTACGCCAGAGGATCGATTATATTTCATTTCTTCTTGGAATTTAACCATATCATAACTACCATCATTCCAAATAATATGCACGATATTTTGCTTTAAACGAACCGCTGTTTCTAATTCTTGCGCCGAAAATAGGAAACCGCCGTCCCCAGAAACAGAGATAATTTGTGTATTTGGACGAACTAGTGCAGCTGAGATTGCCCAAGGCAAAGCGACACCTAATGTTTGCATACCGTTACTAAATAATAAATGACGCGGTTCATAACTTCTAAAGTGGCGAGCCATCCAAATGTAGTGGCTCCCTACATCAACAGTAACTGTCATTTCATTCGTGGTTTTTTCTTGAAGCGTTTGAACAATTTCTAATGGATGTAACCGATTTTCAATTGTACTTGTTTTTACTTCTTTAATCGTTAATTTTTCTTGAAGCGTTTCTAAATAATCTTGCGCATCTTCTGTTAATATTGGTTCACTAAATGCTTCTGATAATTTCAAAATATTTTTAGACATATCACCAATTAGCTCTTCTTCCGGTTGCATATATTGATCAATTTCCATTTGAACTTCATCAATAACAATAACGCGCGCATCTTTTTCTGCATTCCAATTACGTGCCTCATATTCAATTGGGTCATAACCAATCGCAATCACTAAATCACTTCTTTTTAACAAACGATCCCCAGGTTGGTTTCGAAATAAACCAACACGCCCAAAGAAATGTTCTTCTAATTCTTTTGAAATAATTCCTGCTCCTTGGAACGTTTCCACGACTGGCAAACCAGTTATAGCAACCAATTCACGAATGGCTGCGGTAACTTTTCGTGCAGAGGCCCGCATTCCTAAAAGTAAAACAGGTAATTTCGCTTGCTTGATTCGTTCAGCTAAAGCTGCGATTGTTTCTGCTGATGCATGGCCCAGTTTCGGAGCCGACAAAGGCTTAATCGCTTCGCCTGTCACCGGACTATCTGTGACATCTTGTGGGATCGATAAGAATGTTGCGCCTTTTTTCGCTGTTTTGGCGATACGGTAAGCATTGGCAATATTTTCAGATAATGTTTCTGGATCTTGAATTTCTGTACTGAATTTTGTTATTGGACTAAATAATGCAGCATTATTCATGCTTTGGTGAGTTAATTTTGACAAATCGGACCGTTTCACCTGTCCAGCCAATGCTAAAACAGGGTCCCCTTCTGCAGTCGCAGTTACTAACCCAGTTGCTAAATTGCTGGCACCAGGTCCACTAGTTGCAATAACTAAGCCAGGCTCTCCCGTCAAACGACCAATCCCTTGTGCCATAAAGGCAGCGTTTTGTTCATGTCGAGCTAAAATTAATTCTGGGCCTTTATCAACTAATGCATCAAAAACCCCATCAATTTTTGCACCGGGAATCCCAAAAATATAGGGCACTTCGTGATTGATTAAACTTTCTACTATGATATCTGATCCTTTTTTACTCACTGTTATACCTCCGATTAAAATCTGTACTAATTACAAATACAAAAATACCACTAAAATTCTAATTAATCAACAATGAAACACCTTGAAAACGTGTAATATACTAATTCGCATATTTTAATAGAATTGAGATATTTCAAAAGATTAAGCAAAAATAATGCAAAATACCTTAAAGTTTTATAGTCTTTCAACAATTATTATATACTTCTTCACTAAAAATTAGTAAGATTAACCTATAAGAAAAAAATCACAACCTGTGATAAATTATTGGAGGAAAAATATGTCAAAAGGGAAGAAAATTTTTGCCATTATCTTTGGAATTATCTTGGTTCTATTTCTTGCAGTTGTTGGAATGGGAGCAAAACTTTATTGGGATGTTTCTAAATCAATGGATAAAACCTATGAAACAGTAGAACGATCTAAAAAAAGTCAGGTCAATTTAAACAATAAGGAGCCTTTTTCTGTTTTATTATTAGGGATTGATACAGGCGATGATGGGCGTGTCGAGCAAGGTCGTTCGGATACAACAATTGTTGCAACAGTTAATCCTCGTGACAAGCAAACAACCTTAGTCAGTCTTGCTCGCGATACCTATGTTGATATTCCAGGTCAAGGAAAACAAGATAAATTGAATCACGCCTATGCTTTTGGTGGCGCATCTTTAGCAATGGATACAGTTGAAAACTATTTAAATATACCTATTAATCATTATGTTTCAATTAATATGGCTGGTTTAAAAGAATTAGTCAACGCGGTTGGCGGAATCGAAGTGAACAATAATCTGACTTTTTCTCAAGACGGGTATGATTTTACGATTGGTAAAATTTCATTGGATGGTGAACAAGCACTCTCCTATTCAAGAATGCGTTACGAAGATCCTAATGGTGACTACGGCCGCCAAGAACGTCAAAGAAAAGTGATTGAAGGCATCGTCCAAAAAGTCTTAAGTCTTAATAGCGTGAGCAACTATCAAGAAATTTTAACAGCTGTTTCTGATAATATGAAGACAGATTTAAGTTTTGATGACATGAAAAAAATTGCCTTAGATTATCGCAGTGCCTTTGGTAAAGTGAAACAAGACCAACTTCAAGGTACTGGTTTTATGCAAGATGGTGTTTCCTATCAACGTGTGGATGAACAAGAATTAACTCGTGTCCAACAAGAGTTGAAAAATCAATTGAATACAAAATAAAAATAAAACCCACGAGTACTATAAATACTCATGGGTTTTATTTTCTCTTCTATTAACGTTCTTGTTTCACCGCTTCTAAAGCCGCTGTATTAATAATATTCCAAGGTTTGTCAAACGCTGGTTGGAAGAAGAAATCCGCATAGGCTAAGTCTTCAATCGTCATTTTGGCTTGAATCGCTAATGAAATAGCATTAATGTTTGCAGTTAAATCTGCTTTTGACATTAATTGAGCGCCTAAAATTTGTGTTGTTTCAGGATCATACACTAATTTAAACCAAGCTTTTTGTTTGTCTGGATTAAAGTCCATCAAGTAGTCTTCTACTACTGTCACCGCTTTTGTTTCTTTTCCTAATTTTTGAGCCATGACTTCGTTAATCCCTGTTGAAGCAAATTTATAATCAAAGACGGCCAAGCCAGAAGATCCTTGAACACCAGGGAAAGGTTTAACTGGTTCCTCTAGGTTTTTCACAGCAAAGCGACCTTGTTTACGAGCATTCGTTGCTAAGGCAATATTTACTTCTGTGTCTGCAGGATTGTATTTAATTAACGTAGCATCCCCTACTGCAAATACATCCGGCTCACTTGTCCGCATGTATTCATCCGTCTTGATTAGGCCATTCGGATGTAATTCCAAGGTACCTTTTAACCAAGCAGTGTTTGGACGGACACCAACCGCTACAACGACCAAATCAGCATCGTACGCATTTTTATCTGTAACGACTTTTTGCACACGACCGTCGCCTTCGTAACGTTCAACTGTTTCACCAGTTGCAATGGTAATATTATTAGCTTCCATCTCTTCTGTTAAAACATCTGTAAATTCTTTATCTAGATATACCCCTAATGGACGATCTAAAATGTCAATAACAGTAACCTTTTTGCCGGCTTTTGCAAATGCTTCGGCAGCTTCAATCCCAATATAACCACTACCAATCACAACCACATTATTGACTTCTGGATCTACTGTTTTTTGTTTTAATTTAATGGCCCATTGACGACCACGCATCAAGTAAATATTATCCAAATCTTTACCTGGAATATCTAATTCAAATGGGACAGCTCCGGGACTGATGATTAATTTATCATAATTTTCAACACGTTCTTCACCTGACACTAAATCTTTCACTGTCACTTGATGTTCTTTTGGTTGAATCGCTGTAATTTCAGTATTAGAAAAGACATTCACACCACGACTCTCCATTTTTTCGCCAGTCATATAGCGAACAGAATTAACATCTTTCACTTTTCCTTCTAGGTACAACTGCATGCCACAAGACAAGAATGAGATAAAATCACCTTTCTCATACCATTGAATTTCTGCATCAGGATGAAGATTTAGTAATTCCTCTACCGCTTCATAACCTCCATGTGATGATCCTAAAACAATAACTTTCATCGCTCGTTCCTCCCATATAATATTATTTCTTACATAATAAAGAATATCATATATTCTCAAAAAATAACAAATAATATCCTCTTTTCCATTCTCAATTAAGTTCTTTAAATGAGAATAAAAAGGAGTATCCTCTGTATTTCGCCACTTTTCAATTACTTTTTTTATTTACTAAAAAATAAAAAATACTAAATTCTCCGATACGATTGATAGGGACGCCCCACTTTTAAATAGCTATTTTTACTTTCTAAAAGGTTATTCTTTTCTAGAAACAACACATATTTGCGAACAGAAACATGTGAAAGCTGACTTGCTTCTGATAATTCTTGAATCGTAAAATAGTCGGTAAATTCGTCTATTTTTTTTAACAATAATTGTAATGTTGCTTGTGTTAGTCCTTTTTCTAAGGACAGGTTTTGAAGATCTTGTTCATTTTTACGTGCGTTTGTCTGTGAAGAATGAAACAATTGGTCCACTTTTGTTTGCGAAAGCTCCTTCGTTTCCAGCGTGAATTGAGCAGCTTTTTTCTGATAGTTTTCGATACTTTGTTGAAATCGCTCAAAAGAAAAGGGTTTAACTAAATAGTCTAAAACGCCTAAATGTAAGCTTCGTTTAACGTTTTCCAACTCATTGGCAGCCGTAATCAGGATAACTTCTGTATCAATTTTTTCATCTCTAATTGTTGCCAGATAGGTCAAGCCATTGCCATCTTTTAAATGAACATCTAATAAAACAAGTGCTGGTTGTTTTTCTTTCGTTAGTTGTAGACCTTCAGCAATTGTTGCCGCCGTAAAAATAGTCGGTTGGTGAATTAATTTTTCAAGATATTTTTGATGTATATATGCAACCATAGGATCGTCTTCAATAATCAATAGGTTCATTTTCCTCTGCTCCTTCGTAATGAACATTTATGCGAAGGACAAGCCAATTGTTTTGTTGGTTTTCCCAAGTCAATGTCGCTTCCGCATTCTCTAATAATCTTGCCAAATAAGAAGTGAAAAACTCTTGCTCAAAGCGTTCCAGTTGTTCTTTTGGATAAGCAAACGAATAAGTCGTCGTCAAACTTCCTGGCTGATAATCAATGGTTTCAATGATCTCTTCTGGCAACATTTGCTCCATCAGGAAACGATGAATATAACGGTAGATAGCAATCAAATTTTGCGTATCTTCATCTCGTTTATTTGGTGGAATTTCTGGATAAATTTCAATAGCTAATTGTGTTTTAATTTCTGCAAACTTGATTCTTTCCCCACTTAAAAAACCTGCTAGAATAGGATTTCTGACCAAAATAGCTAAGCGCTGTGCAAATTCCTTTTCTGGTTTCAATAAATCGGCTAGATAATGTTTTAGCGCCTCATAATCTTCTAAATCGACTAAGCCATAAATGACATGCATCTTATTCATAAATTCGTGTGATTGACTTTGTAATGCCGAAGCATATGTTGTTGTGCTGACAAGCTGTTCTGCGACAATAAACGTTTCCGTCGCATTTTTCAGAAAGATAACATGCCCAATTGTTTTTTTATGGACATTAATCGGGGCGATTGAGACGAAATAATCCTGGCCATTTTGGCGATAGAATTGCTCTGTTTTTGAATGTACGATTAATTTTTTAGGAGATAAAACCAATGCTGAAAGTTTCTTTCCTAGTAAATTTTCTTCACTATTTGTTATATTATGATACATTTTAGTCGCCTCAATATTTGCTAATAAAATATTTTGATCGGTATCAATCACAAGGATTGCGTCTTTCGTTTCCTCAAGCATGGCGTTTCGCTCTTCTAATAAACGAGCAATTTCTCTTGGCTCTAAATCGTGAAGTTGTTTTTTTAAATAATAAGAAACTACGATGGCTAATATAAAGCCAAAACCAACACTTAAAAGGACACTCACTGTGTAATCATTTTTTGTTCGTTCAATCAATTGTGAAAGCGAGGTCATTTTAATGCCCATTGCCACAACCCCAATTTGTTTTCCTTGATCATAGACTGGGACAAAACCTCGTAATGATTCTCCTAAACTCCCTTGACTAACAGACAAATGTTCCTCCCCTTTTAATGCTCGCACTTCATCGCCACCTTCAAAATGCTTACCTATTTTTTGGCGATCAGGATGTGTTAAACGAATCCCCTGCATATTCATAATCACGATAAAATCCAACTGATGGATTTCACCTAAACGAACCGTATACGCTTCCAATTCATCTGAATAGTGATCATTCTTTAAGGCTTCAATAACATTCGGTTCAATAGCCAACTGTTCCCCGACGGCTAAAAGTGCTTGCTCTTGGTTTTTACGAACTTCTTTAATTGTTTGGACCGTCGTTACTCCATAAAAGAAAGTAATCATAATAATTAATGTTGCAATAAAAATCACTGATAAGAAGCACCATAATTTCCCGCCACGCTTCATTCCATCCCTCTTTTCTCTTCAAATAAAGTATAGCATAGGAAGATTTGGTTAAAAAACTTTTCTTTAGTTAAATTAATTAAATAATCTACTCTACAGAAAACGTTTACATTATGATGAATATAGATTAAAGTTATAGGAGGAAATAGCATGGAAAAGAAATTGCACGCAACAGCTGCTAATGAAACAGATTGGCGCAACAAATTAACCAAAACGAGGATTGGTTCGGTTACGTTACCTGTTTATCTTGTAACAGCTAGCATTATTCTTGTTACGGCTCTATTAGAACAACTACCAGTCAATATGTTAGGTGGTTTTGCCGTAATTTTAACAATGGGTTGGTTACTTGGAACAATTGGTGGAAATATTCCTATTTTGAAACATTTTGGCGGTCCCGCAATTTTATCTTTATTAGTACCATCAATTATGGTCTTTTTCAATTTACTCAACCAAAATGTCTTAGACTCAACAGATATTTTAATGAAACAAGCAAACTTTCTCTATTTCTATATTGCATGTTTGGTCTGTGGAAGTATCCTTGGAATGAACCGCAAAATTTTAGTCCAAGGTTTAATGCGCATGATTGTCCCGATGGCATTAGGAATGATTTTAGCAATGGGTGTTGGGACCCTAGTTGGAACGCTGTTAGGTCTCGGTTGGAAACATAGCCTTTTCTATATTGTCACTCCTGTTTTAGCTGGTGGAATTGGTGAAGGCATTCTTCCTTTATCCCTTGGTTATAGTGCCATTACTGGATTGCCAAGTGAACAATTAGTGGGGCAATTAATTCCCGCAACCATTATTGGTAATTTTTTTGCTATTATGTGTTCTGGTTTACTTAGTCGTTTAGGAGAAAAACGCCCTGAACTTTCTGGACAAGGTCAGTTGATTAAAATTACCAATTCAGATGATTTAAGTGATGCTTTAGAAGAAGACAAAGCACCAATTGATGTAAAATTAATGGGCGCTGGTGTTTTAATTGCGTGTACCTTATTTATTACAGGCGGTTTATTGCAACACTTAACAGGCTTTCCTGGTCCTGTTTTGATGATTGTTGTCGCAGCCTTTTTAAAATACTTAAACGTAGTACCGAAAGAAACCCAACGCGGATCAAAACAGCTTTATAAATTTATCTCTGGCAATTTTACGTTCCCGTTAATGGTCGGCTTAGGTATGTTATATATTCCTTTAAAAGATGTCGTAGGAATGCTTAGCTGGCAATATTTTGTTGTGGTAATTAGTGTCGTTTTCACTGTTATTGCTACAGGATTTTTCGTTTCACGCTTCATGAATATGAATCCCGTTGAGGCTGCCATTGTCTCCGCTTGCCAGAGTGGTATGGGTGGGACTGGCGATGTGGCTATTTTAAGTACAGCCAATCGAATGAACTTAATGCCGTTTGCACAAGTTGCGACACGATTAGGCGGTGCCATTACAGTAATAACAATGACTGCTATTTTTAGAATGCTTTTTTAACTATAAGTGAATTATTTAGGAGGAAAATGATATGTCAACAAAAGATGTAAAAGAATTAGCGATTGAGCAAGCAAAAAAATTTGGGGGGAAATTAGAAGTCTGCCCTAAAGTTCCGATTGAAACAAAAGCAGATTTAGGAATTGCCTACACACCAGGTGTTGCGGCTGTTTCTTCTGCCATACATGAAAAAAAAGAACGCGCTTACGAATTAACAACAAAGAAAAACACCGTCGCCGTTATCAGTGATGGTTCAGCAGTTTTAGGTTTAGGTAACATTGGTCCTGAAGCAGCGATGCCTGTCATGGAAGGAAAAGCTGCATTGTTTAAACGCTTTGCTGGTGTGGATTCGATTCCCCTTGTTTTAGATACACAAGATACCGAAGAAATTATTCAAACGGTGAAATTTTTGGCTCCAACCTTTGGGGGAATTAACTTGGAAGATATCAGCGCTCCTCGTTGTTTTGAAATTGAACAGCGTTTAATCGATGAACTAGATATTCCCGTTTTCCATGATGATCAACACGGGACAGCGATTGTTGTTCTAGCGGCTTTGTACAACAGCTTAAAATTAATCAACAAGAAAATAGAGGACATTCATGTGGTAATCAACGGCGGTGGCTCCGCTGGTCTTTCGATCACAAGAAAATTTTTATCTGCTGGTGTAAAACATATTATCATTGTTGACCGTGCAGGGATTCTGAGCGAAACAGATACAGCTCTGCCACCACACCACGCAGAAATTGCGAAGCTAACCAATCGGGAACATCGTACTGGTGATTTAGCTACTGCTCTTGAAGGCGCTGATGTCTTTGTTGGTGTTTCGGCACCAGGTGTTTTAAAACCCGAGTGGATTCAACAGATGAATGAGCAGCCAGTTATTTTTGCAATGGCTAACCCAGTTCCTGAAATTTTTCCTGATGAAGCTTTAGCGGCAGGCGCTTATATTGTCGGAACTGGTCGTAGTGACTTTCCGAATCAAATTAATAATGTGTTAGCCTTCCCTGGTATCTTCCGTGGTGCCTTAGATGCTCGGGCGAAAAAGATTACGATTGAAATGCAAATTGCCGCTGCCAAAGGTATTGCAAAATTGATTCCCGATAATGAACTCACGCCGACCAATATTATTCCCGATCCATTCCAAGAAGGAGTCGCAAAAGTCGTCGCCGAAAGCGTCCGTAACGCTGTCAAAGAAACAAATTAAAAAGAGAAAAAAAGAACAACCTAACTCCTCTTGAGTTAGGTTGTTCTTTTTAAAATCTGAAACGATAATTCATTATTTAAAACTGATGTTAAACTCTTGCATATCTTTTTCAATATAAGTAAGTAATTTTTTATTTTCAAAGAAACGTGTAAAGTAGTACGCAATACGATAATCTTCAACAGCATCTAGTCCTAGCATTTGTTTATTAAACGCTTTTTCGTATAATAAGCAATCTAAAGAGTAAATAGAACTGTGTGTCCGATTAATTTCGATTCCTTTATCACTTAATTCAATACTCTTTGCATAGTCTTTAATTAATGAATAGAATTTTGCGGTATTATAATAAATACGGCATTGCTCTAATGGATAATCTAATTTGAATTCGCTTAGCAATTGTAAAGATTTATCGTAATAAACTTTTGCTTTTTCAATATCATCTTCTAATTCATATAAAATACCGATCGCATTCATACTCAAAATATTATAAATATTAATATCACGACTAATTTCAGAACCACGATGTAAATAGAACAATGCTTCGCTATTATTTTTCTTACCTAATAAACTCGTAATTCCTTTATAATAGAAAAATTTTGTTTCTAAAATTCTGTTTGAACTTTCGATATCATCTGGATAGTCTTTCAACAAATCATAGGCTTCATCGTGCTTAAAGTAAAAGCATAATTCTTCTACTTTATTTAATAAGCTTTCGAGTTTTTTCTCACTAGAACCTTCGATACATTCTTCTACTTGTAAGTCTAAACGTAGACATACAGATGAGAAAATGTCTAAACTGTCACACACATTTTTGTTTTCAATGTTACTAATTGTTGCTTGTGTACAAATTCCTTTTGCCAATTCAGCTTGCGATAATTTTTTCTTTTTACGCGCTGTTTTGATTTTTTCTCCCGCTACTCTCACAGTCAAAACTCCAATCTTTCTATTTTTTTTGTATTAAACATACCATCATTTTACAGATAATGTTATAATGAAGCTATCATAATAAAGGAGGTGAAATATATGTTTGATTTACTTGCTTTATTAACTGGAATTTCAGTTCGTGGCAATGCACCACACCAATAATTACGTGTTTGTTTAACTGAATTTCTGACGGCTCTACCTATGCCAGTAGGTGGAGCCATTTTTTTATTTAATATTATAAAATTAACAGTATTTCCAAAACCTCATACTTAGTATAACACAAATTATAAATTATGCTAGATAGTTACCAAATTAACGTCATTACAAGGATGTTACGTTTTTACAACATCTTGTAAAACTAGACAATGCTGTCCTTCTTTATCCACCACACTCAATGATAGTGATAGTATCTTATGATAGAAACAACATGTACATTATAACAATTATTATTAAGAAAGCTACTTCTCAATAGGAGAAGTAGCGCTTCTCTCGTTACAGTTTTACTCTTCTTCTTCAGCCATGAATGTATTGAAAACTTCTTCAATCATATCCCATTCAGCGTCTGTTTCGATTTGCTGTAAATCGCCTTCTGTACCTTCTGCGTTTTCCACATAGGAGTAAGCTTGCAATTCAACATCTTCATCCTCAGGAATTCCTGCTGGATATAATAAAACATAATTTTTACCGAATTCTTCTTGACCGTCAACAGTTAGTAAGATCTCGTATAATGTTTCATTTCCTTGTTCGTCTACTAAAGTAATGTGTTCATGTCCTTCGTGATCATGATCGTGGTTGTGTTCTGTCATTCTTCTTCTCTCCCTTGATGTATTCAAAGCTCGATAATTATCGGCTATGTGCATCTAAATAATTTTGTAGAATCATTACTGCCGCTAGTTTATCAATGACTTTTTTTCTTTTGGCTCTTGAAGCATCTGCTTGCTCCACCAAGAAACGCTCTGCTTGGACAGTTGTTAATCGTTCATCTTGATAGTCAACAGGTAATTGAAATAATTCTTGAATCTTATCACCATATGCCATGGATGCTTCAGCTCTAGGACCGATGGAATTATTCATGTTTTTCGGTAAACCTACGACAAATTTCGTGACTTCGTATTCTTTCACCAATTCACCTAATCGCTCAAAACCGAAGTTCTCTTCCTCTTCATTGATGCGAATAATTTCGATGCCTTGTGCTGTCCAACCTAATAAATCACTAACAGCCACACCGACTGTCCGTGAACCTACATCTAGCCCCATGATCCTCATTTGATATCGATTCCGTGGTTCGCTAAGTAATATTTGGTTAATTCTTCCATGATTTCATCACGTTCATGACGACGAATTAAGTTTCGAGCATCTTGATAACGAGGAATGTAAGCCGGGTCCCCAGAAAGTAAATACCCTACTATTTGGTTAATAGGATTGTATCCCTTTTCTTCTAATGCCCGATATACGGTTTCTAACGTTTCACTGATTGCTTTTTTTCGATTATCATCAAAATCAAAGCGTACTGTTTCGTCTGTAAAACCCATTTTACTACACCTCACTTCTACTTTTATACAATTTCATTTTACTAGAAAAGAACCGAAACTACAAACAAAATTTCTTCTCCTTCTCTCTTTTTTGTTATTTCTTAGTCTTTTATTAATAAAGGCTTCGTAAAAAAATGACAGCCATCGATAATTTTAAAATTATAAAAACAAATACACAACTTTATAAAACAAGAATAAAACTCTGCTAAATCGCCAGAATATCACCTTTCCCTCCAATTCATTTTGCGAAAAAATCGACGTTTTTCTTTTAAAAACTTTTAAATATCTATGATTAAATAATATCAGCCTTTTAATGTTACAATTCGCTAACAATCTGTTTACGATGTAAATTTTCGATTGCAGCTGTTATTTATTTCCTCTTTTTGGTTCGTTTGTAGTACACTAGAAGAAAATACATAAAGTGAGGCTTGCTCAATGACTCCTGCTCATTTGGATTTACTTTTAGAAACCTGTTTGTTAGCTGGTAAAATTATGATAGAAAGCGATGCAGAAATGTACCGTGTTGAAGATACAATGAGCCGAATTGCGCTTGCTTCTGGCAACTATCGAATGGTTAGCTATGTGACACAAACCGGGTTATTTGTTGGCATAGATGGAACCTCCACGATTCGTATGGTTCAAGTAATGAAACGTGGCATTGATTTAGAAAAAATCTCTCGTGTGAATCAGCTGTCTCGTGCTTATGTGGCTGGTGATTTTTCTTTAGAGGAATTACTGAATAAACTAAAAGTGATAGATAGTGAACACCGACATTTTCCAATTAGCGCACGCATTGTTAGTGCGGCCGTTGTCAGCGCTACAATTATGATTCTTTTTGGTGGTGTCTGGTCCGATTTATTCTTGACTTTTCTGATTGGTGGTTGCGGCTATAGTCTTTATTATTTTAGTTTAAAGTTTCTCAAGATTAAATTTTTATCTGAATTTTTAGCTTCGCTGTTTATTGGTGCAGCCGCTATTCTTTCAGTCAAATTGGGACTCGGACAATCACAAGATTTAATCATCATTGGTTGTGTCATGCCTTTAGTGCCTGGTGTGCAAATTACCAATGCTCTTCGCGATTTGCTAGCTGGACACTACTTATCGGGTGTTTCTCGTGGGACTGAAGCATTAATGACTTCAGGAATGATTGGTTTTGGCATTGCTTTTGTCTTTCAACTTTTCTATTAAAAGGAGTGACTTACTTGCTAGGAATCGTTTTGGTACAATTTATCTTTAGTTTTTTAGCTTCTGCGGCGTTTGCAGTTATTATTAATGTTCCTCGACGATCACTGGTGGCTTGTGGTCTAACTGGTAGTGTAAGCTGGATGCTTTATTGGGTAATCGTTGAAGTTTTTAGTGGGAATGCGGCATTAGGTTCCCTCATCGGTGCTGTCGGTGTTGCGGCAGTAAGCTATCTATTCTCAAAAATATTAAAAATGCCTGTCACGATTTTTAATATTCCTGGTATTGTTCCATTGGTACCTGGTGGCTTAGCCTATCAAGCTGTTCGGAATATCGTAATTGGCAATTATGAAAAAGGCGCCTATTTTACCGTGCAAGCTGTAATGATTGCTGGGGCAATTGCGTTAGGCTTAGTCGCTTCTGAGGTTTTCAATCAGAATATCCGCAGCTTTCGAGAAAAAAGAGAATCTTTGGGTTTTATTCGTCGTAAGCGCAACAAAATTAAAAAATAGATAGCAAAAAAGTTGGTTGCTTCCATTTGATAAGGAAGCAACCAACTTTTTTTAAAAGGAACGATAGACATATTGATTTTTTGGTGCTTGATCTGCTTTGACTTTCTCCACTTGCACAGTTGGTATTTGTCGTTTAAACGGTGGATAATAGGACAACTCAACGGTTCCGGTAATCGTTACCCAATCATTGTTTTGAAATTGAGTATGTTCAGGAAAATGAACCAACAAGCCAAAAACGCCAGAATCAGCGACACAATGAATAATCCCAAAACGGAAGACAAACTGGTCAACACTTTCTTCTCGTTTTGAATTATAGACAAAGCCTTTATAAGAAATCCTTTTCCCTGCAAATTGACTTGGATAATTATAGATTAGTTCCATAATTTCCAAATAGTTTTCATCCGTAATTGAAATCACAGATTGGCCATCATATTGTTTCATGGCTTTTGCCATCTGCTTGTCATAATCCGTCTTATTGAAATACATACTTGTATCAGGTTTCAAATATTGCGTTTGCATATCAGGATCCCCTACTGATTCTTTACTTACTGGAAAGTTAAATCCTTTTGCTTCAACAATTGTTGTGTCTAAACTAACTGTCGGAAATAATAAGCCAACAATCAACGGTAAAGAAAGTAGTAAATAGGCAAGCCCTCTTTGGCTGGGTTTTTCCAAATTATGCTGATGGCCATGATGTTCATGTCCCCCATGTTGGTGCATGTCTTCATGTTTTTTTTGCATTGATGGATCTGCTTGGTTCCACAAAATCAATTGGACAATCGCCATAATAAAAGCTAAAACCATTGATAAAACAGCTAAGTAATTATAATGAATATTGATATATTGGTTCAGTTCACCTGAAATTTGAAGATACATCATCAACCCCATATATCCAATTAAAATAATAAATCGTATCATCGATTGTAGGCCTCCTTTCTAAACTACTGCCGCATAAATAGTTACGACAAGCGCCACTATCAAAACAAATTGTACAATGAATGACATCTTAAAATAACGTTTCATCATCAATAAATTTTTAATATCTACCATTGGACCAAAAACTAAGAAGGCGACAATTGGTCCTGTGCCAAATAAACTCAAAAGAGAAGAACCAATAAATGCATCTGCTTCTGAACAAAGTGATAGAGTGGCAGCGATGACTAGCATGACTAGAATCGCTAAAATCTTTGAATGGCCCAATTGCATAAGTGCACCAGTTGGGATATACGTTTGCATGATTGCTGCCAACAAAGAACCAAAAATTAAATAGCGACCCGTATCAAAAAATTCATCAATACTATGGGTTAACGCTGACCAGCCGTTTTTCAAAAATGAACGAGCTTCATCAACGTGTTCATGCGTATGAGCAACCTGCTCTTCTTTAATCTGCGCCAACTCTTTTTCTGTTAAAATTGATTCTTTTCGAAAATAAGCTAACCAAATGCCGATAACCCACGCGACAATCATACTGCCTAAAACTCGCCAAATCACAAATTTTGTTGCGCCACTAAAAGCTACGTATGTTGAGAATAGCACAATTGGATTAATGATTGGTGCCGTTAACATAAAAGCAAAAGCAGTATGTGTTGGTACATCTTTTTTAACAAATTGATGCACAATGGGTACGATCCCACATTCACAAGAAGGGAAGAAAAACCCTAGGAAACTCCCTACACAAATTGATAAAAATTTATTTTTAGGTAACACTTTTTTTACTCGTTCTGGTGTTAAAAAAACATGTAAAGCGCCTGAAATCAAGCAACCTAACATGACAAAAGGCAATGCTTCGATAATAATCGAAAGAAAAATAGTGCTCATCTGTAAAACAGAGTTTGGTAAAAATTGAAACATTATAGACCTCCCACTAGTAAAAATCTAGTTAACTATACTCCTAACACCAGACAAACACAAGTATTTGTCAAAAAATTAACTAAGAGTTTAAAAGTATTATCACCGATGTCTCTGTCAAACCAGCTGGATAAAAGAACAAAAAATGAGCATGGGACAAAAATCACTTTGGATTTTTGCTCCACGCTCAAAAACTGATAAACCACCATTATTCTAAATTTGAAATAACTCTGAGGCTGAATCGGGGTCTGTATCATATACCTTAAATGCTTCACCGACGCCTAAATCCTTTTGCTTCAAAGTAGACTCCATTGCCATTCGCGCATGAAGTTTCGTATTATTTTCTTTGCTAAGATGACCTAAATAAATGCGTTTTGTTTTATCACCTAACACATCCGCCATCACAAGAGCACCATCATCATTGGATAAATGGCCTTTATCTCCTAAAATCCGTTGTTTAAGACTCCATGGATAAGGTCCTGCTCGCAAAATTTCAATTTCATGATTGCTTTCGACTAAATAAGCATCTGCATTTTCAATCGTACCACGAATATGATCGCTACAATAACCTGTATCCGTTAGAACAACAAAGGAACGATTATTGCGATGAAAACGATAAAATTGAGGCGCAATCGCATCATGTGAGACACCAAAACTTTCAATGTCCATATCTCCCAAGGTCAAAACTTTGCCCATTTCAAAAATATGTTTTTGAGCGACATCGACTTTGCCAATCATGGGATCCATCGCTTGCCACGTTTTTTCATTGGCATAGACATCTAACTTATATTTTCGCGCTAACACGCCAACGCCGTGAATGTGATCCCGATGTTCATGTGTAACTAAAATCGCATCTAAATCTTCTGGTTTGCGATTGACTTCTGCTAACAGTGAAGTGATTTTTTTGCCACTTAAACCCGCATCTACTAATACTTTCTTTTGGTTGGTTTCAATAAAAAGGGAATTGCCTGTACTGCCACTGGCAAGAACACTGATATTAAAAGCAAACTCTGAATCCATTTAAAACTCTTCCCTTCTACATTACAACATTAACGTTTTTCATTATACAACGGACCTTAATGTTTTTCCACCTTTGGCACAGTATTATTTGTGATGATGGTATTACTTACGGCATTCACCTGTTCAATTTCAACTGAATCTTCACCAGTAGAAATTCCTACAAACCAGACTGGAACGTATACATTTTTCTCACGAATTTTATAAATTCTTGAATAGGCCAATTTAATGAATGTTATTTTGGAATTACTAGGAATCCGGTTATTCATATAGAGCGTGTCTATCGCATCACGATTGGAATATAAATCCGTTTTGTCTCGTAACTCTTCAATATTTTCAATGTGCGTTTGCGAATATTTACTAATTTTCCATAATTCACCTGACGTATCTGCTAAAATACTTAATTTTGCCGTGTCGTCTCTAAAAGGAATTCCTTTATACGATTGTGCAGCCACAATTTCTGCCGTCGGCTCTTTTAAATGAGAAAATTCTGGTAAGTATTGATATTCGTCTCCGAATAATAAAGCATTTTTTTCATTTAAAAAGGTACTTAAATCTTTATCAATTTTCTTAGGATCAATAAAATAGTTTTTACTAGGTACACTCGTTAAAGTATTATCCGCAATTTGCAGCCCATTTCTCAAAAAATTTTTATTCTTTTCACGTTGGATTTTTAAAGCAGCAGAAAAATTGGTTTGTTCGCCACTTAAATAATAGCCTTCCAATCGTTCTGAAGAAAGTGTCCCTTTATACGAGATGTTATCTTTTTCCAACCGACTTTCAATCGATTCTGTTTGGCTGGAAGAAGAGACGTTGCTCTCCTCTTGTTGACCTTCCCGATAAATTCCAAATAAAAAGATATTTAATCCTAAAAATGCTAAGAAGAAAATCCACTCAATTCGTTTAAAATCCATTAGCCCACCTCCAAGCTTGGTAATTGTTTTACCAAGTCCGTTGCAGTGTACCAATTGTTGTTATAAAGGACATACCATTCCGGACTTAAATCAACGACTTGTTTGACTTCTTCAATTGTCTGCCACGTATAACCGATAACAGCCGATTGGATTTTTTCCTTTTTAGCACCAGCCGTTTCTAAACGCTTAATCAATTTTTCCGTGCTTTCCAGCGTCACTTCTTCTTCTGAAGGAATCGGTACTTGGATTGTATTCACACTTGTGTTAATGGTTACGCTTGGCGCAGCACCATCGTTGTTCGTGATACGGATATCCACTTGGCCTTTTAAATCATTACTGAACACTGGGAAACCTTCCACAAAAGTCCGATAATTGACACTATCTTTCGTTCGATCAAAGTAACGCAAATTCCCCATATTGGTTCCTAAACGTTTTACATAAGAAAAGCTTTGATTATAGATTGAGTCCCGTTTATTCTCTTCTGGCAAGGTCCCTTTAAAATCGATTTTCCCCAGTTTTTCTTCTGCAAACAATCGTTCTTCTTTACTCGTATAGGTTAAGTCTTGACTGTCTTCATTGGTTTGGATATCTTCCGTTTCATTGAAAAAAGCATTCCTAAAACGAGTAACTGGTTGCGAAGCTAAGATATAACTGTACTTTTTCAACTTCATATCATTGGTTAAATAACATTGTCCTTGTTTGGTTAGCGTATTTTCGGAAACGTCTTGATATTGCAATCCCTCTTTATTGATAATTCCCATTAAGCGCGCCTTATTAACAGTCATGGGCGCTTCATAGACGTTGGATTGATCATAATCTAAAAAACGTATCTTATTTTCGTTAAAATCCAATTGAATTTTCGTAAAATACTGGTCCGTCAACTCATTAAAGTTAGTAAAATTAATGGATAGATTATAAATCGAAGCATAGTCCGAGATTAAAAAGGGACCTTGATAAAGAAGTTCAATGCCTTGTTCCATTTGGTTGTAGCGCTTAAGTTGCTCTGCATTTTTTGTCACAACTTGTGTCAATTTACCAAACGTAGCCATTTTAATATCATTTTGAACATTACTAATTAATGTTTCACGATTACTTTGCATCGCTTTTCCATCGGCTATTCGAATCAATTGCAAAGGTAAATAGACATCGCCAATGGCTTTTTCATTGACAGCTGTTGTGACTTGGCTTCCCGACTTCATTTCTGGTATTTTTTTGGCAGAATTCAGCCAGATATTGACTGAAAAATATATACTTAAAATGACCATCAAAATCAAGCCAATTCTTGTAATCCATTCTGATAATTTCATCATTCCCACCAATCCTCTTCATAAGGTTCATATGGTAGTGAAATATAGAAAGTCGATCCTTCACCTTCTGTACTTTCCACCCAAATACTCCCGTTATGGGCCCGAATTACTTCTTTAGAAATTGCTAAACCTAAACCAGTCCCACCTTGTGCTCGCGCACGTGCTTTATCCACACGATAAAAACGCTCGAAGACTTTCCCGAGATCTTTTTTAGGGATGCCCAAACCTTGGTCCGAGATACTAAAGACGACATTATTATGTGTTTCAACTAGTCGGCAGGTAATGACGCCGCCATCTGGCGAATACTTAATCGCATTGTTCAAAATGTTGTCTAAAACCTGAATTACTTTGTCTGTATCTAACTCTACCCATAAATCGCGTTTAGTAAATTCACGGCGAATTTTGTAATTTTTTTGCTCATTTTCAATCATCATATCAAAGCGATCCAAGACAAAATTAATCAATTCGTTAAAATTCACATACTCTAATTGAAGATGTGTATTCCCAGAGTCCATCCGAGATAAATTTAACAAATCATTAATCATACGAATCATCCGGTCGGTTTCTTCTAACGTGACTTTTAAGAAATTCGGCGCAATCTCAGGGTTTTCCCAAGCTCCTTCACTCAAAGCCTCTATATAACTACGCATACTTGTCAAAGGCGTTCGCAACTCATGAGAAACATTGGAAACAAATTCCCGTCTTTCCCGTTCGTTTTTTTCCTGTTCTGTGACGTCATGAAGTACGCAAACTAAGCCAGTAATAAATCCTGATTCCCGACGAATCATTGTAAAGTCTACCCGGATAATCATTTGGTCTTCTTCACGATCAGACGTTGAGCGATCAATCAGCAGTTCATCTGGCTCTTCTAACAGCTTCCGCAATGTGTAATCTTCTTCAATATCTAACAACTCTAATAACGAGGTCCCAATCACATTTTCATTTTTTACATTTAATAATGAAAGGGCCATCTCATTAATCGTAATCACCTTTCCGCGGCGATCCGTCGCAATGACACCATCTGTCATATGCGTTAAGACACTATCTAAACGATTTCTTTCTGCTTCCATTGTTTCTTGTGCTTCTTCAATCCGTTCTGATAATTGATTAAATGTTTCTGCTAATTGGCCTAATTCATCTTTTCCATGGACTTCTACTTTTCCAGCGTAATCACCACGAGCGATTCGAATGGCTTGCTCGCGCATTTCCCCAATCGGCTTCGTGATTGATCGTGCAATCAGTAAGGTCACAATAATCGAGATTGCTGCGGCAATAATAGAAGCAGTGAAAAAGATACTTGCTGTGTTGGTAATTTCTTGGTATTTATTTTCTAAATTACTTTTCACATAAAGGACACCAATCACTGTTTCTCCAGTAGGCGATTGAATCGGCTGAACATTCACATACACGCGTTTATCATTATCTAAAGCTTGATATTTTTTACTCGTAAAGTCATTTAAATCACGATAATCATTCTTTTTCCCAATAATATTTTGTTGATTTAAATCATTGGTTGCCCGAATAATCCCTTTATCATCGACAATTCTCGCTTCAGAAATATCTGCATTTGAAAAATCAGATAACGCTTTTTTTAAATTTGCATCAACGTCACTACGTTCGAGATCTTTGTTGCTCATCTGCGTACTTAACGTGTTTGACAATTGGACAACTTGGGAATCCATATTTTTTTTAAAATCGGAAATTGTAGTGGCTTCCAATTCACGAATGAAATAGCCACCAATGATTTGAATCGCAATCAGTAACAGCAGAATAAATGATAACGCAATCTTAAAATTAACAGATTGAAAAAAGTGAACTTTTTTCTTCATACCTGATTACTCCTGTTCAGGATTTCTTAGATAATAACCAACCCCACGACGAGTAACCAAATACGTTGGATGACTTGGACTATCTTCAATTTTTTCTCTTAAACGACGCACGGTTACGTCCACTGTCCGCACATCACCAAAATAATCATAACCCCAAACGGTTTGTAACAAATGTTCACGAGTCATCACTTGTCCGATATGTTTTGCTAAGTAATAAAGTAACTCAAATTCACGGTGGGTTAATTCAATTTTTTCACCCCGTTTTGAGACCATGTATGCATCAGGATGAATGGTTAAATCACCAATCGTTAATTCAGATTGTGTTGTCACCTCGGCTTCTTTCGCATTGGTTGCACCTCGCCGTAAATTGGCTTTTACACGAGCAACTAATTCACGATTTGAAAATGGTTTCGTTACATAGTCATCGGCTCCTAATTCTAATCCTAAAACCTTATCAATTTCAGAATCTTTGGCAGTCACCATAATGATTGGCATATCATGTGTTTTGCGCACTTCTCGCGCGACTTCTAAGCCATCCATTTTAGGGAGCATTAAGTCTAAAATAATTAAGTCTGGTTCCACTTCTTCCACTTTTTCAAGTGCTTCTTCTCCATCATAAGCAGTAAATACTTCATATCCTTCTTTAACCAAATTATATTTAACGATCTCTGAAATTGGCTTCTCGTCATCAACTACTAAAATTTTCTTCACAAAGAGACACCTCTTTTTCCTTCTAATCTTATTTGATACTTTCCTATTATACCTTATTTTGATGATGTTTTCATCTTTGGTTAAAAATGCGCCTTTAGGTTCTCCTAGTATAACAAAAAAAGAATCTCTGACAACAATTGACGCTTGTTATCAAAGATTCTTCTTCCGCTAATCTATTCTTCCGTATCTAAGACGAATTTAGCTACAAGAGCGGCTAATAATCCACCAATTAATGGCGCAACGATAAAAATCCACAACTCAGATAACGCTGAACCACCCGCAAAAACGGCTGGCGCGATGCTACGAGCTGGGTTGACAGAAGTTCCTGTCAAAGGAATACCGACTAAGTGAATCATTGTTAGTGTTAACCCAATTACGATTCCTGCTAATGAAGCATTGCCTTTCTTAGCACTTGTAACTGTCATGACAACTAAAACAAAAATAAATGTTAAAATAATTTCGACTGTCAATGCACCAGCAACACTTAATTCCCCTACGCCATTTTGACCTAAGTTCTCAATACTTTTACCAGCACCTTTTAGAATGCTTAATAATGCAAATGAGGCAATCAAGCCGCCAACAATTTGTCCCACTACATAGTAGATTAGTTCCATTGTTGTTATTCGTTTATTAAGCCACATTCCTATAGAAACAGCTGGATTTAGATGTGCACCTGAAATTGTGCCAATACTATAGGCAGCAGCAACGATTGTTAACCCAAATGCTAAGGCAATCCCCGTTGTTCCAATCCCTTCCATACCATTTCCTAGAACGGCTGTTCCTGTCCCAAAAAAGACAAGAATAAATGTTCCTAAACATTCTGCTATTGCTTTTTTCACAAAAAATTCCCCCTTTGTAGACAAATTGTAACACATTCATGAAATTTTCAATATAATTTTCGTTGTTTTTTCAGCAAAATGATATTTCTATGAAAAAGAGAAATCTTAAATGAAAAATCCCCTCAAAAAAATTTGAGGGGATTTTTCATTTAATTAATCATTTAATAACTGTATACCAACACCTAAAAGTCCTGGTCCTGTATGAACAACTAATGCCGGACTAATCGTTCCAAAGTAAATTTCTTCTGCTTGTGGAAAAGCTGCTTTCAAGCGTTCCATCATTGCTTTTGCTTCTTCCTCTGCCGCACCGTGAGCGACTGCCAAACGAAAACGGGGTGCCTCACCTATAAAGTTCGTCACCAACTCAAACGTTTTATCAAGACTTTTTTTACGGCCGCGAGACTTAGCCACCGTATAGTAAATGCCTTCTTCATTACAAGAAATAATGGGGTTTAATTTTAGCGCATTCCCTAAAATAGAAGTGACTAAACCAATTCGTCCACCTTTTTGTAAATATTCTAAAGTGGCTACATTAAAAAATACTTTTGCGTTGGCTACTTCTTCTGTTAATTTTTGTTGTAATTCTTGCCAGCCTAATCCTGTTTCAATTAATTCTGCTGCTCGTATCGCCTGAATGCCAGCCCCGATACCAATGTTCTTTGTATCTAAAACAAATACATCTAGTCCTTCGGTTTGTTCTCCAAGCAAGCGAACCACATTATACGTTCCACTTAAACCACTAGAAATGGTCACCGCTAAGACTTTTTCGTAACCCGCTTCTTTAATTTTGTCAAAAATAGCTTGGATTGTTGCACCATCAGGTAATGAAGTACTAGGGATTTCTTTCTCTAAACGTTGATACACTTCTTCTGGTGTAATATCTACCTTATCTGTATAGGTTTTTTCAGGATAAATAATCTGTAAGGGCAAGACATACATGCCGTATTGTTTGACTAATGCCTCTGGAACATCTGTCCCAGAATCAACTAGTAGTGCGATTTTTTCTTTATTCATGTGTCATCTCATCCATTTCTTTTAAGTATTCTTGTTCCAATTCAATCACTTTTTCACTAAACATTTTAGTAGCAAAAGACATTGTCGCTGCTTTTACAGCCAAATATTCAATCCCCATAGGTTCTTGTGATTTGGCCTGAACTTCTTTTTCTTGCGCTTGAGCAGCAATCACATAAATCGCTCGTTCCTGTTCTTGACAAAATAAATTGTACGCTTCACGAATACCAACCGTAGCTCCTTGGAATAAAATGCCTTGCTTAATTTCTGGCAATGTTAACACTTGTTTCAACAACGTAATCGCAATTAAAAACGCTAAATGCTTTTGATTGTAGCGCTTTTTCACTGGGGCCGGGATTAACCCGTGTTTGACATAATTATTAACCATTGAGGACGTTAACAAAGTATGTTTTTCCAGTGTAATCAATGGGGATAAGTATTTTTCTATCAGAGTAATCACTTGATCCATATATAATTCAATATCTGGTAACTCATGCCATCTTGGCAAATGAACATTTTCCAATTGTTGGCCCCAATCTTGTAGTGATTTTTCTATCTCGTCCATAAAATCCCTCCTAACCATTTCTAAAAAAGAATATCATACTTTTGACAATTATTCAATCTAGTTTTTAAAACTAGATTGAATAAAAAAGAAAAGCGAGCAATTTTGGAATTGTTCACTTTTCTCTCTTTATTTTTTTAAAGAACGTTTTCCGATTAAAACACCTATCAAAAACAGGCCTTCTAATAAAACAAAAAACAAGATAAAACAATGCATAAAGTAGGCTTCAGGTAAGGCATTGATAATCGGATCAGTCAGCGGATTAAATAACCAAGCATCGTTGTTAAAAAATAATCCATGAAACGCAATAAAAAATTGATCAAAGCCAATCAGCATGAAAAAGCCAAAAAGCACAGGCAAAAACATTCCCCACTGAAATGGCCGTATCAATGTCCATAAACGCTGATTTTTTACCAAATATTTTAAATAAAGGACACTAGGCATCAACGTAACTAGTAATACGCCATAGCACAATAAAAATAATTTTTTCACTTCATAAAAATGAAAAGCCGCGCTATCAGACATTGGAAAATCAGGAAATACTAATGTTTTTTCAAAAGGATTGTTTAAGTACATCATTAAATGATCGTAATTTTTAATCAAGGTCACACGATCAACCTCTACGTCTTTTAAAATATTTAAGTGTTGGATATCAAAAAGATACAATGGACGAAAATTAATCGTGATCGTGATACTTAAAGCCACAATCGTTAAAAACAAACAAATGAGTCCAAGTGTTTCCCTTAAACGCAATTTCGACCTCATCATACTCAAAAAGTCCATTCATCTAAGGAATCAACAACATAGGTTGGTGGCGTTGGCAAAGTTGGAACAGCTGACTTAGGGGTAAAACCTGATGTAACTAACAAGCTATCAATACCATTTTGAATCCCTGATTGAATATCGGTTTCATAATTATCTCCAACCATAATTACTTGCTCTTTTTCCACGCCTAAATGCGCAATCGCTCGTTCCATGATAATCGCTTTTGGTTTGCCAATATAAACTGGTTTTGTTTGAGTAGCTGTCTCCACAAACGTCACAACTGAACCTGCACCAGGTAATAAGCCTCTTTCTGTCGGAATGTTCTTATCTGGATTGGTCCCAATAAACAACGCCCCTTTTTGAATGGCTAAGGTAGCTAAAACCACTTTTTCATAAGATAATTCTGTATCAAGTCCCACGACAACATAATCAGGGTTTGTTTCATCCCATTCAAAACCTGCTTCTAAAATTAAGTCAATTAAACCAGCCTCGCCGATGACAAAGACTTTCTTGCCTCGATTGGTTTCTTTCATGTAATCAATCGTCGCTAAAGTCGCTGTATAAACAAGGGATGCTGGGACATGAATATCAAATTCATTTGCTAAACGTTGTGCCACTGTTTCAGGAGATTTAGTGGTATTATTCGTTACAAATAAAAAAGGCAAATCTTTTTCCTGTAACTGCTCGACAAAACGTTTTCCGGCTGGAATTGGTTCTTTTCCTAAATAAATCGTTCCATCTAAATCAATTAAATATCCTTGATAGTCTTTTTTCACTCTGTTTACTCCTCACGTTGACGAATCGTAAAGCCTTTGCCAGATTTTTTGGGACTAGGCTGTTTGGGTGTAGTCGTTTTTTTATTTTCTTCTTTTCGCGTACGAATCACTGGCTTGCTATTTTTATTAGCGGGCGCACTCTTTTCCTCGACAAACGCGTTAGAACGATTATTCTTTTTATGGCGACGACGACGATGCGTTGTTTTTTCTTTACGTTCCCCTGTTCGTTCAATTACAAAATAGGCACAGCCAAAATTACAATATTCATACAAATAGTCTTCTAGTGTATCAATGCGTTGATCCGGCGCTGCCCGACGATTAGAAGTATCAAAAAAGCCACGCAAGCGTAACTGTTCATAGCCCCAGTCTCCTACGATATAATCATAACGCGCTAATACTTCACTAAACCGTTCACCTAAGCGTTCAGGATCAAAGGCATCACGATGATTTTTAACAATTCGGTACTCTCTTTCACCAATTTGAATATCTGTTTCATTCACAATGGTGACAATTTCCCCTTTTTTCTTTTCTTTTACAGGTTCTTCTTTTATTTCTTCAAGAACTGCTGTTAGTTCTTCTGTAAAGGTTGCAGCAGTTTCTGTTTCTTTTTTTTCGGTTGTCTTTTTGTCTGTCATTTTTTCACCACCTAGTTTTTATTATACCTTGTTTTTATTTGATTGGATAGTGGGCATGCAGATAGTTCGCCACGACAGTTCTTAAAACGTCTGGAAATAAAAATTCGACTTCTCCAACTAACTCAATCGTTGGGAAAAACGGAACAAATTGAAAGTGATCCACTGTTGTCAGCGTATACTTCTGCTCTGGCTGAATAGGTTTCCCTTGCCAAAAAACGGTCTGGCTATTTCGCTCAAAACGAATCCCATCATAACATAATTCGCCAAAAATTTTCCCGCGGAAGCCCATCCCGCGAATCGGAAATTTCCGCAGAAATTGACGACTTTTTTCCATTTCACGAATCAAACGGCTCATGTCTGACCCTTTCAAGGTAACCTTGATTAAATGCATTGGATGAGGCAAGGCCTCATGTAATTGGTCTGCATTGATTATTCCTTCTGGTAAATCTGCTAAAAATAACCCGTTGTTCAACACAGCCGCTTCGGTCTGCCCCGCTTCTTTTAACGCCTTCAAGGCAACAGTTATAAAGGCATGCGGTTGCCGTAAGTCCGTTGACAAGGTTTCAGGGATTTGTGCAATTTGCTGCGCTTGCAATAGTCGATGACCTTCCGTTAAGTAACCCGCAATTTCCTTGGCATCCGTTGCTTGCTCTTCTAAACTTGCTGTTTCAATGGTTTTCGCATAACTTGTGACTTGCTTCGTGTCGGCATCCACAAACAGATGCACTTCACCAATATACTGTCCATATTTGCCAGCAGCTGCTAGTTGCACATGATTAATTTTTTCACCATCTTTAAATAAATGATGTGTATGGGAACCTAAAATCACTTGAATTTCAGGATAATTCGCCGCAATCATAAAATCAGTATCTATCCCCAAGTGACTAAGCAAAATGAGAACATCACATTGAGGCGCAACTTCTGTAATCAGTTGAGGAAGGACTGCTTCCACTTGTTTGATTGTCCAGCCATTGGGATTATACGTTAAAGGAAATGGTGCGGTTAAGCCAATAAACCCTAACTTTGTGCCTTCTTTAGTTGTCATAATTTTATATGCTTGACAAAAATCTGGTAACGTTTGGGTTTTTGGTTCTTCTAAATTAGCTAAGACCACTTCAAATGTTGCCTGATCATATAAATGCTCTAATTGTTTCTTTGAATTGCCGATTCCTTCATTATTTCCAATTGTAACCAGGTCATACGCTAATGTATTCATTATAGCTACATTTGCTCGACCATCTGTTGCTTCGGTCAAAGGATGACACCGATCTGAAAAGTCACCTAAATCAATGGTTACGACTGTTTTGCCCTCTTTTTGGTACAGCGAACGTTTGGCTTTAACCAGACGCCGTATTTTGGGCCAATTTTCAAAGTGAGAATGAAGATCATTGGTATGGAACAACACAATCTCTTCCACTAAAATCGCCTCCTTTATTCAGCGCTCTGATTAATAGTACCATATTTATAGAAGAAAGTTACAAAAAAGAACAGATGACTTTAGAAGAATTTCTCCTAAAATCACCTGCTTTTATCAGGACGAACTATGCATTATTTTTGGGACGCTTGCGTTGCGTCGCTTCCATGATAACTGGTAAGATCACAGGACGACGTTTGGTTTGTTCAAATAAATAACGGCTTAAGTTTTCGCGGATTTCTTGTTTCAGTTTGCTCCATTCAAAATCGTCACTTTCTAAATGTTTTTCAACAATTTCTGTAACAATATTGCTACTTTCTTTCATTAGGTCTTTACTTGTTTTAACGTAAACAAAACCTCTAGAAGTAATTTTAGCTGGTGAAACAATTCGTTTTTCTCGGCGATTAATTGTCACAACAGCCACAAAAATACCATCTTCGGAAAGAATACGACGATCTCGTAAAACGATATTACCAATATCGCCGACACCAATCCCGTCAATCATAATATTTTCGGCCGTTGTGCTGCCAGCTACCGACATTCTACCTTTTGTATACTCTAGAATGTCCCCACGACCTGTAATAAAGATATCTTTATAAGGCATGCCAATTTCGTGTGCTAAGTCCGCATGCGCAGCTAACTGGCGGTATTCACCTTGGACAGGAATGAAATATTTTGGTTTCATTAAGTTCAGCATCAATTGCAAGTCATTCGGATTAGCGTGACCAGACACACGTAAATTGTCGGAAATTTGCTTCACCGTAGCACCGGCCCGATAGACAATATCCTCTGTTTTGGCAACCGTTGTTTCCATAGCCGTTGTTGGCGTTGTCGTAATATAAACTAAATCGCCTTCTTCAATTCGAACGACACCATGTGTATTATTAGCCATTTTTTGAAGTGACTTAATAGGTTCTCCCATCCGGCCTGTTTCTAAAATTAATAATTGTTCGGGTGCATATTTTTTCATTTCTTTTGGTTTCACTAATAGATCTTCACTTGGCAATTGTAATTTTTCTAATTTCATCGCCGTCCGAATAATCCGTTCAAAATCTTGGCCTGTCAAAACGACTTTACGACCAGAACGATCCGCTGCATTCAATACTTGTTGAACCCGTTGCAAATTACTTGCCACACATGCCACGATGATTCGTCCTTCCCAATAGCGAATCGTGTCGAACACTTCATCAGCGATTTGGGCTTCCGATGCAACTTGGGCTGGGTTTTCAGCATTTGATGAATCACTAAGTAGCGCCAAGACGCCTTCTTTCCCAATTTCAGCCAAGCGGCCATAATCGGTTTGATACATCTCAATCGCACTTTGATCAAATTTAAAATCACCAGTATAAACAATGTTACCTTCTTTTGTTTTGATGCTAACACCAATCGAATCTGGAATGGTGTGCGTTGTTTTAAAGAAGCTCACCGTTGCTTGACCAAAATCAATTTCTGTATGCGGGTCAATCACATGGAAATCTTTAAATTTCTTCGTTTCCGCATGACTGTTGACACTTAGTTTTGCTAGTTCAATCGTTAATTCTGTCCCAAAAACAGGCACTTGAATTTTTGAAAGCAAATACGGTAAGGCCCCAATTGCATCTGCATGGCCATGTGTTAAAAAGACCCCTGCAATTCGTTCACTATTTTCTTCTAAATACGTAAAATCCGGAATGACAACGTCAATTCCTAAAAGTTCGTTCTCTGGATATTGTAATCCACAATCCAGTACAAAAATTTCATCTTCCACTTCAGCAACGTACATATTTTTTCCATTTTCACGAACGCCGCCTAATGGAACGATTTTTATTGTACTCACTCTTTTCACCTCTCTATGATTACACGTTCTTTAAATCTCTAACGTGCGAATAATTCTTTGCTCTTCTTCTGGTGTACAAGCAACTAGAGGTAAACGTAAATTTCCAACAGGAATACCTAAATGATTTAAGGCCGCTTTCACGGGTGCCGGTGAAGGCACTGAAAACAATGCGTTCATTTTTGGTAATAACTGTCGTTGAATTTTAGCCGCTTCCGGCAAGTTCCCCTGCTCCAGCGCTTGATACATCTCATACATTGACGAACCGAAGACATGACTGGCTACCGAAATAACCCCTTGTCCGCCAAGTGCCTTGGTGGCAAAAGCCAACCCGTCTTCTCCAGTATACACTAGAAAGTCTTTTGGCGCTCTTTCAATCAACTCAGTAATTGCATCTAACCCTGCACATTCTTTAATTGCCACAATTTTTTCCAATTGTGCTAAGCGCAAAGTAGTTTCCACTTCTAGACATGCAGCCGTTCTACCAGGAACATTGTACAAAATAATTGGCAGTTCACTTGCTTCTGCGATGGTTTTAAAATGTTGATACATACCTTCTTGATTCGGTTTATTATAATAAGGAACAACCGCCAAAACAGCATCGATACCAGCGATTGTCGCTAACTCTTTCACAAAAGCGACTGAGTCACGTGTATCATTCGTACCTACACCACAAATAATCGGAATACGTCCATCGATCAGTTCAATCATTCGCTGGAATAATTGTAATTCTTCTTCATGAGTTAACGTGGGTGATTCACCAGTTGTTCCTGCTAAAATAACGCCTTCTGTATGATTGGCCAATAAATAGTCTACCAATTGCGGTAGTTTATCAAAATCTATTTCTCCCGATTCTTGAAACGGCGTAACCATTGCCGTAATAATTGTTGCATTCGTTAAATCCATCCTATTCCCTCCCGAGTATACAATACAAACCTTCTAGTCGTTTTCAGGTACACGAAGCAAATTCATTTCGTGTAGCGTTTCAGCAATTTGGACCGAGTTCCAAGCAGCTCCTTTTAATAGGTTGTCTGACACAATCCATAAATGGAAACCGTTCTTCACGTCAACGTCTTGACGAATACGGCCGACAAATGTTTCTTTCTGGTTGACGCTATTTAGCGCTTGTGGATATAGTTGTTCACTTGGCTCATCTTGCAAAATTACACCTGGAGCTTGCGCCATTAATTCTTGGATGGCTGAGACCGATGCATCTGCTTGTTTCACTTCTATATAAACAGATTCAGAATGTCCTGAAATTACCGGAATACGGACACAGGTGGCAACAACTTTTAGCTTATTGTCTCCCATGATTTTTTTTGTTTCATTCATCATTTTCCATTCTTCGTAGGTATACCCTGCTTCTGAAAAAACATCAATTTGAGGCAACGCATTAAAAGCAATTGGATAATGTTTTTCGTCACTGCCAGCTGGTAAAATTTCAGCTGACCATTCGCTGACAGGTTTTCCCTCTAAAAAATCCTCAGCTTGTTCTTTTAGCTCATTAATTGCACGGATACCTGCGCCACTCACAGCTTGATACGTTGAAACGATGATTCGTTCTAAGCCAAACGCTTGCCGAATTGGTTCTAAGGCCACCATCATTTGAATCGTAGAACAATTGGGATTTGCGATGATTCCCTGATGATTTTTCAAGGCTTCCGGGTTCACTTCTGGAACAACTAAAGGAACATCTTTTGCCATTCTAAAATGGCTAGTGTTGTCAACAACAACAGCTCCGCGCTTAACTGCTTCTGGCGCAAACTTTTCGGAAATACTCCCACCAGCACTAAATAATGCTAAATCGATTCCTTCAAATGATTCCGGGACTAATTCTTCCACGATAAGAGGTTGCCCTTTAAACTGAATCTCTTGTCCAGCAGAACGCTTAGACGCCAATAACCTCACACTGGCAATTGGCAAACTTGTTTCTGCTAACAATTCAATCATTCTTGTCCCGACAGCACCTGTTGCTCCTACCACGGCAACATGATATTCTTTTCCCATATTTTCATACTCCCCTCTTACCTTCTTGTAAAAGCTACTTGTCCTATTTTACCATAGTATTGAAAAAACCTACATAGTCAAAAAAATGATTTTTTTATTTTCCCATGATATTTTAAAACTATTACCCATCAAAGGACTATCCATTGACTTTTGACTTAAATTTGTTATAGTTAAAACGAATTTAATTATAAAGGGAGCGAAATTTCATGGCACGCGTAGAAAGTTTTGAATTAGATCACAACACAGTAAAAGCACCATATGTTCGCCTTGCTGGCACAGAACAAAATGGTGATGCGTTAGTCGAAAAATATGACTTACGTTTCTTACAACCAAACAAAGATGCCCTACCAACAGGCGCATTACACACGTTGGAACATTTATTAGCAGTTAACATGCGTGATGAATTAAAAGGAATCATTGACATTTCGCCAATGGGTTGCCGCACTGGTTTTTATATGATTATGTGGGATCAACATTCACCACAAGAAATCCGTGATGCATTAGTCAACGTTTTAAACAAAGTAATCAATACAGAAGTTGTTCCAGCAGTCTCTGCAAAAGAGTGCGGAAACTACAAAGATCATTCTTTATTTGCAGCGAAAGAATACGCAAAAATCGTCTTAGACCAAGGAATTAGTTTAGATCCATTTGAACGTATTCTGTAATCTTTAGCAATTAACGACAGAGAAACCCACTATTAAGCTGTGGGTTTTTCTGTTCTCTTTCTTAATTTAAACGGAGGTTTTTTATGAATCAAACAATCGAACAATTACTAAGTCACCGTTCCGTTCGTCATTTTAAAAAGCAAGCGTTAACGGACAAGCAGAAACAACAGTTAATTACTGCAGCTCAAGCAGGATCAAGCTCCAATTTTTTACAAGCTTATACAATTATAGAAATCAAAGATCCTGAGCTACGCAGAGAATTGGGACGTTTAGCGAATTGTGAAGACTATGTCGTTAACACTGGTGTGTTCTATGTTTTTGTTGCTGATTTGTATCGTCATGCAACGATTTTGTCAAAAGAGGGGCAATCGTTAGAACCCCTAAAGACACCAGAATCATTATTAGTAGCTGCCGTTGATACAACGATTGCTGCGCAAAACATGGCCATTGCAGCTGAATCTATGGATTTAGGGATTTGTTATATTGGCGGCATTCGAAATGACTTAGACACAGTGGCCAAACGCTTATCTTTGCCTGAATTAACTGTACCACTTTTCGGATTAACAATCGGTGTACCAGAAACGTTAAATGGTGTAAAACCACGGATGCCTTTTGAAAATATTTTAAGCGAAAATCACTACCAATCAGACAAATTGACAGATATGCACACATATGATGAATTATTAAAAGATTATTATGCCAGCCGCTCAAGTAACGCCCAAACAGCGGATTGGTCACAGAAATCTTTGTCCTATTTTTCTTATAATCGTCGCCCAGAAGTAAAAATTTTCTTGCAAAAACAAGGATTTGATGTCTAAACAAAAGAGCGTGGGCCTACGTTGAAATAACGTAAGCCCACGCTCTTTTGTTAATTTTTATTTATCTTTACTAAATTTGTCTTTTAAGTCTTCAAAGCCTTCTTTAACTTTATCAGTTAATTTTTCAGCGCCTTCTTTAAGGTCGTCGCCGGCATCACGTGCTTTGTCTTTTACGTCAGCAAAGGTTGATTGAGCTTTTCCTTCAAGTTCTTTGCCTTTATCATCCGTAACTTTGCCTTGCGCTTCTTTTGCAGTACCTTCTACTTTATCTTTTGCATCGTCAAAACGTCCTTTTAAATCTGCCATGCTAATCCCTCCTAAATAATTAATTACATAATAAGAGTATCATTCTTAGCCATTTCCTTCAAATATAATGCATGAACTACGAATAAATGGTTATTTTTGAGCCATTAAAGCTTTTTTTGCCAAGGCAAAGCAACCAATTGTTCCTGGATTATCTTCTAAAAGAGGCGTCACCAAGTATTTTTCTAAAGGCGGTGTTTCCACATATCCATTGACTAATTCAGCAAATTTTTCACGAACTTTCGGCATCAAATGACGTTGTTTCATGACGCCGCCGCCTAAAATGATCACTTCTGGCGCTAATAATAAAGTCGTATTGTACGCCGCTTGCGCTAAATAATAAGCTTCTAGTTCCCAAGTTTTATGATCCTCTTCCAATAAATGTCCTTTTTTACCAGAACGACCTTCAACTGCTGGTCCTGCTGCAATCCCTTCTAAACAATCTCCATGATAAGGACAATTTCCTGCATACGTATCTTCAGGATGACGACGGACTAACGCATGCCCCATTTCTGGGTGGCTAAAGCCTTCAATAAACTCACCGTTTTGAATCGCTCCAGCGCCAACACCAGTTCCAATTGTATAATATACACAACTAGATGTATGTTGCCCATTTCCAGCAACATACTCACCATATGCCGCAGCATTCACATCCGTTGTCCAAGCCATTGGCACATCAAAATGTTGTTTCATAATTCCTAACAAGTCAAAGTTACGCCAAGCTAATTTTGGTGTAGAAGTGATATAACCATACGTAGGAGAATCAACGTGAATATCAATCGGACCAAACGAACCAATCCCAATCGCTTTTAAAGGATATTGTTGGAAAAATTCTATTACTTTTTTCATTGTTTCTTCTGGGGTTGTTGTGGGAAAACTGACACGTTCCACAATGGTCAAATCATCTGTCCCAACGCCACATACAAATTTTGTGCCACCGGCTTCGATACTTCCTAAAAGTTTTTCTGTCATTGCAATATGCTCCTTCGTTTCCATTTTATAAGTAAGCGGATACATTACTTTTGATTAAATAACTAACATACACGTTTAGTTTACCACTTTTTTGTCGTTTCGACAGAACAATTTAACAATTTCAGTCAGGTTGCCCAATGAAATCTGGCAAGTTGCTAAAGAGCATTTTCCTAAAACAAAAAAACGAGCATTCACGGTTATCTAACAATGAATGCTCGTTTTTTGTTTATTGATTCTTTAGCGAAAAATATAACAATAGTCCGATTGTAATCCAGCCACCACTAAGTAAAAGCATTAACCAACTTAAAAGTGTTTCTTTTAGAATACTTCTGGGCTCTTTTGCATGCTGAATAAAACTCATACTAGTCACCAAAGAAAAGAGGAAAAGCATAAAACAAATGACCGCTAAACCGCCAGACAACCAAAACCAACTAGCCATTATTCTCACTCTCCTTTTCGCTTGTTTTTTGATAATTATTGCGCCAAATGACACTACAAATTGCCCCGATTGTGATTACTAACAATGTGTAGAAAGTCGGTAACCACCATGTGGGTAGGACCCATTTGATCGTAGCTTCTTGATTCAATTTTTTTGCTTCACGAGTGTTAATCGTAAATTCTTGTTGAAAAGGCCAAGACTGTTGTTCATCTTGTTGTAAAATAGCACGTCCTGTAAATATATAAGTCCCAGCATCTAGCGGTTGTTTACCCAAATCAAGATGAAAATTCATGGAACTATTAGGGGCAAAACGAACATTTTTTAGTGTCCGTTGTGCAATTTTTTTAGAGGATCCTTTTTTTATCACTTGACCTTCTAAACGAACTTCTGGAAAAATAGCAGCATACGGATTTTGAATGACCGCCTTTAGTGATTTGGCCCCTAAAGCAATTGTAGGTGTTACTTTCGCTAATTTCAGTTGGTTCACCTCTGTTAAAGGAGCATTCTCAGCACTCCTCATGGCAATCGCAACATTAAACCCGTAGCGACTAGTTAAGCCCGTTGTTTGGGTCCCTTCCTCTTTTTCATCTTTGAGATGCGCGTAAACCCCGCCTAAAACAACTCCTTTGATAGGCTGATCAAGTCCCTTCACCTTCATCTTTGCTGATACTGTTTGATGAGGCGGCACACGCACTTCCTCATTTTCTAAAGTAACCAAGTCTGTCAGCGGAACCTTTAACGATGAATCAAGTGGTTTATCAAAATCATTGTACACAATCAACCCGTTATCATTTGTTGATGCATTTGCTAGAGTCAATACGATGGACAATTTTTCGTCTGTCTTATTTTTTATATCTAAGACAATAGTGGAAGATTGCTTTGGTGCCAGAATTAAATCATAATAACTTGATGTTCCTGACACTTGATTTTCTGGTAAAACAGGCGTTACTGTAAATTTAGTCTTCATTTCTTCTGTAGCTTCTACTTTTGGAACAATAATAAAAAATGTGAAAAACAGAAATAGACAGAAAACACCGACTTTTTTTCTACTCATTTCTTCAAGATCTCCTTTATAAAGCTGAATGTACCTACTAGTCTAACAAATCAGCGAAACAATGCTGATCAATCTTTGACTTTTGGGAAGGATAATCTTGAAAAGAAAGAGGAAAAGATTGGTAAGTTGCTTTATTTCTTTTCTCTGAATTAAAACTACATATTTAACGCAAAAAAAGAGGTTTCCCACCACAGTGGAAAACCTCTATAAACCTTGTCATAACAATGTTTTGAAAGACTATGCGTCTGGATTTGCGTTTTCGTCTTTGAGACCGTATTTTTTGTTGAAACGGTCCACACGTCCGTCGGCTTGTGTGAATTTTTGACGACCAGTGTAGAATGGGTGTGAGTCTGAAGTAACCTCAACACGTAATAATGGATAAGTGTTGCCATCTTCCCATTCAACAGTTTCTGAAGATCCTTTAGTTGAACCTGAAAGGAATTTGAAACCTGTTGTTGAATCCATGAATACTACTGGTTGGTAATTTGGATGGATATCTTGTTTCATACGTTTTTTTCGCTCCTTTGCCCTGATCCATTTGCTGTATCAGAGTTATTTTGTCGGTATACAACAATGCTATCTTACCATGTTTTCAGTTGGTATGCAATTATCTTTTTGGATTTCTTTTAATTTGTTTGCCAAACGAAACATCATGGAAAACTTCAAATAATTGTTGATTATTTTGGGTCCGTTTCAACATTTTTATGAATTGATCCGTATATTCCAGCGAGTCTCCTGACATATTATTTCTCAATTTCCACGTTTCTTCTAGTTGTTCTGGTGTCATTAGCAACTCTTCTTTTCGCGTACTTGATTTTTTAATATCAATTGCTGGGAAAATACGGCGCTCTGCTAATTCACGAGATAAATGGAGCTCCATATTGCCTGTGCCTTTGAATTCTTCATAGATGACATCATCCATTCGGCTACCTGTATCCACCAATGCCGTGGCTAAAATAGTCAGACTGCCCCCTTCTTCGATATTTCTGGCAGCACCAAAAAATCGTTTAGGTTTGAAAAACGCAGCTGGATCTATTCCGCCACTTAAGGTTCGACCACTAGGCGGGACCACTAAATTATAGGCCCTTGCTAAACGAGTGATGCTGTCCATTAAAATAACTACGTCCCGTTTGTCTTCAACTAAGCGCATTGCTCGATCCAAAACCAATTCAGCAACTCGCGTATGATTTTGTGGTTGTTGATCAAAAGTTGAAGAAACCACATCGCCTTTAACGCTTCGCTCTAAATCAGTCACTTCTTCAGGACGCTCGTCAATTAACAACAGAATCAATTCCACATCAGGATGATTTTCTGTAATCCCATTAGCAATTTCCTTTAAAACACTTGTTTTCCCGGCTTTTGGCGGCGCTACAATTAAACCACGTTGCCCAAAACCAATTGGGGCAAATACATCAATCATTCGTGTTGATAATCTGCCAGCCGTTGTTTCTAACGTTAATTGTTTTTCAGGATACAACGGTGTTAGCGCTGGAAAATGTGGCCGCTCTTTCGCTTCTTCAGGATCTTTCCCATTGACACTTTCAACATGCATGAGTCCATAGTAACGTTCTGATTCCTTTGGCGGACGCGCCTTGCCAGCTACTTTGTCCCCATTTCTCAATCCGAAACGACGAATTTGAGAAGAAGAAATATAAATGTCTTCTGCACTTGGTCCATAATTAATTGGCCGCAAAAAACCATAACCATCCTGAGAAACAATATCTAAAATTCCTTCCATGAAGAAAAACCCTTGCTTCTCAGCTTGTGCACGAATCACAGCTAAAGACAATTCTTTTTTGTTCATTTGGCTATAATAAGGAATTTTAAACTCTTTCGCGTACGCATAAATATCTTTTAACGTACTGTTTTCCAATTCAGCCATTGTTAAATAGTCGCTCATTGATCCACCTCAAACGGACCTTCTTGTTCTTCGGTTTCTAGCATTTGAATATCAGCACCCAAAGCAGTTAACTTTTCGATAATGTGGTCGTACCCACGTAAAATATATTCTACATTATAAATCGTGGTCGTACCTTCAGCCATCAAGCCGGCAGTGACTAGGCAAGCGCCTGCCCGTAAATCAGAGGCGACTACTTCTGCACCGTGCAATTGATTTGGGCCATTTAAGATAATCATATTGCCTTCAACCGAAGCATCAGCCCCCATCCGCACCAACTCAGGGATATGCTTATTTCGTTGAGCATAAATCGTATCAATAATTTCACCAGTTCCTTGCGCTTTTAAAAGTAATGGCGTTAACGGTTGTTGCAAGTCTGTGGCAAAACCAGGATACGGATAGGTTTTCACCGTCGTCATTTTCAGATCATGTGACGGATGAACTTCAATCATGTCTTCTTCAATTGTCATCTTAACGCCCATTTCTTGCAATTTCGCAATGAAGCTTTCTAAATGCTCATAAATAACATTTCGAACTTTGATTCCTTCACCCATAGCTGCTGCCATAGCTAAATAAGTCCCAGCTTCAATTCGATCTGGAATAATCGAGTGACGACAACCATGTAATTCTTCGACACCTTCAATCCGAATAACGTCCGTTCCAGCTCCTCGGACTTTTGCACCCATGTTATTTAATAATGTAGCAATATCAATAATTTCTGGCTCACGCGCAGCATTTTCAATAATCGTTTTGCCTTTGGCTTTAACTGCGGCTAACATGACATTGATTGTAGCGCCAATAGATACCATATCCATAAAAATTCGTGTTCCTTGTAAGCCAGCTTCGTCTGTTCTCAAGTACATCGCCCCATGTTCGTTGGTTACATGAGCGCCTAATGCTTCAAATCCTTTGATATGTAAATCAATTGGACGAGGGCCTAAGTAACAACCGCCAGGTAAGCCGACAACGCCTTCCCCAAATCGACCAAGAAGTGAGCCCATAAAATAATAGGATGCACGTAAGCTATTGATTTTTCCTTTTGGCATTGGCACAGAAACAACTTCTGTTGGGTCAATAATTAATGTATTATTTTCAAAAGTAATTTTAGCACCCATAATTTCTAAAATTTCAATTAATGAGTGAACATCCTGAATGTCAGGAACGCCATCTAAAGTCACGGGCGAATCTGCTAAAATAGCAGCTGGAATTAAAGCGACCACACTATTTTTAGCGCCGCTAATGGTTACTTCGCCTTTTAATGGACGATTCCCATTGATTACGATTTTTTTCATTTATATTCTCACCTATCTGTAATATACGTTTTCTAAATAAACTACCCAATCATTCTATCATAATCAAGCTTAAGAAAAAAGAAAACTTCTCAGGTATTTTAATAGAATGAAAAAATAAAAAAAAATAAAAAAGACAGCCACGTGCTGTGGCTGTCTTTAACGTAACTAGTTGATTAAGCTTTGTTAGCTGAACCGAACCAATCAATGTGTTCTTCTGCATCTTTGATGATTGCAGCTTTACCTGGTGCTAATAATTTACGAGGGTCAAATCCTTTACCTTCTAAATCTTTACCAGCTTCAATATATTCGCGCGTTGCTTTAGCGAATGATAATTGGAATTCTGTATTTACGTTAACTTTTGAGATACCCATTGAAATTGCTTTTTCAATTTGTTCTTGAGGAATACCAGAACCTCCGTGTAATACTAGAGGTACATCAGAACCGACAGCTTCAGCAATTGCTTGTAAGTGATCAAATGCTAAACCTTTCCAGTTTTCTGGATATTGACCATGGATGTTACCGATACCACATGCTAAGTAGTCAATACCTGTAGCAACCATTTGTTTACATTCTTCGATATCAGCTAATTCGCCAGTACCGATGATTCCGTCTTCTTCACCACCGATTGAACCAACTTCACATTCAACAGAAATACCTTTAGCGTGAGCTTTTTCAACTACATCTTTCGCTAATTTTAAGTTTTCTTCGAATGGTAAGTGAGAACCATCAAACATGATTGAAGTATAGCCAACTTCGATACATTCTAAAGCAGCTTCGTAGTCACCGTGGTCTAAGTGAATTGCTACTGGAACTGTGATATTCATTGAGTCTACTAAATTAGTAATCATGTCTTTAGCTACTTTGTAGCCGCCCATGTATTTAGCAGCGCCCATTGATGTTTGGATTAGAACTGGTGCTTTTTTAGCTTCTGCTGCTTCTAAAATCGCTTGTGTCCATTCTAAGTTATTTGTGTTATAGCCACCTACTGCATAGCCGCCTTTACGTGCTGCTTTTAAGAATTCTGCTCCTGATACTACTGGCATAAAAAATTCCTCCTAAGTTTTTAAAAACTTTATTTGTTAGGTGTTCCCTAACCAACGGTTCTATTTTAGCAGAATTCCTGACACTTTTCTAGTAAAATTCCCTTTTTCAGAAAATTTTTGTCTATTCTTTCACATAACCTTCATTTTTATAAAAAAACCTCCAGTTTTCCCGTTAAGACTTTGGGACCTAAAGGCCGACTTGCTATTTTAATTTTTTCTTTGGTGGATAACGTTTCACCTTGTAAGATTGAAGCTCAGGAAATGTTCCTGTACTATGAAAAATCCGTTGTTCATCTTCATTGGCAAAACGCCCTAAAACCGATTGTGTTGGTAAAATATTTACAAAGGCATTCTCATCGATACTGTAAACTGCTTGTTCTAAATCATAGAGTTCGTAGCGAGTAATGACCATCATAATCATCCGACCTTCTGCACCTGAATAGCCGCCGATTGAAGGCAACAAGGTCATGCCACGAGCGATTTGTTGAGAAACTTCTAAGGCAACGGCTTCTGGTCTCGTGGTGACAATCATTGCTGTGACTTTTTGGTGACTGGTATGAATCATGTCGACCACCTGACTCAAACAGTAAATAGAAATAATAGTATACAACGCACTTTCCCAGTTAAATACAAAACCAGCCAACAGCACAATAATACCATTTAATAAGAACATAAAATTACCAACGGTTTTCCCTGTTGTTTTTGAAAGAATCAGTGAAATAATGTCCATGCCGCCAGTGTTAAAGCCCATTTTCAATGAAAGCCCTGCGCCAACGCCGACTAAGACACCACCCATAATTGCGTTCATCAAAGGATTCGTTGTGACTGTTACGATTGGCACAAACATAGTGACAACGGAAATGCCAATAACATTGATGAAACTAAGAATCGTTGATTGTTTCCCTAATTTTACAAACCCTAGAATGAAGACGGGAATGTTTAAAAATAAAATGAAGATCCCTGTATTAATATGGATTCCTAAATTTGTATATAATAATGTAGCAATGATTTGCGCAATTCCGTTCATCCCTGCCGAAAAAACTTTTGCCGGAATCAAAAAGAAATTCAAACCGACCGCAGAAGTCAAAGCGGTTATCGCCATCACTGCTATTTTTTTTATCGATTCATTCCTTTGGTAAGTACTAACCAATCGACTCATTTTTCTTCGCTCCTTCGCTATTCTTCTGACTTAGAATAACAGGTTCTATCCTAAAAGAAAAGGGGCTAAAAGCGAACATTGAAAAAATTTTTTTTTGCAACGTTTCCATGAAAGAATGCGGGAAGATATCCCTAAAAACTGATCTTCTTATTTCTCTATTCAAAATGATTCTAGCCTAACCTTTTTTACTATTTCATGATATGATGAAGCAAAGAATATTTTAGGAGGTTTTTACATGGCTGCAAAAGAAGCAAGTTTTGATGTAGTTTCAGAGGTCAATATGGAGGAAGTCAAAAACGCAATTCAAATTGCCTTAAAAGAATTGAAAAATCGTTTTGACTTTAAAGGGTCAATTGCTGATATTAAATTGGAAAACGATAAACTAGTAGTCGTAGCTGAAGATGATTATAAAGTCGAGCAAGTGAAGGATATTTTATTTGGAAAATTAGTCAAACGCAATGTTCCGATTAAAAATATTCATTTCTCAGAAAGTGAAAAAGCCTTAGGCGGTACTGCTCGCCAATATGGTGATTTAATCAGTGGTATTGATAAAGAAAATGCGAAAAAAATCAACACAGCTATCAAAAACTCTGGTATTAAAGTTAAGTCACAAATCCAAGAAGACAAAATTCGGGTAACTGGAAAAAGTCGGGATGATTTACAAAAAGTCATGGCTCTTTTACGAGAATTAGATTTACCAATGGCTCTTGAGTTTAATAATTATCGCTAAAAAAATCCTTCAACTGTTAATGAACAGTTGAAGGATTTTTTAGTTTTGGTACCGGCCATTCTTGATTATTCAATAAAACGATTGGTCGGCGTTGAATTTTTTCTGAAAAAGCGGCAATTGCTTTGAAGACCTTTGGCATAAAATAAAACGCATTTAATTCTTCTAAATCCAGTTCTTCTTCTGCCGCAAACGCGACACAAACTTCTTGTTCTGAAAGCATAATTTCAATTTTCTTTAAAAATTGAAGTTGCCGCATTCCCGGTACGAAATAACCAGCCTTTGCAACACGAGAGGTTGTAATATCTAACTTATCACTAATGATTAGCGCTAGTGTCATTAACTCTTCCGAATCAAAGCCATTACTATGATTTTCTATAGAAGATAAAATTTCTTCTTGATAAGGCAAACAAATCTTTTGCTTACGAAAATATGCTTCTGCAAATTGTTTCCCACGAAGTGCATGTCCTGCTTTTCCTTGTAGCGCACCCACATCATGGAGCAGTGCCGCAATTTTTGCCGCCTCTAAATACTCCTCTGAAACAGCAAGTTGTTTCAAAATCATTTCCGTCATGGCTACGACATTGTTTACATGAAACCAATTATGGTATGCCCACCCAGCTTCTTCATCTTCCATTTGACCAATTGCATCATAAATTTGTCGAATTTCAGTATCTTGATGAATGCGTTCAAACAGCTTCATTTATTTTCTCCTTAAAATTAGTTACTGTTCCAAAAATTCTTTTAACTCTGCAGGATTTTTTTCGCTGTTTAAACCAACAATTAAACGAATCCGCGCTTTCGGTCCGTTTAAGCCACGAGCAAAAACAACCCCCATTTTTTTCAAGCCAACGCCACCACCAGCATAATCATAGATATCTTCAGCAATGCCATTGGAACAACGAGAAACTAAAACGACTGGAATCCCGTTGTCTAGCATCTTTTGTAATGCTGGGAGCGTTTCTGGCGGTAAATTGCCCGCACCTAGCGCTTCAATTACTAACCCATCCGTTTCTGGGGTGTTTAATAATTCAAACATCCGTTCACCCATCCCCGCATAGGCCTTCACTACGTGAACATTTCCTTTCACAGAAGAAACATCGCAAACTTCTTGCGGTAAGACCTCTTTCGCAAAAAAAGCACGTTCTTTCGCAATGGTTCCTATTGGTCCAAAAGTTGGCGTCCGAAACGTCGCTACGTTCGTTGTATGTGTTTTTGTCACATAACGCGCCGTATGAATTTCATCATTCATCACGACTAAAACACCTTTATCGTACGATTCGTCTGAACAAGCAGTCCAAATAGCACTGATGAAATTATACAAGCCATCACTACCGATTTCGTTACTTGACCGCATTGCTCCTGTTAAAACAATGGGGATTTTTTTCTCTAAGGTTATATCTAAAAAATAAGCTGTTTCTTCTAATGTATCTGTTCCATGCGTAATAACCACGCCATCAATTGGTTCAGAATAAGCTTTTTGAATCCGTTCTTTTAATTGAAACATCCGTTCTAAGGTCATGTGTGGTGAGGGAATATTAAAAATATCTTCGACAACTAAATGAACCTTGCCAGAAAATAATGCTTCTTGTTCCATCAACGGATTTTTTTCATTCGGGGCAACACTTCCTCCTGCTACTTTCGACATGGAAATGGTCCCACCTGTATGAAGGACTAAAATGGTCTTCATTTGTTTCCTCCTTTGTTTTCTTTATTTTTTAACCAAAATTGTTTCACTTGTTGAATGAGTTGTTCATTGGTGTTTGCCTTTCGATGCGCCAACCAATGCGGCGGAAAGAAACGCTGGACACTTGGTAATTCAAATCGTTCGTCTAATAACAACACAAAGCCTTTATCTCGCGCATCTCGAATGACACGTCCAGCCGCTTGCAAGACTTTATTCATGCCAGGAATTTGATACGCAAATTGAAACCCTTGCCCTCGCTCTTCTTGATAAAAAGTGCGAATCAGTTCTTGCTCCGGATTCATTTGTGGTAGCCCGACACTAACAATTATCGTACCAATCAATCGGGTACCTTTCAAGTCAATTCCTTCTGAAAATATACCACCTAAAACACAAAAACCGATGAAAGTTTCTTGAGGATTCTCTTTAAATTCAGCTAAAAATGCTTCTCGCTCTTTTTCGTTTAAGTCCGTTCCCTGAATTTGAGTTTTTACTTGCGGGTAGCATTGGCTAAATACTTGATAGACATCATCCATATAGGCATAAGAAGGGAAGAAAATTAAATAATTACCTGTTTTTGTTTCACTTAACTTCCCTAAAAGTTCACTAATCTGTGGATAACTTTTTTCACGGTTTTTATAGGTTGTTTGAAGATGACTACCAATCATCAACAATTGATTTTCTTCTGGAAAAGGATACGGAATCCGATAACGTAGGCTTTCTTCACCTCCACCAAGCACTTCTTGATAATAATTCAGAGGTGTTAAACTTGCCGAAAATAAGATACTCGCTTTCCCTTTATCTAATCGTTGTGACAATAAATAAGCCGGATCGACACAAAATTGTTTCACAACGCAGTCATAGTTTCGCAAAGAAATAGACGTATAAAAGCCGTTGTCGTAATACTCGCTGATTCGAAGATAACTTAAACAATCAAAATAAAAACTGAGAATCGACGCCAATTCCTCAATGTGTTGATTTTCTGGCAACCATTCTGCAATTACTTCTGTTAATCGATGTATCTGTTTAACTAATGAATCAATTGGCGCGCGTTGGGCAAAAAAATCCGTGTCTTTTTCTTCACAGATTGCTTCAATATCATCAAACGTAGTTAAGACTTTTTGACAAGCTCTTTTTAATTGAATAGATTCTTTTTGCAATCTTTTTTGAATTTGCAAAACCGCATTCCTAGAAATAGCGGCCGAATACATCTCCCGTGAACGATTAACCAAATTATGGGTTTCATCCACTAAAAAAATATTCTCTTCTGCACTTTGGGGTTCTTCAAAGAAGCGCCGTAAATAAACCGTTGGATCAAATAGATAATTGTAATCGCCAATAATTAAATCACACCAAAGACTTGCATCTAGCGACAACTCGAATGGACACAATTGGTGCTTTTGTGCATACCGTTCAATAACCTCTCTCGTTAAATGATTTTCATGTTGCAATAAATCCCACAGTCCCTCATTTAAACGATCATAATAGCCGTCAGCAAACGGGCAATGTTCTGGTGTACAATTTCGTTCAGTTAAAAAACAAATTTTATCTTTTGCTGTTAACGTAATACTCTTAGTTTGCGCTTGTTTTTCGGACAGCGCTTTGACGGCATCTTCAGCCACTTGCCGCGTGATGGTCTTAGCTGTTAAATAAAAAATCCGTTCGCCTTCTTCTTCACCAATTGCTTTCATCGCTGGAAAAAGAGTGGACATTGTCTTGCCTGTTCCAGTTGGTGCTTCCACGAAGAGCCGCTGTTTACTAAGAATTGTTTTATAGACGGCTACCGCCAATTCTCGTTGCCCTTTGCGATACTCCCCGTAAGGAAAACTAAGATTTTTTAATGATTTATTTCTCAAAATACGCCATTCTTCTTTAAAAATTACCCACTGTTCATAGCGCTTCATCAAATCAGTAAAAAACTCCGCTAATGCAGCTTCTGTAAAATGGCGTTCTTGTCGTGTGATTTGTTTTGTAGTGGTCTGATAATAAGTTAGTTGCAGCGTTATTTCAGAAAGTTGTTCTTGTTGGCAATACATGTGACCATAACACATCACTTGATACCAAAACAATTCGACCTTTTCTGGCGGCAATTCTTCAAACGCTGGTTCGGATGTTTTAATTTCATCAATGACCACTTGCCCAGTTTCTTTCACAAAAATGCCGTCTGCACGACCTTCTACACAATAATTATGGCCATTTAAAGGCACCTCAATTTTTAAAGATACTTCCTTTTGATAAAGGCTCCCCGCTTCCTTTTGCAACATTCGATGAAGGCGACTACCTTCTTGTGGTGTATGTTCACTCACATGGCGAGAATCGATACTTCCCCGCCTTAAAATAAATTCGACCACTTGACGAACCGCAATTTTTCTCGTTGATTTCACGTAATCCCACCTATCTGCCTCCCTATTATAGAACATACATTCGCTAAACAAAAGCAAAAAATCCAAAACGAACACAATCATGCGTTCATTCTGGATTTCTCTTTAGATTATCATCAATTAAAAACAACTTGTTTCTTCTAACTGTTTGGTTTCTTTTCCATTTGCTTTTGCCACGACCAATTGCGCCATTTGTTTAAACGAATTATTTAAACCAATGCCGCCCTTTTTGGGCATCTTCACAATCGGCACTTGCTGATAATAGTGACTAACTGCTGGATTTTCTTCTGCCATCGCTGCAATTGCAGGAATGCCCGCAGCATTAAACTTACAAGCTAGACGAGCGGCCATTTCTCCAAAATTAGGATAATGCATGGCAGGTCCGCAAAGAACCGCATCGGCATGAAACTTTTTTGCAAAGCCAATAAATTTCTTTGCTACCTCTTCCTCGTTTTCCAAATAATATTGGTCACCACAATAAAGTGTCGCAACAATTTCCGCTCCTTGCTTCTGTAAAAATGGTAGCAATGTTACCCCTGGACCTAAGGGAGCTTTTTTACCACTTGGTTTCAGCTGAGCTTGTTCATCACTGCCAAATCCTGCTAAACTGTGGTTTAAGACTAAAAGGATTTTTTTCATGCCTATTTCCTCCTTATTTATAAATCATCGAAGTCAAAGGAATCAAAATCAATTTCTTCACTCTCTTCTTCTTGTGCTTTCCATTCTTCACGTAAATATTGATCATCCATAACTCGAATAAAAGGATAATAAATGAACATTCCTAGTACCAATAAGAGAGCTTGCAGAATTGATCCTTGCCAACCGCTGACTAAAAATCCTGAGATAATTGGCGGGGTCGTCCACGGCAATTGAATACCATTCGTCAATGGAACTAAGCCCCAATCCATAGCAAAATAGGCAATAATAATATTAATCGCAGGTACTAAGACAAATGGAATTAAAAGGATTGGATTTAAAACAATTGGTAACCCAAAAATGATTGGTTCGTTAATCCCAAAAACACCAGGAATTAGTGAAAGTTGCGAAAGCTTTTTAATTCGTTGACTTTTACAGAATAAGACCATCACAATGATTAATGAGAGTGTGGAACCGGCGCCACCAAATGTTGCAAACATATCTTGAAATTGTCCAGTGATGATGTTGGGAATTTCATGACCGTCTTTAAATGCTTGTAAATTTTCAACAGACAATGCCCGCAAAACAGGATTAAAGACTGCGCCAACCACGCTACCTCCGTTAATGCCAAAGAACCAAAAGAAGTGTAAAAATAAATAAGCAATGCTCATTGCACCTAAGGTATTACCAAGACTCAATAAGGGCGTTTGTAGAAATTCAAAAATAACATCTTGTAAATTACCATAAGGAGTTAAAGCAGCCAGCCAATTGACTAAAAACATGAGAGTAACAACTAAAAAACTCGGAATCAGGGCCTCAAAAGACTTAACCACTGTTGGTGGCACTCCTTCTGGCATTTTTATTGTCCACCCTTTACGAACAATGGCCACAAATAAACGAGTCGCAATTAATGCGACAATCATTCCTAAAAACAAGCCACTGGAACCCATCCATTTTAAAGGTAAACTAGTAACTTCATAAACCTTTGAACTATTTTCCGGTGTAAATAATGTTTGATAAGGCGTTACAATAAAAAATGAAACCAATGCGATAATTCCTGCTTGCATTGCATCCACATTGAATTGTTTCCCTAAACTATAGGCAATACCGACAACGGCCAGAATAGTCATTACATCAAAACTAGCACTAGCTGGAACAGACATCATTGTCGCCCAGTCTTTACCAAGCAAATGAGACATCCAAGTATCCCATTGCGGCAAAGGAAAATTAGCAATTAATAAGAAGACCGAACCAACAATCAACAAGGGCGTTGATAAAAGGAAGCCATCACGAATCGCTACTAAATACTTATTTTCTCCTATCACTTTTGCCAAAGGGGTCAATACGCGCTCTAACCAATCCAAAAATTTTTGCACGGTCGTCACTCCTATCTATTATTTTTTATTTTGCTTAATTAACCGCAGCGCTTCTTTCAATGCTTTTTCGCCATCCATCATGCCATAAATTTCTGGCGCAATTGCAGCGACAGGAATCCCTTGAGGAGCAAATTGTTCTTTTGTTTTTTCTAATAAAAAACGGACTTGTGGGCCTAATAAAATAGCAACAGGCTTCTCTGCTTCAACCACTTCTTGTGCTCTTGCAATAGGAAAAGCAGTAATCATTAAAGGCATTTGATGTTTTTCCACCACTTCCATCATTTTATTAACCATAATACTTGTAGACATTCCTGCATCACAAAAAAGATAAATTTGTTTTTTACTCATGTTCCTTCACTCTCCTCATTTATTCAATTGGTGCTTTGATTCTTTTTTCATAGGCTGCTAACCATTCTTGTGAAATCGGCTGAATCTCTGTGGTATGATTCTTGCCTGGATTTGCAATATAGATTTCTGGTTGCTGCATATCAGTACCAACCGTAAAAGTAAATTCCACATTCGTAGCTACGCCCCAGTCTCCCTGTTTGTTCATGGCCACTAGTGAAAAAGCTCCTGCTTTCCCATAACGTTGGGTCAATTTTTCATGAAAAGCATAGACGGCTTGATCACATGCTTGTTGTGGCGAGCACCCTTCCCCCATTAAACGGACGATTTCATAAGAAAGACAGCCTTTCATTAAATCTTCACCTAATCCTGTAGCCGCAGCACCACCAATTTCGCTATCAACATAAAAACCAGAACCTGACAGTGGTGAATCACCAACACGTCCTGCTTTTTTCATGAAGAGTCCCGAACTGGAAGTGCCAGCTGCCATTGATCCTGTTTGGTCTAACGTAATAGCGCCGACGGTATCATGCCCATCATAGGGGTTCAACTGATTTTCCTGAATTTCTTTTAAACGCTTTTGCCACCATTGATTAGCGCGTTCTGTCAACATATTCTTTCTTTCAAAACCGTGCAACATTGAATATTTCGTTGCACCTGCGCCAACACGAAAACTATTAAACTTCTCTTTACTTAATGCTTTAGCCACTGAAATCGGATTTTTAACATCTGTAATTCCTGCCACAGCACCAATTGCAAATGTGTCTCCATCCATATAGGCAGCATCCATTTCTAAAATCCCTTCCTCATTAGGTAAACCGCCGTAGCCCACTGACTTATAAAAAGGATAGTCTTCTACTTCTTTAATTAATTGTTCCACGGCCGTGCCTGCAGCACCTCCTTGTTGTAATTCTTCTGCAGCTTTTAGTAACCCATCATGTGCCATCCGCCATGTCGCAATTGCACCCCAAGTCATTTTCCATCCGCCCTTTCGTTAACGCTTACATTTCTCCACCATTATAAACTAGTATATACTGTTTTGTATATACTGAAAATGAAATTTTATACAGAAAAATAGAAGATACACGTATGCGACCTCTACGAAACACATTGGCTTCTTCTCATACGTGTATCTTCTATTGGTTTTATGCTTCTGTTAATGCAATCATCGCTTGCATATAGATTTCCAGATTAAGCAGTAAATCTTTTTCATCCATATATTCATCTTGGTTATGCGCAATGCCTTTTTGACCAGGAAATGATGGACCAAAAGCAACGATATTCGGCATAAAACGAGCATACGTAGCACCTGTAGTTGTGACTGGCGTCCCATCTAAGCCAGTAATTTGTTCATAAACCTTGGTTAATTTTTGAACATTGCGCTCATCTTTTGGAAACAGCGTACTAGGGAGGCGGCGGATGACGGTCACTTCACTTTCTGGAAATAGTGCCTTCGTTAGCTGCGTGGTTACTTCGTTTTCTGTAATAGAAACAGGATAACGCACGGCCAATGATAACACCAATTGCTGTCCTCGTTTTTCCAACACATAGGGCGTTAAAATCAATTGCCCACTATCCTGATCCTTAAAGTCCAGAGCTACTCCTTCGCCATAGTGCTTTTCGTGAAAACTAGCGGTTAACCAGTCGAAATACTGTAATAAATTTCCTTTGACTAACTGTTCCTCGCTAATTTTCTGTGCCAATAAAGTAATCGCGTTCTTGCCTAGTTCTGGCGCATTGGAAGGAGCACGTTTTCCCGTGATTGCTGTTGTTTTTCCCGCAATCACCACACTTAATTGATCAGGTACGTGGTCTTTTGCTTGATCACCCATAATCTGACCAATTTGTTCACTTGAATCATCTGGGATGGTCGTTGTGATTTCATAATTAACAATCCCTCGCTCCCCATAAACTACTGGATATTTACAATCTGGAGTAAATCCAAAAACGGGTGCGTTTTCCTTCTCTAAATATAAGGGGATATCTCCACTCCCACTTTCTTCATCCGTGCCAAACATTAAGCGAATGGTTTTCTTTGGTTGGTAACCAAGTTCTTTCAGTAATTTCATTCCATACAGGCAAGCCAAGATAGGACCTTTATTATCTAGAATTCCTCTACCATACAAACGTTGATTTTTTTTCGTTAATTGAAAGGGCGGCACTGACCAACCAGAACCTTCTGGTACTACATCTAAATGACCAATAATTCCCAGATATTCTTCCGCTGTTCCCCATTGCGCATAGCCAACTGCGTCATTGACAATCCCAGTTTGAAAACCATAACGCTCTGCAAGTTTCAGCGTTTCTTCCAAGGCTCTTTTCGGTCCTTCGCCAAAAGGTGCCTCTTTTTTAGGCGACCCTTTCACACTTCGAATCGCGATAATTTTGTTTAAGTCTTCATAAAATAAATCTTTTTGAGCGGCTATTTCTTCTTTGATCTTCATTCGTTCCAAGAACCTCCTAGCTCCACTTGGTTGTTTTCAGACGGGCTATAGCGGGTCAGTGTGTTTTTAAACGTGTACCGATCTGCTCGATATAAAGAGACATCATATAAAATAGGAGTTGCATCAAGCGCATAGGTGATAGAGTGGACTTGTAAAAGTGGTTGGCCCACAGGAACATTCAATAATTCTGAAATTTCCGCTTCAACTAAGATTGCTTCAATTTCTTGATGCGAATAAGCAATCTCGACGTTCTTCTCGATTAAGCAGAAAAGAGAGCCCTCGAAGTCTTGCTTCGTATGGCCTTGTACGTATGCCTGTGGCAAATAAATTTTTTCAACTGTCATTGGTTCGCCGTCTAACATTCGGCGGCGAATCAGTTCATAAATTGCCTCATTTTTGCCTACTTGGAGCGCCTCCCGAATTTTCTCAGCGGGATGTACTACTTCTTCAAAGGAAATGACTTCTGTCTGGCTTTTTTTCCCGTAAGCTTTGGCTGCCTCAGTAAAACCTTGTAAGCCAGCGCGACCACTTTGAATTTTCGCTTGCGACATCACATAACTACCTTTACCATGTCGTTTTACCAAAATATTTTTGCGGATCAAATCATCAATCGCTTTACGGATGGTCAAGCGACTGCAGTTATATTCTTTAGCTAAATCATATTCTGAAGGTAATTTTTGTGCACTTACATACAGACCGTCTCGAATCTTCTTTTCAATTTCTGCAGAAATTTGCTTAAATTTGGGTGCATTTTCTGTCATTTCATCGCCTATCTTTCTTCAAAAAAATAAATTTTCTAGTATATACCACACTGTCTATACTAAATCAATTTTTAAGAAACCGCAATCATTTGTTGCGTTTCTTAAAAATCAAAAAAAGAAAGCGAGCCACAAGTCGGTTGGACTTGTGGCTCGCTTTTTTAGGAAAAAATGTGTTATTTCCCTTTCATCCGTTCTTTGCCTTCTTGACACATATAGAGTAGCGGACAGGCTTCACATTTAGGCGCTCTTGCTAGGCAGTGATAACGCCCAAAGAAAATCATGGTATGGTGCGTTTTCACCCAGAGTTCTTTCGGAACTTTACGCATTAAGGTTTGCTCAACTTCAGTAACATTCGCATTTAGCTTACAAATTCTAAGGCGCTTGGACACTCGTTCCACATGTGTATCTACTGCAAAAGCCGGTTCGCCGAAAGCATCTCCCATTACTACATTGGCTGTTTTTCTCCCCACGCCAGGTAAACTGACCAGTTCATCTCTGGTTTGCGGAACTTCTCCATTGAAACGTTCTAAAAGTTGTTGTGCGCACGCTTTAATATTTTTTGCTTTATTGCGATATAAGCCAATGGTTTTTATTTTAGCAATAATCTCCTCCACCGGTGCAGCTGCTAAAGCTTCTGGTGTTGGAAAAGCTGCGAATAAACCAGGAGTCGCTTTATTTACCGATACATCGGTTGCTTGTGCACTTAAAATCACAGCAATTAATAATTCAAAAGGATTCTTATGTTTTAATTCACATTCTGCATTTGGAAACATCTCATACATAATTTCAATAGCTTCCATTGTTTTCTCTTTTGATAGCATGGCCCACCTCCTTTTTATTCACTGTCTTCTGGATTTAACCAATTGTGTAATGTAACCTTTGGTAACGATTCTTGTGTCTGACCTTGTTGTTCAATCTCATTTTGAATCATAGAATCTTTTCGTTTTTTCTGATCAGCAGCCACTTGTTCTTTGGTGGTAATATTTTTACGCTCCCACGCAAGTAAAATACGATCAATATATTTCAAACTATACGCCTGATTTAAAACGGCTTCTCGCAACGCTAACCGGATTAACTCAGGGGAATAATGGTCCGTGTTCAACCACTGACCAATCATTTCTAATTCAATGGGTGAAAGTGGACGTCCGAATTCTTTTTCAAAGCCTTGGTAAAGCTGTTTAATTTCATCTTCGTGGTTTGCGACAACTTGTTTTTCTTTGCTCGTTTGTAAAAATAATTGAATCTTTTGAAAAACAGGCAGTAAATCATACGTATCCATCATTTGACCTTTTTGGTTTTGTTGTGTTTCAATTCGAATAAATCCGCGAGAAACCAATTGATTTAATAACTTATAAATCGTATCTGGCGTTTTGCCCATCGTCTCTGCAATCGCCATTAAGTCTGGAAATAAATCGCCTGCATTTTGCGAACGAAAAAGTTGCAGTAAAAAGAGAAATTCATCATCTTTCAAACCAATTTTTTGGTAATGATCAAATAGTAAGTTTGAGATTGTTGTTTCACCAGCTTCTAAATATTCACGAATTGATAACATTGTTGTTGTCCACTTCCCCTTGCTTGTTTCACTTATTGCACATGATAAACATCAAAATAAATAGCTTTCATATAATCAATTAAATAACTAGGATTCAATTCTTCCCCCGTTGCATCATAAATTAATTGATTTGGTTTACGTGAAGCGCCGTACTGATGAATATGTTGTGTTAACCATTTACGGATATCAGAATAATCCTCCGAAGCTAAAATTTCATCAACAGATAATTCTTGTTTCATTGCGTGAAATAGTTGCGCGGCGTACATATAACCCAAGGCATAAGATGGGAAATAACCAAAGCTACCTCCAGACCAATGAACATCTTGAAGGACACCTTCTAAATCATTTTCAGGTGATACGCCTAAGTACTCTTGGTATTTTTCGTTCCACACTTTTGGCAAATCAGCGACTTCCAAAGAACCATTAAACAACATTTTTTCAATTTCATAACGAATAATGATATGCAAAGGATAGGTGAGACTATCGGAATCAATCCGAATCAAACTTGCTTTCGTTTCTTTTAAAGAAGCATAGAAATCTTCAAAAGCAATATCATCAAAAGTACCTTCTGCGCATTCTTGGAAAAACGGGTATTGTTTTTGCCAAAAAGCCCGGTTGCTACCAATGATAATTTCATTAAAGAGCGATTGTGATTCGTGAATCCCCATAGAGGCACCTTCGCTTAGCGGCGTAAAGTCAAATTTAGGATCAAAATTTTGTTCGTACATCCCATGACCCGCTTCATGAATCACACCAAATGTTGCCATTGAGAAATTATTTTCTTCCCAGCGCGTAGTAATCCGCGCATCATTTCGATTTAGAGCTGTCATAAATGGATGAACTGTATCATCTAATCGGCCTTTTGAAAAATCATAGCCTAATTGCTCAACCACACCAATCACAAAACGGCGTTGTTGTTCTTTGGTCATTTTTCTAGATAAAAAGTCAGTTCTAGGCGGCGTACCTTTTTCTGCTAAAACGGTCCGAATCTCTTGAATCCCTTGTTTTACTTGGTCGAATACTTGGTCTAGTTTCTCAACCGTCATCCCTGGTTCAAATTGATTTAATAACACATCATACGGAGTTTTTTCTTCTTTTTGCCAATAAGGAATGAACTCTTTTTGGAACGCAACGACCTTCGTTAAGGTTTCTTCTAACAAGCCGAAATCTTGTGCAGCGCGTGCTTTTAGCCAATCTGTATGTGCTTGGTTTAATACTTTAACATATTCTTGCATACGTTCAGCTGGAACATTTTTATTCAAAGCATATTCTTCTTTTACTTTTTCAAAAACCAGTTTCCCTAATTCAGATAATTCTTCAGGGCGTGTCTCAAAATAGGCCAATGCTTCTTGAATAACTGGGCCAATACTTCGTTCAAAATATAATCCGGTTAAATACCCTTCTACTTCTCCTCGAAAAGGACTACTTTTTTCTGGCATCCCAGTTGATGAATCCCAGTCTAATAATGTCAAGGCATTTTTTAGTAATTGAATTTCTTTCACTTCTTGTAAAAATACAGCTTCCTTCATTTTTTTACACCAGCTTTCTTAGTCTTCCCGTGGTTTTCTTGGTGGACGTGTTCCCCAGTATTGGAATAAATCTGTTCGTAAGGCTCCGTTGTAAAGCTTCCGTTTTTTAGTAGCTTTGGCACCATAATATTCTTCAAAAGCAAGATCACTCGTCAGTATATACTTGCTCCAAGTAGTTAACGGACGGAAAACATGGCCCATTTCTTTATACAAACGACGAACACTTTCCTCTTCTCCTAAACGCTCACCATAAGGCGGGTTAGCTACCATTACACCATATTCCTTCTCGGTTGTAAAATCTTTTAAGGCCAATTGTTTAAAGGTAATTGAATCACCTAAACCAACTTCCTCAGCATTCGCTCGTGCGACTTCAATCATTCGCCCATCAACATCTGAACCACAGATATCTAATTCAACATCGTAGTCTGCCTTTGCCTCGGCTTCGTTACGTACTTTTTCAAAAATTGCTGGATCAACCCAATCCCATGTTTCACAAGTGAAACTACGATTAAAGCCAGGGGCAATGTTATGGCCAATTAACGCTGCTTCAATACAAATCGTTCCAGAACCACAAACTGGATCATAAAAAGGACGATCTTTGCGCCAATTGGTCAACATCACTAAAGCAGCTGCCATGTTTTCCTTAAGAGGTGCGCCCCCCTTTTCAATGCGATAGCCTCGTTTAAATAAACTTGGTCCAGTCGTGTCCAACGTCAACGTCACTTTATCTTTTAGCAGAGCCACTTCTAATTTAAACAAAGCTCCTGTTTCGGTTAAAGGCACCGTCGCTGGACGATGGTAAACTTCTCTTAAACGGTTAACAATGGCTTTTTTGGTGATGGCTTGGCAATCAGGAACACTATACAATTTTGACTTAATTGATTTACCTGCAACTGGAAATTCTGCATCTAAAGGCAAATAATCTTCCCAAGGAAGTGCTTTAACTTTTTCAAATAATTCATCAAAACTATAGGCGTTAAATTCGCCAACGACGATTTTAATCCGATCTGCTGTCCGTAGCCATAAATTGGCAGTAGCAATTGTTTCAACAGTGCCTTCAAAGACGGCCCGGCCATTTTCTACTTCACAGGGAATCCCTAAATCACGCAATTCTTTTCCAACTAATGCTTCTAAGCCACTAGCAGCCGTTGCAACAAGTTTGAATGTTTTTTCTTTCGTCATAAAAACTCCTTCTTGACTCTTTTTTATTGTCTGGAGCTAACAGTCCTGCCGACTACTGCTCCGCTTGTTTTTTATAATTGTCCGCTTTCTCTGAACTAAACGGTCCTGTCCCGGCCTCTTTAGAACAGACAGCTTACTACTTTTATCTCAGTTTCTTTATTTTAACATTTTTTTATTCTTTTCGTAAAAAAAGCCTTCACAACTACGTTGGAAGGTCTTCCTGAATTACTTGTAATTTTCTATAAGCCATGTTCTGTATCACCAATTCTTCAGGAAAAATTGGTGACGGTCATCATCTATCTGCAGAGTAAACTCTGCCTCTTCTACTCGTTCATTTCCTTTAGAAGAGCGCCCCTACCATTGTTTGGGTTGCTCGCTCGAGGGGTTTACCGCGTTCCACCGATGGAGTTTCCCACATCGCTTCGTCACTGTGGCACTTTCAAGGATACTTTGACATAGTCGAAACCTTAGTCATTTTTCCTGCCGTTACTCTAAAAGAGTACCTTAGCTTATGATTTCGCTAAGCACGAACACTACAAGCATCTCAGCTTGTGCGAGCATGGACTTTCCTCAGCTTGCAAAAGCAAACCGCGATCACCCGAAAATTACAAATCTGTTTAAACGAACAGCAAAAATTTACACACTACAACAAGTGTCCGCTATTCTAACAAATGCTTTTTGTTCCTCGTGAAAGCTTGACTTAAATTGTCTTGCTAAAATTGACGTGTTTGTGCATTATCAACATCATGATTCGCTGGTTCTGCAGGCATTGACGGTGCAGAAGGCGTTACAGGTGTTGAAGGTGTTTCATCTAACTTTTTACCAAAAACTTCACGCTCTAAGTTTGATAAACGTTTTAAAATATCAAAGTTGGTCACTGCTGCACTTTTTGGTACTTCTTGAGCAACACGAGGCGTTGGTTGGGCTTTTGATAATTGGTCTAATTTTGCCATTAAGCGGCTGTTTTCTTCTTGCAAGCTTAATAATTCTTTATTATAAGCTTCGTAGTCTTTAATAACATTGTCTAAAAATTCGTCTACTTCAATTGGGTCATACCCGTTCATCATTTTCGTTTTAAATTCTTTTTGTAAAATGTCTTTAGGACTATATACTAAATTTGCCATGTTTACACCTCATTTGTTTATTTACGATAGAAAATTTCATAGTTCCACAAATACTATTGTAACGAAAAATAGCTAGAAAATCAAACAGATTCTCTAATCAATCACCGAGTTTTGTAAATCATCCATTGTAATTAAGCGAATATCATAGGGTTCTCGTTCCGAAAAATGTTGTGCGTCCTTTAAAAAATACTCCGTTTTGCCAGGGTACTCTTTGTCATAAATAAGTAAGCTGCCCCCAGAATGTTCCAAAAGAAATTTTGTATGCATTTTTAATTGTGCTGGCGATTGATAGGGCTGGTGACTTACTGAGTTGATATAATCAGCCAAACTTTCCGCTTTCGTTAACAGTTCTCGATTTTGTTCATTCCAATTATTGCCAAAGTCTTTAAATGGATAAAGCAAACCTAGCTGGACTTCTGGATATTCCGTTTTTAATTCCCCAACTACTTCAGCTGTCCAAAGTTCAACACCTAAATTGCCAGAAATCAAAATCCATTCTACTCCCGCTTCAATATAACTGGCTAACTCTTTTTTTAAGACATTTTTAATAACTGTGATTTTCGGGTCTTTTCCTTGAAATATCCCCAATTCAAAGCTGCGATAACCGGTGACATAGAGGGTTTTTATCATTTCCATAAGTCATCCCTTTTCTTTCAGGTCTTTTTTTTGGTATAATACAGGCTAGGAGTGTGATAAACGTGACGTTCCATTATCCTAACGGAATACCTTATAATCATCATGAAGCACAATCACCAAAAAAACAAGTAAAAAAGAAACGCCCCGTTGAATTTGGTAATCGTGGGATGGATTTCGAAGAAGCGATCAATCAAAGCAATCAATATTATCTATTGAATAAGCAAGCAGTCGTTCATAAGAAACCCACTCCTGTTCAAATTGTTAAAGTAGATTATCCCAAACGAAGTGCGGCTGTTATTAAGGAGGCCTACTTTAGACAAGCTTCAACGACTGATTATAACGGTGTATATCAAGGCCGTTACATAGATTTTGAAGCGAAAGAAACGAAAAATACCACGTCCTTTCCCTTTAAAAATTTTCATCAACATCAAATTGATCATATGGAACAATGTATAGCACAACAAGGGATTTGTTTTGTGCTATTATGGTTTTCAAGCTTAAAACGCTGCTTCTTTTTTAGTGGTGAAAATCTAATAACGCATTGGAAAAACCAAGCAGTTACTGGAAAAAAATCTATGCCGCTTGCACTCATCGAGAAAGAAGGAATTGAATTATCTTTTGGAATCGCACCGCGAATCCCTTATCTCGACGCAGTGGAACAATATATTCAGACACACTAGATTCATAAAGTTTTGAAAGTATAACAAAGGAGTTGCTATTTATGCCAACCGCAAATTCAGGCTCGCGAGCTGCTAGACATGCATCCAACACCTCATCGAAGTCGAGTTACAAGAAAAAGACACAACCGCCGAAAAAGAAAAAACGGCTTGTTTTAAAAATCTTTCTTGGCTTACTTATCGCTGGGATGGTCGCTTTTTTAGCAGGCGTTGGTCTTTTTTGGTTCTATGCACGACAAGCCCCAAAATTAGAAGATGACAAACTGAATGCGACAGTTTCATCGAAGCTTTACGATATTAATAATGAAATTTTTGAGGATTTAGGCGCAGAAAAGCGTGAATTAATTCAACCAAATGATGTGCCTCAATTATTAAAAGATGCCATTGTTTCTGTCGAAGACCGTCGTTTCTATAAACACATTGGTGTGGATCCGATTCGGATTATCGGTTCTGCCCTTTCAAATGTCAAAAATGGTGGATTACAAGGCGGAAGTACCTTAACCCAACAATTAATTAAATTGTCCTACTTCTCTACAAAAGAATCTGACCAAACCTTGAAACGGAAAGCACAAGAAGCATGGATGGCTGTTCGTTTAGAACGTGAAAAATCAAAAGAAGAAATTTTAACTTACTACATTAACAAAGTCTACATGGCGAATGGTTTTTATGGAATGGAAACAGCGGCTGAAAATTATTATGGTAAACATTTATCTGAACTTGATTTACCACAAACGGCCCTACTGGCAGGAATGCCACAAGCGCCAAACTCATACGATCCCTATACAAAGCCAGATACTGCTAAAGAACGCCGGGATGTTGTACTCTACACAATGTACGACAATAAAAAAATCTCGAAAGCAGAGTACGAAAAAGCTAAAGCTACCCCAATCGATGAAGGCTTAGTGCCATTAAAAGCCAGTGATGACAATCGAAAAGTCGTAGATAATTATGTCAAAGAAGTAATCAATGAAGTGAAAGCAAAAACTGGTAAAAATGTTTACACAGACGGACTAGATATCTACACAAACTTAGATATGAATGCCCAAAAACAACTTTACGATATTGTCAACAGTGATCAATACGTTGCGTTTCCAGATGATAAAATGCAAGTGGCTTCAACCGTTATTGATGTTGCCTCTGGACAAGTCCGAGCACAGATTGGTGGTCGTCACATTCCTGATGATGTGCAATTAGGAAACAATTTAGCTGTTAACACCCAACGTGATGTTGGTTCAACCGTGAAACCAATCATGGATTATGGTCCCGCAATTGAGAATTTAAATTATTCGACAGGTCGCCTCATGGTGGATAAACCAACGAAATATCCTGGTACCGACATTGATGTCTTCAACTCTGATTTAACATATCAAGGCGTCATTACTATGCGCCGTGCGATTATGGGTTCTCGTAACACGACCGCGGTCCAGACGTTTGATGAAGTTGGTAAAGAAAACATCATGCCTTTCATTAAAGGACTAGGAATTGACTATAAAAACTTAGAAGCCTCGAATGCCATTTCAAGTAACACAAGCGATGTAGATGGCGATAAATATGGAATTTCCTCATTGAAGTTAGCAGCAGCTTATGCGGCTTTCGCCAATAACGGGATATACAACAAACCGTATTACGTAAACAAAGTCGTTTTCAATGATGGAACTAGCGTTGATTATCAACCTGATGGTAAACGTGCGATGAAAGACTCTACCGCCTATATGATGACGGATATGTTAAAAGATGTTTTAAACGGCGGGACAGGATTTAACGGCGCCATTCCAGGCTTAATCCAAGCGGCCAAAACAGGGACTTCTAACTATACTGATGAAGATTTAGCACGAATGGGGACAACAGAAAAAGGAATTGCCCCGGATAGTACCTTTGTTGGTTATACAACACACTATGCCGTTTCTGTTTGGACTGGATACAATGATCGAAATACACCAATCTATCAAGAATACTATGGAATTGCCTCGGATGTTTATCGTGAAATAATGAGTTACTTGTCTCAAAATGTTTCAAACGATGACTGGGTGCAGCCAGACAGTGTTGTGCGGGTAGGTAATGAATTATACGTGAAAGATGCCTATGAGGTACCAAATGTACAAGTTTTACCAAGTACTACCTCTTCAGCACCACAGCCGGAATCTAGCAGTACGGTGGAATCCTCTTCCACAAAAGAAGCGGAAAGTTCATCAAGTTCTAGTTCAGAAAGTGCGCCTTCTTCCTCTGAAGCGCCACCATCAACCGAACAACCGGCAAGCTCTTCCTCAGCAGAGCAACCGGCAACATCGGAACAACCACCTGAACCATCAAGTTCTAGTTCACAAGAACCGCCGCAACCACCTGAAAGTAGTTCTAAACCAGATGAAAATAAAGCAGCATAAAAAGTACGGGGCTCATGATGAGCCCCGTACTTTTTTAGATTAAAAATGGACGAAGTGAACTGAATCACTTCGTCCATTTTTGCTTATTTACTTTCTTTATTTGCCAAAGCTGCACCAACAAATCCTTTGATTAAGCGTTGTGGGCGATTTGGACGAGAAATTAATTCTGGGTGGAATTGACAAGCCACAAAGAATTGTTTTTCAGGAATTTCAACAATCTCAACTAAACGATTATCTGGTGAAACTCCAGAGAAAACTAAGCCATTTTCTTCAAATAATTGACGATATTTGTTGTTAAATTCATAACGATGACGGTGACGTTCTTGGACAACATCTTCATTTCCGTATGCTGCCGCAGTTTTCGTTCCTTTTTTCAATTTACATGGATATAAACCTAAACGTAGTGTGCCACCTAAATTCTCGATATTTTCTTGATCTGCCATTAAATCAATAATGTTATTTGTCACGTCAGGATTAGTTTCTGCAGAACCAGCATCTTCTAAGCCCACAACGTTACGACCAAATTCTACACAGGCCATTTGCATACCTAAGCAAATGCCAAGGAATGGTACGTCATTTTCGCGAGCAAAACGAATCGCTTCAATTTTTCCTTCAATTCCACGATCACCAAAACCACCAGGAACCAAAATACCATCTGCTGAACCAATTCTTTCAGCGACATTTTCAGCAGTTAATTCTTGTGAATCAACCCAATCAATTTCGATATCTGAATCAAAATCAAACCCAGCATGTTTTAATGCTTCTACAACAGAAATATAGGCATCTGGTAATTCAACATATTTACCAACCAGCGCAATTTTTGTTTTCTTTTTCAAGTTAAGAACTTTTTCTTCTAATGCACGCCACTCAGTCATGTCTGCAGCCGGTGCATCCAATTTTAAATGATCACAAACAATTTGATCCATGTTTTGTGCTTGAAGTGCTAATGGAATGGAGTATAACGTTTCAACATCACGAGATTCAATTACCGCTTCCGGATTAACATCACAGAATTGTGCTAATTTGTTTTTAGTGTTTTGAGAAACAGGTAATTCCGTACGGACCACTAAAATATTTGGTTGAATCCCTAAACTTCTTAATTCTTTGACACTATGTTGTGTTGGTTTAGTTTTCATTTCGCCAGCCGCTTTTAAGTAAGGAATCAAGGTTGTATGGATGTACATTACATTGTCACTACCCATATCAGCTTTCATTTGACGCAATGCTTCTAGGAAAGGTAATGATTCGATGTCGCCGACAGTACCACCTACTTCTGTGATAATCACATCGGCATCCGTCATTTTCGCTGCACGCATAATTTTTTCTTTGATTTCATTGGTAATGTGTGGAATAACTTGCACTGTTGCACCTAAGTATTCCCCTTTACGTTCTTTACGTAAGACTTCTGAATAAATTTTCCCAGTGGTTACGTTTGAGTATTTATTTAAGTTAATATCAATAAAACGTTCATAGTGACCTAAGTCCAAATCTGTTTCGGCACCATCATCTGTGACAAAAACCTCTCCATGTTGGTAAGGACTCATTGTCCCCGGATCCACATTAATATATGGATCGAATTTTTGAATCGTTACTTTTAATCCACGATTTTTTAATAATCGTCCTAAAGATGCTGCGACAATCCCTTTTCCGATAGAAGAAACCACGCCACCTGTAACAAAGATGTATTTTGTCATAATAGTTAAAAACCCTTTCTTTGATAATATTTTGTAGAGAGAAGTAAAACAACTTTGAGACTCTTACGTTTCTCCAAATAAAAAAGAAACAAAAATAGAAAAGCTCCCTATCCATTACGAATAGGGAGCTTGTAAGTTCGTTCAAACTTCTGACCTTCTTAAAGGTGCCCAAGTAGTATAATACAAGCAAACGGACATCAGGTCAAGTACTTCTATTCAAGAAAATAATTTTTTCTATTTTCTCATTTTTCTTGGGCATTCAACCAAAAAGCTTGACTCCTTCTTAGGAATCAAGCTTTTTGGTTTCTTACTCTTCAGAATATTCGTCATCAAAATCGTCTTCATCTTCAACATCATCGTCATCAATGATTGTTAAATCTTCTTCGATTTGCGGAATGTCTTCTTCATCATCGTCTGAATCTGCACCAATCTCTTGTAAGTCAGAGTTGTATGCTTTGATTTCTTCATCTTCATCTTCTTCATCATCGTACAAGATGTCTTCTTCATCATCATTTGTTAATTCAGCATCTTCTGGATCGTCATCGTTATAGTCAATTACATCTTCATCGTTTGGATTAGTGATGAAGGCATTTACTTTTTTACGTTTTCTACGACGTGGTGCATCTTCTTCGTCTTCTTCCAAGCCATGTGTAACTTCTTCATCGATTGAATCGATTGGATACCATGAACGTAAGCCCCAACGATTGTCTCCCAATGAGATAAAGCTACCGTCGATGTTTAAATCTGTATAAAATTGTGCTAATTGGTCACGAATTTCACTATCAGACTTGCCAAGATAATTTTGGATTTGGTTAACTAAATCAGAAAAATCCATTACATCTGCATGTTGTTCTAAAATAGCGTGTGCTACTTCAATCATGGATAATTCTTTTTTGTTTAACCCTTCAAATACATTAATTTCCAAGAGGTACACGTCCTTTCACAGTCTACTCCTTATCATACAAAAACATTGAAAAAAAATCAATTCTATTCTGCAATATTTATGCAGTAAATTCTAATTCTAAATGATATTCTCCGATTCGCTCTGTTTGAGAGTATAAATCATAATCAACTAAAATCTTACCAGACATTGGTTGATCTTTTAAACTAACACGCAAATTATGTGTAAACGTACTAATCTGTAGCAAGCCATAAGGGGTTCGATAACTTGTATCTAATTTTTCCTGATAGCCAAATCTTAAACGCATCCGTAATTCGCCGGCACGAATCAGCTGAACATGCCCGTCTGGTTCAATTTTAATGGTTACGGGGGTTGGTTCTGTATCCTCTAATAATTCTTCTTTGTAACGAATGTATAATGTATCACCCATTTTTACTAATTGACCTTCTAAGTCAAAGAAAAAATCTTTTTGTTCGTTGCCTTGTTGGACAATCGTTTTTAGTTGAATCGATACAGGAACGCCTGTTGATAAATCCATAATGGTCACTCCTTTTCCAAAATATAACTTTCTTATTGTTGACTTTTTCAATATATTTGTCAACTAAAGTCAATTTTTCCTTGTTTATGTACCTTTTCTTATTGTATAAGCTCTTTTCACGGGTTGCAAGCATTTGTTTCATCTATTTAATAAGAAAACCGTTTACTATTTTAGAGAATTCCTTCAGAATTCGTTTATATAACATGCTTTTTTGCGTTTTTTGTATATAATATAAGAGAGAGTAAGAAAATAAACGTATTAAATGACGTAATTATAAATAGACAGGACGTTTTTTATGAGCACAACTTTTCCCCTTCACACCGAATCATTTATGCTCCTTGATTCAGGTTGTTTAACAAACAGTGACTATTTTTTACCTTTTGCCTTGACCGATGTTTTAACTACTTTTTCAGGAATGCAGCACCAACCAATCATTCATTTCTGGCAATTGGATCAAGCAATGATTCTTGGCATGAAAGATACCCGTGTACCACATCTAAAAGAAGGCATCACTTCTCTGCAAGAAAACGATTATTCTGTAGTCGTTCGCAATGCCGGCGGTTTAGGGGTGATTGCCGATTCGGGTATTTTAAATGTTTCACTTATTTTACCAAATAATTCTGAACACAAATTAAGTATCGATGCGGCTTATGAATTAATGTGGGCTTGGCTCCGTCAGAGTTTTCCGGAGAAAGAGATTGACGCCTTTGAAATTACTACATCCTATTGTCCCGGTACTTATGATTTAAGTATTGGCGGTCAAAAGTTTGCTGGGATTGCCCAACGACGCGTCAAAGACGGTATTGCTGTCATGATTTACATCAGCGTTAACGGCAATCAACTTGCTCGTGGAGAAGTGGTGCGAGACTTTTACCTTGCTGGCTTACAAGAACAATTTGGTGAAAATGGCTATCCACCCGTTGATCCAGCAGTGATGGCAAATTTAGAAACCCTGATTGAGACTCCATTAACAATAGACGCCGTAAAAACCCGTTTAATCGAAGCATTACCTCAACAATTTGAAAAATCTATTGATCCAAACTTAACCGAACCAATTATAACCTCAGAATGGTTCCAAACAAATTTAACTGTCCAGCTGGAAAAAATGGCGCAACGAAACGCCTTAATTAAAGGAGAGATCGTATGACGATTCCGTATAAAGAGCAACGATTACCAATCGAAAAAGTTTTCCGTGATCCCGTCCATAATTATATTCATGTCCAACATCAAGTGATTTTAGACCTTATTAATTCTGCTGAAGTGCAACGATTACGTCGCATTAAGCAACTAGGTACTTCTTCTTTTACGTTTCACGGTGCCGAACATAGTCGTTTTTCCCATTCTTTGGGTGTTTACGAAATTACACGTCGGATTTGTGAGATTTTCCAACGTAACTACTCTGTGGAACGATTAGGTGAAAACGGCTGGAATGACGACGAGCGCTTGATTACACTTTGCGCAGCTTTATTACATGATGTCGGTCATGGTCCTTATTCACATACATTCGAGCATATTTTTGATACAAACCATGAAGCAATCACGGTCCAAATCATCACCTCACCAGAAACGGAAGTCTATCAAATTTTAAATCGTGTTTCGGCAGATTTTCCTGAAAAAGTCGCCAGCGTTATTACTAAACAATACCCAAATCCTCAAGTGGTGCAAATGATTTCTAGTCAAATTGATGCCGATCGCATGGACTATCTGTTACGTGATGCATACTTTACAGGGACGGAATACGGAACTTTCGATTTAACTAGAATTTTACGTGTGATTCGACCCTACAAAGGAGGCATTGCCTTTGCTATGAATGGGATGCATGCGGTGGAAGACTATATCGTTAGTCGTTACCAAATGTATGTCCAAGTCTATTTCCACCCTGTTTCTCGTGGGATGGAAGTGATTCTTGATCATTTATTGCATCGAGCGAAAGAATTATTTGAAAACCCTGAATTTGACTATGATTTACAAGCCTCTCTGCTTGTACCATTCTTTAAAGGGGACTTCACCTTACAAGAATATTTAAAATTGGATGATGGCGTCCTCTCTACGTACTTTACACAATGGATGGATGTGCCTGATTCAATTCTAGGTGATTTAGCCAAACGTTTCCTTATGCGTAAGCCTCTGAAGTCAGCCACCTTTACGAACGAAAAAGAGAGCGCAGCAACGATTGCTTATTTAAGGGAATTGATTGAAAAAGTTGGTTTCAACCCTAAATATTATACTGCCATTAATTCAAGCTATGATTTACCTTACGATTTTTATCGTCCAAATAAAGACCGTCATCGTACACAAATTGAATTGATGCAAAAAGATGGCTCATTAGTGGAATTGGCAACGGTCAGTCCCCTAGTTGCAGCACTTGCTGGTCAAAGTCAAGGAGATGAACGTTTCTATTTCCCTAAAGAAATGCTTGACCAAGGAAATAAAAAACATTACGATTTATTTGATGAGACGTATCGTGAGTTTTCAAGTTACATTCATAATGGTGCGTTAGTTTTAAAAAAATAGGTTTTCTAGGAGGATTCTATGTCAATTAAGTTAGTTGCTATTGATATCGACGGAACATTGCTAAATTCACAACACAAGATTACCCCACGGGTCAAAGAAGCGCTCCAAAAAGCAAATGAGCAAGGCGTTCGTATTGTTTTATGTACAGGCCGTCCTTTGCCAGGCGTGAAAGAACAATTGGATGAATTAGCCTTATATGGTGAAAATGATTTCGTGATTACCTACAACGGTTCGCTTGTCCAAGCAACCAAAGATAATGCGATTATTTCACGCTATACCTTAAGTTATGAGGATTTTTTAGAAATTGAAATGTATTCTCGTAAAGTCGGCGCTCACTTGCACACAATTGATGATTCCGCTATTTACACTGCCAATCGCAATATTGGTAAATATACGATTCACGAAGCATCTTTAGTGAACATGCCTTTGAAATATCGTACGGTGGATGAAATGACACCAGAGATGAACATTATTAAAATGATGATGATTGATGAGCCGGAAGTTTTAGATCCTGCCATTGCAAAATTACCATTACATTTTACCGAAAAATATACGACTGTTAAAAGTACACCTTTTTACTATGAAATCATGAATAAAAATGCTAGCAAAGGCAATGCTCTAGCAAAATTGGCAGACCATTTAGGCTTAAATAAAGACGAAGTGATGGCCATTGGTGACAATGAAAATGACTTATCCATGATTGATTACGCTGGGATTGGTGTTGCGATGGGCAATGCGACAGAAAATGTTAAAACAATTGCCGATGTGCATACCACTAGTAATGACGAAGATGGTGTCGCTCAAATTATTGAAAAAATGGTTTTAATTTAAACATTCTTTTCAATAACAATAACCCTCAATCTAATCAACATAGATTGAGGGTTATTCGTTATTTTATGATGCTGCCGCTAGCCATTTTTCAACGGCCCAGCGGTGGCTTCCTCTTTTTAATAAACGGACTGCTTCTTCTGGTGCAACCCAGTGTAAAGTATTGGTCCTTTCTAAGGGTTCGCTAAGTTGCCGCCAAGTATTCGCTACATAAAAATAGCCAGGATTATAATAGGCAGTTTGGCGATGGTTCGAATAAAAATATTCATCAGCTTCCCCTAAATAACAGCCAATTTCTACACTAATTCCTAATTCTTCTAGCACTTCTCGGTGGATCGCTTCTTCTTTCGTTTCGGTGCCTTCAATTTCGCCTCCTGGTAAAAAATAAGCTCCATTTGGCGCTTGTACCAGAACCATTGTGTTATTTTCTGGCTTTGAAACAATAATGTATGCAGCATATCTTGTTTGATAGGTCAATGTCTCTTCTCTTTTTCCAAACGTTGGCGTTTTCATTGGCGCACCTCTTCTCTTTTCATCTATTTTACCTGAGAAATTCCTTTAGAACAAGTCAGAAACCAAGCGTTTTTCTCTACATTTCACGTTTATCTATGCTACTATTAACGTTGGAAATATAATTAAGTTTGAAAGGGAGTTTTTAACTATGAAAATGGCTCATACATGTGTGCGTGTAAAAGATTTAGAGGCATCATTAGATTCTATCAAAAAGCCTTCAATTTTGAAGAAAGTCGCCGTCGTGATTTTCCAGAAAATAAATTTACTTTGGTTTATTTAACTTTACCAGGAGACGACTACGAACTAGAACTAACTTATAATTATGATCATGAAGCATACGATTTAGGAAACGGTTATGGTCATATCGCCATCAGTACAGATGATTTAGAAGGATTACACGAAAAACATCAAGCGGCTGGCTTAACTGTTACTGACTTAAAAGGCTTACCTGGAACTGCACCATCTTATTACTTTGTTGTCGACCCAGATGGTTATAAAATCGAAGTCATTCGTGAACGTTAAAAAGTTTCACTTGTTCACTTACTGAGTTTTTTGTGTTTGAGAGCTGTCCGAGACAAAACTTGTCTCGACTTCTTCTCAAACACTTTTTTCAAAAAAGTGCTACAATAGAACGTATGAATTTATTGAGGATGTGATGTTATTATGACAAAAAAAATTATTGGAATCGCTGGCAATCAACTTTTGCAGGCGGCTGAAGTGTTTCACGGTAACCAAGTGACTTACACCCCACAAGGTTTTGTGAGCGCTGTTCAAGCCGCAGGTGGCGTTCCTCTCGTTTTGCCAATTGGCCCCAAAGAATTAGCCGCTACGTATATACAACAAATTGATAAACTACTTTTAGCAGGCGGTCAAGATGTTGCCCCTGAATTTTACGGACAAGAACCCCATATAAAATTAGAAGAAACGAATCGTGATCGTGACGAGTTTGAATTAGCCCTAATTGAAGAAGCCTTAAAACAAAACAAACCTATTTTTGCGGTTTGCCGTGGAATGCAATTAGTCAATGTTGCTTTAGGTGGCACATTATATCAAGATTTATCGATGTATCCTCAATGGTCAGTTAAGCACGGACAACAACCCACTCAACCAATCTTTGCGACGCATCGTATTGATGTTGAACCAGACAGTCAATTATCAAACATATATGGTACAACTGGTCAAGTCAACTCGTACCATCACCAAGCACTACATACTTTAGGAAAAGATTTACGCGTTACTGCTTGGTCCTCTGATGGCCTTGCAGAAGCAGTGGAATCAACAAATGAACAGCAGCCTTTATTAGCTGTTCAATGGCATCCTGAACTAATGTACGCACGTGATGCCAAATCCCAAGCACTCTTTAACTACTTTGTTCAAAAATTATAGTAAAAACGGAGGGACGTCTTTTGCCCCTCCGTTTTTACTTGCTATCATACTTAAAAATCAAAATTATCTGGATCTGCACCAAAACGATGATCCTTATTTAACTGATTAATTGCGGTTATTTCTTCTGGTGTTAATTCAAAATCAAAGACAGCAAAATTTTCCTGAATTCTTTTTTCGTGAACAGATTTAGGAATCACGATAATATCATTTTGTAAGTGCCAACGAATAATCACTTGGGCCGCTGATTTACCATATTTTTCACCAATTTTCACTAGTACTGGTTCAGATAATAAATTACCTTGTCCTAGAGGAGACCAAGCCTCCACGGCAATCTTATTTTCGGCTAAATATTTTCGTAGCGGTTCTTGTGTTAACGTAGGATGTAATTCAATTTGATCCACCATTGGCACAACATTGGCTTCTGTTAATAAATCTTCCAAATGATGTTGATGAAAATTGGAAACGCCAATTGCTTTGGCACGACCACTTGCGTAAATTTCTTCTAATGCTTTCCATGATTCTTTATATTTACCAGCAACAGGCCAGTGAATTAAATATAAATCAACATAGTCTAACCCTAATTTTTCTAAGCTTTTATCAAACGCTTTAATCGCATTTTCATAGCCTTGATCTTCATTCCATAATTTCGTCGTCACGAAAATTTCTTCGCGGGGAATACCCGATTGACGAATGCCTTCGCCCACCCCTACTTCGTTTTTATAAACGGCTGCCGTATCAATCAAGCGATAACCCGCTTCTAAAGCCCATTTTACTGAATTTGTTGCTTCTAAGCCATCTTCTACACGCCAAACGCCTAAACCTAAGCGTGGCATTTCATTGCCATTTGCTAATTTTTTTGTTTTATCCAAAGTCATGTGTTTCTTCAGTCCCTTCATTTTCATTACTTTTAGTATACTACGCATTCTTCTTTCACGAAACAATCACGACTTGTCAGGTCATTTTCTTTATTTTTAATAAATAACGACGCCAATAAGTCAGCACTCCGATTAGTGCCACAACTACAATTGTTCGACCGCTAACGCTTCCAATCCACAGTTTAACTGCAAGTAACCAGATACAAAAGAGATAAACACAGGACCAATTAAAGGAAACTTTCAATGTACATGATTCCGCAATTTCGATTATCTGACTACTAAAAAAACGACTCCCTAATCGTAAAGCGACTGGATTATGGAAGATGAATGTTCGTCGCTTGTCAGCCGTCAAGCGAGTGGCACATCGTTCATCAATAAAAATTGTTACAGGTAATTTAGAAAGTAAATCATTTTTTGCCCATTCAATTGAAACTTTCACGCAGCACTCACAACCTTTAACAAAATTATAAAATATATTATTTATTTACAAAATTATAACATTCCTAAAAAAACATGTTAAGTCTTTAAAAAAACTTTCTATTTTCTTCCCCTTTCGCCGAGAGATTTAGTATACTAAAAGAAGAAATTTTAGAGAAAGTTGGATTTTTATGTTGATACTTGGTTTAGCCAGTACTGAAACAGTCGATTCTTCTGCTCCTGATTTAGCAGAAGCGACCGTAAAAAAAGTGAGCGCGCTACAACGCTTTTGGAACAATATTAATTGGGATGCCATTGTCGCTACCTTAATTGAAAAAAGTTTATCAATTTTATTTTTAATTTTTCTATTTTTTATTATTCAGCGAATCGGGAAATATTTAATTGATCGCACCTATGCAAATTATAGTAAAAAGCAACATTTTAGTGAAAGCCGTTTAAAAACGTTACACACTTTAATTATTAATGCATTTCAATATACGCTGTTCTTTTTCTTCATCTATTCTCTTTTGACCATTGTCGGTGTGCCTGTTGGCTCATTATTAGCCGGAGCGGGAATTGCCGGTGTTGCCATTGGTTTAGGGGCTCAAGGATTCATGAATGACTTAATTACCGGATTTTTCATTATTTTAGAACAACAAATGGATGTAGGCGATTATATTCGCTTATTGGCGTTAAATATTGAAGGAACAGTTACTTCTGTCGGATTACGAACCACTCAAATTAAAGCGGTTGATGGAACTGTTCATTTTATTCCAAACCGAAACATCACCACAATCAGTAACCTGTCTCGTGCCAATATGCAAGTGTTAATTGATGTCCGCATCAATCCTGAAGAAGGTTATGAAAAAATTTGTGAAGTGATTACAGAAGTCAATGAAACGTTAAAAGAAAAGTATATCGAAAGTATTCAAACTGGGCCAGATATTTTTGGTATGGTTGATTTAGGCAATGGCAACTTTGCGGTGCGAACGACCATGTATGTACTAAACGGCAAACAATTTGCGGTCAAAGAAGAATTTCTAGCTCAATATATCAAAGCATTAACAGAGGCCGGTTTTACGATTCCCAATACGCCCATTATTGCAAAATAAAAAACAGCCACCAGATATTTATTAGTTATCTGGTGGCTGTTTTTCTAATTGTCCAATGATTTTAAAAACCCACTAACTGCCTCCACTCCAAACAATAACGCCTCTTCGTTCGGTTCAAACTTGGCAGAATGAAGGCTATAAGGACTTGCCACGCCTAACCAAAACATCGTGCCTGGGACTTTAGACAATAGATAGCCAAAATCTTCACCTGTCATTGCAACCGGTGCTTGTTGAAATTGAACTGTTGCTTGTTTGCTCATGTATTCAATAAAATTCGTGGTACATGCTGGCTCATTCACTACAGGTAAATACCCTTTTTGATCAAGATGAACAGTTACTTCACATTGAAAAGATTGCGCAATACCTTCACTAATTTCGCGAATTCTTCGCTGCGTTTGTTCATTCGTTTCTGCTGTCAATGTGCGAATTGTACCAGATAAAGTTGCTTCTTCGGCAATCACATTGCAGGCAGTCCCTGCATGAAAAGTCCCAAAAGTAACGACTGCCCCGACCACAGGATCAACATTTCGACTAACGATCGTTTGCGCTTGCTGAATTAAATTTGTGGCCGCCAAGACCATATCATTTGCTTGATGCGGAAAAGCCGCATGTCCACCTTTTCCTTTTAAGGTAATGTTCACTTCACAAGTGGCAGCAAACAATGTCCCTACTCTGGTACTAATAGTTCCGACTGGCAAATCAGGATTAACATGAAGCGCATAAAATTCATCAGGTAACCACTCACCAAACGCATGGTCTTCATACATCAACATCCCCCCTGCTTCATTTTCTTCAGCAGGTTGAAATAAAAATAAAAAGTTATTGTCTGGTTGCTGTTGACTTAATTCTTTCAAAACCCCTAAACCGATTGTCATGTGAAAATCGTGCCCACAGGCATGCATAAACCCTGGTCGTTTTGATTGAAAAGCAGAAACCACTTCCTCTTGAATAGGCAAACCATCAATATCAGCACGCCAGCCGATGGTTTTCTGAGGATTTTTGCCTTCTATGAAGACTAAAATCCCCGTTTGCCATGTTCGAACTTGCAGATAAGGTTGCTTCATTTTATCAATTTCATTAAGTAAAAAGGCTTGTGTTTCCTTTTCTTCTAGACCGATTTCAGGTATTTGATGTAGTTGCCGTCTAATCGCAATTAATTCTTCTTGCTCCACAAAAGCCACTCCTTCATTTTTGGGGTAATCGAAAGCCGCCATGAAGAAGTTTCTTCATCGCGACTGACTAATTTATTTTTAGAGTTTACGTAATTCTTCTAAAATCTCTGTTTTACTCTTGGTTTTATCATCAATTTGTTTAATTACTTTTGCTGGCACGCCTGCGACAACGGTATGCGCTGGAACGTCTTCCACAACTACTGCCCCAGCAGCCACAACGGCACCTTCACCAACACGAACCCCTTCTAGTACGACCGCATTCGCTCCAATGACAACCTCGTTTTCAATAACCACAGGTGCGGCACTTGGGGGTTCAATGACACCAGCTAAAACCGTTCCCGCGCCAATATGACAATGTTTTCCTACAGTTGCACGGCCGCCTAAAACAGCGCCCATATCAATCATAGTCCCTGCACCAACGACGGCGCCAATATTTAGAATAGCCCCCATCATAATCACCGCTTGATCGCCAATTTCAACTTTTTCGCGAATCAAAGCACCTGGTTCAATTCGAGCATTAATGTCTTTCAGATCAAGAAAAGGAATTGCTGAGTTACGTGCATCGTTTTCTACAACATAATCCTCAATTTTTTCTTTGTTTGCTTCTAAAAAAGGTTTTACGTCAGCCCAATCGCCAAACAATGTCCCAGTTTTACAATTATTAAAGACCTTAATTGTTTCCGGAAACGTGACTTCTTTTAATTGCCCTTTCAGTGTTACTTTAACAGGCGTTTGCTTTTTGGCATCGCCAATATACTGAATAATCTCATATGCGTCCAATCACAGCACTCCTTTACTTCGTGTTATCATACAGAATAACGCATTTATGAGAAAAAAGTAAAGAGTTTCTTGCGTTTTATTTAAATTACTTTCATTTCTTCTTCTGATTTAGGCAGAACAAGATGATGTTTTTCTAATTCATGCGCCATATGATTGACCGCTTTTAAAATTTCTTTGCGTGTAATGATACCTTTAAAGCGTTGATTATCATCAACCACTGGTAAAAAAGAAGCATCTACTAATAAATGTAACACTTCTTCTAAATCCCACGATTCACCAATTACAGGAACATTGACTTCCATTACATCGGCCACAGTAAATTCATTCAATTTTTCAAAATCCACTGAAGTCAAATCAAACATTTTATCTACAACGTCTGTCAAGCCGATTAAGCCAACAAAGCGATCTCCCTTATCTAACACAGGAATCTTGGAATAGCGAACTTGCGATAAGACTAATGCCGCGTGACTTAACGGATTTAAACACATTACATTGGCGACATTTTCGGCGGGTACTAAAAACGTTTCTTGTTTTTCTAATAATAATTCTTTTACAGCAGTCCCTATCATGATTGGGTTGCCTCCATTTCTAATTCTTTAACACGTAACTTATTGTACCTAATTCTGCGGAAAAAGTCTTGGAATTCGCAAATTCTTCATAACTTAACAAACGAAAATTAACGTTTTGTTCTATTCTCCCCAAAAAAAGAGAACGCTTTCTTAAAAAAATAAAAACTTAGTTGTCCCATAACAGACAACTAAGTTTTTATAAAAGACCAATTAATCAGTCAATTATCCTTCTTTTTCACACGTTTCATCACAGCCATCACTGACCATAATAAGCGGAAATCCCATGTTTTCTAAGATAGTGTTTATCCAATAAAAAATGATCAATTGGTTCAACAGCTGGATTAATTATTTCCGTCAAACGTGCCATTGAACAGATTTCATCTAAAATCAAGCTGTTTTCAACTGCTTTTTCCGGAGTCATTCCCCAAGTAAATGGGCCATGTCCATAAACTAGCACTCCTGGAACTGCTAAAGGATCTAGTTCTTGTTCATGAAATGTTTCAACAATGACTTTGCCAGTCTCTTCTTCATAGTTTTCTTTAATTTCACTTTCAGAGAGCGCTCTTGTGCAAGGTACAGCGCCATAAAAAGCATCCGCATGGGTGGTACCGTAAGGAGGTAAGGCTCGCCCTGCTTGAGCCCACGTAACACTATTCAGGGAGTGCGTGTGCGCAATCGCTCCAATTTCTGGCATTTTTTGATAAAGATAAAGATGCGTGGGTAAATCAGAAGACGGCTTTAATGCATTGGTTTCCAATAGTTGTCCGTTTAAATCAGTCACTACCATCTGTTCCTTGGACATTTCTTGATACTTGACGCCGCTTGGTTTAATTACGATAATCCCTAATGACCGATTGATTTCACTAACATTGCCCCACGTTAATTTGACTAAGCCCAGTTTTGGCAAAGCCAGATTCGCTTCATAAACACGTTGTTTCATTGCTTGGATGATCGCTTTATTGTTCATAATAACCCACCTCTGCTAATTTGGGATAGAGATACTGCTGCGCGGCTTGAATTTTTTCTTGAAAATTCAAATCCGTTTCATTCCACATTTCAATTAAAAAAGGACCACTATAGTTTAAACGCTTGAGTGTTTTCAATAAGCCTGTAAAATCAACACAGCCTTCTCCAAAAGTAACTTCCCGAAACTTCCCTTCAAATGTGTCTGTTACAGCGAAGGTATCTTTTAAGTGAATAGCAGCGATTTCAGCAATTCCCTTTTCAAGCTCAACCGCCGGATTATTTTCCGGCCAAGCAGACAAATTACCTAAATCAGGATAGACATGCAAAAAAGGAGACGGAATTTGTTCCTTAATTTCTAGAAATTTTTGTATGCTATTCATAAAAGGGTCATCCATAATCTCAACAGCCAGAATGACACCGTATTGTGCAGCTTCCTCAACGCCCTTTTTCAGACCTTGAAGAAAAAATTCCCTTGTTTCGGCAGTTTTTTCTTCGTAAAAGACGTCATAGCCAGCTATTTGAATTACCCGTATGTTTAATTGATGAGCCAAACGAATCGCTTGAGATAAAATTTTCCGTCCTTTTTCACGTGTTTCTTTATTTAAAGAGCCTAAAGGGAACCGCCGATGACCACTTAAACACAAAGAATGGATAAAAAAATCTTCTTTCACCATTAATTGAGAAAGTTCTTGTAACTGGCTTGGTGTCCAAGCCAATCGTGCTAAACGTTCATCGGATTCATCAATTGACATTTCTAAAAAATCAAACCCTAACTTTTTGGCCCATGTTAATCGTTCTGCCCAAGTTAAATTTTGCGGGAGTGCTTTTTCATACAGTCCAATTCGTGCCATTTTATCACTTCCAAATCTGATCGATTTTTTTTTGAAAATCTTTGGCTGCTTGTTCAGGATTTTTTGATTCAGTAATCCCACGGCCCGCAATAAATGTTGCAACTGCCATTGTTTGAAACAATTCAAGCGTTTCGACAGTTAAACCACCTGTGACGGACACTTCAAAGCCTAAGTCAATTAGTTCTTGAACTTTATTCAAATCTTTTTCTCCCCAGCTGCCGCCAGCTAAAAGAGCATCTCTACTTTGATGATAAATCACCTGATTAATCCCTAATTCTCGCCATTGTCGAGCTTGTTGCATTGTCCAATTTCCATATAGTTCTACTTGTAATTCTCGGACTTCTTTTTGAGCTGCAGCCATCGTTGGTAAGGTGGCGCAACAAATGACCGTCATGAAATCAGCGCCTGCTTGTGCGACATTACGAGCAACTGTACCACCCGCATCAGCACATTTTGTATCAGCAACAATCGTTTTATTAGGAAACATGCGTTTTAAACAACGAATTGCTTTTTGGCCTTCTTGTAAACACAAAATAGTGCCAACTTCGATAATATCGACAATTTCTCCAACTTTCATACAATCTGCTAAAGCGTCTTCTAAGCTATTATGATCTAAAGCGATTTGTAAGTTTGGTCTTTTCATCTTTCCCACCCTTTTATTCAGATTTTTGATAACGATCTGAAGCCATATATTTTTCTTGAATTTCTTTTGCAGACATTACATTTTTAATGCCAATCACTGTGACTCCACGTTTTTCTGCTTGCTGAAACATTTGTAAAAAATTGACTGGAGTAAAAACAACGTCGTATTGGCTAGCAGAGCTTTTTCCTTCTGAAATGGCGCAATGATGAATTTTTGTAATCGGTACGCCTAGTTCTTTCATTGCTTTTTCAACACTCCGCATCATCATTAGACTCGTGCCAGAACCATTGGCACAGGAAACAAGTATTCTCATTTTAAATTCCTCCTTTAATTCTCTTGAAATTTTTTAGCATATTGTTCATAATCATTGACAATCATAAAGTAACCTTCTGGATTTCTACGATACTGAAGTTGCGGAATTATTAGTAACCCAATCACCACCACTGCTACGCCAACATAGCCTAGAACTTTCATAATGATTGTAAATAACGGCCAAGCTGTTGCCCAATCGAACATGCCCAAATAACCGCCATATTGAGATAATCCAATCCATGTAGCAAATAAAGCTGAGCCACCTACTTGGATTAAACCTGAAAGGAAGGGGAATAAACAAGCAGCTTTTACTCCACCACGATTATTTGCATAAACAGCTATGACAGCGTTATCAAAAAACAATGGGATAAAACCCGCAATAACGATTGTCGGAGACTTTAATAGAATCAGTAAGCCAATCATTAAAAACTGGCCTAATGCGCCAAAGAGAAACCCAATTGTTACTGCGTTGGGCGAGCCAAACCCGAAAGTCGCTGCTACATCAATCCCAGGAACAGCGCCTGGTAAAATGGTATTTGAAATCCCTTGGAATGACTGCGTCAACTCGTCGACAAAGGTTCTAACGCCTAATTGTAAGATAGCTAAATAGACAGCAAAATTTAATGAAGTGGTCATGATATAAAAGAAGAAACTCTGCCCTTCTTGCATAAATTTAGCTTGAATTAAATAATCTTGTCCCAAAACAAGCAAGATAATGCCAAAGAAAAAGAGCATCAAAATGGACGTAGCAACCATATTTTCATTAAAAATGGATAGAAATCCTGGTAATTCGATATCTTCCAATTTTTTATCGACCTTCTCTGAACGATGTTTCTTTTGATCACGTTTTTTCAACCATTCTGCTAATTTTGCAAAAATAAATATGCCAAACATTTGTTGATGGGCTACCGCAAAACCAGCACCTTCTGTTAATTCCTGCGTAATCCCTACCGTTAAATTTGAAGCAACTGCCCAATAACACCCAAGAATTAAGCCCATAAAAATTAGTACTTCGATTCTACCTAAGTTAGGAAAACAAAAGAGTAAAATCCAGAAAGCGGTAGCTGCTTGTTGAATCTGAACATTCCCTGTTGTAAAAACGGCTCTCAATTTTGTATATTTTTGAAAACGAACCAACAAAATATTCATAATAAATGCGATTAATAACAAAATCATCACATCACCAAAGGTTCGTCCAAAGGTTTTCATCAATCCGGCATCGACTGCATTTTGCCCGAAATATGGATCGGTAACCATTGCCTGTAAATTAAATCGCTCTTTCAAGCCTACTAGAATAGGGCGAAAATTATTAACCAAACCACCAGAACCAACACTCAAAATAAAATAACCAACTGTCGCTTTCAGAAAACCTGCTAAACATTCATAAAAGGGCCTCCGTAACAAGAGATAACCTAATAACACGATGAAACCAATCAAATATGCTGGCTGTGTTAAAACGTTTGTAGCAAAATAAGTCCAACTATTTAACAAGAACTCCCCCATTGATTTTTCCCCCTATAATTGATATTTCTCCATAACTTCTTTAAAATCCATTGGCGTGTTTGTTTCTAACAAGTCAGCAATCACGCCATCCGTCATCAATAAATCCATCAATTGCTGGATATTTTCCAGATGTTCGGCGGGATTTTGGGCTGCCAATGTAAAAAATAAGGTTGCTGTTTTTGCTTCTTGATCGCCAGCAAAAGTGACTGCTTGCTTAAATTTTGTAAAAGAAATGGCCGTTCCAAAAACGCCTGCGCTTTCCTCTGATGAATGTGGCATGGCTACTTCAGGAGCAATGATGATATAAGGTCCAAACGTTTCGACACACTGGATAATCTCATCGACGTAACTCTGATCGATAATGTGTTTTTGGAGTAAAATCAAACAACTTTCCTGAATCGCCTCTTGCCAACTAACCGGTTCTTTATCAGAGTAATGAATAAGCTCTTGCTCCCAAAAATAAGTTAACATTGTACATCCAGCCTTTCTTACAAGAATGAAGGAAATGGTGTATCATTTTCTTTAACAAAAACATCATCAAAGCCACGATCAAAGTTAAATTCTAAGTTGTCTTTGTCATCTGGATAAACAAATTTGCCACCCACTTGCCAAATATATGGTTTAAATTGATAATGTAAACGATCTTTTTTAAATTTCCAAATTTCCATGATTTCTTTTGGATCCGCCATAAAATTAGACCAAATATCATAATGAACAGGAATGACTACTTTCGCATTTAAAGATTCTGCCATTCTCAACATATCAACAGAAGTTATTTTATCTGTGATACCGCGAGGATTTTCGCCATATGCTCCTAAGCAAACATCAATTGCATATTGATTACCATGTTTCGCAAACAAGTTAGAATAATGAGAGTCTCCGGCGTGATATACCGTACCACCTGAGGTTTCAAATAGATAATTGACAGCTAGTTCATTCATGTCCTGAGGCATTTTACCTTTAAATGTATTTTCAGGATCATCAGAAGTAATTAGCGCGGTTCGATCAAAAGCTTCCAAGGCCACTACATTCACATCATTCACTTTTATTTCTTGACCAGGTTCTATAACCCGTGTTTTTTCTGCCGGAACACCCCAACGCTGCCATGTTTTCACTACTTCTTTTGGACCAATAAATAGAGCCTTAGGACAGTTTTGATGAACAGCAGCAGCTGTGTGAATATCCAAATGGTCTGAATGAATATGTGTGACAACTAAAGCATCTACCTCTTTTATTTCAAAAGGATCAATCACAAAAGGTTGTGTTCTTAAATTAGGTTGCATTTTTTGGCAACCACTCATGCGCATCATTTGATGGCCATTTTTCATTAAGCCGTTCCCGTGCGTTTGTTTTCCTGTTCCACACCATAAATCACATAAAATATTCGTGTTCTCATGCGTTTTCAGCCAAATGCCTGTACAACCAAGCCACCAAAGTGCAACCGTTCCTTGAAGCACATTTGTCTGATTAATTTCTTCGTTTAAATAAGTGCCCCATTCCGGAAATGTCGCCTTCAACCAACTTTCTTTTGTAATTTCATGAATCGATTTGCTCATGCTACCACTCCTCTTCTCAAATGATTGTGTTATGCTTTATAAGAAAATCATAGCCGCAAAAAATCACAATGAAAACCCTTTTATATGATTGTTTGCACTTTTAATGATTCTTTTACGTGTTTTGTTTTCCTATGAGTTATACTATTTCATGGGGGACCGTGTCCAAAAAAATAACTAAAGGAGGTTGTATTACTTGAAAAGTTCATTAGAAACCATTGAAAAAAGGCAACAAAACATTCTCGCGCTGCTGCAAAAAAACAAACAAATGACTACCTATAAATTAGCAGATGCTTTAAATGTTTCCTTAAGCACAATTCGTCGTGATTTAAATGTCTTAGAAACTAAGAATGACATCATTCGAAAATATGGGTATTGTATTTACAACGACCAAAATCAGAAAGACTTTGATCAATCAGGACCGGAATTATTAAAACAAGCCATTGCTCGTGTTGCTTGTAGCTATCTAAGTGATTATGATACCGTTTTCATTAATTCAAGTTCCACTGCTTTGAATATTCTCCATTATTTAAAGGCCGATCATCTGACCATCGTAACGAATAATTTAAAAATTGCCACCAAGCCTCATGTTTCTCAATACAATTATATTTTGACCGGAGGCGAATTACGTTTTCCCAAAGAAGTTCTGGTAGGAGATATTGCCATTAACACAATCACCGCAACGCATGCCGATGTTTGCGTAATTGGCTGTAGCGGGGTCAGTTTAGAACATGGCGTCACTACAAAAATTTTCAATGAAGCAAAAATTAATGAGCTTATGATAAAACAAACAACAAAAGTAAAAATTCTGGTCGCAGACCATCGAAAAATCGGCTTGACGTCTAAATTTAAAATTGCTGATATTACCGCTTTTGATTGTTTGATTACAGACAAACATTGCTCATCAACTTTAATTACAGAACTTCGTAAGACCGGCTTAAAGGTTATCCAAGTCGACTAAAAAAAGAGCGTAGGACAAAAATCCAAAAGAGATTTTTATCCTACGCTCAAAATCTGATAAATAAAAAAGTAGCACTTATTTCTTAACATTCACTTACTTCGTAAACGTTGCCTTTAATCGTTCCAACGGTTGGTGCTCTTTGTTATAATACTGAACGAGATATTGTTCAGGTGTACTTTCAATTATGGCATATGTTTTCTCTTGAACTGGTCCACGAGGTAAACGAATACTTCCCGGATTAACAAAGAGAATGTTATTGTGTCGCTCTGCGCCCAGTACATGAGTGTGACCAAATAAGGCAATTGTCGCTCCTGCTTCTTCCGCTTGTAAAGCAAGTGTCGTGAGCCCCATTCTAACATTGGCCAAATGACCATGTGTCATATAAATAACTTGATCCCCCACTTTTTTAGTCACAGTTTTGGGAAATTCATCATAAAAATCACAATTTCCTTGGACTACAATTAATTTCTGCCAAAGTTCATCTGTCGGTTCTAATTCAGAATCACCACAGTGAAAGAGTGCATCGACTTGTCCTTCATAATGATTCACTAAGTCAACTAAACAGTCACGGTCGCCATGATTATCGCTTACTACCAAGATTTTCATACGTTTCAACTCCTATTTTTTTAGCCATTCTTCCCATTGTTCTTTTAATTTTGCCACTGCTTGTCCACGATGACTAACTTTATTTTTCTCTTCTCCAGACAATTCAGCTGCCGTCTTACCAAGCTCTGGAACATAGAAAAGTGAATCGTACCCAAAGCCTCCTTCACCACGAGGAATCGTACCGACTTCTCCTGGCCATTCAGCTTCGACCACCAGACTTTCTTTCTTTGGTTCAGCAAAAACCAATGTACAATGGAAACGCGCTTGTCTTTTTTCTTTTGGCACGCCCGTTAACTCATGTAGTAGTTTCGCATTATTTGAAGCATCGTTAGTTGGCTCACCAGCAAAACGAGCAGAATAGATTCCCGGCATTCCCCCTAACGCATCAACAATTAATCCTGAATCATCTGCTAATACTGGTTTCTGTAAAATTTCTGCAATTGTTTCAGCTTTTAGACGAGCATTTTCTTCAAATGTTCGACCAGTTTCTTCTACATCTGGCAAATTCGGATAATCTAATAACGTCTTAACTGTATATCCTTTTTCACCAAAAATTGAACTAAACTCTTTCGCTTTACCAGGATTTCTAGTTGCAATGACAATCACTTTCTCTTCTGAATCTTGCGAAGGGACTTCTTCAGAGGCTAAAGCATAAAGCGCTTCTTTCTGATACGCAATTAATTCCTCGATCCCTGTTTTTCCATAAAAGAGCATGGCATTTAACTCATCTCCTGAGAAGGTAGCTTCTTCACCCGTTCCTTGAATTTCCACAAATTCACCAGACTCGGTCATCACGATGTTCATATCCACTGCAGCATTCGAGTCCTCTGCGTAATCTAAGTCCAGCACACAATAACCATCGGGTAAAATACCCACGCTGACAGCAGCTAAATGCTCTTTAATTGGGTCTTCCGCTAGCGCACCAGTCATCAATAAATGATTAACTGCTAAGCGTAGAGCAACAAAAGCGCCTGTAATACTAGCAGTACGGGTTCCCCCATCTGCTTGAATCACATCACAATCGACAACAATGCTCCGTTCCCCTAACTTTTCTAAGTCAACAACAGCTCGCAATGACCGCCCAATCAAACGTTGAATCTCCATTGTTCGCCCTGTTAATTTTCCTTTCGCACTTTCCCGAATATTTCTTGTGTTCGTCGCGCGAGGGAGCATGCTATATTCAGCTGCTACCCAACCTGTTCCCGCGCCTCGTAAAAATGGGGGAACCTTTTCTTCGACAGTGGCTGAGCAAATTACTTTTGTATCGCCAAACGAAATAACCACCGAACCTTCTGGATGTTTAAAAACATTGGTTTCAATAGTGATCTTTCGCAATTCTTTTGGTGCACGACTATCATGTCTAATCATTTTCGTTTCCTCCTAAGTGAATCTGTTGTGCTTTTAAGTTCTCTATACCAAGCCAACTGCTTGCAATCTCTTCAAACATTTTTGCAGAACCAGTTGTATAAAATTCATGGGGCTGTGTAGGCGCTTCAGGCGTGTGGGCAATGTCAAAATAATCGAGAAGCATGCTGACTTCGCCAACTGTTTCGGCTCCTGAGTCAATTAATGTCACATGACTCCCCATCACATTTTGAATCACCGGACGTAACAACGGGTAATGGGTACAACCTAAAATCAACGTATCAAGTCCTTTTAATTGTAGTGCTTGAAGTGTTTCTGCCACAATTTTTTTTGCTACGGAAGAACGATATTGATTACTTTCAACAATGGGGACAAATTTAGGGCAAGCTAAACTAGTCACCTCAATTGCTGGTGCCTTACTTTTAATGGCGATTTCATAGGAAGCACTTTTGATTGTCCCTAAGGTACCTATGACACCAATTTTGTTATTTTTTGTGACTTTAACGGCTGCTCGTGCGCCAGGTAAAATAACACCAACAACTGGAATTGGCAAGGCAGCTTTAATTTCTTCTAATGCGACAGCCGTCGCGGTATTACATGCGATTACTAGCATTTTTATTCGTTTTTTCAATAAAAAATCGGCCATTTCCCAAGTAAACTGAACGACTTGTTCGGCTGGTCGTGGACCATATGGGCAACGGGCTGTATCTCCTAAATAAATTAATCGTTCATTTGGTAATTGCTTTAGCGCTTCCTTTAAAACAGTTAATCCACCAACGCCAGAATCAATTAATCCAATGGCTTCTTGATTGCTCATTCTCATCCTACCTTTGCCTTTTATTCACTGCCTTTATTTTCTACTTTTTAAGGACTATTGTCAATTTTTCCTGTTTTGCTCTCATTTATTTCTTTTTTTGAAGGAAATCTTTTTCGATTAAAAAACTAGTAATTCATTTTTTTGTATGTTATAATTCCTAACATTGAGAATACAATTAGAAATACATTTGGTTAATTTAATTTAAATAACACGTTTCTCACCGAATCCTCTGTTATCTTTTCTACCAAATGATTGCAAAGGAGACTGCCTATGATTTCTTTAGAACATGTAAATAAGTATTTTGGGGAGCATCACGTTTTAAAAGATATTACTTTGAATGTAGAGCAAGGAGAAAAAATTGTCATTATCGGACCCTCTGGCTCTGGCAAAAGTACATTAATTCGGTGTATGAACCAATTGGAAAAAGTCAATGATGGTTCCGTCGTAATTGATAACATTGACATCACCAAACCGAAAGCACCGATTCAAAAGGTTCGCCAGAAAGTTGCCATGGTCTTTCAAAATTTTAACTTATATGCTCACAAAACGATTATTGATAATTTAACGTTAGCACCGATTAAAGTGATGGGCGTTTCCAAAGACGAAGCGGTTCGTACTGGCATGGAGTATTTAGAACGAGTCGGTTTGGCTGATAAAGCTTCTGCTTATCCTTCGCAGCTTTCTGGCGGGCAGCAACAACGGGTCGCTATTGCTCGTGCCTTAAATATGCATCCTGAGATTATCCTTTTTGATGAACCGACTTCGGCACTTGATCCAGAAATGATTCAAGAAGTTTTAGATGTAATGGTCGATCTTTCCAAACAAAATATTACCATGGTTTGTGTCACACATGAGATGGGCTTTGCTCGTCAAGTGGCTGACCGTGTAATCTTCATGGACCAAGGACAGATTATTGAACAAGGAACGCCTGAACATTTCTTTACAAGCACTGAAAACCCTCGTGCAAAAGAATTTCTAAGTAAAATTATTCATAACGGGTAATGAATAAAAAACAAAAAATTGGAGGAATGAAGGAATGAAAAAACAAAATAAATGGCTGGCTGGACTCTCCTTACTTGTATTAGCAGGCATCATTGTGGGCTGTGGTAGCGGCAACAATGACTCAACTTCCAAAAGTGCTTCATCAAACAAAACGGTCACAGTAGAACAATTAAAAAAAGCAGGGAAAATTAAAGTAGGTGTCAAAGAAGACATTCCTAATTTTGGCTATATGAATCCTGATACAAACAAAAATGAAGGAATGGAACCAGATATTGCACGCTTGATTGCGAAAGAAATTACCGGCAGCGAAGAGAATGTGGAATTTGTGGGCGTGACAGCGAAAACGCGCGGTCCCCTTTTAGACAATGGTGAACTAGATATGGTAATTGCTACATTTACAATTACTGATGAACGTAAAAAGACTTATAATTTTACAACTCCCTATTATACAGATGAGATTGGTTTCCTTGTGCGCAAAGAGGATAACTTCTCCAGTATGAAAGATTTAGACGGAAAAACAATCGGCGTTGCACAATCTGCTACGACAAAAGAAAACTTAGAGAAAAAAGCGCAAGAGGAAGGAATCAAATTTACTTATCAAGAATTAGGTTCCTATCCAGAATTAAAAACAGCGTTAACTTCTAAACGAATTGATGCATTTTCAGTGGATAAATCAATCCTATCTGGCTATGTGGATGGCAAGACAGAAATTTTAAAAGATGGTTTTTCGCCACAAGAATATGGAATTACTACAAAGAAAGCAAATACTGAATTAAATGATTATCTAAATGGTTTAATTGAAAAATGGGAGAAAGACGGCACACTAGAAAAAATTTATCAAGACTGGGGCTTAAAAAATTAATCATTCCTAAGACTTGAAGAATCAAAAATTTTAGGAGGGATTTTTATGTTTTTGTTAGCCAATATTTCCTGGCTTGAAGAAGGGCCATTTGCCTTATATCGTTGGGAAGCTTTATTTCAAGATTGGCGAATTTTTGGTCAGGCATTTCTCTATACTATTCTGCTTTCTTTAGGAGCGATCTTAGTTGCCTTTGCTTTAGGCATTTTCTTTGGCAGTTTATCAGCGACCAAAAGTAAACTTTTACACGCAATTAGTCGTGTCTATGTAGAATTTTTTCAAAACACACCTTTGTTGATTCAATTTATCGTAGTCTATTATGGTTTTCCTCTGCTAAGCCCGCTGCTTTCATTTTCTATTACTACGATTGCCATTCTGTGTGTAGGCCTCTATCATGGCGCCTACATTTCTGAAGTGGTTCGCTCAGGAATCGGAGCTGTCCCAAGAGGGCAATTTGAAGCGGCTTACTCCCAAGGATTAACGTATGGTCAAACGATGCGGTATGTGATTTTACCACAAGCATGGCGGATTATGTTACCGCCTTTAACCAATCAAGTAGTGAACCTAATTAAAAATACGTCAACAGTTGCCATTATTTCTGGCGCTGACGTAATGTTTGCTGCCAATAGTTGGTCGTCTGTCAACTTGAACTATATTCCCGCCTTTGCGCTTGCTGGTTTCTTATATTTCATTCTTTGCTTCCCATTAGCGAATTTGGCTAGAAAAATGGAAGAAAAAAATAAGAAAGCATATAGCAGATAGGAGGAAAACAGATGCCTTTTTCAGAAGAAATGCGTCAATTACTGACAGCAAATAATTTTCAATTTCTATTTAACGGCTTAAAATTGACACTCTATATTTCCTTCGTCTCAATTATTTTGAGTACGATTTTTGGCACCATTCTAGCCGTTTTGCGAAATCAAACCCATGGACCACTGAAGTTACTTGCCAGTATTTATGTAGAAGTGGTGCGTAATATTCCAAACTTATTGTGGATTTATGTTATTTTTTTGATTTTCAAAATCAAATCCACACCTGCTGGAATTGTGAGTTTTACTGTGTTTACCACCGCTGCTTTAGCGGAAATTATTCGTGGTGGTTTAAATGGGGTCGATAAAGGCCAAATTGAAGCGGCACGTTCTCAAGGTTTTTCAAATTGGCAAATTCTTTATCATATTGTTTTGCCTCAAGCCATTCGCAATGTCTTACCAGCAATTGTTTCTCAGTTTGTTACTGTCATCAAGGATACAAGTTTCTTGTATTCCGTGATTGCTTTACAAGAACTCTTTGGCAAATCTTATATCTTAATGGGGCGCTACGCACAAACAGGACAAGTGTTCACTATTTACGGAATCGTCGCCCTAATTTATTTCATTATTAACTTTAGTATCTCACAATTTTCACGTTGGCTTTCACGAAATTGGGCGAAAAGTTATTAATGTAGTTAAAAACAGGAGGCTGAGACAAAAGTGTTTAGCTCCAAGAAATAAGAAGGAATTCCCGAAAATTGTTCTTTAATTTTTGGAGAATTTCGGCTTATTTCCGAAGGAGCTGCTTTTGTTCAGCTGATTATCTTAAGATTTAGAAAGTGGGGCATAAGTCATTTCGACTTATGCCCCACTTTCCTGTTTTTATTTTATCTTACTTCTACTTGATGTTTTTCAATTAGCGCTTTTTCAACTTTTTCCATTGAACGGTTAATTTCTTCATCCACTAATGTCGCTTCTGCATTAACGAAAGTTAAACTATACGCCATTGATTTTTTGCCAGCGCCTAGTTTTTCACCTTGATATACATCAAATAAATGAATCTCTTTCAAATATTTACCTGCGTTATCTGAAATAGTTTTAACTAGTTCTTGATTGGTAACTGTTTCATCGACTAATAAAGCAATATCTCGAGAAACTGCTGGGAATTTAGAAACTGCTTCATAAGTAACCCCGCCTGCTTCTGTGGCTACTAATTGTTGCAAGTTTAATTCAGCAACATATGTTTCAGGAATATCGTACGCTTTTGCTGTCGTTGGGTGAACTTGTCCGACAAAACCAACCACTTCATCTTTTAAATAAATCCATGCTGTCCGGCCTGGATGCATTTCTGGAATCGCCGTTGTCGCTTGATAACTGATTTTTTCTGTTAATCCTAAAACAGCTACAATACTTTCCACTAAGCCTTTTACTGTATAAAAATCAACGGCTGTTGCTTTTGTTTGCCAATCTTTAACCATTGTATTACCAGTTAAAGCAAGTGCTAAGTGATTTTCTTCTGTAGGTAAATTTTTTGTTGGATCTTCTGTTTGGTAGAAAACGCGTCCTACTTCGTAGAAGGCGATATTATTATTTTTACGTGCCACATTGTATGCGACATCATCTAATAAACCAGAAATTAAGTTCATACGTAACACAGAACGCTCTTCACTCATTGGCCATTGCAACCGTGTTGTTTGACTTTCTTTCATCATAAATTGACGGGATTTTTCTTCTGTTGTCAACGCATAGCTGATGGCTTCACTCGTACCATGACCTTCCAGTAAGCTCTTTAATTGGCGCGTAACATGTTGTGCTTTGGTTAGACTTCCAGCAACTGTTTCTCCACTTGGCAATGTTGAAGGTAAATGATCATATCCATAAATGCGCGCCACTTCTTCAATAATATCTGCTTCAATCGCAATATCCCAACGTCTTGGTGGAATCGTAATTTCATATGCGCCTTGATTTACTTCATAAGCAAAACCGAGTGCTTCAAAAATTTCATTCACCGTTGCTTCATCTAATGCAGTGCCTAAATATTGGTTGATTCGCTCTAAAGTCACAGCTACCTGCGCTTCTTTAACGGCCACTTCAGAACCAACTGCAGTGCCTGAGACCACTGTTCCGTTGGCTAACTCTGCAATCATCGCGGCTGCCACATCACAAGCTAGCCCAACTGTCGCTTGGTTGATGCCTTTTTCAAATCTACTTGAAGATTCACTCCGTAAATTGAATTGTTTAGACGTTTTGCGAATAGACAATGGATTGAACAATGCCGCTTCTAAAGCCACAGTTGTTGTTTCTTGACTGATTTCAGAATTAGCCCCACCCATTACTCCGGCTAAGCCGACAGGCGTTTTTCCATTCGTAATGACGATATTTTCTTCTGTTAATTGACGTGTTTCACCATCTAATGTAATTAGTTCTTCTGTTGCTGTTGCTCGACGAACCAAGATTTCTTTGCTATCTAATTTTTGGTAATCAAATGCATGCAATGGTTGACCAAATAATAATAAAATATAATTTGTCACGTCCACCACATTGTTAATCGGACGGATTCCTTCATTCATCAATCGGTTTTGCAACCACTGAGGACTTTCTGCAATCGTCACATCTTTAATAACACGAATTTGATACGCTGGCGCATCTTGTGAATCTTCAACAGTCACTGTTACGTAATTTTCCACGTTATCTGAAGCATCTTCTTTGAGTTCGGGATCATTAAACTGAGGTGTTTGACGATAAATTGCGCCAACTTCATAGGCTACCCCTCTCATACTTAGTGCATCTGCACGGTTTGGTGTAATTGATAATTCAATAATCGCATCATCCATGTCTAAATAAGGGAAAACAGGTGTCCCATTCACTGCTTCTTGAGGTAAATAATAAATCCCTTCAGCATAGGCTTTTGGTACGACATTATCTGAATATCCTAGCTCTTCTAACGAACAAATCATTCCGTTAGAGACTTCGCCACGCATTTTGCCTTTTTTAATTTTTTGATTTCCTGCAATTCTTGAACCAGGTAATGCTACGATGACTTTAATTCCGGCTTTTACATTTGGTGCTCCACAAACAATTTGTGACAATTCTTCTTCACCGATGTCTACTTGGCAAATTGATAAGTGGTCAGAGTTTGGATGAGGAACACATTCTTTTACTTCACCGACAACAATTTTCTTTAATCCTTCTTCAGGTACAGCAACGCCCTCAACTTCGATACCTGTCACAGACATTTTGTCCGCTAATTCTTGCGGAGTAACGTTTGAAAGATTAACATATTCATTTAACCATTTATAAGAAACTAACATTTTTCAACTACTCCTTTACCTTGAATTGATTTAAGAAACGTAAATCATTTTGATAAAAATTACGGATATCATTTACACCGTAACGTAACATAGCAACGCGATCTGGTCCTAAGCCAAAGGCAAAGCCTGAGTACTCTGTTGGATCAATCCCTGACATTTGTAACACATCTGGATGAACCATCCCCGCACCTAAAATTTCAATCCAACCTGTATGTTTGCAGACGTTACAACCTGCCCCGCCACATTTAAAACAGCTAACATCTACTTCGACTGAAGGTTCTGTAAAAGGGAAATAGCTAGGACGTAAACGAATTTTACGATCTTCACCAAACATTTTTTTCATCATGACTTCTAACGTCCCTTTTAAATCACCCATTGTGACATTTTTATCGACAACAAGGCCTTCAATCTGATGGAATTGGTGACTATGTGTCGCATCATCTGTATCACGACGGAATACTTTCCCAGGAGAAATCATTCGTAATGCACCTTTTGAAAAATCGTGTTTTTCCATTGTTCGAGCTTGAACTGGTGAAGTATGCGTACGAATTAACATCTCATCTGAAATATAAAACGTATCTTGCATGTCGCGTGCCGGATGATCTTTTGGTAGATTCATGCGTTCGAAATTATAATGATCGGATTCTACTTCGTATCCTTCCACTACTTGATAACCCATGCCTAAGAAAATATCTTCAATCTCTTCCATAACTTGTGTCAAAATATGACGTGTGCCTTGAGGCATTTGTTTTCCAGGTAAAGTTACATCTAAACTTTCTTCTTTTAGTGCCGCATTTAATGCTTCGTTTTCTAAAACAACTTTGCGCGCTTCAATTGCTTCTGTTAATAAATCACGAATTTCATTTGCAAAGCCCCCCACCACTGGTCGTTCTTCTGGTGAAAGGTTTTTCATGCCTCTTAATACTTCGGTGATTGGCCCTTTTTTCCCTAATGTTTCTACGCGAATTTGGTTTAATTCTTTTAAAGTAGCAACTTGTGCGATTTCTTTGAGCGTATTGTCTCTAAGAGCTTCTAATTGCGCTTGTAATGTCATTATGCGTTCCCCTCTATCTTTTATTTAAACTAAAAAAAACGATAACCCATTCCTTTCAAAGGAACGAGCTATCGTGTTACCATCCTAATTCATAACAAATTGTTGTCATGCACTCATTTCATTTAACGGCAATTACCGGTTTGCTTTCTTCTTGAAAACAAACAAACTCAGGAAGTGAATTTCGCTTGGTGACTGTGTAAATCAGCTTCCAGTCTCTGGCTGACTCTCCCTAAAACACGTCAATTCAAACTACTTGTTTCCATCACTGTTTTTTTAGTTATTTAATTACGTTTAGTTTACAAGAAGTTTTGCTTGCGGTCAACTGCATTCTTCGTCTTTTACCCATTTTTCTGCCCAATGTTGAATTTGTTCCATTGCTAATTGCAAGTCTTCGCCTTTTTCGGTCAGGAAATATTCTAAGCGATTTCCTTCACCGCAACGAACAGCTTTGGTGATAATTCCTTCAGCTTCTAGTTCCTTCAATCGCTCTACTAAGACACGATCACTTAACATTGGAATTTTTTCTTTTAATTCGCCAAAACGTTGAGGACCTCGTTCTAATAAAACATCAATAATTAAACCATTCCATTTTTTACCAAGTATTGAAAATGATTTTTCAAATTTGGGACAAAGTACAAACGATTCTGTTTTTACTTTTTCCATCTTCCTCACCTCTTCAATGAGTATAGCACATTCCTTACAAAATGTAAGTGTTTCTGCTTCTAATTTTTTCTACTTTATAAAATCTACAACATTTCCTGTCTGCATGTCAATAATTACTCCTCCATTTAATAAAATTAAATAGACGTGCGACACCTCTTTATGCGTTGCCTCTTGTAGCGCTCTACGATAAAGATTCATCTGTCCGCGATACCGTTCGACAATTTCAGAAATCGCTTGGGGAGAGGTGCCTTTTACATGATCGGTTTTATAGTCATACAAAATGCATTGATTGTCTAATTCGATATAGCCATCAATAATCCCATGAATTAATAAATCATCTTGTGTCGTTTCTGGATAATTTTGAATGAGCTCTTCTGCTTCAATCAGCATAGAAAAAGGTTGTTCCCTTCTAACGGTTTGATGGTGTTGAATCAATTGTTTTCCTAAAGCGGTGTCAAAGAAGGCCACGATTTGTTCCAGATTCATTTTTTCAGCAATTGCTGGTAAAATCAATTTATTTTCCACTAAGCGTTCTTGAACAGCTCGCACTTCCTCGTAAGAAGGTTGCTTACTTAAATCAATTAGTTGTAATAAATAATGGGTTGCTGTCCCAATTTCAGCTGCTGAGGGCGCTTGAACCGTATCTAAAAATTTAGGCTTACTTAAATCTCCTTCAATCATTCGATTGACAATCAACGGTTGCGCTTGAATAGTATTGTCTTCCCGAACCTCAATTTTACCAATTTCTTTGTTATCGGGGTCATCAAATACTCGCTTGATTTCAGAAACAGACTGATAACTGGTGGTCCGAGTAGCCACTTCAAACGGATAATTGAAACTTAACCGTGCAAGACCACGATTGATTTTGTCAGCAGATAATTGCGCTTTTTCGGCTAAATCCTCTGCTTGTCTTTCTGGCAATTGTAATTGCTGAATGGCTGCTCGTAGTTGTTCTTCGTTGAACCACTGAATATGAAAGTTAGCTGGGTGCTTTTTGACTTGCGGAACGTTACTTACTACTACTTCTTGCTGATATTCATCGGCTTTTTGATGGCGTACCAATGTCATCCCAACCCAATTCATTAAACTACTTTTACTTTGCAAGCGATTTTCAGCTGGTAGCACCAGTGTTTCTACATCGCCAACTTTCAGCCACTCTTTCCACATCGCCGCTTGGTCTTTATAGGAGCCCACCAGAAAAAGTTTCTGTTCTGCACGTGTCAACGCCACATATAACTTCCGCATTTCTTCAGATAGTAATTTTCTCAATCGTACTTGTTTAATCGCCAAAAATGGTAAAGTATCGTACATAACTCGTTCTTCAGGTTGTAAATAACGAATGCCTACCCCTAAATTTTCTTCAAAGATATAGCGTTCATTCAAATCACTGACATTAAATTCTTTGGTCATATCTAAAACGAATACCACCGGAAATTCTAACCCTTTACTAGCGTGAATCGTCATGACGCGTACGGCATTCTCTTCACTTAAAACGACTGGTTCCGCTAAATCTTTGTCTTTTTCTTGCATTTTTTCGATGAAGCGAACAAATTGAAATAATCCGCGGAAGGTTGTTTTTTCATACGCCGCGGCCCGATCGACCAACGCATATAAATTGGCTTGGCGTTGTTTGCCAACAGGCAACCCGCCAACATAATCAAGATAGGCCGTTTCACGATAAATCGTCCACAGCAAGTTGCTAATCTGGTTGCGTCGAGCCTGTTCCCGCCATTTTTCTAATGATTCAGCAAAACGTATAGTTTTTTCCTGAACAACTGCTTCCTCCATGGTTGGTTCCATCTTTTGATTAAACGTTAAAAATGCTTCGTAGTAACTGGTTTCCTTATTAGCCAAACGAATAAGCACTAATTCGTTTTCTTTTAATCCAACAATTGGTGAACGTAACACAGCTGCCAAAGGAATGTCTTGATAGGGATTATCAATCAATTGAAGCAAGGCAATCATTGTACGAATTTCCGTTGCTTGGAAATAATTTTGAGCATCATTGACTTGAACTGGAATTTCTAATGATTTAAAAACATCTAAAATAGTTAAATTATTTTTCTTCGTAGGCGTTAATAAGACAATATCTTGATAAGTAATCGGTCGATCCGTTTTCAGCTTTTTATCATAAATTAAGAAATTTTGGTCAATTAATTCACGAATTTTCAAAGCAGTAACGTAAAGTTCCCCTTCTGTCTTATCTTCAATCAACAACTCAGGGGATTGTAATTCTGGAAATTCAACTGATTCTGTTGCTTTTTTTTCATAAATTAGCAATTCAGTTGAATAATCAGCCGCCTCCGAAAATTGATCAAAACCATGAACCAAAGCAGCTGACTCATCGTAAGCAATTTGGCCCACTCGCTCATCCATTAATTGACTAAATACTAAATTCGTAAAGTCTAAAACGTCTTTGCGAGAACGAAAATTTTCAGCTAGAATGATTCGTTTACCCTCTTTGCCTTGCCCATACTGATTGTATTTTTCAATAAACAATGTAGGATCTGCCAAGCGGAAAGAATAAATAGACTGTTTCACATCTCCTACCATAAAAAGGTTTCCTTCTGCGCTAAGCGGGCGGCGCAACCAATACAAAATAGATTCTTGTAATTGATTGATATCTTGGTATTCATCGACTAACACTTCATCAAATTTTTCGCGATAGTAAACCGAGGCTTCTGATGCATGCCAGCCATCTGCCTGATTTTTCGCTAAAATAGCTAACGTATAATGTTCTAAATCGTTAAAATCCACTAAATTTTTAAGCCGTTTTTCTGCGCCATAGGCCTCCATAAATTGTTTCCCCACGTGAGCCATTTCTTGAACAATGGGCGTGGCCTCTTTCAAGACTTGTTTCATGGCATCTGGAGAAAGTGTAAACAGTTGCTTTTTCAAATCATTTAACGCTTTTTTATTTTGTTCTCGTAACTGTTTGGCTTGTTCCGCGGTTGGTTTCAACTCTTCGGCACGAACCGTTGGGTAGCGGTCAAAGCTCAACAATTCAGTCAAATTATAGGCGCTTTCTAAATCATTTCTCTCTAAAAATTGTAAAAATTGTTTTGTTTGTTCCTTTTCATTTTGAGCTAAATACCAAATCTTTTGAAGTTTCTCTTCGCCCTCTGTTAAGGTCACCATTTCTTCGTAACGCTGAAGAGTTCGTTGTAACGTCTCAACGGCTAGCGGTTTTAAATACGTCTGAAATAACGTTGATTCGCCTAGCTGATCCCCTACTTCGTAGGCTTGTGTTAAGCCATTAATCCACGCCTCTGGATCAGGATTGGCTTTGGCAAATTCATAAAAAGAAAAAATTAAGTTAGTGAGTCCGTCATCACTACGATCATTGGAAAAATTCGCTGTTAATTGGTAAAATTCTTCTTGATTTTCCGCATAAAATTGTTCACGTAATGCATCCCAAACATCTTCTTTTAATAACAATGTTTCTGTTTCATCTGTTAACATCCGAAAAACCGGATCTATGTCAATTAAATAATAAAAACGACGAATAACAGTTAAACAAAAGGCATGTAACGTGCTAATATTGGCTGTTGGCAAAAGAGCAATTTGACGAGAAAAATGCCGTCTTCTTTCTGGATCTTGTTCTTCATTCATTGCCTTTTGTAAAGCCACTTGGATCCGTTCTTTCATCTCACGGGCGGCGGCTTCAGTGTACGTCACAATCAAGAGACGATCGATATCGACGCCGCTTTTGACTTTTTCAATGACACGGCGGACTAAAACGGTGGTTTTTCCTGAGCCAGCCGAAGCAGAAACTAAGATATTTTCATCGCCATCAAACACCGCTTGCCATTGACTGTCGGTGAATTGCTCATTGGCTGGACGTAGTGGAATTGTTTTACTCATCTTCGGTTGCTCCTTCCTCATCTTTGTTTAACAAGCGCGCCATAATTTCCTCTTTGGATAAATTCTCAATACGATGATAATTATTTTCTTTTAACATCACATCAAAATCACAGACACTTCGAAACGGACAATAGCGACAAGCAATCCGTTCCTTGCCTTGATAAGCGGGGTTAAGTTGAACTTCGCCGCCAATAATTTGATTCCCCGCTTCAATAAATTTATTTCGGTTATGGGAAAGCAACGCGCCTAATTCTGGTTCTGTCACAAATTTATCTTCTTGGCGACGACCAGGCTTAATTTGTTCTTTGGCGGATTCTTCAATTGGAAACAGCAACGAACTTTGTTTGGCTTGCAGACTCGTATCTAAATGATCCAATAAATCTGGGTCTTTCATCAAAAGACCATCAAACTGATATTTTTTAAGCATTTGTTGTTCAATGTCGTCTTTGCCTTCATAAGATAACGTAGGATTGTGTACATGCAGATAAAGTGAGCCAGCAGGTTTAGCTTCTTGACCAACTAATTGTACAGCATCCATTAAAGCCACATCCAAGTACGTCAGCATTTGCATGGCTAAGCCGTAATACGCTTCTGTCATATTAAATTTACGGTGACTCGATTTATAATCAATCACACCTAAATAGGTTGATTCGGGGGTAACCAATTGATCAATCCGGTCGATTTTTCCCCGAACATGAATTTTCCCTTGATTTTTTAATGGTAATTCCAAACCAGAAATTCCTTTTTTAGCGGCAATTTGGCCAAATAACACTTCCGTTTGAACAGTCGTCATGCCACTTCGTTGGCTTTGGCGTTTCAGCGCCCAACTGACTTTTTTAATTGTTTGACTCAATTGATAGCGAATATAGTTCATGCGACTAGAGGTCGTTAATACAGAAAAACGCGCATCCCCTAAAATACTATTTAGCACTTCCTCCGCCAATAAATTGACTTCCTGATCGGTTAATTCAGATAAGTTCCGTTGATTCATAATCAATAATTTAAAGAACTGATCCAATGCTTCATGGAAAAATTCCCCTGTAGCTGCTGGCGAAAGCCCAAAGACATCTCTTTCTTTCAAACGTAAGCCATAGCGAGAAAAGTATTGATATTGACACCGATAAAAACTCTCCATCCGAGAAACGGATGTATAAATATCTTTACCATATAAAGGTTCTGCTAAGACCTCATCAATCTTTTCAGGAATATTTTGATGCGTTAAACTTTCGAAAACTTGCTTGGCTAGCGGCGCAATTGATTGGTTCATTAGCGCTTTTTCCATATTTAACCAGAAAGGCAACAATCCTTCTTGTGTTTCTTTCCGTTGTCTTTTCAAACGCGTTAATTCACCGATTAACGTCCGATACGTACTAATATGGGCTAAACTGGTCGTTTCATCATCGAAAATGGTTGTTTCATTTTTTTCAAAAACGGGCAAGTTTAAATCTTTTTGGATATTTTTAAAATAAGGAGACGGTTTGACTTCTTGAGCGGTATCTTTAACACTTGGATAGGTTAAATATAACCGTTCTCGCGCTGAAGAAAAGACAAGATACGCAACATAAGGTTCTTGCGCAATTTTGCGTCCGGTTGTCCCACGTAAATATTGGTTTTCCGTTAACGTATCATTGATTGTCTGACGTTCTTCATCAGACAATAGTGTTTTATTTTCAATCTTTTGTGGAAAAATTTCTTCCGTCATCCCAATAGCAAAAGTAACCTTGGCAGCGCCAGGTCGAGTTAAATCCATTGCGCGAACTTGTACTTGGTCAATCGCTGTCGGCACTTTACTATAGTGCAAACCTTCCAAGCCACTAACAAATATTTCTTGAAACGTTGTAAAATCAAACGAACTTTCTCCGTAAACAGTGACGTATTCATCTAGTAATGACATCAATGCATCCCAAGTCTGTTCATGGTTACGAGCTGTTTCTAGTTGACCGGCTTCGATAGCTTGTAAGCGCCACATTTTTAATTGTGTTGCCACACCACTTTGCAGTAAAAAGTTATAGAAGACGGTCGCTGCTTCCAAACCAGTTTTGGCACTTATCATTGCTTGAAAGTAACTAGGTAGCAGCCGTTGAAGCGATTGACGAATCGCATTTGACTCTTCTTCCATCGTAGCGACATCTTCTTGCTCTTCCGCTTCAAAATCATACCGAATAAATTCCCAATCTTTTTCTTGCGACCAATAATAACCTTCATAGCCGTATGCCAGGACTACATTTTCGGTAATATCAACTTTTCTGCGCCAAGCGTTCCGTTGGTTTAACCAATCAGTCAAGCTTTCTTCAGAAGTAGCGAGTTGATTCATTGGCATAAATAATTCCGTTCTCAAAAAACGGAGCACATCGCGATAACGATAATTGTACGAATGAATAGCAAATAAAGATTCAATCCATTCGACTAAAGGATGCCGATCCATAGCCATATCTCGGTCGACATAAACAGGAATCTCGTGTTCCGCAAAAATCGGTTCTAATAAATTTTCATAACAATCTAAATCACGAGTCAACACCTGAATTTCTTTGTACCGATACCCTTCTTCCACCACTAAACGGCGAATTTCGGTTGCAACATGTGTTAATTCTTCTTTAACGTTTTCAGCACGCCACAGAAATAAGCCATCGCCACTCCAGTCAGTTGTGCTTAATGGAGGCAGGTGTTCTTGCGATTGAATCCAATAATCATTTAATCCTTGCAAGTCTGGGTTTGTAATTAATACCTCTTTCTTTTCCACATAATCTGAAAGAATCGGGATTTGCTTCTGTCTTGCTAGTTGATAAAGCTGATGATAGGTTTGTCCCGCTTCATAAAATAACGACCGCGGATCAGGTAAGTCATGCGGATATTGTTTGTCCAATAAAAGGGCTACTTTCACAGAACCTGCTTGCGCCATTAGTACTTCAATCAACTTTAATTCTCTGGCAGTAAACTGCTGATAGCCTGAAATAACGAATTGGACATTCGACAAATCAACCGTTTGTAAATACTCACTTAAATGTTGAATAATCTCCGCTGATTCATAGCCATACTGACTCATTTGTAATTGGAATCGTGTAAAAATTAACGTTAAATCTTGAAACTTAAGTTGTAAATCTTGTCCTTTAGGGTTCTCCGTTTGTTTTTCTAAAAATGGATAAAGCTCCGCAATTTCAATATTGCCTTCGCGCATTTCTTGATAAAGCTGAAATAGTTGCTGAATAAAGCCAGGCTTGTTAATTTCACCTCTAAAAATTTGTAACTCTTCTTCTGCTTCTACTAAAATTTTGCGGAAAATCATCGCAGCGCCTGCATCAGATAAAACATCTGCCGAGTAAAAAGGTGTATGTTGTAAATAGTACCAAGCCAAACGGTAAAAACTAAAAACCTGCAGACGGGTACTGGTTATTGAATCAGACGTAGTTGTCTGTAATTGACGTAACTTTTGCAAGACTTGAATTTCTTGCTCAAACTTAATATGGTTCGGGACTAAATAGAATACTTCATGCTGTGCGTCTTCCTCTAGCCATTGTTTTGTCGCCTGTATAAGTGGCGCTTCTAAATCAGCCACAGCGGTTCCTCTAATAAACTGCACACTCATGGTTTCACATCCTTTTCCTTTGCACTGCCTTTATTTTACCACAAAAGAAGGACGGAAACATGTGTTTGTTTTTACACATTTCCGTCCTTCTCTTTTACTCATTGTCTCTTTTATTGTTTTGACACTTCTGGTATTGGACCAAACCGTGAGAATGGCCACATAACGAATTTCACTTCACCCAAAATATCTTTTTTATGAATAAAACCAATGACACGACCGTCTTTTGAATTCCGTCGATTATCACCTAAAACAAAGTAGCTATCTGCTGGTACTTTTTCTTTTAATGAAAAATCGCCTGTCAAAGGTTGACCATCTGTTAAGGCTTTTTTAAATTCATCTAAATAGGGTTCGTCAACTTCTTTTCCATTGATGTACAACGTATCATCCTTGTACGCAATTGTATCTCCAGGTAAACCAATCACACGTTTAATATAATTTTTATCTGGTTCATCTGGCGCTGGGAAAGTAATAATATCGAAACGATTAATTTCTGTGTTTTTTAACGTAATTACCCGTTCACCATCTGCTAACGTTGGATCCATTGAATGACCTCTCACTACGACAGGCGTAAATACAAATTGTCTCAGTAAAAACAGACCCAAAGCTAAACAGGCAAAAAAGACGACTGTTTTAATTAATTCTTTTGATTTCAAACTCATTCCTCCAAAAACCTTATTATCTTATGTCTCATATTCTACCACAAAGTAAATCAATCCTATAGTGCTTAACACCCAATTAATTTTTATGTACGCTTTTTTTACAAAATGGTCAGAAAAAAAACGTATTTCTTTCAAATTTGATTCTTACTTTTTTGATCCTGCTCATAAAAAAAACATAATCAATTCTAAAAAGGGCTGAATTGATTATGCTTCTAGCGTTTTAGCGATCCATCACAACCACGTAACAAACTTCTAAAGGACCATGCAACCCGACAACCAGTTGCATTTCAATATCTCCTGAATTAGAAGGCCCTGAAATAAAGTGAATCGCTGAGCCGATTTTTTCGCCTTTTTCTATTTTTTCTGTATAAAAAGCTGCTGGCTGAGTCGAACGTGGAACGAGTTTGCTAAACGGTATAATTGAAATGTAATGCTTCGGTAAAAAATGTAAGGCTCTGCCTTGTCCCGCATTGGACTCCACCACAATCGTTCCTGATTCAGCTAGTAAAAACTCAGCAAAGGCAATCGCGATATTTGCCTGAGCAGCTGTTTGAATATTCGCTTCTCGTTGCTCACTTCCAGGTTGCCATTGCTTAACAGAAACAGCCTCTAATGACTTAGCTAAATCAGCTAATCCATAGGCTTCAAAACGTGCATCTGTTGGCAATAAAAGATTGCCCCCACCAAACTCAGCAACAATTTGCTGAATCGTCGTCAGTAAATTTTCTTGTGTGGTTTCCACTAAGTTCGTGTGAATCGTTTCCACACGCTCTTTCACAATCGTTAATAGCTCTGCTGGTGTTTTATCTGCCAACTGTTCTTCTGGTAAATGATTAACTGGCTCAAATGGATGGGCCGAAACAGGCTGTTTTTCTACGCCTAATTTTTCTCGTAGATTTTGTAAAAAAGGTTCTCGATTTTGAATCGCTTCGTTAGTCATTTTTTTCACCTTCTTGATGTTTTTTGAACCAACTTCTGAAGTTTTCTGAAGATTTTGGTGGTCTTGGCAAATCACGAACATCGGTCCAACCTTTTACTAACCCTGGTCCTTTATCAAGGTAGCCCCCATGATTGTACATGTTTTCAACAGTAATGTCTTTTTGTTTACTTAAAATGCCCGCTGCAGCATGATCGACTTTCATGGCTGCTTTAAACATTGCTGGTGAACCAGTGGCTTTGCCTACCATACGCATTTGGAAATCTTCAAATCCATGTTTCATTTTCAGATCATCGGTCATCACTTTACGATGTTCAATTAATAATTCGTGCAATGGAATTTTCACAGGACATGTTTCCGTACATGCCCCACAGAGACTAGACGCATAAGGCAATTCCCCAAACTGTTTATATCCACCTAAAATTGGAGAAAGCACAGCACCAATTGGTCCTGGATAAATAGAGCCATAACCGTGTCCTCCAATATGGCGATAGACCGGACAAACATTCAGACAAGACCCACAACGAATACACTGTAAGACTGGCTGAAAGGCTGTTCCTAACGCTTTTGAACGCCCGTTATCCAAAATGACTACGTGAAATTCTTCCGGACCATCGGATTCATCCGCATTTTTTTGCCCAGCAAACGTCACATACGTTGTTAAATTTTGACCAACGGCACTTCTGGCTAAAAGGTTATCTAAAACCTCTGCTTCACGCATTGTTGGTACGATTCTTTCCATCCCCATTAACACGATTTGTGTCTTAGGAATACTGATGGTCAAATCAGCATTTCCTTCATTTGTATTTAAGTTAATTAAGCCGCTATCCGCAATAGCGAAATTACAACCTGTAATGCCAATCTCCGCTTCCAAAAAGAATTTGCGCATCACTTCTCGTGCACAGCGTGCCAAATTTACCGGGTCATTATCCCCTTGATACCCTAATTTTTTCGCAAAAACCTGACGAATCTGTTCGCGATTTTTATGAATACTTGGGAAAACAATATGTGACGGCTCATCCCAGTCATCCATTTGTAAAATGAATTCCGCCAAGTCTGTTTCCATCACACTGACATCGTCTAATCCCAATAACATTGGATCAATATCGACTTCGGTCGTCACCATTGATTTAGATTTCACAATTTTTTTCGCCTTTTTTTCTAGAACCACTTGTTTCACATATTCATTGGCCTCTTCGGCGGTTTGAGCAAAAAAGACTTTGCCACCTCGTTTGGCGACGTTATCACTGAACTCTTCTAAATAGTCAGGCAGATACTGAATTGTATGTTGGCGAATTTGTTCTCCCAGTTCACGCCATTGTGGCCAATTGCCTAAAGCTTCCCGCGCACCTTCTCGTTTCTCCCATTGGGCATCTTGTGCTTTAGCGACAGCCTTTTGCATAAACACATCTTTTTTACTTTCTTCAATTCGTTCACTTAACGGCTTATTGCTCGTTGATAATCCCACAGTTCTTCCCCCTTACCCTACCGATATGATTTGCGGTTGATCCATGCGTGCTTCATCCACTTCGTGATTAAGGACTTCTGCAATATGCATAATCTTAATCTTTTTCCCATCACGATTGAATTTACCCCCGATATTCATCAGGCAACCCATATCCGCACTAATTAAAATTTCTGCGCCCGTATCAATCACATCGTTCATTTTTTCCGTCACCATTTGTTCAGAAATAGCTGGCATTTTCACTGAAAACGTTCCGCCAAATCCGCAACAATTTTCAAGATGTCCTAAAGGAATCATTTCTAATCCTTTCACATGATCCAACAAAACAAAGGGCGATTCTCGTTCATTTAAAATTCGCGTCATATGACAAGAACGATGATAAGTGGCTTTCCCATGTAACGTTGCGCCAACATCTTTGACCCCTAAGACACGATAAAGAAACTGACTAAACTCGTAAGTTCGCTCAGCTAAACGTTGTGCTTTTGGCCCATAAATAGGATCATCTGCTAAAAATTTGTGGTATTCTTTCATCATGCCGACACAAGACCCCGCAGGTCCCACCACATAATCGGCACCGTCAAAACTATCAATTTGATTCTTAAGCGTTGTCGTGCTCTCTGTCACATAGCCACTATTGTACGTTGGCTGACCACAACACGTTTGGCTTGTTGGTAAAACCGTTTCACAGCCATAACGTTCCAAAACCTCTACCATTGCTTGCCCTACATTTGGAAAAAGTAAATCCACCACGCATGTCGAAAATATACTCACTTTCACGCAAAATAACCTCCTCGTTTTCTACGAAAAGGCTCCATGAAATTAATTGGGCGGCTGTCATTAAAAGTCACTTGGCTGTCGTCTCTAACTACTTCACAGTGCCTTTTCAACAAATACGTTATTTGTAACAAAAATCTTTTTTTAAAATGATTCTTATACAATAATTATTTTACCAGTATCTGGTTTTAACAGCAAACGATTCCAGAAATTTTGTGCATTTTCACACAAAAAAGGAGGCTTTTTTATAAAAGTTTCTTTTAACCCCTTTGAAATTCGTTTTTTCTGAAGAAAAGAGTGACGAAATTTTGAAATTTTGGTAAACTAAGAAAAAACGAGAAACGAGGGCCATGCATGTTCATTTCATTTAACATGTTTATTCTATTAATTGTTGCAACGATCCTAATGATTTTTCTGATTATCTATTTGACAGTCACTGGAAATGATAAAAATAATAAAAAGAAACAAAAGAAAGAAACAAAAAGAACTACGCCAACTTTAAACAAAAAAACAACTGTCCCCCCTTCTCAGAAGCCAAATGTTGTGACTGATGTTGCAAAAAAGAACGAGCCGGAAAAGCAAGCCGTACAACGAACACAGAAACCAACCACTAGAGAGGACGAGACTTCTCAATTTACACGAAGCCAACGTCATAAATGAAAATGGGACATAAGTCGAAATGACTTATGTCCCATTTTCTAATTCTTAAGATAATCAGCTGAACAAAAAATCCGCTAGTTGTTTCACTTTTTCTTTTAATTAATGATAGTTTATTCTTCTTTTCAGGTGTATACTAAATGATTGAAAAGAGACTTTAACTAATTAGGAAGAGGTGATTTTTTGTCTGCAAAGCGGTTTATTCAATTATTCATTTGTTATGCTATTTCAATGATTGTCGCAATACTTTTAACGGACTTATTTAATTTCTCGAGTCCTATAGCTTATTTAGTAGTGGCTAGTATCATCGGCTATGTAGTCATTACTGTTCCATTAACAATTATGACTCTATTAAAAAATAAAAATTAATAAAAAAATTGAGCGATTTTAATCACTTAAATTGCTCGATTTTTTTATTTTCATAATATTTTTCACTTATTTTTTCATTTTCATTGACAGAATAGTTGTAATTGTCAGAAAATTGTATATAATAAAGAAAGTTATTTTCATATTATTTTTTTCAATTAAAGGAGAATCCTATGAGTGAAACACAACAAACAACCTTAAAAAAACAATTAAGCTCGCGCCACATTACGATGTTAGCCTTAGGGGGAGCGATTGGCGCAGGTCTTTTTAAAGGAAGTGGCGAAGCAATTGGTATTGCTGGTCCTTCTGTTTTAATCGCCTTTCTAATTGGCGGTGCTGTTCTCTTCATCGTCATGAGTGGTTTAGGAAAACTTGTTTTAGATGGCGGAGACACACATCATGGTTTGTCTGGCTTAGTTCGACCATTTTTAGGTGCACATTCTGCTGATTTTATTGATTGGGTTTATTATTCCATGTGGACAATTAATATTATCGCAGAAGCGGTTGCCGCAGCTTCCTTTTTACAACTTTGGTTTCCTAATATTCCTGCTTGGTTTTTTGTTTTCATTTTAGCTATTTTAACGACGCTCATTAATCTTTACTCGGTTCGTTTATTTGCAGAAACAGAATATTGGTTGGCGTTTGCTAAAATTAGTGTCATCATTTTGTTAATTATTTTTGGTGTTTATCTGGTGGGACAACAAATGCTAGGCAGTGGTGTCTTCCCTACTTTACAAAGTATCACCGATCATGGTGGCTTCGCCCCACATGGCATGAAAGGTATTGTTAATTCTTTATTAGTAGTTATTTATTCTTATGGCGGTTCAGAATTAATCGCGATCACTGTCAGTGAAGCAGATGATCCTAAAAAAGCCATTCCTAAGGCGATTCGTGGTGTGATGGGACGGATTATTTCCTTCTATATCATTCCATTATTCTTACTTTTGATTATTTTCCCTTGGAATACATTAGCAGGCACAACGGTGAGTCCATTTGTTATGGTTTTTGAAAAAATGAATATTCCTTTTGCTGCTGACATCGTAAATTTTGTGATTATTTTAGCCTTGTTTTCTTCTATTAATTCTGGGGTATACGCCTCTTCTCGCCTTTTATATTTTCGCTTAAAAGATAAAAAAGGACCCATGAGTAAACTTGCGGTTTTAAACAAGCACCAAGTACCTCAACGTTCAGTTTTCTTCTGCGCCAGTGTTTTATATCTGGGCGTTATTCTTTCTTATTTTGTTGGCGATGAATTATTTGGTTACTTAGCCGGTTCTCTCTCTTACACTGTCTTGCTAATTTGGATTTTAATTAGCGCTGCGGCGTTTGTTCTTTCTTTAAAACGAGGGTCTCTCTTTGAAAAAAGTATTAATCTCCTTGCTTTAATCATTTTAGGACTCATCTTTATTGGCATCTTATTTACAAATTCGTTAGGCGTTACTCTTTTAACAGGCCTATTGTACTTTGTTATTTTCTTTAGTTATCGTAAGAAAAATGATTCCTTTCTACTCTCTGATGAAAGCTAAATAGACCAAAAAAACGAACAGTTTTGTAAGACAACTGTTCGTTTTTTCGATGTTCCATCTCCTTCTTCTTTTGCTATGCTATTTTTGTAAATTGTTAGGAGGAGAAAAAATGAAAAAAATCGGCGCTATTTTATTTATTGGCTTATTTATTGTTGGTGGTTATACAGGCTATCGTTATTATGCAGATACATATAAGGGTGAAAAAGCCTATGCACAAGTTCCTCTAGAAATTCCTGAACGAAAACAAACAGTAGATGACAATCAAAAAAGCATAGATGGCCAATATTCTTTACACTATCGACTAACTTTTGTTAAAAGTAATGGAAAAACGCAAGTCATGGATTACGAACGGACAGACAAAAATCCTCAACCTTTGGAACCGAATGCTTACATAGAAGCAACCATTAGTAAAAAAAGAATCATCCAATCTCCTGTCAAAATTGATAAAAAAGAGATACCAGAAAAAGCTTTCGCACAATTAAATAACCGAAAAACAACCAGCGATAATTAGTCATCGCTGGTTGTTTTTTTACATGGAATAACAATTAATTCATAAATAATGGTACGCTGATTTTGCTTAATTTCATGAGAACCAAAAATTTCTTGTACGCGTTGTTCTAAAATTGGAACTGACCATTGTTCTTCAAAATAGCTGCGGAAAAAGTCTTTTGAAATAGCTTCTGATGCTTCAAAGAAAAATTTTTTTGTGAAAAAAGGTCGCTGTTCTTTTTTTAGAAATGCTTTGTATTGTGCCATCCAATTTAACTGCGGGTTGCTCTCTTGCTCAAAAGGAGAAAACAACGAATCTTGCTCTTCCACTAGCCGAAATATAAGACACCATTCCTCACTTAATTGGCACAATGCATTAACTTTTTCCGGCGTATCCAAAGCAGGATTCATGGCTGAAAAAACGACTTGAAATTTTTTCCCAGTCTCAATCAGTCTTTCTTGGCTTTGGTGAAGAAAAACAACGTTGCTTTGTGCTTTTGCTTCCGCAATCTCCAACATTCTCTGAGAAATATCGGCTAGCGTGTACTCCGTGACTTGCTCTTGAAAAAAAGGTAAATATCGTCCCGTCCCACCTGCGATATCCAGAAATGTCTGACACGGAAAAAGACCTTCTTGGACCAAGAAATCACGTAATTCTCGGGCAATTGGAAATGGCGATTCTTGTTGAATTTCTTCATATTCTTCTGCAAATTCATCCCAAAATTCCGCTAATTCTTGCTCATTATTATTCATCAACAGTTGCCCCTTTCTCTCAATTCTTATAAAAAGTGTAGCAAAAGAAGCGCCAAAGAGCTAACAAGTTCACTCATTTAAATCAATAATTTCATCTACAAATCGCAGAGTTTTAGGTCGATGAGTAACCAAAATAGTCAACTTATTGTGGGTAAATTTTTGTACTTCTTGTAACACTTTTTCTTCGGTCTTTTCGTCCAATGCAGAAGTCGCCTCATCTAAAATAAGGATCTCTGCTTGTGTAAATGCTAAGCGTGTGAAAGCAATCCGTTGTTTCTCGCCACCAGAAAAATTCATTCCTTTTTCACTCACAATAGTGTTTAAACCTTCCGGTAACCGTTCATAAAGTTCCCCCAACTGAAAACGATACATAGCTTCAATTACTTGTTCATCAGAAATTTCTTGATTCAATACAATATTTTCTTTCAACGTTCCTTGAAATATTGGCACATCTTGCGATAAATAAAAAACTTTTTCATAATAATCTTCCAAATTGAATTGTGTTAGAGGAAATTGATTCACATAAACTGTCCCCTCTGTCGGCTTCAATAATCCTAAAATCAATTTAATCAGGGTAGATTTACCTGTCCCACTTTTTCCAATCAAGCCATAGGTTTTATTCATTGAAAATTGTCGATTTTGTTGGGACATAATCGTTTGACTATCTACGCTAAAACATACATCTTTTAATGAAATTGTTTGAATTTCAGGTAACGCTTTGCCGGAAACCATTAAGTCAGGATCATCTTCTTTTTTATAAAAATCTTCCAAGCGCTGATAGGCTACTTTATCCAAATTATATTGAACAAATAAAACATTAAATATGGCTATCGGCGTATAAATTCGATCGATATACATCACTATCGCTACAAGTCCACCTAAACTTAGCGTCACGACGTTAGTAAAACTAAGTACGACAATACTTACTTTGATAAGTGCAACTAACAAGGCAAAAAAGCCAAAGAAAAATTCATGGATCATAGTCATTTTTGTTATATTTTGACTATTTTCCTCTGCCATTAACGCGTAATTTTCAATCTCTTTTTTATATTTTCGATTAATTCTAAAAGTTACTAGTTCTGTCATCCCTCGTATCAAAGTAGCATTCATTGCTTCTTCAGAAATAAGTGTTTTTTCTTTCATTTTTTGTAGCGTTTTCAAAAGTATTTTGGTTAAAATAAATACAATCACATAACCAATTAGAATTGCTGGTAATAATCTTTTATCAATCAATGCTATGAAAAATAAATTAAATAACGTCTCTGGAATTAGCTCTCGAAATAAGCGCCCATAAAAATTCAAGTGGATATTTCTCCCAGCTGCTGCACCAACTTCTACTTTTTGTAGTAAAGCTCCCGCTCCCAGTTTTAGATATTCTTCATAGGAAATCTTGCTCATTTTTATTAAACTTAATTTCTTCAAATAGAAATAGATGCCATTAGTTAAGTAAGCTTTCGGTTTCTGTTCACAGTAAGACAATAGCGGAATTAAAATAATTGTCGTTCCATACGCTACTAACAACCCTAGTTGGAAACTTTTTTGATAATGATCTAACAACTGTTGAAAAAAATAAATTGCTAAAGCACTACATAATGAAACAATCACACCAATCAAAATGTACCAAGTGAAGCTTTTCTGAAAGTGCGACCATATTTTTTTAGTCATTTACTCCCTCCTTTTCGAGCAGTACATACCTTACTGTAGCATAGTTTTTGATTGGCGCCTATCAGCAATTTATCTCCAGATAATAGAAAAGCCCCCCAGCGAAAGCTGGATGGCTTTTCTATTGTTAATTCTTTCTGATTTGTAGATAACTTACACCTAAAACGGCAAATGTACTTGCCAGTATTCCTGCTATTAGCATAAACGGTGTTTTTGTTGTGCCTGTTTTGGGAAGTTCTCGTTGCCCGTTTGCTTCATTTAATTTTTGAATTGGTTCACTAAGCAGTTGGGGAGCCAACTGTGGGCTTCCTTCATTTTTCACTGTATTTAATGGAGCGTTTAGTATTTGTGGTTGATTTTTTGATGTAACATTTTTATTTGTCTCCACAGTTGTTTCTGTGGATGGCTGTTTTTTCTCAGTTATAGTAATTTCTTTTGTTGGTGAGACATGAACTTCTGATTGGCTGCTTTCTGCCGTTTCTGTTGCGCCATTCTCTTCAGTTGTTACGCTTGGTTTTTCAGGTAGGATTGGTGCAATTGTACCTAACGTTTCACTTTCATCTGGATTTTCTTCTTCCGCTGACGACACATGAACTTCTGGTTGACTGCTTTCTGCCGTTTCTGTTGTGCCATTCTCTTCAGTTGTCACACTTGGTTTTTCAGGTAGGATTGGTGCAATTGTACCTAGTGTTTCACTTTCATCTGGATTTTCTTCTTCCGTTGGCGACACATGAACTTTTGGTTGACTGCTTTCTGCCGTTTCTGTTGTGCCATTCTCTTCAGTTGTCACACTTGGTTTTTCAGGTAGGATTGGTGCAATCGTGCCTAGTGTTTCACTTTCATCTGGATTTTCTTCTTCTGTTGGAGAGACATGAACTTCTGGTTGGCTGCTTTCTGCCGTTTCTGTTACGCCATTCTCTTTAGTTGTCACACTTGGTTTTTCAGGTATGATTGGTTCAATTGTACCTAACGTTTCACTTTCATCTGGATTCTCTTCTTCTGTTGGAGAGACATGAACTTCTGGTTGGCTGCTTTCTGCAGTTTCTGTTGCGCCTGTCTTTTCACTTGTTTCTGTTGCCTGTTCCGAAGTAGGTGTCTTTGGTTCCCATTCATCTATTGTCTCTAAAGGAATGTCTAGACTTTCTTCTGTTGGCATTTCCACATTTTGATTACCGCTTGCCTCGCCTTCTACAAAAACATTTTTAACCTGTGATGTATTTTTTTCATTCGTTGCGTCTTGATTGTTTAGTTGATAATTGATGTCATAACTATTTTCAAATGTTGCTTGATGTTGGCCTGCTTCTGTGATTGTCGAAGTGTAACGGACGATAAAGGAAGTAAAGCGTGCTTTATCCCGATAAAAACGTAAATTAAAATCATTATCTGTTACGAAGTCAATTTTGCCATAACCTTGTTGCTCAAACTCGGCAAGTGAAATATATTTAGTTTCTTTGTCATTCACAATATCAAATGTAAAACTCTCTTTATTTAATTGTTGACCACTTCCTTGTCGATCCGCAATTGAAATATCTTCTGTGACATCGGATTTATTGAGGTTCACATTTAAAAACCAACGTACTTGATTTGACTCTCCAGCCAAATCGCCTACTTTATAAAAAAACGGATAGTCTCGCTCAATTTGGCCAGTCTCTGTGTTAGTCACTCCTTCAATCGTCAAACGTTGAGTCGCCGTTGCTGTTCCGAAATCCGTTTCTATCACATTCGGTTGCGAACTATTGGTGATAAGCGTTTTAATCCCGAAAGAAAAATGCCCGTTCACATTATGTAAAGATTCAACTTTTTCGTTAAATGTTGCTACAACATGATCTTTATAGATAAAAACTTCCCCTAAACCATTTAAATTGATTTTTCGTGGTGAGCCATCGTTCTCGGTCATTCCAACTAATGCATTTGGTAAAGTTAAAGTAATAGTATCTCCAGGTTTTATTTTCTGATTTTCTTTGTCACTAAAAGATACTTTAATTGAGGTCATCTCTCCTTGATATAAAGTAGTGTGATCTAATTCTACTTTGTCAACGATTGAACTTTTGCTCAATTCGGCGCCAAACGAAATTGGACCAATCAATAACGCCCCCGCAATTGGTAGAATCATTACCAACAGTAACACTAAAAATTTTACACTTTTTGTCATAAAAAAATATTCACCCTTCTTTTCTCTTATTTTTTCCACTTAGTGGTCTTTTTCAGAAGTTGACAATAGCAAAAAAGATATGTCTCGTACAATATTAATGCTCATTTAAGTAGCCTTTTTTTTAAATTTCTAATTCACTTCCTAAGGAAAACGTTTTATTATGGTAGTTACATTAGATAACATTCGTTACAAAATATCTCATGCTGCCAAGTTTGAGTTGCATAAATAACATATTTCGAACCAATAATGAATAAAAATACTTATTTCATCCTCATTTTGTTTCCCCGGCCATTTATTCTTGTTATAATAAAGTTTATGAGATAAGGAGGAAAAGAATGAAAAATTCATATTTTGACGGTGGTTTAGCCACGTATATCGGGACTTCAATTTTAGCAACCTTGATTACTGTCTTTACATTAGGCATTTGCGCACCTTGGGGAATTTGTATGATGTACAACTGGAAAATCAAGCATACCGTTATTGATGGTAAACGCCTTTATTTTGACGGTACAGCTATGCAATTATTCGGTCATTGGATTAAATGGCTTTTATTAACTATAATTACTTTAGGAATTTATGGTTTTTGGTTGAATATCCGTTTGCAACAATGGATTACAAAACATACCCACACACTTTCATAAAAAGAGGATGGATGAACTGAGTTACGGTCCATCCTTCCTCTTTTTATGAATATCTAACAGAGTGTTATCCTACTCTTTGAAAAAACAAGGAATTTATGCTATACTTTGATAAGTATCAAGGGATACTTATGTTATTTCGGGGGCGTTACGGATTCGACAGGCATAGTTGAGCTTGAATTGCGTTTCGTAGGTTACGGCTACGTTAAAACGTTACAGTTAAATATAACTGCTAAAAACGAAAACAATTCTTTCGCTTTAGCTGCCTAAAAACCAGCTAGCGAAGATCCTCCCGGCATCGCCCATGTGCTCGGGTCAGGGTCCTAATCGAAGTGGGATACGCTAAATTTTTCCGTCTGTAAAATTTAGAAGAGCTTACCAGACTAGCAATACAGAATGCCTGTCACTCGGCACGCTGTAAAGCGAACCTTTAAATGAGTGTCTATGAACGTAGAGATTTAAGTGGCAATATGTTTGGACGCGGGTTCGACTCCCGCCGCCTCCATACTTTAAAAAAAAGGTGTCTTAAAAGCTTGATGCGACAGCATTTATAAGTTTTTAAGCATCTTTTTTTGTAAAATGACACAATAATGACACAAAATTTTTTATTTTTTTAAAACATAATCTGCAAATTTGTTTGCTGTTTCTGCTTTAATTTGTTTAGAAACATGAGCATAAATATTAAGTGTTGTATGCACATCAGAGTGACCTAACCTCTCCTGCACCTCTTTTATGCTTGCACCAGCTTCAAACAATAAACTGCAGTGTGTGTGTCTGAATCCATGAGTTGTGATATATTTTAACTCTTTATTTTTATTTAATACTTGTAAAATAAATTTTCTTGTAACTTGCGGATTCATCAATGTATTGTTACTATTACTAAATATTAATTGATTATTTTTTACAATAAATCCATCAGATTCAAGTTCTATTTTTTGATTTATTTTCCACTCTTTAAGAACTTTAATTGTTGTGTTATCTAAACTAATCGTTCTAAAACTTTGTTTATTTTTAGGGGTATCGATATATAATTTAGAGTCTAAACCTCTTGTCAGTGCCTTTTTTATAGTTAAATTTTTATTTTTAAAATCTATATCTTGCCAGTTCAAAGCCAATGCTTCGCCTTTTCTCATCCCCGAAAATGCTAGTAAATAAAATAAAGTATAAGCTTTTTGATTCTCTAAACTCCTCAATGTTTCTAAAAATATCAGTAATTCTTCTTTTGAGTAAAATTTTTTCTTTTCTTCATTTTCAATTTGTTCCCTCTTTCTTGGTATAATCAGTTTTTTTAAAACATTTGTATTTGTATCAACTAATTCTAAATGTATTGCATAATCAATTATTTTTACAGCATAATTAAAATACTCTTTATATTTAGATTGACTATGATTGTACCATTCATTTAAAACTGATTGTGCATAGTCTATTTTTATATCATTAATATCTAAATGTCCAAAATCTTTTAAAATATGATTTTTAAAAATTTGTTGTGTTTTAGCTAATGTTGATTGTTTAACTGTATTTTTGTACTGCTCAAACCATTTTAGATAAATATCTTTAAAATTAGCTTTTCTTTTTTTTCTTTCAATTTTTTCTTTTTCTAATTTTTCTAAAAAATCAATTTGTAATTGTAGTTCTGCTTTTTTAGCATCTGTTATTGTATTAAATCCTCTTTTTGTTGTTTGTACTGTTTTACCATTTAAATCTTTGCCCAGATAAGTTTTAAAAAGCCACTTTTTTTCACCATTTTTAAGTTTATAATCTTTAAAGGTTGCCATTTTAAAATCACCTCAAATCATACTAATTAAGCTATTTAGCTGTGCTTTTTGAGATATTTTATAAAACACTCTATCTTTTCTGATATTTGATACAATCAATGATTGTTTAAATAATCCTTTTTTTAGCTTAATGTCAGTGATGTTGTTTAAGCTAATCATACTAATTTTAGCTGATTTAAAAAATTGATTAGTTGCAATTATCATTTTAGATTTAGTAACAACTACTAAACATAAATTATTATCATTATCACAACAATCAAATGCACTAATTATAATATCTGATGATTTGACTTTAGTTGCGATTGCTTTTAAAAGCTTATTATCATAGATTTCTGCATTACATTCTCTTCTAATTTTAGTTTTTAGGTCTTTAAAATCCATATTTATCAACTCTTTCTATATGTTTTGTATTTTTGATAACTGGACCATAACATAAATATTATATCTAATCAAGTACAATATTTAATGTTTTGCTTTTCTAAAAATTTATGACAAAACACACTTAAAAAATGACCCTTTAAAAGCCTTGATTTTATAGGGGTTTTTATCATGTTGACAAAAAAGAAAGATTATTGTTATATCAAGGTTTTAAGCATCTATTTTTGAAAAAACACCTCACAGATTCAATTAAAAATTTTTTATGGGTAATTCTACACTAACTATTCGATTTAAGGTGTTTTTTATCTCAAATAATGTAAATATCTAATGATAAACAATTAATAAGTATTGATATATCAGTCTTTTATAGAGTTTTAAATAGAGAGCAAATTTTACATTTTTGACTAAACTTAAAAACATCTATATAAGTAAGCAATCTGCGATTGCTAATACTCAATAATTTAATTTTTAGAAAAATGAGTGCTTTAAAGCTTGATATATCAATGATAACCTTTTATCCCCCCCCTAAAGTAATATTTATATTATATATAGGGGGGGTAAGAAGCAATTAAAGTAAAGATATTGTTGATATATCAGTATATAGCTTACATTGATAATGATTAATTTATGTAGTACATTGCTAACTCTTAGATACTAATTTATAGAAAGATACTTAAAATTGACTATAGACTTGTTAGATGCTAATAATTAAGTATAGATAATTATTGTATCTAATCAAATATAAAAAATGAGTGGATATATCATGAAAATTGATGGTAGATTAAAGAAAAGTAATGAAGAAATAGTTAAGACATATGTTTATTATCTCGATATGATATTTAAGCAAGCAACAAAAGTACCCTTCAGAATTAAACAAAGTAGCAATGTTACAGAATTAATAGTTACTTATGATAAGTTAGACTATGAATTTAAGGATTATTCAAAAGCCGATGTAGTTAGAATCTGCAAACAAAGAGCTACTCAAAATAATCAGTATTTAGATAATTTAATAAAAGAACTTGCTAAAGCAAAAGCAATGCAGATATTTAAAGACTATCAAAGCTTTTTAAATACTAATATTACTAACAGTACTACAACAACTAGTAATAGTACTACATTAGATAAAGATTTATTCATCAAAAATTTATCTGAAGCTATTACTATAAACACAAAATATTTAAAAACTAAATACAACATAGATATTGATTTTGAAATCATTTATTTAACTAATAATAAATATATACACTTTGAATGTAAATTATTAGAAGCATTAGATAATATAATCCCAGATTTTAAGCTTTCTGATGAACAAACAGAACTTATGTATAAAGAAAATAATAGTAATGCAGTCGAAACTGTATCCAGTGCAGTATATAGTTGGATTATGAATCATTTAGAAACAACAACTAAATTAGTTTTAACTAATCAAGATGATTTAAAAACTATGCTTGCAACATTTGCTCAAATCAGCAATGCAAAAGAGGTAAAATTGGTTAGAAATGAAGGATATCTGTGTATCAAATATGACAATAAGTTAAGCGATACTTTCTTATTAATTAGCTCTGACCCTCAATATTTAAAATCATTAATCATTTAAAGACTGTTTTTACAGTCTTTTTTTGTATTTTATTAGATATAAAAATTGATTATTTGCATTAGATGGTGTATATTAGAAGTAATTAAAATTATAGGAGCTACATTAATGAAAATGTTAGATTTATTAAATGATGATAATATAAAAAAAGCTATAACTTATTTGCTAAATTCAGATTTAAAAGAATCTGAATCTTATAAACAAAAGCAAAGATTTACAAAATTATATAATGAAGAAATACCCAAAATTGACTATATATCACAAAAAGAACATGCAATTGACTGGATTTTTAGCAAAACATTGTGGCACAAAGCAAAAGATAATGGTTCTATAGATTTAACTAAATTAATAAATGATATACAATGTACTCCCCTTTTGCTGTATTTAGCGATAGTTGTTGACTTGATAACTGAAGATGATGCAGAAAATTATATAAATGAGATTACTGATAAATTAGAAAAATGTAGTGATATCACTTCTAAAAATGTTAGATTTAAAGAAAAAAAAGCATTGATAAATATAATAGGTGAAAATTGGTCAAAAGCAATAGCTAATAAACTTATTCAGTAAGTATTATCAAAAAAATAGAAAGGACTTCAAATATGACTAAAGCAACAGAACAATTTGAATATAAATCAATTTTTATCAACAAGATTGAATACAAGTTTAAAAGAAAAATCGGTAATACTAGCGATAAATGGGTCTTAATAGACAATTCTTCAGATGAAAAAGATTTGGAATCTATCAATAAAAAAACAAAAGAATTTATTGACAAGGCTGAACAAAGAGCAACAGAAACAAATAAAAAAAGGGAAAAAGTGCAAAGCGGAATACATTTAGAAGCAAGAGTTAATCTTGTCTTTAAACTATATTTAGCGAATCTGAATGAATATTTAAAAGCAAATAAAGACAAAAAAGAATTTAAAAATGTATTAAAGACTGATTTAGTTGATAATATTATTTTCGACTACTTTAAAAGCAGTGATTTATTAAATATGACACATCAAGAATTAATCGCTAATAAAGAGCATTTAGCAGAGTTAAGTGATAATCTACTAAATTATAATTGCAAAGATTTATCTTATCGAGATATGCTTGCTTTTGAAAAAGAAAACACTGGATTATACACTGATTTAGAAATATTTAATAAGATAACTGAATTAGCTCCATTTTTCTTCACAACTGCTGAAGGCGGAAGAGGAATGTTTGTAAACAGTATTTTTAAACACTATTTTATTAAGTATTGTGATGTAAATCGAAGATGTTTTGTGTCAAGCAAAAGTGAAACTTTAGCACTTATATTAAATACTAAATTTACTGAAAAACATTTTCAAAATTACTTTAAAATCAATAAATTGACAAATGACAATTTCAAAAATATTTAATGAATAGGAGTAATCTTATGAATAAGGATAGGTTTTACTATATATCAAATTTAGATATAAACTTACCTGAGATATCTGATGACGAACAGAAATTATTTGAATCTTATGTTGAAATGACTAGATTTTTCATTGAGCTTTCCGAACTATATAAAATATTTAAAGCAAATTATAGTCTACTTTTAGAAAATTTTACAATAAATATCAATGATACTGTAATATATAAACTAAAAACTTTAAAAGAAGATGAACTTTTTACTTTAATTAATACTTTTACTATAAATCTTATTTCATCGGGTAAATCTTTGTCTGATTCTGTGGATATATATCTAAAAACTATTTTAGGAAAGGAATTATTTGACACTTTTAGGTCAAGAGTCTCTAGTCCAATATACGATAAAAATTTTTCATATAAATTTTTATTACAACTTAGAAACTATTCACAGCATGGACACATACCCATTGAAATTAATGAAATAAATAAAGCAGGTTTTAACTTAGATGACATTCTAAATAAGCCACATTTCAAAAAAAACGGTTCTGTTGAAAAGGAGATGATTGAGATTCGAGAAAAAATTCTATCTAATTTTGGTCATACACCCCATATTTCCTATGTTTATACAATTGCTGATTTTATTTACTGCACAATTAAAATTTACTATGAATTTTTATTATTTATCAAAGATGATTTGAAAATTAATTATAATGAAATCAAAGAAAAGTTATTAAAGCGACCAGAACTTACTAATCAAGAAGGTATAGTTTATTATAATTTTGATGGAAACTTTTTTCATGCCTTTAATGCAACTGATAATGTTTTAAGTTTGTTTACAGAAATAAAAAAAATAGTTAGAGCAGATTTAACTAAAGAAGAAACAGAACTTAAAGAAATAAAAAAGTATCTCATAAAACAAGATATACAATAATTATAAAAAAAAGAGCTGAATCAACAGCTCTTTTTTACTTATTATCTGATAATACTGCTCTAATAACTACCAATTTTCAAGTGGTTTAGTAATATCATTATGACTATCTATTCACCATTGAATAATTCTAACTTACCATCTAAAATAACCCCATCATTGATTTTTTCTGATAAATCACTGATAAATTCGCGTTTATTCTTGTTGTTGTAAAACTTAACACCAACTAGTTTAACATTATCATTTTCTCCTATGATTTCAATGTCTGAACCATTCAGAGCATATAACATTTCTTGCTTCCAAGCATCTTCTTTTTCCCTATCCTCGCCCTTTGGCTCGACAAATACTTGATAGACAAACTCTTCATTTTCTAAGTAAAGGACGAAGTCAGGCATAAACCCTCTAGGACCACCAAATTCAGTCAATTTATATCTTGTTGCTTTTTCATCATTTCTGATTAAATAAACTTGCTTATATTTAGCTTCTAACTCATGAATAAAGCTTCCCATCAGTTCTACCATTGCATATTCTAATCGATTCATAATAGCATCTGTATAAACAAACCAATCTTTCCCTTTCATTTGATGCAGTTCAATTCTTTGAGTAATATGTCCTGTTTCATACAAAGGGACTACTATTTCATAATCTTTCAAAGTATCTTTAATAGCTACTGGTTTGAACACTTTCAATCCAATTTCTTTTTGATAATTTTTTCGAATTTTTTCTTCACAATAAGTTAAAAACTTATCGATAATTTCTAACTTTTCAAAAGCTGTTAAATCAACTATATGTTGTCCTCTAGGAAGAGAAACCTTGATTGACACACCATTGAAATATTGTTCACTGTCAATTAATTCATCTTTAGATTTCAGCAAAGGTAGATACTTTTTAAGGTTCACAAAACGGAAAAATGGATTTCTTTGCAAAGCTTTTTTAAAGAATCTCTTATCAACTGTTAAATATTCAAATTCTCTTTGAATAACAGTGTCATCATTAATATTTCCTTTGTAATCAGTTTCTACAGTTGAACCTATAAATTCAGTTTCCCATTCTTTAGTAATAGTGAATTTTTCTAAAGAGCTATAATCTTCAGGAATTGTTTCTCTACTTTCATTCACAAATAAATTCCCTTGTTTATAGACACTTGAATTTTTGAAAGAATGTTTTAATTTTGTAGATAAAATTTTGACCGTTTCATCACTTGAAGTAATTAAATTAACAGCATTCATTGATTTTTCAAGGTTAGCCAAATAGCCTTTTTCATTAATTGTGTGATAATGCAATGTTTCTAATATTCTTAAATCATTGTTTTCATTATCAAATCTTCTTTTAAAGCTTTTCTTATTCTCATATTCAAAAGGAAAATATCTTGCTCCCCTACCAATCAATTGTGCTTCACTGTCTGTTGCATTTCGAGTAATCCCTGCTCCTTCAGAAATTCTGACAATATCATAAAGATTTAGAACATCCCAACCTTCATTTAATTTTGCAACAGCAAAAATAACTCGAATAGGATTATTGATATTTTCCAAACTATTCAGTAACACTGCATTATCTACACTCAACATATTCTTTTCATTAGCATTTAAGATATTTCTAGCTTCAAAATCCTCTTGTATTTCTCGAATAATACTATCTAAGTCTTGCTCTAAATAGTAAGAAAAAACTTTATATAGAGTGGAATTCGATGATACAGTTGTTTTTCTTTGATTGATATACTTAGATAAACTTTCAACAGATAAATTTTCTATAATAGTATTAAAATCTTGCTGTTTCTGTTCAGAAATTTTAATTTTACTTGATTTAAACATGATAATAGGTTTGAAATAAGAAATCCCATTTTCCCTAGCAATCAATTTTCGATACTGGCTTAATAAGAGAGCATCTTTCATTTTTTCATCATCATTTTCTGATGATTGTAATCTCAATACATTTTTAGAATAACCATCTGTCATAAATTCGCCTAAATCATATTTGTAAAGAATTTTATCACTATATTTTTGCGAGATATTTTTATCATCCATATTGATTGTTGCTGAAAATTCTAAGAGTTTATTATTCGTTCTCAGATATAACATTTTATTAATAGTATTTTCCCAAGAAGTTTCTTCCTCTTTTTCTTTCTTTGTGGAAGCATTAAAATGATGGGCTTCATCACCTAATATGACAATATCTTCCTCTTCTAAACTCTCTAAAGAAATACCATTTTCTCTTGGCTTATTCAATTCCCCATGAATCTTTTGGATGGTAGTTAATTTCAGATAAATGGTGTTTTTATCTTTCACTGCAGGAAAATTTTCTACTGCTTGAATCATAATTTTTTCGCCATCAATAAAAATACCATTGGGATTAAAAAGATATTTACTGGAGCTACTGTTTAACATGTTTTCTTGTGTTTTCTTAATAATTGCATCAGTATTCACAAGAAAAATAAAGTTTTGATAATTGAATTCTTGATATAAATACAACATCAAACTCGCCATGACCATCGTTTTCCCAGACCCAGTAGCCATGTTAAAAAGCAAATGTTTTCTTTGAAAACCTGCATCGCTAATGCCTGAAAGCAAATTATCATCTTGCATAAATTGAAATCTTCTGAAGGCTTCTTCTTGATAATGACGAAGTTCATCTTTTAAATTAGCTTTTATATATTCAGGAACTTCATGGGGATTATTACTTGTATAAAACATATTAGACATTTGACCGTCTAACCATTCATATAACCGTTCTTTTGCCATAACTATTCCCCCTCATTGCTATAAAAGCTATGATTAAAGGCTTTATCATTATCAGAAATGATAACATTTTTATCTTCAATTTCTGAATAAGGCACATATAATTGATTCTTATCTAATGCTTTTCTGAAAATTTCTTTTTGTTCGTCAAAAGTTAAGTCATTGAAAGTAACAGAACCCTCTTCTTCATCATGTTCTTTTAACAATTCATTCACTAGTTTTTCTTTGTCTAATTGGAAATTTAAATCAGCATTGTTATCTAATTCATCCCATAAGTCAGCTAATTCTTCTTTAGTTGATACTTGGTCAATTTTGTTCATATATACTTGATTTAATTCCATCAATTCAGCATATATAAATGAACCTCCGCCTGTCCAATCAAGTTCTTTTGAAATGCCCGACTTTTTTCCCTTAACAACATCTATTAATCGTTTTTTTCCAATTTGAACCTGATTGTAAACTTGCTCAATAGAGATAACTTTTCTTTTAAGCTTGATTGCCGTAGAGGCGGTTGTTGCTGTTCCCATAAAAAAGTCTAATACTATATCATCGACATCTGTTGCCATTTCAATTATTCTTTTTAGTAATTTTTCAGGCTTTTGACCCGAATTTCCAAAGTCAATTTCAATTTCAGATGTAGCTCTATTTGCTTCTTTATATGCTTGAGGATTTGCATATATTTGGCTTATATCGTTCCAAACTGTTGTAAGTGGAACACCTTTTGATTCATCAAGATATTGCTTCTCCCAAATAGGATTTCCTGAAGAATCCTTTCCTCGCTGTCTGCGTCGATAAATTCTTCCATCACCATCATCAAACTTAAACCAATCTTTTATATATTTCTCTGAATATGGAGTGTATACTTTATTTTGTTTCCGTTTCTTATAATTTTTAGCGTAATGTAGAATATAATCATGAACATTCACCGGTTTAGCTCCCGCTGCTCTTCCACCAGAAGCAGAACCATATGACCAAATAATTTCTTCAACAAAATTATCTTTTCCAAATATTGAATCCATTAATACTTTTAAGTAATGAGATTGATTAATATCAATGTGTACGAATATATTTCCTGTTTCATGAAGTAACTCTTTAGCTACCTCAAGCCGATTTTTCATAAATGTCAACCAACTAGATTGATTATATCTATCATTATATTTAAAACTATCATTTCCAGTGTTGAACGGTGGGTCAATATATATTAAATTAATAGAATTCCCATACCTCTCCTTGAGAGAATGCAAAGCTAACAAATTGTTACCTTTAATAATTAAATTATTATCATCACTAAATGAATTAACTTTATGTTCACCTGCAGAATCATATTTTTTTACATTCACTAGCACTTTAGGTGATAACAGGGTATCTATTTCATCTCTGGCGATAACTTCATTATAGAAAACTTCTTCTTTTCCAGTATCTTCTTTAGTCATACCACCTTCTAAGACACAATCTTTATAAGGAAAATCTAGCACAACATCAGTATTATATTGAAGGTATTTCCCCTCACTTGATAGTCCAATCGTATTTGAATATTTAGTATAGCTATCTGCCCAATAGTCTTTGTATCGTAAAATATCAATAAATTCTTGCACTTTAAAAATAACCACATCTCCAGCTTTTACTGAATAGTTTTCTCTAATCTTTTGATTTTTCAGTAATGCAGAAATTAACAAAGCATCATAGCTTTTCAAATCATCAATAACGATTGGTCTTTGTAGCTCCTCACCGTTCCAATATTGAGGGAACTCTTTTAGAATATCTTTAATCTGTTTCATTAATCTAGTATCCATTTGCCATCTCCTAATCAAAGTCTAGTCTTTCTTATTATATCAATCACAATACAAAAAGTCATGAGAAAATAAAAAGCCCTAATTAAGGACTTTATTTCTACAAAATTACTAATTATTTAATTAATATCTGTAAGCACTGCTCTAATAACTACTCGATTTTCAGGTAATTTGGTGCTGTCATCATAGCAAGTATATAAAGTCAAAATACTATAATCTTTAATATCATTTAATATCCATGTTTCATCTTTAGATACTATAAAATTATTGTAGACAGTGTATTGATAAGAATATTCACTATCTTTTAAAGTAATAACATCTCCTTTTTCTAACTGATTAATGCTTGTAAAAAGTAAGTTGCTATTACTAATAATATGACTTGCTAATACATAATTCTCTCTGCCCATTTTTTGATTTTTTTTATTTGTTACTGCACCATATAACATTGTATCTTGTCTATTTTTGGTGTTTACAAAAGGCTTGCCTTTAAATATTGATAAATTTAAATCAATTTTAGGTATCTCGATTATTCCTAATTTTTCAAAGTTATCAGTTGTTTCTAAAGATTTATAGCTATTCTCTATTATTTCTTCTTCAATATTTAAATCAATATTTTCTTTCACTTTCTCATTCTCAGATGTTAGTTGATTTACTCTTTCTACATTCCCTCCCTCTATTTTCCTTACCTTTTCGATATTCTTCTCTATTTCTTTTATGTCTGCTTTAGTGTTATCAGTTTTAGCAACAATCACACTATCATTAAATTTTTCAATATTTTTAGCTATTTCTTGATTGTCACTTTGATTTAAAAACATTAGCAACAAATAAAAAGTAGTAAATACTAATAGCATTACAACAGCAACTTTTCTTAAATTTTTTAAGTGTATATATAACTTTTCCATCAATCCCCCTCCTATTTTGATTAAAAAAAAGAGTAGCGGTTAAACTACTCTAATTTAGCCTTATTTTTTAAATCTTTTAAATGTTATAAATGATAATAAGCTTATGATTGCTGTTGTTGCCATTGTCATGCTCATTACTACTATGGTTGCGAAAGTCATTATTGTTTGTTTAACTGTCATTTTAAACAATCCTTTGTTTTTTTATTTACTCCAATTTTTAAATATTGTATTTATTTATATATAATATTTATCTCCATGATTTATTTATAGCGTACTTAATTTGATTAGTCAAATTTAAACAACACTTTTAAACAAACATTGTTATATCAACAAAAAAAGCCTTAAATTTAAGGCTCTTTTAAATACTTGTTTGCTTCAACTATTTTTATATAGTTTTTATAAAAGTACTTTTTATCTTTGTTTTGCTTGTTGTTTTTAATATTAAATAGTGTTTGTTTTGTTATATTTGATAATTTAGCATATTGATTTACTGATATTTTATTAGATTTAATTGCATTTTCCATCAGCTCGATTTCTTGATTAATTATATCTTTATTTTGCTTTAAATCTAAATATATTAGATACAATTTTAGATTAAATCGAGGGTCTTTAGATTCTTGATTATTAAAAAATGTTGTGTCACTTAAACTGTATTTTTGCCTAAACACTTTAAAAATATCAACTTTGCAATCTGCTAAAACACTATCAATTAATCTTTTTGTTTGTGTATAATTAAATCTAATCACTTTGTTGTCTGTAGTAGTATATTGATAGATATTATTTCCTAAATCTTCAAATTCAAAAACAATCTCCTTATTTTTTTCTTTGTTTAATATCTTTACTTTTTTCATTTTTTCACCTCTCTTTAAAGACTTCCAAAAATTGTTATTCCTGATATTCCATTAACTTTTGTTGTTGCTGTAACTGTTTTGTCTGTTTTTGCAATTGCTGTTACTCCCAACCTTAAATTAACACTACCATTTGAGTAGCTTTGCATAAACTCTTTAAAAGTTGGATATGTTGTACCTCTTTCATGAAATTTAAACTCTAAATTTAACTTTCTAGATTTGATAATATCTCCATCTTGGTCGCTAAACTCTTTAATAAAAAAGTAATGCAAAAATAGTGCTTATCACAAGCACTATGATTTATCTAAATTTTTTAAATCTCTCCATTCCTTTTTTCTTGTCGCAATAGTTTTTTGAGAAACACAGAATATACTTGCTAATTCTTTGTTAGTATATTGATTTGTTTCAAAATGTTGATGTAAGTGCTTTAATTGATTAGTATTTAACTTATGTTTTCTACCTTCTTTGTAACTTACATCATTTTGTCTTTTATACTCTCTACCCTCTAACATCCTTTCAGCTATCAAATTTCTTTCAAATTCTGCGAATGCAGAAAACATAGTAAACATAAGTTTTCCTGAAGGTTTATTGTCTAGTATTCCCATATTTAAAATATTTAAGGTTATATTTTTACTAGTCAATAGTTCCGCTATTTTTAAAGCATCTGCTGTATTTCTAGCTAGTCTGTCAAGTTTAGTAACAATTAAAGTGTCATTTTCCTTTAAAATTTCTAGTAACTTATTAAAAACTGGTCTATCTTTTGTGTTTTTTCCTGATTCATTTTCAATATATATATTTTCTTCTGATATTCCTTCAGCTTTTAAAGTTTCGATTTGTTTTAAATATGTTTCTTTTTCAAATTGACTTCTAGTTGATACTCTCACATACCCATATTTCATTTTTTACTCCTCCAAATTGTTCAGTTTTCTATTTCTTAATTACCTCATGTTTTTACCTTCAGTCAACCCTTGATAAACAAGAAATTCTACTGAAGGTAAAAACTTTGAATATATTACCTCATTTTAAATTTTCTAAATCTGCTAAAGCTGTATTAGCTCGTTCATCATCAGTGTTGATTTCATTTTGATTTTGATATGTTTTAAAATTGTCTAAATTGTTATAGTATTCAGCTAATTCATTTTCAAATTCAATATCAGTAGTTTCTGTTGTTGACTCTGTTGTTGCTTTTAAATTGTCAGATTCATTAGTATTATCAATAATTGCTTCTGAATTTAATGTTCCAATTCTTGATTCTTTTTTCTTTTCTTCTTGTTGTTTTTCAAAATTCTCATTATTTTTATCTAACAAGTTACTTCCTTTTTCTGAAATATTATTGACTGATTCAGAGACTTTATTTTTTGCTTTATCAACAATTCCTGTTGTGTTTTCTACTATTTTATCTGTATTACTGTCAAAGTTAGAATAGCTAATATAAATATAAATACAACTAATGATTGCTAAAATAATTGTTAGTTTTCTCTTATATTTGATAAAAATAGGAATTATTAGCAACAAGATAGCTAAACAAAATACAACATTATCTTTATTAGCAATCAAAAATTCAATTAGTTTCATGATTTAATCAATCCCTCCCTTGTTTATAATTTCTTCATCAAAATACAAAATTGGGTTATTAAAGTCATATGTTTCAATGTTTTCAAAAGCTCTCACATCGATTTTATTTTGAACTTTAACAGATGAAAAAGCATCAACACCTATTTTTTTAAGATTTTTTCCCCTCCCTTTAAATTCAACATTTTCTAATTCGCTATACAAAAATGCTCCAGCTTCGATAATTTCAATACTTTCAGGAAAAACAATACTTGTTAGACAATTTGATTGAAAGGCATTTTGACCGATATATTTAACATTTTCAGGTATTATCAAAGTTCCTTCTAAGTTGTTTGCAAATTGGAATGCTCTATCATCAATTACTTCTAAATTTTTAGGTAAAATCAACTCTTTGACATCAGATTCCCTGAAAGCCTCTTTTCCGATATATTTAACACAATATTGTAAAGTATATTTCTAACAGTGTTTACTTCTGTTTCTTTGTTCTCAACATCAGCAATATACTTTGATAATATTTCAAAACTCTCAACATTTAAGTCATCATTTACTTTGATATTTGCTAACTTAAACATCAATACTTGTGTATCTAAAGTATCAATAAATACTGATTTATCAAATGTTTTGTTGGTAATTGGATATTGATTAATGATTGATTGTAGTTGTTCGATTGCTACAAGCAATTCTAAATCATTAATCATATCATCAATAGTTGCTGATTGTTTACTTAATTTATCTTGCTTAAATCCATTGTCGACTCTAGATTTTAATATCAATCTAAAGTCTTTATCTATTACTAGCTCCTGATTTTTGTAGATTTGATTGTAGTATCTATAATTTAAATCTCTATCAAATGTTGTGTTCTCCTTTCCCTCAAATTCTAAATATTTCATTTTATTTTCCTCCTGATTTTTTATATTTTAAATTCTAAAACTTCAGTCACATTAATAAGATTACTGTTACCGATTCTTTTTATTTTTTTAGTCAAATCAATGCTATTAGATAGCTCAATCAATCTTGATAACTGATAAATTATTTTACTATCAAATGCGAATAATTCTTTAAAGTAATGTATTCCTATATATTTTTTTGTGTCAAAAGTGTCAAAACAAGTATAGTTAGTAGTCAAATAAACTTTATTAAAATCATCAAAATCTATAAAATTAGAATTACTTATTACTACTTTAGAATCACTATTTAACACATTAGTATCTAATACACATTCTGCAACATCATCTAATACTCTTTCTAATTGCTTAAATAGCTGTTTTACATCTAATTTGTCTATTTTATCTTTTTCTGATTGCTCTAACACATCACCTTTATCTCCATTTTGATTAAAATCTAATACATAATTTTGTTTAATTATCTCTAATTTACTCATATTAAAAACTCCTTTATATTTATTTAGATACAATATTTATCTATATATCTATTAATAGCGTACTTAATTTTAATAGTCAAATTTAAACAACACTTTGTATCAAACATTGATGTATCAGTATTCAAACACAAAAAAGAAGCAAGGCGGAGTAACCTTGCTTCAGAAATAAATTTATAAATGACAGTGAGATATGCGACTTTTCGCTACTAACATATCTCTATATTATTATATCAACATAGATACAATATTAAGTCAAATTTAAACAACATCATATATTATTAAATTTATCAAAATCCAAAATATCACTTGAAATACCTTCATTTTCTGTCTGTTTTACAGTTTGTTTGTCTGATATTTTATATTTTTTAGTTATATAGTCAGTAAGTGTAAATGTTTGTGATTTAACAACTTTAAAAGCAATTGCATCAATAATTGTATAAATTGTAAATACAATACTTATCAACATAAATAATTTAATCATGATAGCTTTCCTCCCCTTTTTTATAAATCTAAATTATCAAAGTCAAGAACTTCATCATCAGATATAGTTTCATTAATGCTCTGAATAGTTGATTCTTCTTGATTGTTGACAGAATCTCTCTTTTGTCTAAATGCTTCTAACTTATCTTTTGTGTTAAATTTTCTGCTGATATTCTTAGCAATTTCATCTGAATCAATATAATTAGTAGCAACTTCTATAAATCTTTCATCACTCAAGTATAGAAAATTATCTTCATTTTTAACTTTTAATTCACTTGATTTAAAATAAAATTGACCCATATTTTGCTTATTGTTATTTGTTATATGATTAAACATAAAGCCTGATTTATCAATGTTATTCCAAACATTACTACTAGAAACTCCATAAATCTGTGTTGTTGTTTGCTTTCTATAAGCTCCCATTTCTTTAACATTAAAGTCTTGTGTTCCGACTAATATTCTTAATCCTCTGCTTCTATGTGTTCTTGCCATTTTAGCTAATTTAATTTCATATGCTTGTTTTAAATTAACTGTTTCTCCAAATTCATTTTTTATCTTAATATATTCTAAATCAGCAACATTATTTTGCTTTTCATCAATTTTTTACATAAACAAAGTATAAATTTCTAATTATCTTTTTATATTTTCTTAAATGCTCGTAAAGCCTTATTCTATGTGCTTTCGAGTATTTTTACTGTAGGAAGATACTTCACGTTTCTTTGCATATTTCCTCATGTCTTAGCTGTCAGAAGTGGTAAATAAGTAGTAAATTCATTTGTACTACTAAGCAACAAGACGCTCCTGTTGCTTCTCTTTATTCAAGCGTTTCATTTCTGCCATTGCAGAATCGAATGTTGCATGTGCGTAATAGTTCAGCGTCATGGCTATATTAGCATGTCCCATAATGTACTGTAATGCCTTTGGATTCATTCCTGCATTTGCATAGTTGGTACAGAATGTATGTCGCAAACTATGTGGAGTGATGTGTGGCAATTTATCCTCGTTATACTTATTGTATTTCTTAACAAGACCTTTCATCATGCCGTTGTAATCACTTGCCACTTTTGGATAGTTCTTTCTATTAAGAAAGAGGAAATCACTATATCCATCAATCTCAACACGCTTATCATTCTTTCGATTCGCTAACACTCGCTTAAATGCTTGATAGGCTTCTTCAACCATAGGAACTTGACGTTCGCCACTTTTGGTCTTTGGTGTTTCAATGTAGTACCCAATTTCAGTATCTCTCAATAGCTGATGGTCTATATTGACAAGACGATTCTCAAAATCTAAATCTGGAAGTGTCAAACCACCAAACTCTGAAATACGAAGACCTGTTTTTAAGAGTATCAGAATTTCATCATAATTTTTGCTGTAGGTTTTATCAGCTTTTGCAAAGGCTAACAGTTTTTCTTCCTGTTCTTCTGTTAGTACGGTCTTAGGGACAGTATCATCATCAAGAACTGCTTTCAGTTGAAAGTCAAATGGATTCTTCCGAACACAATCATCTTGTATAGCAATATAGAATGAAGCCTTTAAAGAACGTTTGTAGTTATTGATGGTTTGATAAGCATAACCATTTTCACTCATTCTAATAGCCCATTCTTTAGCGTCTGATGGCTTAATACTGTCAATACTTCTTACACCTAACTTGTCTTTCTTCAAAATATCCATAAGATATTTGCGTCCAGTTTCAGTGTTTTTTCTAACCTTTGGTCTTTGAGCGTTCTGTTTTGCGTAAAGCTGGCAGAGTGTCATTTTCTTTCCTACAACATCAATACCATCATGAATGTCTTTCTGTAACTCTGCGATTTTCTCTCTAAGTGAGATACAATCACGCTTTCCTGCTGGTACTCGGTCTGTAGCCACAAGTTTCCACGAGTAAACAAATTGCGGTTCTCCAAATGAATCTATATATTTGTATAAGTATCTTCCGTCTTTTCGTTGGCTCTCTCCAGTCTTTAAGATTCGACCTTTATTGTCACGTCTTTTTTCTGACATGGCATTTGCTCCTTTCCTTTATGGAAAGAGCCTTGATACGACTTAATACTATTTTATCATATACAAGACCCTTTGGCGACGCTAGATTGCGTCCAATGTATCTATAATTTTTTCAAATTGTTTTCGTTTAATCTGAATACGATTGCCATTCATAATCAGCCAATTTGCATTTTTATTTTCCTCTGCCAAGCGTCGTAGCTTGTTTTCGCCAATACGAAAATATTTTGACGCTTCTTCAATGGTTAGGGTATAACGTTCCCAAATAGGAATGTCAGTCTGCTTCATAAAATCCTCCTTTCCAAATCACTTATTTGGATTTCATAAAAGTTGTTTTACCAGCAATCGAACAGCTTTAGCAAAGCTCACGGGAGTTCCACCCCTGCATGGTTCTCATGTAGCCATACTCATTGCCTGCGACGGTTTTATCACGCTCGGACTATTGACTGTATGGGAGTATCATTATCACGATAAGAATGTCGTTGCAGGCAATCCTGCTAAAGATTGCTTCTCGGATCACTAACATGAATCGCTCGCTATCTTTATAAGATAGGTCATGGCGGTTAGTTCCGTTGGCTCTTTTCTTATCGAAACGTATTCGATTACTTTTATTCAGTTTTCAAAGAACAATGGCTCGTTAGCCTATCAAAACACATTGAAAGCTCAATATGCTTTGGTGGAATAACAAACCTCCCTGTTCGGGAAGCGTGGAATGGTTTAGCACGCTTCCACGAAAGGAGAGAGGATATTACTTAATTTCAAATGACAAAATCTTTGTAATCAGTCTGGTTTCCATTCTTCCACGTAAGACTTCATCAACGACCATACTTTGATTGCCATATTCATCTTTCATAAGTCGTAGGGAACGCTTCGTTATGTACCCTCTGTAATGATGTAGAATCTGGTTAATCGCTTCGGTATCGCCATCTGTTGCCTTTACAATGAGAGGAAAGGGAATCATAGGATATTGTGTTTTCATTCTTCAAATTCCTCCATAAACTTTTTAATTAAGGCTAGTCCACTGGTTCTATGCCGATAGACAGTAGAACGGTTCAATTTCAACAGGTCTGCAATTTCTGAATCGCTCATGTCCATAAAGTAAAACAGCAGTAGAATTTCACGTTTCTTGTCTGGCAACTCACGTAATGCTTCACTCAACAAATCATTTTCAACGCCTACTGATAACCCATTGAGTGTAAAAATCTGAAAGTCAGTTGAATAGTTATCTGTTGTCGCAAACTGGCTAACAAGATAATCGCCAACATCCGAAAAGGACACCTCACGCTTTGCAATCCTTGAAAGATAAAGCATATAATTCTTTCGCTCGTCTTCCATAGCACGTTTACAGATATAGTCAAACTGATTTTCTATTGTGGTCTGAAAAGAAGATGGTTTCATGTTTCTCACCCCCTTTCTGTCTAGGAAAGGAAGTGAGCCTTGCTCGTTTATCTCCTTTCACTCTTAGTCCCAATGTGAAAGGGGGATTTGTTGCATTACTGATAAATAAACTTTGTAAAAAAGTTCTGAATAGCCAAAAAAGCATATAAACAGATTTATTTCTCTGTTTACATGCTTCTGTTATTCTATCTATATGATTTATAAAACCACATTGGTGGACGTACTTATCTATTGCAGATAGACGACTTTTTTTGACAAGAACCCAATGTAAGGAAATTTATTGTATATGATGTACTTCATGGCGACGTTGACCTCCAACAAACCGCCATTTGGAAGTAATATACAATATTTTAACAGCGTAAATAGCACTACCATATAACGGTTTTTTTTATTGGCGTTTAGTAGTGCTTTTTATTAAATATAAACCTATAAACCATATAACACGTTTTTCTATACCTGTTTTTAATTCAGTAGGAACAATAAAATGTATAGAGGTGGTCTACTATGCGTAAAAAAGAAGATAAATATGATTTTAGAGCCTTTGGTTTAGCCATTAAAGAAGCTCGATTGAAACGAGGTTTAACTCGTGAACAAGTGGGAGCATTGATTGAAATTGACCCACGGTACTTAACTAATATTGAAAATAAAGGGCAACACCCCAGCATACAAGTTCTTTATGACCTTGTATCGTTACTTCATGTTTCCGTTGATGAATTTTTCTTACCTGCTAATAACTTGGTAAAAAGCACCCGACGATTACAGATAGAGAAATACATGGATAGCTTTACAGACAAAGAACTATCCTTAATGGAATCTTTAGCCAGCGGTATCAACGAAGCAAGAAACATCGAAGACTAATTAAAAGAATCCATACATAACGGAAAGAGCCGATAAAATGAGATTGTATTAATCTCATTTTATCGGCTCTGCGTCTTTGCGTCTGGCTCTGTAATCACAGTTACTTTGAACTGCTTTATTTCAATTAAATTTTCTTGTCTGCATTTCGGACAATAGAGGGGGAATTTTTTTAATTCAGTATCTTCCCTTATCTTTAATCGTGTTTTATTTCCACATACAGGACACAATATCCACTTGTAGTTTATAATAACTATCTCCTCCTTTACACTTTAATTCAAATCTTTATTAAAAAATATTTCATCTTATTTAACAAGAAACCATATTTATATAACAACATAAAATACACTAAGTTATTTTATTGAACATATATCGTACTTTATCTATCCGACTATTTGGACGACGGGGCTGGCAAACAGGTTCACCGGTAGTAACATGGTACCCTTTTAACTCTGTTAAACAAACACTACGTCCATTTGTAAAGAAAGTTAAATCACTACGATATTCTTGAATACACCGAGCAGGGATTTCTCCACTAAGAATGACCTCATTATTTTTCAATTGAGTGTCTACGATGTTCGCACAATATTTAGGAGCATCGTTGTATGCTCGTGAAAGATATTCCTGTGGCGCATAAATTTTAAAACTAAGATATGGCTCTAACAATTCTGTTCCAGCTTTTTTTAAGACTTGTTCCAATACAATAGGAGCAAGCATCCGAAAATCTGCTGGGGTACTAACAGGGCTATAGTATAAGCCATACTTAAAACAGATTTTACAGTCCGTCACATTCCAACCATACAATCCTTGTTCACAACCATAGCGTATCCCTTCCATAACTGCATTTTGAAATGATTGATTTAAGTATCCAAGAGAAACCGAGCTCTCATACTGCATTCCACTTCCCAACGGAAGCGGTGATACAGATAAACCAATGGAAGCCCAGAAAGGATTTGGCGGCACTTCGATGTGAATGGTATATTCTGCATTTTTTAACGGTCTCTCCATATAAATGACTGTAGGCTCTTTTAGTTCTATCTCCACATGATACTTTTCTTGCAACAGTGCACTAATCACTTCCATTTGTACTTTCCCTAAGAAAGAAAGTATAATTTCATGTGTCGTAGAATCCACGTAATATCGTAGAAGCGGATCACTATCTGAGATTTCCAAAAGGGCATCAAGCAACATTTCTCTCTGTTCAGGTTTACTCGGTTCAACAGTTGTTTGTAGTAGAGGGTGCGGATTTTCAATCTTTTTTCTCTGTGGCAATAGTTTTGTATCTCCAAGAACACTATTTAACTTCAAAAACTCATTTTGCAAAATAACAATTTCTCCAGAATAAGCTCTATCAATCTTACATAATTCACCATTTATTGAAGTATACATTTCTGTAACTTTTATTTTTTCTTTTTCTGATACTCTAACCGAATCTCGTAAATGTAGTACTCCACTATAAAGGCGTATATATGCAAGACGTTGTCTTTTTTTTGTATATTCAATTTTGAAAACATTTCCGCAAAGTTCAGACGGACCTCGATGTGTTGATGAATAAAATTTATTAGTAATAACTTCTATAAGGTTATCAATCCCTATATTACTTTTTGCACTTCCATGATAAAGAGGGAACAGAGAACAATTCTGAAATCTTATGCTTTCCTCTTGTTCGAGTTCCAATGCTTCTAATGATTTACCGGACATATATTTCTCTAAAAGGTCATCGTTTCCCTCTATTACCGTATCCCATTGTTCAGATTCGGTAAAGTTCGTCACACACACATTAGGATACAGTTCTACCTTCTGTTTGATTACAATTTCGGCAGAAAGTTTCTCTTTAATATCCTGATAAACCGTTGATAAATCAATTCCATTTTGGTCAATCTTATTGATAAAAAAGATTGTGGGAATCCCCATTTTCCTAAGTGCATGAAATAATATACGAGTTTGTGCTTGTACGCCATCTTTTGCAGAAATCAGTAGAATTGCCCCATCTAAAACTGATAATGAACGATATACTTCTGCTAAGAAATCCATATGTCCTGGCGTGTCTATGATGTTCACCTTCGTATTTTCCCACTGAAAAGAGGTTATTCCTGTCTGAATTGTAATTCCTCTCTGACGTTCTAAAAGCGTATTATCCGTCCTCGTTGTACCTTTGTCCACGCTTCCTAATTCTGTAATCGCTCCACTGTTATATAATAAGCTTTCTGTTAAGGTAGTTTTTCCTGCATCAACATGAGCTAAAACTCCAATATTAATAATTTTCATGTGATTTTCCTCCATTCAAAAGCCCAAAAGGGCATAAAAATCCCAGTGATAAATACTCTTATCACTGGGATTTTTATGCATAACCATAGGCATACAAAGCATACAGATATTCTCCGGATACTTTAGAATCACATGATAAAGGTATTCTTAAACTGGGTACAAAAAACTAAGCCCTCCTAAAAAAGGACATCCAATTATTTGTTCCCGCTATCAAATTGACAGTTTATTTAATAATACCTTGCCGCATATTTATTAACTCCTTTTAAATAGATACTTAAATAATAGCACGTAAGAGCATATTTGTAAAGGAATCTCCAATTTTTTATCAAAGAGAGTACGTGATTACAAAATAGCTGTAATAATGTACCAATATTTGTTATTCTATAATCTTCCAATTACTCCCGTTCTTTTCAAGTACCAAATCAAATTGAGATACCTGCGTTGCTTTGGTCTGCTGGTCGATATACTCCACTGTCAGCGATACCGTGACTTGATTATCCTTACGATTGTGAATAGGATTTACCAGTTCTTGAAAGATGTACTCTTTTCCGATTGGTTTTAATATCCCGTCATTCACATAGTAGGAAAGTTCACTGGCTGTCGCTGTAGGATAGAGCTTGAAGAACGTCGTTAAAAACTCATTGATTTCATTGGTTGTAATGGAATCAACCGTCCCCTCACTTTCAATGGCTTTTGGTTTATAACTTGATTTCTTAGGTATGTTGGTAATGGTCGGATTCTTAACCAGTACCATATTTCCAGAACCATCTACATAGACACTCACTATATAAGCAGAGTGGACGGTCTTTGTATTTTCTCCCTCTGTAATGAGCTGGTCTACACTGTAGGTTACATTAAACTCATTGTCGCCAGTTGGCTCTACCGTCCATATCTGAAATCCTCTTACAGAAGACGATACAGGAATATCTTTGCGTACTGTATCAACATTGAGAGCTTGAAGTTCATCTGTCAGATAGCCTTTTAGACTTTCCATTCGATTATCAATGGACTTATCGGATTGCTCCCATGAATAGTAGACTTTCGCAAAGTTCTCTACAAAATTTTCTACATGATGAGTATCAACGTATTCCTTTTCTATGATAGTTGTTTCGTGAATAGTATGAGTATCTATAGCTGTAAAGTGCTTGAATATCGCAAAGCTGAAACTAAGCCCTAAAAGTACCCACAAGGCAATCACAACCTTTTTATGAGGATTGACCTTATAGACACGAGGTTTCTTTTCCTTTGGTATCTGTTTTTCTTTATTCTGATTTTTTCTAAATTTCATCATTAAATCTTCCTTTCTCATTGTTTGATTCGTCCTGCTCCCACTAAATGCTGTTGCCAGTAGGGGCTTGTTAAGTCGGCATAACCGATTGGGTCGCCTGCATGAAACATACGGTTATTGCCAAGGTATATCCCAACATGAGTAATATAAGAGCCAGCGTTATAGGTAGAATGAAAGAAAACCAAATCGCCAGCTTGTGCTTCCGATAGTGGGATATGCTGGGTCACATCATATTGCTGTTGTGCGGTTCGTGGTAAGTTAATTCCAGCTTTTCCATACGTCCATTGTGTCAGTCCGCTACAATCAAAAGAAGTAGTCGGGGAAGCTCCACCGTAAACGTATCGCCAGCCCTCATATTTCAGTGCTTCGTCCATGATGGCTTGTACCGTATCATCATCAAACTCTGTTGTGACAAGATACTGCGTTACCAGTTGCACATAAAACATATTGCCATAGTTGTATCGCCAGCCCCCATTGATAGGTATGGCTATGGGATTGGGGTAAGACACTTTTTCGCCACCTGAATACTCTTTTGAGAAACTTTGAGCCAGTTCAAAGGTATATTTATTTCCACGATTAGCCACATACCCTAAGAAACCACCACCATAATTGTAGGACTGGATAACCGATTCTAAATCTACACTGAGCCTTTCGCTACTGGCTAATAATTCACTGAAATACTTCACACCTTGCTTAATGGATTCTTCTGTACTCAATGAATTAGGTGGAAGACCGAGGGATTCCGAGGACTGCATAACATCTTCCGCAGTACCGCCCGATTCCACCTGTATAATCGCAAGAAGTATGTTGACATATTCTTCAACGCCATATTCTTTGGCATATTTTTCTACCATAGGCTTATGAGCCAGCACTTCTGCGGAAACATTCACACCTCCATAATGAATATTGGAAATTCCGCTGTCCTGTTCATCTGAAAATAAAATGGCAACAAACAGAAGCAGTGAGAAGACCATCAAGAATAATCCAGAACCACCAATCACTAAAGTTTTCAACTTCATGGTTTCTTACCGACTTTCTTAATGGTGGCGGTTTTGATTGGTGGTCTACTTCTTGTATTTTGTAGTGGTACTCTTTGAACAGTAGACGGACGTTCTTTTGTGATTGGACGTTGTGAAGTTCTATCTGCTGTAGTGGTTGAAGTTGCTGGCTTTTGAACGGTTTTTTCTTGAACGGTATTGCCTTGGCGTTCCACTTTTGGACTTGAAAAATCGGACTTAACTGCTGGACGCTCTTGTTTGGCTTGTTGAGATTCCTTATATGAAGTCTGAATATTAGACTGTTTTGAGGTCTGTTCATCATGATATTGTTCTTGTCTTGTAGTCGGTCTTTCATGAACAGAAGAAGCAGGCTGTTTTTTCTGTTTGACCTGTTCCATTTCAGAGCGACGCTTCGCAATGGTTTTTCGCCTTTGTTCCTGCTGTTCCTTGCGTCCACTGGCTCTGTCCGCTTTGGTTTGAGAAATACTACTGGTTAAATCACGGACATTCTCTTTTACTTTGGATTTTCCTTGATATACTGCATATCTTGCATTGGTCGGCAAATCTTTAACCTGTTCTTTCAAACCACTAGCAGTGTCTACCATTCTGTCTTTGGTATCAGCTACTGTACCGATGGTTTGACCGATACGTTTTCCAAGTGTTGATTTTTCCTTTCCGTCTGGTCGGGAGTGATCTGCTTGTGTCCTTGCAGAACTCCCCGAACCCGACTGTCCTTTTTTACCTGTAACAATGGCAGACCCAGCCCCTAGAGTAGTCATGGAACGTCCAAGTTTCCGCTGTAGACGGTGCATGTGAGCGTGCATAAGCATACGAGGTTTTCTCATCACACGACTTCCCACACTTTGAGAATCGTTACTCTGTAGAGAAAACATACTCATTAAATCGCCCAGCTTGAAGTAGATTCCTGCAAAGGTCACAATCTGTAGAAAAGCAATCAAAAAGAACGGATAACCAGCCGATAAGGTATAGAGCATGGTTGAAATACTAAATGCTGTCGTAATAATCAATGTGATTCCAGCTCGTGTCAAAATGGTATTAAAGAGCTTTGTTATGGCTCGTTTTGACATACCATCAAATGATGGAATCATGCTTAAAATAAAGCTCACAGGCAGAAACATAGCATAGATGATAAAAAGTACCTGCGAGAAAATCATGATTCCTGTTAATAGGAATACAAATATGGAAATCCCAATATTGAAGACAAATAGGAAGAAGACTGTACCTAAACGGTTAATGGTCTTTGTAATGGTTAGATTGGTATTGCTTCTGTCTTCAATTTCTTCCGCAACAATTTTTTCTCTGTCTTCGCCATTGTTGGAATCTGGGCTGGTGGAGAGCAGGCTTTCCACACGGTCAATACCGATACTTTCAATGTCTGAACTGTTGTATTGAAGCAGTAGCCACGGTTGCTGAACCTGTATGGAAAACAGGCTATCTCTGATTAAGTCCACGCTGTCCTTGCCTTGACTATCGGAATGGGGCATGACAATCTTCGTGCCAAGTGATAAACTGGCATTACTGATGTCTGATGAAAAGTCATTGATTTTTTTAATGTAGTCGGGAGCGTAGGCAATAAAGGAAGCCGATAGGATAAACACCAGCACAAAATTCATAATGGCATGAATTGCCTTTGTGGTTTCTCTCTTTATCAGTCCCGTATAGGCAACATAAACCCCAAGAACCAAAATCAAGAGTAAGAGGAATCCAACATAGAAACCCTCTGTTGAAAATCCGTTTGCACTCACACCAGCTAAGGTCTGCATATTCTTACCAATGGAATCTGCTGTAGCGGAAATGAAGTCTAAGGAATAGGCTTCCTGTACTAAGTAACCTGTCGCATTGGAAACATACAAACTGATTGTCCAAATAAAATTGGTAATGGCATATAGTCCATACATGACCTGTTTTCCAATCCCGTCCGACCAGTTCCACGGAAGCCAGCCCCAGCTATTATCCACATAAAAATCCAGTTGATAGTTTTCAAGTGGGTATCGGCTGTATTCATTTGCCACATTGACCGTATCATCTACCAAGCCCGCAGCTTGAACCACCGTTCCCAGCATGGCTAAAAGAAAAATGGCAATCACAAGTGTGAAAGCCACTGTCATTGCCACTTTACCTAGACGTTTCAGCGTCCAGTTTGATTTTATTCTGTTTACTATTGATGGTTTCACATTTACACCTCTTTTCGCACAGGTGGTCTGGTATCAAAGGCATGGAGCAGTTCTTCAAATACAGGGTGGAACTGTATCACACCGACACGACCATATAAATCACTGATAAGGCATTGCCCGTTTTCCAAATCACGCAATCGCTTCTGATTGTTTTCGTCCTCTGGGTCTACACCAAAAAAGGCTAAGGTCTTTTTAATCTCGTTAAGGTCAGTGGAACGAAATGCAAATTTTAAGCCGAGGTTATTTTTCAGTTTTTCATCTAAGAGGTCGTCTGTATTTTGGGTCACGAAATATACCCCAGCGTTCATAGCACGACCAGCCCGAACCAGCTTCATAGATAGTGTTTTTTCTTGTGCTACCTGTAAAAAGCTCCATGCTTCGTCTAAATCTACAATCTTGAAAATGCTTCGGTCTGTATGGATAAAGTCTAAAGCAAAGGTACTAATGACAATCAGCATAGCAACGGATAAAAGCTCCATAGTGGTATATTCCTCAAAGGAAGTTTCCTTGTCGGGAAGTACCAAGTCCGCAACCTGTATAATGTTCAGTTGTTTTTCTAAGCTGATAGACTGCTCCACATAACCATTACTGAATAATAAATGTGCAAAGTCATAGTCTGTAAAACTTTCGATATGGTCGGCTATACTGGTACTTAGTGGCGTATTCTCAACCCGTAATTCCTCAATCACTTTCATCAACCCTCGTACTTCACTATTGGTTACTGCACGAATGGCTTTTCTAAGGATTGGGAAGCGTTCCCCATCACGAGAGGAAATCCCCGTAAGGAATGTCAGAATATCAATAGCCAGTGATTCAGAATCTTTGGGATTTTTCATAATCACATAAGGGTCAAGTAAGCCTTTGTTTTTCTCATCAGAAGTCAGAGTGACGATATTGATTTCATGGGAAATCTCTGGCAAGGTTTCTTTCCATCTGCCACGTTCTGCTTTTGGGTCTACAATCACTGCTTGTGCCCCATAAAGCACCGCATAATAGACGATAAGGTTATTCGCAAAGGATTTACCACCACCCAGCGAACCAACAAAAGCCGACGCTAACGCATTGGTTACTGAACCCTTAACCCCTTGACTGGCAAGAGCAGGTTTCAGATAGACATTGCGTCCAGTATCTAAGCTGTAGCCAACATAAATCCCCTCATTTTCCCCCAGCATTTGAGTAGCACCAAAACCTAAACCAGCGAGGAAATCAGAGGTCACGTATTGAATATAATCATTCATATAACGCTTGCTGGCAGGTAAAAATTCTTCATGTAAGCCGAGCATATCCCCAAATGGTCGTACCAGTTTTACGCTTAAATCGTCATAAAAATCTTTCACTTCATTACAACGACGTTTGAGTTCGTCAAGATCATTTGCTGATACCCTTACCACATAAGACAGCTTGTACATAGATTCCTTGCTTTGGTCTAAATTGGTTTCCAGCTCATTCACACTTTCCAGAGCTTCCGCCACATTGGAGCTGGTTTCATTATCACTTTGCCAAGCGTGGTTATCCAAGTCTTTCAGTTCTTTCTTTTTATTGCGGACAGTAGATAGGGCTTTACGATTCGCTACAATTTCCACATTCATTGACGTATCAATCGGGAATGTAAATTGCTGTTGCTGGTAGTAGAAGATTTCAGAGGACGGGAAGTCCAGTTCTCCGACAATGCTGTTAATGGTAAAGTAAGCTACATAGACGGTTTCATCTTCCTGCTGGATTTTCAAATATCGCTGTTTTTCTTCCACCAAACAGCGAGTAGGCTTAATCAAGTCATAGTATTTAATCAGCGTTTCATTATCCAGCTTTTTCTTTGATAGATGGTACTCATACTCTTCATAGGCAGTGCCTGTCTGTCCGTAAAGGTGTTCAATCAGATAGCCGAAGTCGTCCTTATCTAACCTGCGGATTTTGAAACGACGAGAGATTTTATTTTCTAAGAGCTTTTCCATCTTCTGAAAACGCAGGATTTCATCATTACTCATACTAACAAAATCGCCCATCAGCTTATGGTTCACATCATAGACAAAATCAGACAAAGCATTTTTTGCTTCAACGGTAAGACTTTTCATAGAAAACTCCTGATCGTTGAGAAGCAACTTAAAGCCGATAAAGAAACGGTAGTTCACTTGATTTTCGCCAATCATGGATATTAAAGCGTCTGTCTGTTGGTCGATTTTGTCATAGGCAACCGCTTTGAGCTTGCCAGTGACTTCATTTTTGGAACGCTCTTGTGCAGAACGTATGCTGGATTCTGTACTGATTTGTAAAGCATGAATTTTGCCATCACGATTTTGTGCGATAAGCTGTCTGAAAGAATCATGCACTTGTATTTTCTGTTCTGGACTTAGAAATGAGTAATTGTAAGGAACAAGCTCATAGTAAGCATAACATTCCCCGTCTTTATTCCAGACGAGATTGTTTTCAATGTATTTAATTGGATATGCCATAAAATTCACTCCTAACTGCTGTAATGGCTTCTTGTGGCTGGTTTCTGCCAAGCGTTACTTTTTTTCCTGCATAGGTCAGCTTTGGTCGCAGTGCATAAGCAATGACAGACTTCAAAAATCCATAAGGCTTTTTACCATCAAAAGTTTTTGTAGACATAAACCATGTGAAAGCCACAGGAATCCCAAAGTATTTGAGAAATGCTCCCTCTATCATGGAAAGAGGGGGCAAGTTGCCAAGTATCATCACTGCAAAGAGTGACACGACAAACCATGTCATTTGCGTAAAGGTTATGGGAAACGGAAGTCTAAAATCATTGATAGAATACAGTACCTTTTCCACAGACCAGATACTGGTATAGCTTCGTATTTTCTTCATGTAATCAATCCTTTCATAAAAAATAGGGGTAGCTGATTGAGCCACCCCGTAAAATAGAAAATCTGCCAGTAGTAATGTACCGACAGATTTAATAGACGATTTCAAAAATCCCATGATTGGTTGAGATAAACGTTCCTGAAAGGTCTAAATCCCGACCATAGGCTTGATAATCAATATAGTTTTGAAGACTAGCTGGTACTTCGCCTAAAGCACCCGTTTCTTCAATGTAGTAGCGTGCCACGTCATACATATCATCACAATCGGAATGAATGATAATATCCTCTTGATGTTCGCTTAGTTCTTCAATGCTTGAAAAATGAGTGAGCAGAGCAGATAGCTCCGATTGTAATTCTTCGGGTAATTCCGATACCATTTCCCATAGTCGATTGAGTTCGCCAATGGAAGTGTATTCGTCAACCGTAAAGGGTAACTCGTAGTCATGAATGGCGTATTCCTCATATTCATCATTCAAGCCGATTTTCTCTTTGACTTCCTCAAAGTCAATGGGAAAGGTAAACCACGCACCGACCAATTCGCCCTCATTGTATTTGCCTAAATTCGCAATATAGACTTGCATATCGTCCATATATTCACGTCCTTTCTTTGTAGAGATTCAAAAATCCCTACCGCACTTCGTTTGGTGTACCATTCCTTTGCGGAACATAAGAAAACCACTTATATTCCACAAAAGAACGGTTTTATTTAAGCACCAATAATGCGATTGAATAGCTCTAGTAAAATGTCTTTTACTCCAGCAGCGTTGAAGACTAAGCCAACCGCAATAATCGCAATAATTAAAAAGCCAATCAGTTTGCTAAACTCACGCTTGAAGCCAAGATACAAGCCAATCACAACGATTGCTAAAAGCACCAGTGATTGAGCGTTTGATAGAAACCAGTTATAAAGGTTTTGTCCAAAATTCATAAAAATGTTCTCCTCTCTATATTCAATGAATTTGTATTTGAGTTATTTTTTTGTTGTTATCACGTCCTGTTCTTTTACTGACTGTTGCTTCAAAATCTGCTTGTGTCGGTCTGTCAGTTTCGCATGGTCGAGAATGTCTTTTACAACCTGCGTCTGGTTGATTTCATCAAGTTTAATCGCAACCTTTAAGGTCGGGGCAACTTGATGAGATAGCCAGTTCAGCGTCCTTTGGAAGGAGTAAGGCTCTGGTTTTGTGGTTAGTTTTAATCGTTCACGATTGTTCCCAATAAACCAAGCCCATTCTTCATTCAGTTTCCAATCAGAACGAGGTTTGGAATCGTCTTTATCTACAAAACGGATATACCGATTGATAATTTTAAAGGCGGTATGCTCTGGATTGTCATAGACGAGTAAATCACGGACTGCATAATAGGCACGCTCATTTTTCAATCGAATCTCAAAACGGTTTTTTACTTCTGCGTCTTCAATGGGAATATCATTTTTCTTGTACTGCTCGTAGTCCTTTTCATAGATACAGAAATAAACTTCACTTTGTAATGAACCGATATAGAGGGTGTTTCCCATACATTCCTTTTCCTCTTTGCGTACCAGTTCGCCACTGCGATAGCTTTTAAAACTGCGGAAGACGGAGATACATTCTTCCTGTTGGCACTTTTCAGTGAGTACAGGGATATTCAAAATCCCTGTCTTATCGTTAATGGCAAGGTCAAGGCGTTTCATCACACCGCCAGCCACCAAAACGTCCATAAAGAACTCATACCAGCTTCTTTGTTGTGCCAGAAGATAGCTTTCAAATTGTCTGCACCCACGACCTTTCAATTCCACCAGAACTCCTTTGTCCAGTTCATGGGAGCAAAGGACGAATATGTCGCCTAAAGCATAATGCTCTGAATAAGAATAGAAACCATAGTCCTCATGAAGAAAATAGGACAGTTTCAGTTGTAAGATGTTTTCGACCACCTGCTGTACGTCTGTTGTCGGAAAGCGAATCCTTACATAATCAAACAGCATTTCAAGGGGAGCGTCGGGATTGAAGCGTTCCAGAGCTTCCCAAAGGGACTGCTGTAAATCCTCTGATGGCTTGACTTTTCCTGTTTCAATATCGCTTAGATACTGCCTTGTAATACCAGTCGCAACAGCTAAACGGTTTTGAGATAGTCCATAAGCCAAGCGTTTTTCTTTTAAATGCTGTAACCAAGTTTGTTCATTCAGTAAAAATCCCTCCAATCAAAAAGGCGTATGTCAACTTTTAAAGCCCATTTGACATACGCTGAAATTTTGTAAATCCCTTGTAACCAAAGGATTTTCTAATGTTTTTTTGACTGTTTCCTGTCGATTTGTACCCCCCTGTTAGATACGGGGGGTTAAGTGCTGGCGTGGCTATTGCCACACCAGCCAGCAAGATCAGTCCACACCTGCGACTTCCGCTTCGCACGTCGCCTGCGTGGACTGTCTGCTGTTGGATAACTTTTTAATTTCCTCCAAGAAATCATATCCTTTTGGTACAAGGGGAGTATAAAACTCTGATATGACACTTGTTCCTACATCAACATAGCCACGACCTTTGATTCGCTTTAAGAAGAAATCCTTTTGTACGTCACTGCCAAACATCATGCCATAGCCCATTTCAGACATACGACCTAAAGCCACTCTGAAATTAAACTGATCACGGATTCCGTCGCCTAAATATTTTGCGTCTGGACGTTGACAAGCCAGTATTAGAAAGAAGCCAGCTTGACGACCTAACATGACAATCTGTTTCAGCTTATTCATAACTGCGGTGTTTTCTTTTGTTCCCAGCATTTCCATGAAAGCGACGTATTCATCAAAGATTAAGAAGTGTGCCGGGAGACCTAAGTAAGCATAATTTTTGCCAGTCTTATAGTTCTTCATCTGCTTCATTTCCTCACTACGTTTCATCATTTCTTCATAGAATGTTTCAATGCAAGAAAGCAAGTCTTCTTTTCTATAGTAGACATTTGCCATCACAGAACCTAAGTCCGCAAGGTCAGCATTTTTCGGGTCAAGAATATACAGTTTTGAATCTGTATGAAGCAAGGCTTCAATCAGTGTCAGTATAAAGTAAGTTTTACCGCCACCTGTACCACCAGCAATCAACATATGAGGGAGCTTATCATATTCCCACCATACGTTTTTCATTAAGCGAAGTTTACCATCTTTAGCTTCTACTTCATCAATAGAAATACGACTGGCTATGGTGTCATAGAGCAAAGTATATTCCACATAGGAATCCTTTAACTCTTTATCCGTCAGCTCACAGTACAAGCCACTCTCTAATTTCTTTTCCAAGTGTAAGAGTTGGTCTTGATATTTTCCCAGCGTGATTTCCACCCGTATCTGTATCAAGCCATTTTTAAGTCGATAATACATTTTAGGGAAGTAGGTTATCTTTTCCTTTGTACGACCAGCACTATCTTTAAAGAAACCCTCTGTTTTGACCTGTTCAGATTCATACCACTTGTTTTCAAGTATCATCTTTGCCAGTTTTTGACGGTGGTAAAGTTGTTTAACCGTATCATAGCGAACCCGTTTGAATACAAACGCTACCAGCAAGCAGATAAGAATTGCGACACTGAAACTGATAATTAAATAGGGAATGTCAATCTTATCTGCTTGTGATAGGTTAAAATCCTGCCAGTTGATCTGCTGGATTGTCTTCACATGAAACAGTCCGACAACCAGCAGGAAAACAGGCAGGAGTGACGCTATCGTAAAATGAAAGACTAAATCTTTACCAGATGGGCGAATCCTTTTACCACGCTGTTTCATGCGAAAAAGTCTCCTTTCTACCTAGCGACTATTTGTCTTGTGTCGGTTCTTTCTTTGCTTGTGGTTGAGCTTTGAATGAACTAGAATCCTTTGTCAGCACAATATCGTCTGCCTTGATATACCAGTCAACATCTGCTCCTTGATAGGTGGCAGTAGCAACGGTGTCCGCAATGGGATTGATAAGTTCCACCCGTGCGTTATAATCAAACTCTTTCAAAGGCACGCTGGCAGGAATACTTACTTGAATCATGCGTCCTTGTCCTTTGGATTTTAAGTCATAGGTACGTTCCTTGATTTCATCTGAAACCGACCCGTCTTCATTTTGGATTCTCACTTCACGACGTAGAGCAGAGAATTTCAATTCTCCAAAAGTCGTGTCTTTATCTAATACAATGCCATTTGCTAATCTCATCATTTTTCCTCTCTTTCTTTATTCTTTTATCATGTCGTCAGCATGTAAAAGGTAATTTGTAAAACCACGAGTGCCGATTTTGTAGCCCTCTGCGGTAATACGTGGATTGACTAACTTCACACGTTCCTCAAAGCCGAAATGTTTTTCGCCAGCTTCAGCAGGAAGCACCACCACAATATCATCTGCTCTTTGAACATCAGAATAGAGATTATAGCTTCTTGATAAGACAGTTAGCCGTCCGTTGATTCTTCGCTGAACGACTTTATCCTCGCCAGCAAATTCTAAATTGCCGAATGTTTTTTCCATGTTGGGAATCACAAATTTAAGTTCCATATTTTTACCTATCCTTTCTTTTTTATTGGCTGAATGAATGTTTGATGGTCTTAAAGAGTGGGGAACGACCTTTTGATTCTTGATTTTTTGTTTTCATAAGTTCACTTCCTTTCAAAATCGGGTAAAAAAATAGACACCTCATTTTTTGAAGTGTCTACCTATTAAATATTCAAATTTTATTGGAAGTATCTTTATATCTTCACTTTTCAAGGATAAATCGTCGTATCAAAGCTCATTCATAAGTAGTAAATTAGTAGTAAATTGAGTGGTTTTGACCTTGATAAAGTGTGATAAGTCCAGTTTTTATGCGGATAACTAGATTTTTATGCTATTTTTAAATTAAAAATCCCCAATTTTGGTAAGTGACTGTATTTGCTATTATTAGCGATAGTCTTATTATAGTCTGCAATGTCTTTAGCATATACATCAGTTATTTGTTTACCAACTTCATATTCAAAATAATCATCGATTAAACACAAGTAATCATATTGTTCTTGAGGTTCTTTAACTATTAAAGCACCAGTTTTTTCAAATGGTTTCCTAAAATCCTCATTTGCTTTAACTGACATAAAAACAAAGTCTTGATATTCATATTCGCCATTTTCATCTTTTAATTCCATCTCAAATGCAGTTTTTAAATTAATAAAGCTTGTCTTACCACTCCCGGCTAATCCACCAATTTCATCATTCAAATTCTTAGGATTGTGTGCATTAGGATACTTAACTACCAAATCTTCAGTCAATGTTGAACCTATATTTAATTCTCTTTTTTCAGCCATTTCTCTAATTTCATTGTATTTAACTTCCCTACCTTTAAAATCATCATCAAAGACAAACATTAGATAGCAACTATTATCTCCATCACCTTTAAGAATATAAGGTGTTATACCTAACTTTGAACCAATGTAACTCGCTTTTGACTGTATCTGACTTTTAGTAATAGAGTCTAAAATCATAAATACTTTTAAATATTTCTTAGTCACAACCATTTTTTTAGCGAACTGATTGTGCAAGTGCATTCCCAGCACTTCTTTAGTATTATCTTGTCTTAAAAAATTAATATATTTAAGTGCTTCTTTGCTTAAACCTTTATTTTTTAATTCTAAGTCTTCTAAATCACTATAATATTTCGCAAAATCATTATCTAAAATATACTGCTTAACATCAAAAACTGGCTGTAAATTAAGACTTTCAGCAATTAAATTGTCTAAATGTAATTCTATCTGATAATTACTAACTAATTTATTTTCCGATGGTATTATTGATAGATTTAATCTATCATCTGTTGATTTATTAACTGTAATCTTAGATTTATCATTTATATCTGCTTTTATAGTTATTTTTACTATTTCATTTAAATCTTTAGTTATACCTGTTCTAGTATAATCTAAATTAATATTTAATGTCTCTTCGATTTCTTTTGTCTTTTCTAAGTAGCTTAAAATTAAATTTTGCAATTTATATTGACTGCTTGTGTTTGCAAATAATATATAAATATCATACACATCAGCTCTAATCTTTTTAAGTACTTTTAAATTTTCTTCATTTTCTGCCTCTTTTACAAATTGTTTAATTTTGTAAAAAATAGGAGCTACTACAAATAATGCAACAAATACAATAAATGATAAATAAACCTTTAAAAACGAAAAAGCAACCATTAAAATAACAAATGCAATCAACATTAATAATATATTCGCACTTAAATTTTCTTTCTTTTCTTGCCATGACATTTGTTTTCTTGCTTGCTTTCTAGCTAGTTTACTAGCTTTTTTCTCTTCTTTTTTAGCTTCAGCATTACTGATTAATTGATTATATATATTTACATCTGATTTGCTTACTTCTTGCAATATTATTCTAATTAATCTAGATTTATCAGCAGTATATGTTCCCTTTTTATCTAATTTTGTTAAAGATTTTGTTTTAAAAAAATCAAATATATTTTTGAAAAATAATTCTAAAAAAGGCTTTGTTACTCGATATATCATTGTTGCTTTATCTGATATATAATTTAATGATTGTTTAGCAAATAGCTTTACTTTCTCCATCAAATCATTATTCTTATTGCTATTGTCACTGTTGTTACTATTGTTGCTACTTAAATTATGCAAATTATTAAAATCTGTCATTTTAGACTACCTCCCTTCTTCTATACTTTTTCTTATCTCTTTTCTTCTTTATATATTGATAATTCAGATTTTTTATCTCATATTCATTTTTGACTAAACTACTTAATTTATTCGATTGAATAAACTGTAACAGTTGCTTATGTTCCCTAATTTTCACTAATTCTAATTCTGAAGAATTGGAATCGAAGAAATACAATGAATCTAAATTTGAATCATAAATCAATATTTCTTTTTTGATTTCTTTTGTTACTATCTTATGTTTAATAACATTAAATAGTTTAGTTTGATTAACTACTAACACATCAACATAATTTTGATTGACTGTTTCAGCATATTCTTTAGCTATATCATCAATGTTTATCAGACTAACTACATTAACTCTTAAACTAAATGTAAATAAAATATCATTGATTTGCTTAAAAATATCTAATATCAAATAATTTTCTTTTCTTTTTTTACTTTCTTTTAAATCAACATTGCTGTATTTTAGATTAAATTGATTAATTATTGACATAATACCAATCAATTTTTTATTATGTTCTATATTTTCAAAATCGACATTTGATTTATAGTATATGTTTTGATTTATCCTATTTTTCTTGATTATTTTTTTATCTGCTAATGATTTTAGATTTGTATTTAATCTTGATGCAGTACAGTTTAGCAATTTTAGTAAATCACTCTCTGCAATCCCTTTACTGTTGTTGACAATATTTAATAACTCTGTTGTGTTGATTGAACGATTATTTAAAGTCATTTACATCACTCCTTTTTTTATTTTTTTATCCCCTCTTTCTCATTCGGTTTTTAATGCAAATTTTAATAAAATTTCTTCAAAAAAATATTTTTTTAGAAATATTTATGTTATATACCCTCTTTTCAGACAATATTTTAGTTAAATTATTTAGAAAATAATTTAACTATATATCTTTGAAAAGTTTGATATATCTATATTTCCAATATATTTATGGCTAATTTTTTCTGAATACACCTCCATCAAATTTTTTTAAAACTACTTAACATCTACTACACATCTACTAATGGTCCTTCACACATCTACTACACATTTATTTTTCAAAAAAATAAAAACATAAATTCTTTAAAACAGTTGATAAATCAACCTTTTAGTAATCCACCTTTAAAAACTACTTATTTATCAAGGTTTATTGTATTTTTATAGATATAATTTTAATCTATAATTTAATTATAAAATGTTATTTATCTGTAGTCAAATTTAAACAACACCTAGTTAAAAAGACTTGATTTTATTAGATTATTTACTTATATACAAACAAATATACCACTTTATATAGATTGTCATGTAAGTAAAAGGTTGATTTATCAAGCGTTATTTAAAAGTGTTGTTTAAATTTGATTAAGTCAAAAAATGATGTTATAAATATAGTTAGATAGTTTACAAATTACATTTAAATAAATACAAAAAATAATGGAGAGGATGGTAATGACAATAAAATTAGACAGCAAAAGAGTAACTGATGATGATTTAAAAAGTATAAATCTAAGATTTAAAAATAATGGATTGATTACTGAAGAAATCACTAATGATTTTAGAAATTATATTGTTAAAAGTTTTAATCAATTTAACTTTTTTAACATTGATTTGATTAGCTTATTTAATAAAGTAAACGATAAATCCCAATTTTTACAAGAGACCTTTGATGATGTAAAAACTTTGTATTTAAATCAAAATACTAGTATCAACAATCAAATAAAAAGCAATAAACAATTAGAAAATATACTCGATACTGCAATTAAGTATAGATTAGCAACTTTTTACAATGCTTTTCTTTCAGAGGATTATAAAATATACAAGACTTTAGAGATATTAAAATCCGAGGGAATTAAAGCTCATGTATTAATATCTGATATTTTAGACAAAAAATTCGGTATTGATTTTATTTTAATAGTAAATAATGAATTTCCGCTATATTTTCATAGCATAAACGGCAGTAGCAATGCAAAAGAGAGATTAAAAACAAAGATAAAAAAACATGCTAAACTAGATAATATTACAATAAATAGAGCTACTCTTTTTAATAAAAAGTACCACTTTATTTTTACCGATTTTAAAGGTGATTACTATCATTTTAAAGATTTGCAAATCAACAATCATAAAAAATACAAGGAATCTATAATTAAAAATATTGAAAAACAAGCAAAATGTATTGTTGAAATCTATAATAATGCTACTGAAGATGAAAAAGAAGAAGCAAAAAAGGAATTAGAACAAATCACAAAATATTTAAATGAAACTAACATCAAAATTGAAATCAAAGCAATCATAAATTAAGACCTCAAAATTGGGGTCTATTTTTTTATTCAAAATTAATGACAAAGCACACTTAAAAAATGACCCTTTAAAAACCTTGATTTTATAGGGGGTTTTATTATGTTGACAAAAAAGAGAGATTATTGTTATATCAAGGTTTTAAGCACCTATTTTTGAAAAAACACCTCACAAATTTAATTAAAAATTTTTTATGGGTAATTCTACACTAACTATTCAATTTAAGGCATTTTTTATCATAAATAATGTAAATATCTAATGATAAACAATTAATAAGTATTGATATATCAGTCTTTTATAGAGTTTTAAATAGAGAGCAAATTTTACATTTTTGACTAAACTTAAAAACATCTATATAAGTAAGCAATCTGCGATTGCTAATACTCAATAATTTAATTTTTAGAAAAATGAGTGCTTTAAAGCTTGATATATCAATGATAACCTTTTATCCCCCCCCTAAAGTAATATTTATATTATATATAGGGGGGGTAAGAAGCAATTAAAGTAAAGATATTGTTGATATATCAGTATTTATCTTACATTGATAATGATTAATTTATGTAGTATATTGCTTATTCTTAGATATTAAATAAATAGATAGCAAATAAAAAAGAATACTGTTAAATCAGTACTCTCCTTTCATTTTTATTTTAGATAAAATATATTACCTTTAATTACTGTTGATTTATCAATACATAATTGCTCTTTTAAGTCATTAGATATTTTATCAAAAGCTAAATCTTGCGAGTAGTAATTGCTATATTCTAAAACTACTTTATTTCTAAACTTTGTTAGATTCTTTTGGACTTTTGGGAATTTATTTTCTTTCAATAATTCTACTAATATTGAATTTTTAATATAATTTGTATCATTTTCTATTAGATAAGTATGTATCACACTCATTATCATTTCAATTTTTTTGGTCGAATCATTACTTATCACTAAATTATCAGTAATATTCTTAACTTCAGAATCAAATTTTTGTGGGAATACTTTTAATGCTATTTCTTTACTGTAGTTAGTATATAACCATTCAAAATTTAGACTTCCTTCGACTGTAAATTTTTTAGAATTTAATTCTTTTAGAATGCTTTCAACAGTTTCTAAATCTGCATTGTCTGCTATGCTCAAAAAATTTGGGTATCTTTTATATCTTTTTAAACCTGTTTCGTTATTGCTTTTAGCTCTAGATTTATCAATGTTTTCTAATAATTGCTTGTCCACATTTTCTATTTTCTCTTTGATTAAAATATCTGTCAAAGTTAGTAAATACATACATTTAACTACTGTTTCTTTGCTTACATTTTTATGTTTGACTCTATGATTGATTTGTTTAGTCAAAGAATCAACAGTTAGATAGCTCATTATCTTAACATTACCACTACTGTCTATATATTTATACTCAGATACAATCTTAAGCATTGATGTAATTTCTTCCAAATTTCGACTTAAAAATTTATAAGAGGTTGGATAAAGATTTGATAAATCAGGATTTTCTAAACTACTAATTAGATAATCCACTGTTCTAATTTGTCGCTGAATCAAAGTATCAGTTACTAATTGACTATCTGTTAGATACATTAATAGTTCAATAGCTTCGAATGCTGTTATGTCAGCTAATTTAGCAACTAATCTAACTAAATCAGCTCGATAATTGTTAGCAAAATTATGGTAAATTTGTGTTCCTGTCTCAGATATATAAATTCCTGAAGATGGTTTATTATCTTCAAAAACTATGCAATTAAAAGACTTTGTAGAGGGTAAATCAAGAAATTCTAACATATCTACTTCAGTCTTAAAAAAATGATTTACACTTGTTTCATTTTTAAATTGATTATTTAAAACATTAGTATTGCTATATTTAATAGCAATAATTTCTTTTGCTTGCTTAAATTTTTTGTCTTTGATTAAGTCATAAACATTAGTATTATCAATGATTTCAAATTTTTTAGGTATATTTACTTTATATTTCTTTACTTTTTCTTTTACTTCTAAAACTTCTTTTACCACTTCAGATTTTTTAAGTCTATTATTAAAATCAATCTCTATAAAACCATTATTACTACCAAAAAAGAGGCGATTAGGGTTACTCGTATGTCTGTCAGCTTGGGTATATTTAGCTAATAGTGTTTTATAAGCTCTTGTCACTTCTTCTGTGCTTTCTAATGCACTATCTAATGCAAATACTACCCTAAACTTATCAACCACTTTAGAATCGCTAAAAGTGCGATATATAAAGCAAGCATTAGCTTTAATAAATTTGTCATTTAGGGCTTGCTCTAAAGTAAATTGGTTATCTTTATCTTGATTATCAAAGTCTAGCATTAGCAATGATTGTTGCTCTAATTCTGATTGTTTTAAGTTAGCGACATATGTCGCTAACATTACTGTTCTGCCTTTTTCAGCAATTTCTTTAGCTAATTCTCTTAAATCTAAATTTGCTCTTTGTTTATATATTTTGTTTGTGATTATACCGATTTCTGAATTTTTTGGCTTGTTTGTAAATTGTTGATTATCTAAATATACTTGCATTTTTACACTCCCTTCTGTCATTTTTTTTAGTTTTTAAATTTTAAAAACTTTATTAGTAGTTAGATAACTTAATATCTAACTACCTAAAAACCTTTAAAATCAACCTTCTTCAACTTCGCCAAAAATTTCTTCAAAATCTTCAGCATCTAAATTTGCAATGGCAAATTCTTTAGCTTCTTCTTCATTTACTAGATACATTGTGCAACTACCTGATGTTGTATTATTTCCAATTTCTTCAGCATATTTTGATAATGGACCACCTTCACCATAAATAAAATAGGCTCCTTTTTTAGTTTGATAAAGCTCTTCTAGGCAATAATTAAAATCTCTTAGATTAGAGTACTCATAAGTTGCTATTAATGTTGCTGTTTCTGTGTCATATTTTTTTCCTTCAATAATTTTTTGCATAGTATTTTTACCGTCCTTTTGATTATTTTGTATTATTTTAGATACAATATTTATTTTAAAATTTTTTATTAAAAATCCTTTTCAAAAATCGAATTAGTTATCGCATTAGCTCTCAATACAATATATAATGCTAATGCTTCAGACTGTTCTGTTGTGTATTTTTGATGTTTAAAATCACTTACTAAAGCATAATATATTTCAATTTGTTCTTCTTCTAATCCTAATTCTTCTAACTGCTTAATTTCCTTATTTTTCATGATATTTACCTTCCTTTTATTTTTTGTATTTAATTAGATATAATAATTTTTCAGAAATTTTTTTAACTCTGATTGCTTATTATTACTAATGTTGTAACCTTTTTTTAAATAGTTGCTTAAATGTTGTTTAGATATATTACAATTACTAACTATAAATGATTGCTTTACTCCTTTTTTATTTACTAAATCTAACAACTCTTGCCTTAAAGCACCTTCTTTATCTTTATTTTCCAAGTTAATTACCCCCTTTTTTATTTTTGTATCTTCATAAATATAATACTTATGTCTGCTACATCTACAGTTATAGCATATTTAAAAATAAAGTCAAATTTAAATGTTGACTTTATTTTTAATTTATGTATCAATCAAATATACCATAAAAATTAAACTGTCAATCATTGATACATCAACATTGTTGATATGTAAGCATTTCTAATTTTTGCGATATGATTGAGTATAAAAGTTATATACTATAAAATATTTTTTGTCATTTTTATCAATCTTAAGAATTTCTTAATAATTTATGTATAAAGATATATAAAAAAGTAGTCTAATCGCTTTTAGACTACTTCTTTGTATATTTATGTGTTTTTTGATAAAAAACTTAAAAGATTTAGTTGCGACAAAACACTGATTTATACACATATTTATTTACTAAAATGACACACTTTTGACCCAAAATTTTTAAACTAGAGCTATTTTTAGCTTAATTTTAAGTGTTTCTGTCTAAAATAAAATTTGAGAAACATTGATATAACAGTAATCTGTTGTTTCTTATTTTTAAGTAGCAAAACACTTCGACTCCCGCCGTCTCCATAAGGTACAAAAAGAAAGAGAACGTTAGAAATTTCGCGCTGTTACAGTGTTTTGAAAGGATTCTAAACGTCCTCTTTTTTATTTTGACCACACTTTAAAGCCTATTCTTTTTTGGTGAGCCTGATAATTTCTGAAATATCGTCAATTTCCAAAGCATCAGTGATTCTTTCAATGTGTGGCAGATAAATTTTTCTCGTTTTTCATTAGCCAGCTTGTTAATAATTGAAGGTTCCATATCAGATAAGCGGGCTAACTCTCTTAGAGAAATTTCTCTGTTTTTCACAAGCTCTTTTAAGCCTATTTCTACTTTTCTATCCATTGTAGCCACATACTTTGTTTTCGGTAGATTTATCTTTTTGACTAGTCTGTAATTCAACCTTTTAATAAATTTGTTAAATAGATAATTGGTTTCGCTCAAATCCTCAAGTTCATTTGCAAAGGTAAGAGTTAAAAATTTTGTTTGGCTGTCGAAATTCATATTGATTAGACGCCGAATATATTGTACCTTGTTCTTATAGTAATTTTCTCTTTTTTTCCTAGCTTCAATTTATGACAGTTCATTTTTCTCTAAATTTATACTGTTCGATTTTCGCTTATTTTCAGTAGTATAGCCATAGATAACAGGAACAGCATAGAAATAAATTTCACAACTTCTAGGAATCAAAAAAAGTTGTACATTATATTCTGACATAGCATCACCACTTTTATAAACATTATTTTATTGGTAAATCGCTCTTAAATACTTATATATCATACCACCTTCTTTCATGAACTGTTTTTCTCCAGATGTTAGACTATTATAGATTTAAAAAATTTGGATATGAAATTTCTGATTAAAATATTTAATAAGAAGATTGATGAGGAAATCAAGAATTTAAAAAATTGATGTGAGATAGGTACATTCCAGAAATGGTAACAACTAAAAAACAACGAAAAAGAATTTTCCCTTTTTCGTTGTAAAATTACTATTCTTCATCAATTTCCTTGTTAAATACTCCTGTATTTAACATATTGATAAAATTAGCTAGTTTTAATTTTGGTGGTAGTTCTGCAGAATTTTCGATGACAATTTTTAACCAAGGATACTTATTTACAAATAAATTTTGCTTTCCTTCTTGCTCAGATACTTCTTTAACTTCTGCTAAAACAAGAAGCATAACAGGGTAACGTTCATTTTCACTAAGATTTATATAATTTACTAATGCTGTCATAAATTCTTGGGCTTGAACATACTCAGAGAAGAAAGTGTCTGGGAAAATAAAAACTCCTTCTTTTTTACCAAAATGTACTTTTATCTCACAGAGTTCTTTTTTAATTTCTGCAGAATCAGCATAAGCATAGGATTTAACAAAAATATCTTTGTCAGTTACTTGATTTAAAGCACGGTTAAATGTTTTAGGTCCTCGGACAACAACATCACTTTTTTCTTTTAAATCAGATAACTCTTCAGTTCCAGTCCCTCTTGTTAAAACTGCATCAATATGCTCATCTTCTTCATTACCTGAATTGCTAGTAGTTCTGTTAGGAGTTGTTCTAGGAGTTGTTCTACCACTAGTTTTTTTCTTATAAATGCTGTTATAGAGGTAATCCAATCTAGTGTCTGATTCATCTTCTCCTATGGAAACAGATACTTCTCCAATTTTTTTACTCTTTAATTTTGTTGGGTTTCGTTCAAAGTAATGTGGACATTCTTCTAAATGATTTTCATTTCTATGGGTTCTCAAAAAGTTTTCATTTTGCCCATTTACAAAATCTAATCTTGCTGAACAGCCAATTGTTGAACAACTCAACAAATGTTTTATTTCTTCGAAATTTATAGAATTAGATATTTCCTCAATAGACAAAACTCTCTTATCTTGTTCACAATATGCTTCGTTAATACTTGCCATACAATTATCCTTTCTTTATTAGTTACATAGCAAAAAAATTGGGACTCCTGTCTTGTTAAGATTTACACTCTGTGTTATCATTACTTTTGTCAATTAAGATAGTAACACCAATAAGTGTAGCAACGTTTGCTATGCTATTTCTATTTTATCACGAAATTTATTCAATTTAAATAAGTTCTGACCTCTGACCACTTTTTGAACTGCTTTCAAATGAAAAGTGGGTTCATTTTCTTGTTTTATAGTGCTGTAGAAAATCTAAATGCCTTGACAACAATGAATTTCTGTTTAAATGGTTTATGATTCCCGCCGTCTCCATTTTTAGAAAAGTAGAGAAAAACAAAAAAGAGCTAAAACCTTATAAAATAAAGGTTTTAGCTCTTTTTTTCTATAAGCAAGAGAAGGCTCGTTACCTCCTCTTACACTTCCTAACACATTATCTTTCTAAAACCACTTCATTTTCTTTTTCTATTGGTGATTTTGGGTATTGCATAGAACATGGCTAAAAATATTATTGTTATCAAAAGAGTTTTTAAGATTTCAATTTCTCCTGAATCTATCCAAGTATACACAAAAGCGATGATAAAAGTAATTACTATTTCCGTAACATGATCTTTTAAATTCATTAGCTTAGCCCACATTGAACTGCCCATAAAGCTAGTTGTCCAGCTACAATAATAGCATTCGTCTTTAACCCATTGGCTTTAGCGAAGCGTAATACAGTCACTGCTAATTCTTTCCAGGCTTTCTTTTGTGCAGCTTTTACAATTGCGCTGATACTAATCATTGCAAAAAACTCATCTTTGATTTTGTTAGCAACGCAACTTCCTAATGCATTCCAATTAAAACGTGCTTGAACTACTGTTGAAGCATCAGAAATATTTACATTTAACTCTTCCTCAACTGAAGAAATCTCTTGCTGAGCAAAATTATTTTTGACATAGTTTTTAAAGTTATCTTCCGTCACTCCATTCGCATACATTTCTTCCAGTCCTTTTGCTACAGCCTCAACTTCTGAATCCTCTAGCTGGTCAGATGCATAAACACTTGTACCAGCGCTGATAAAAATACCTAATGTCATTAGTAATGCCATCGCCAAACAAAAAAATTTAGCCTTTTTTGTCACCTGTAATTCCATAAATAAATCCCTACTTTCTTTTTCCTTGTTATAATCATAACAAGGAAAAAGATAATTTATCATCAAAATCCCTATTTGATGCTTATATTTTCCTATATATCCTAGAGCTGATTTTTCTCACTAGTGATCACATCAATTTGAACTAATGATTCAAAAAAAGACACAGGTTATTTGAGGTACGTTCGAGGTAATGCTAGGTTCTATTTTGAAAACAACGCAGCTCTCTTGAAATATTTTTTGAGCTTGTCTAAACCTTCTGAAACGAATATAGAAAATAAAAAAAGAGTCCCCTTTCTCAAGGAAACTCTCAATTGCTAAGTCAAAATAACTTCACGTTATCTAAATCTTTTAAATCAATCCTATGGTTCGCGGAACAAAGGAGCTAAAAACTTAATAGAATAAATCGCACAAATTCCGACAATAATATAGATAATTTTTGCTAATGGTGTGGTTGCACCGCCACTAATTGTTGCAACTAAATCAAAATTAAATGCACCAACTAATAACCAGTTTAAACCTCCGACAATCAATAAAATTAAAGCAATAATATCCAGATATTTCATTTTTAACACTCCTTCCAAATTTGATAAGCCAAGAGTAACACGTTTATTCTTTATTTACGAAAATAATGATTCAGGAAAAAAACTTTTTTCAATTATTTTCTTGAATCATTTTTTCATTATTAAGAATTTTATGATATAACTAAAGAGTAGACAAAAACAGATTCATTATCTCTGATAAGAAATGGTGGTTTATTATGCGTGCTAAGTTATTTTTAATTTTGCGGAATCGAGTGTTATCCCGTGTTGTCTTTGTCATTCTATTTTTACATGTGCTTTTTACCACAAATGATTTCACGGTGTTGCTACTCCTCTTACTATTGAATTATTTACTCACGCTTGAGGATAGCGCGAAAAAAACAGAAAAATCCAAACTTGGCAGGAATTTAAACAGTCGATTGATTGGCCCTTTGTCGCTTTTTATTCAGGGCTTGCTCTTTTAGTTATTTCGTTAATACTTCTGTTTCTCTGGTTCAATTATGCACGATAAGGAGGATTAAAAATTGAAAAGCTATTTTTTTACTCTTTTTTTTAGTATGTTTAGCCTTTTCGTCATACTACTTTGGTTTTCTGGTCGTCTTTTTCCGTCGCTTGTACCAGATAATGAAGCCGCTAATAATTAACGCACAGGCAATTAAAAGTAATATCCATAATAGTAAATTTTGTTGTTGTGCCACTTTTTTCATCCCCGCTGCTGCTTTTTCTGGTTGATATGGGATACGATGTCCTCGAACTAATAACCGATGACTGTTTATCATATACGGTGTGCAAGTTAATAAAGTGACGAGATCTTGGCCAGACTCAATGTGTAAATCTTTTGTATCAGTTGGTTCAACGGTTTTTATTTGATCCACTTGATAAGCGAGCGTCTTCCCATTAACTTCGATATAAAATTCATCGCCTTTTTTTAATTCTGGCAAATCTGTAAATAATTTGGCTTGAGGGAGACCACGATGTCCTGAAATGACCGCATGTGTATTCGCACCACCTGTAGGATAGGAGGTTCCTTCTAACAAGGAGCTTCCTTTTTCCAATAGCAATGCATTCGTTTTATCAAAAATTGGTAAACGGACATTTATTTTTGGAATGGTTAAAACACCAATCGTATGACTTTCAAAATAGGATTTGTCTGGTTTTTTCGTTGTTTTTTGCGTTTCAGAAAAAGGATCTAATCCAGGATTGCTGCCTTTTTTCGCTAATTCTTGGTTTTTCTTTTCCATTTTTTCTTGAAGTTCAGCCATTTCTTTGGTGTTTTCTTGGCTTGCTTTTGCTTGATAATGAGCGATAATTTGTTGATCCAGATAGTTATTTAATGCATCGCTAACAAAAGGATACGCAAATGCACCTATTCCAATAATCAGTAAAAGAATCATAAAACCATCAATGATACGACATTTCTTTTTTGACTTCATTGCTTCCTCCTTAAAAATAAAGCATGAAAGCCTGGGACAGTGATTGGCCCAGGCTCTTTGTTTTTCTAAAAATTTCTTCGGTGATGCTAGAAATTAAGCATTTTCTTTTCTACGTCTAGCAAAGTAGACTCCTGCAATAAGTAGCAAGACTGCGCCACTTCCTAAGTAAACGTAGATTCCTTTGCCACCTGTTGAAGGTAAGGTACCTTTGTGTTTGTTTGGTACTTTTTCTGGTGAAACTAGGTTTTCTGTTGTGCCATATGATTGTTCATTGACCACAAATTCAATCCGATTTGTTAACAAGACATAATCATCAGGAGCTACAGTTTCTTCTAAATAATAGGTACCGTATTTAAGCCCTGTGATATCAACTAATCCATCAGCCGTTGTTGTAAAAGTAGTTGCTTCAGCTTTTGTTTTCACCCAAGTTGCTGCTTTCGTTGTTTCATCGATTTTCAAATAATTTGCTGTGTCGCTGTTTTGATCACGGACGACAAAGGAAGCTCCCGCCAAGGCTTGTGTCGCTGTCACATCGCCATCGACTTTAATGAAACGTTTCCCACCTGTCACCACTTCAACAGTTGGTGGTGTTTGGTCGTCGGTATGACCGTTATCAACATTCGCCTCATTTTTAAAGCCTTTCGTAGGATCTGCTTTTTCATTTAAATGCATAAAGTAAACGAATTTTAGTGTGCCGCCTGGTGTTAGCGTAGGAATATACGCTGGATTAACGGCGACAGTGAAGCCATTTGCTTGTTCAGTCACTTGATAATTTTCAGGAGCGATCATTGTATCCCCATCATATAACGCATAGGCATACTCTCCAGAAGTCACGTTATCAAAAGTTAAGGCTGCATCATGTTTATCAACTAAATTGAATTTGACGTATTTATTAGCGTCGCCTTCTTTGTCTGCAATCCCCAATGGAATATTTACAGAAATTTGATATTTAATTTTTTCGCCAATTGCCACATCTTTACCATCTAAGTTTGGTGTTGTTTTATCAACTTTAGAGGTATCATTTTTGACTGTTTTTTCAACAGGTGTTTGATTGTTTGCTTCAATTGTAAATGGTGTTTTTGTTTGATTTTCAATTAATTCTGCATTATTTGGAGCTTTTACTTCTTCTAAAATATACGAACCAACCTCAAGATTTTTAACTGTTAATTCTCCCGTTCCATTCTCTGCTTCTGTAAAATCATTTTCGCCAATTTCATAACTTTTCCCAGTAATAAAGCGTTTTGCTTGTTCTTTATCCGTTGTCCATGTATATAATCCATCTTTGACTCCTTGGATATATTTTACTGTGCCTGGTGAGCCTTCGCTTTTGGAAATAACAAATTCTGCACCATTTAATCCTTCATTTTCAGCAGTTCCTACTTTTTTCACATGTAAACTACCATCATTGGCTACCACATTTTTAGGATAAATATGAACAATCGCTAATTCTTCTGTTCCATATTTATAGGAACCATCTGCTTGCTTGATCATTTCGTAAACTGGGAACGCCACCACCATATTCGTAGCAGCAACTACACCCTCTTTTGGTTCTTCTTTAATGGTATACACTGCATCTTTACCATTTTGTTTTTTAGGTAACTGAACAGTGACATTCCCATTTGCATCGGTGGTTCCTTGAGCAACAGGTTTCCCAGGAGTTAAACTTTGGACAGCTTGTTTAGCTGCATCAACGCTTGCGCCTGCCGCTCGTTGCTCGTAAAATTCGCTCGTCACGTTATAAATACTAAACGTCACATCTGCCAGTCCTTGATATTTATCAAACTCGCTCATTTCTTTCCCGCTATTTTGAATAAGCGGATCTGGTAAATCCGTCATTTTCTTTTTGTGAATCACGAGCTGTGCGCTCTCCCCATTTTCTTCTGCAAATGCAGTTGTTGTCCCTAATACACTCGTGAAAAGTGGCAAAATTAGTAACAAGGTACTAACGGTGTACCAAACTTTTTTTAATTGCTTCATTTTCTCTCTCCTCTTTTTTGTTTTTGATAAAATAGCCAAATGACTACCAGCCCAATGATTAGCAGGCCTGCAATCGTCAACCAAATAGAACGTTCTTCATTTGTTTTTGGTAAGAAGCCTGACTCTTTTACTTTTTTATTGATTACATGTAACGGTGCTGTTCGTTGTCCGTTCGTTGCATAAGAATTTTTTTCCACCGTAAAAGGAATTTCTGTTTGATTCAGAAGATAACCTTTTGGTGCAGAGATTTCTTCCAAGAAGTACTGGCCATCTTTTAAGCCTTTAACTGAAAATTCACCGGCTTGATTAGACGTGAATTTTTTAGCTAATGCTTTTTCTTTTTGCCAACGATACCCGTTTGCTGTTTCATTGAGGTATTCCCCCGCTTGATTTTTGACGATAAAAGCAGCCTCTGGCAAGGTGATTTTCGCATTTTCACTATCAACTTTGACAAAAGACTTGCCGCCTGTACGAACTGCGGCTCTTTTAGTCAAGGTATGCTTGTCCGTGACTAATTGTCCTTCGTTGTTAATCGCAGTGTCTGGTTCAGCGGTCTTTTCTAAACGCATTTGATACGACACAGTCATTGTTTGATTTGCAAAGTTTTGTAAGTCTTTAATTGAAAAATCAAGCGTAAATCCATGCTTTTGCGTCGTCAATGTGTAACCTGTAGTAACTGTTTTTCCAGCCACTTTTACCTCAATTGATTCTGGTAAAAGTGTCAACGTTGTATCCGCCTTATCTGACAAACGGAATTCCTGATATCCTAAAATATTCGCTGGAATCTGAGTCGTTAACTGATAGTTAATGTGCTCTCCTTGATTAAAGCCTTGTTGCTTATCGAGTACCGTTTTTTCAAGTGGTGGTAAGTCATAGGCATTTTCTTCATTTTTTGGATATAAATGAATATGCGTTAACGATTGCCCTTGTGGATCTTGAACAGGCAAAATCACTACTAGGTTGCTAGCTTTTTCCTTTACCACTTCTGGTGCTTCCGCTTCAACAAATAAATAGGCTTTATCTCGTTGCTGCGAATCTTTGCTAGCTAATGAAAAAGAAACCACTCCATCTTCTCCATTTATTGTCTGTGTTTTATCTTCTGCGATCGGTTTTCTATTCATTGCACCGGTTTCTGCTAATTGACGCTGTGCCTCTTGGACCGTTTTTCCTTCAGAACGAAGCTGATAAAACGGATCCGTCACATCATAGACTTGATAAGTGACGTCATTTAAGCCCCGATAATTTTGAAGCAGCGTTCCCTCTTCCCCTGTGTTTTGCTGCTGTTCTGGTAATTGACCATCAGGGAACAATAATTTGTGCAACGTAACTTGAACGCTTGCTTGCGATGCCTCTGCTAATGCTTGCTGTGAAAACCCGAAAAGAGCGAGTAGCATGACGCAAATACTTAACCAACGTGCGTTTTTCATTGATTACACACTCCCTTCTGGTCGTCTAATAAAGAGATAAACACCCGCTATCACGAATGTACTAATCGCTATCAAGTAAAACCACAAGCGTCCTATGCCACCAGTTTCAGGTAAAGGAACCTTTGCTTGGTTCGTAACATCTAAAGTAATTTGATTATTCTTCTCTCCAGAAATTAAAACATCTGCTACTTTTTCCCCATCTATCGTGACTGAACCATCTTCACGAATTATTAATTCGATTGGTTCTTTTAACCCCTGATATCCTTCTGGCGTAAAGGTTTCTGTTAGGACATATTTCCCTGGTTTTAAGTTTTCAAAAACAAAAGTATCCGTTTCTTTGCCATCTTTTGGTAATTCAATATCCGTATCTGGTCCTGTTAAACGGAATTTCGCTCCTTTAAGTGGCGTCTGATTATCGGCTTTTTTATGAACCGTTAAGTCAAAAGGTTTCAAATGATTTTGATGTGTCAGTGTCCATTCTGGCGCATTTTCTTCAATATTTTTGCCTGCATAGTGAATTTCCCCATATTTATCAACAGTAAATTCATAATTTCCAGCAAGAGTGTCGTAGCCTAATGGTCCTGATTGTTCCACCATTCGATACTCACCAGGTTCACTAATTTTAAAATAGCTCAATCCTGCAGTATCTGTTTTTTGAGTTGCCACAGTTTGGTAACTTCCTTGAGCATTTTTTCTTTGCAACGCAAAAGTCGCCTCTGCTAAGTTCACTTGTTTGCCATTTTGCATGGTGTATTTTCTAATTCTGATTGGCAAAGAAGAAAATTTATTTTCAATTTCCAATGGAATAACTTGATTTGTGGTGGTCACTTCTTGTCCATCGATGCTTACTTTGCCTTGCTCATTCACCTCAATTTGCCAAGTCGTTTTCTTACCTAACTCATGTCCTGCAGGTGCTTTTACTTCAGTTAATGTATAGCGTTCCCCTTTTTGTAGGCGCACATCTTTTGGCAAGGAATAGCTCCCATCTTTATTGTCCACTAATGTTGTTTGAACATTTTTACCACTCAATTCAAAGACGGCTCCCACTAAGTTTTTCTCACCTGAGGAAGAATTTTTGATTACTTTTAAATCTAATGGCTTGAACTGCTTCGTGTTTTTCCAAGTAGTATCGTCGATTTTTTCTTGACTGTAACCAGGAACTGCTAATTCACGGGTTGTTTGATAATTGAAAGCTTGTCCTTGATTGTTGTATTGGGGAAGTCCAAGAACTTCTTGATAGCTTTCATCCGCGGTTTTGGAAAGTTGGGTTACATTTTTGCGCTCCCAACTATTGCTGGTATCATTTTCTGGTTTTGATAATTTAATATACCCAGTTTGCCAGTTGGCTGTGTCAGTTACTTGCTTTCTACTAATTTCATAAATCACGTTATCTGGCCGACTTATTGGGTCTTGATCATACTCTTCCCAGATTTTTTTCACGTTTAACTTCACGCCAGGTGCTTTTCCCGAAGGAACCCCAAAATCAACTTTTTCAGGGGCCGTGGCTAATGGCTGAAACGTTGTCCGACCATTCATTTGATACCAAAAATCAGGTTTGAAGTTTTCTGACTCTGTTTGAATACGTACTTGATAATGAATTTGAATTTCTTGCCCTTTACCCAAATAAATCTCATTACTATTAATTGTAGCGCCTGTTAGCGACACTTCTGGTAATGTTTGAACCTGAACAGGACCCACACTTTTCATTGATAATGTATTTGGCTCGTATTTAAAAGGTTCAGCAATTGGATCAACTACTTTTCCGTTTACAACCGTTCCTGAAATCTGAACGGCTTTTTTCGCTAAATAATCAGAAATGTCTGGTGCATAATCCGCGGATTCATAATAAAGGTCTCCATTTTCATCGGCTGACACCATCTCACGCATTTTATCTTCAACTTGTTGTTTAGATAAATTAGCTCGTGGATCGCTTTGCAATTGAATGCCCAATCCATGTATTTCAATCCCACGTTGTTTTAAGGCCATTGCCTCACCTATCGTGGCGATAAACGTACTGTTAATCCGTTTATTGATATTGTTTTGATCTGGCGCATTATAGCTACCAGAGATATAAGAAGTGCTACCTGGTTGATCTTGTCGATTCGTAAATTGTGTCCCGTAAAAGCGACCATCCGCCTCTGTTTGAACTCGACTCACTTTATAAGAGAAGGTTGGGACGCCATCCGTTAAAAGTACAATGACTTTCTTATGTCCATTTGGCGTTGCTAACATATCACCAGCATCTCTTAATGCTTTTTGAGTGAAAGTTCCTCCTCTAGTGCTACTTGGCGTAATATTTTTAATTGGATTTTTGACTGTATCAAACGGTCCCATTTGAATGGCGTTGTTATTATAACCGTCACTTGAGTAGCCAACATAGCCCATGTTGATGTTATTGGTAATACCGCTATCTGCCAATGTATCAACAAAACGGTTCACTCCTTTTTGAACTTCACCAATCCGATTGTTTTCATTCATACTTCCGGACCAGTCAACGACTAAGACCAAATCCAATGGCGTGATTTCTTTCTGAACATTCCCACGCACATTAAGATATACATCAAAAAGCCCTGGTGTTGTTGTTTCTCTAGCATATTTTCGGATGGCATAATCGGCTTGGTCTCCTGTACCGCCATACTCAATATAAGAATTTGTGCGATTAGTAGGGTCCCCATTCCAACTCGTTTGGCCGTCCCATTGTGCACTACCGTCTTTATTCCCTTGATGGTTTAACACATTTTGATTGCCTGTGGGCTGCCAATTAGCTGTCGGATAAGTCCCAGAATTATCCGTCGTGTATTGTGGTGCAATTAAAGGCAGTGCCAGATTCGCTCTCAAATTAGCTGGCGCCATTCTTGCTTCTGCAAATGGATTGGTTACCTCTTCTGTTGCGGTCGGCTGTTCTGTTTTTTCTGGAGCCGAATCATTTTTGTTAGTTTCTTTCGTATTTTCTGGTACAGTTATTTTTTCTGGTTCAGTTGATTCTTTAGCAGAATCCTCTACTGTTATTTTTTCAGAAGTAACTGAAACATCATATTCGTTGTTTTCATACAATAACTTAGGTGGCTGAGCTGTTTGAAGCGAACTTTGCTCAACAGCTAACGAAAGCTGTACCGGCTTTTTTACTTGTGCGTCCAAAGTCAGATAAAGCGTACCATTAGTCACTTGGTAAGAATATCCGTCTTTTTCAATTACAGCAGTATCCATGAACTGTGCATTTTTCAATTGAATTTCTCGTTGTAATGGCTGCTCTGTTTGGTTGAGAAGATTTAACTCGATATTAATATTCGTTTTATCATTCTCATCTGTTATCATTTGAGCGGATGTAATTTCAACTTCTTTGGCTGTTTCTGCATAGCCAATGAGCGGTATGAAATAGGATGAGACAAGTAAAAAGACTACGCCGAAAACCCCAAATTTCTTTAGTAATTTAATGTCTGTTCTCTCCTTTCTTTTATGAATTAACAGTTAAATTAGAATTGCCTAGCACGTAAAATTTCATTATTCTAATCTGATAATTATTATACAGAGAAGGAGCTCATTAAATCACACCAGCTTTCATACCAAGCGGTTTCATTTCTGAAATTGCGTTATTGTTTCGATGATTGTTTCATTAAAGTAAAGGACTTGGGAGGAAACAATATGATTAGGTTTTTAGAAAAAAATTATCGGAAAATGGAAGAAATCATTCGTGTCTTATCCATTTCTGATAAATGGATGACTAAAAAAGAACTTGCAAAATATATTGGTAGTTCTGAGTCTACTTTTATTCGTTATATTGAGGAGATTAAACAGCGTTGGGGCGAAAGTTTAACCATTAAAACATCGCATAAATTAGGCTATCGTTTAGAAAACTTTAATGTGTCCTTATATTTAAACGTGCTGACGGATATGGCAAAAACGTCAACGACCACCCAATTGCTCCATGAGTTTATCCAAAATCCTGGCAAAACCATCGAATATTATTGCGATACCATTAATATTAGTCGCTCTTCTTTTGCTCGAAAATTGAAGCAGTGTAATCAGGTCTTGGAAACTTACTCTCTTCGCGTTATCGTTGATCAAGGCTATCAATTAACTAGCCAAACAGAAGAATTGCCTTTACGTATTTTTACAACCTTTTTCTTTTTAATGTATTATGGTCATTATGAATTGCCTTATCAATTAGATAAGCAGGAAATCAAACAATTAATGCGTCGTAATCAATGCCAATTAAATATTATTAGTATGGATAACAGTTATGAACACGATTTCTTTATTATGTATTTTATTGTTGATTTATTAAGAGAGCATCAAGGATTTCAACAACGTTTCCAGAAAAAAACAGATAAAAAGAGTCCAATCAAAATGGAAGATTATCTTTTACTCAGTCGTCATTTCACTGGACTCAGCCGTGAAACCTATCGGGAAGTTCTCCGATATTTTCAAAGAGGCGCTTTTCAGCAATACTACTCCGAAGACCAAGAAGTCATCAGTCAAAGAATACGTGAAAATTTAAAATTTAATGCTTTTTCACAGATTGAACAATTAACAGAAGAAGTCGTCGACTTCGCTGTTCACTTGTTAACCTGTCTTTATTTGTTTTCTCAATTAGTGCCTTTTGACACCTCCGAATTGACACAAAGGGCCACCTTTTTCACTCGACAAATTCATTTTACTCAGCTTCACTTATATGCACGATTAAAAGCAGAATTGCATTTCTTTTCCGCTCTTTTAGAAACAAATCTATTAAACTATTCATCTTCTTATATTTTTTGGTTGCTTAATACTTTTCCAGAAATTAACCAGAGTTTCGACTCAAAAAAGATTTTGATTATTAGCGACATGGGCCTGAATCATAGTCAATATATTGGAAACTATGTCCACGATATTTTAGCTTTGCATCGGATTCGTTCAAATACGTTAGCAATTACGGAAGAACAATTAGGTGACCATCGACTCGAAGAATTTGACTTGATTATTACCAATCAACCAATTATTGAAACCAGTGTTCCAAGTATTTTAATTAATGATGCTATCTTATTTTCTAACAAAAGAGAATTGCTCGATTTATTAAACTTTTAACGTCTTAATGGTTTTCCCTATCTACCAAAAAGATAGCCCCTTTATCAAGAACCGCGTAATGTGAGGTGCCATCATACAGAAGATATTTTTATTTTTCTGAAATAAAAAAGAAAATAGGACATAAGTCGAAATGACTTATGTCCTATTTTCACTCTTAAGATAATCAGCTAAACGAAACCAGCAAATTAAATTTCTGATTGATTCACTGGCCATCTTGTGTGACTTTTACTTGGCAAAATTAATGTAATGAAGATCACTAAAGTACCGATAAAAGGAAGTAAATAGAATAAAATCCACCAGTTACTGTGGTCGCGATCATGCAATCTTCTTGCTCGAACAGTAAAGTTTGCCAACCAAATTAAAGCAGTCAGCAAGAAAAAGATAATGGTCACAGTATTCCATTCTTTAATGATTGTTCCATCATTGGGTGTTACTTCAATATATCTGTAAACGCCCGTAATTGCTGAATAAATCCCTAACACCAAATAATTAATTAATTGTGGCCACCAATATTGTGCTCGTGTTGCTGACGCATTCATTGTTGTAATATTATTCCAGTATTCTCTATACGCGTTAAACATATTATCACCCCCGCATTAACTATTACAGAAGTCTTTCGTTTTGTCAAAGAATAACGTTATTTTATGCTGTTTAATGACACGTCCATGTGCCTTCCTTAAACTCACACGAAGCTGACTCTTCAGAAGAAGGAGTCAATGAAACTAACGGTTGCTGTTGTTTTTCTTCTGCGAGAATTTTTTGAATAGTTTGGCTGATTTGCTGTTTCGGTACTGCACCATTAATTAAATATTTTTGATTAATGATTAGTGCGGGAACTCCTTGTAAACCATAAGCAGAAGCTAGCGCAAAATCTTCTTGAACCGCCGTCCAAACAGCCTCGGAAGCAACAGCTTCTTTCCATAAAGCAAAATCAATCGTTGTCTCTTTTACTAGCTCCTCAATTACTTCTGGCTCTTCAATATTTAAACTTCTCATAAATAAACCTTCTTGTAACTTATCAAACAGTAACCAATAAGTGTCTTGGTTGCCAATGTATCCAGCTGCTTTTGCTGCTAATAATGCATTCTTTGATGTTGGAAAATCAAATCGTTGCTTCCTCATCCCTTCAATATTAAAACGATGCTTTGAATCGTTTTGATTGGCATGCACCCAATGCGTCAAAACTTCTTCTTTTACTGCTGATCGTGAGCCAAACATTGTTTCAAAATCGTTTGCTGACCATCCCAACGCAAACGACCGATGAATCAATTCAATTTCAGGAAATTCTTGTTGAATCTCATGCATGCGGTCAGACATTGGAAAACAAAAACTACAAATAACATCATGGAAAAATTCTATTTTCATCCTTACCCTCCAGTAACTCTTTTTTCAAAACAGATTGAACTAAATTTACCATTTTACTTACTAAAAGTAAACAAATGAAGCCAATTAAAAGAAAAAGGTGAAACAAAATGCGCTGTGGCTTTTGTCTCACCTGTTCTATCTACTTATTCTGATATGTCCATTCCATTACCCGCTCACCATTCGTATCTAATTCACCATTAAATACAAAACCAAGTTGTTGATACAACCGAATTGCTGAGCTGTTCGTATCATAAACACTCAAGTATAGCTTGTTTGTTTGGTATTTTTCTATTAGCATTAACATTAAAAGTCGACAGGCTGCTTTCCCATAACCTTGTCCTTGGAACCGTTGATCAATTAAAAAGCGGTCTAGCCAAACGCGCCCATCTTGCCAACGTCCATACATGGCATAGCCGATTAATTGATTGCCGTCATAAATACCTGCCGATTCCCATTCTGGAAATTGGTCCGATTCTTTTAGATTTTCTGCCATTGATTCAATGAAGGTTTGTTGTTCAGCGAAAACTTGTAGGTTTTCCACTGCTTTACGATTATCGCTTGTTACTTTTTCAAAATGTATTTCCATTATTTTCACCTAATTAGTTGTTATTTTCTGCATACTTGTATTCTTTCTTGCTTCTTATTTTAACATACTTATTTCCCTTTGCTTTCTCTAACTCTCTGTGATTATACGTTTCTCTTTTTTATGGGAAATCTTCCCTATAAATGGAGACTCTTTTCAAGAGATTTCTTTTTACACTACCCGTTTCAAATGATATAAATGATATATAGAGTGTTTTAACTATGTGCAACATGATTAAAAGTTAACTGTTGGGGAGCAGTTAACTTTTTCTTTTTAACCACAAAAGAGAGGATCCGCTGTGAGAAATAACTGCAGTGGATGCTCCCTTTTGTATATTATTTATTTACTAGCCGATAGTTGAAAACTTTCCCGTTACTCAGTAGTATCGATTTTGTCTTCTTGACTATCTAAAGAACGGTCAACTTTTTCGTCATAACTTTCCATGGAATTTTCATTTTTATGTTTCTGCTTATCGACCGTTTTATCGACTTTTTCTTTCTGTCGATCAATTGTTTTTTCCATCTCTTCGCCAGCCGAGGTACAACCACTCAGTAAAAGGAAACTTGTGAATAAAAACGCTGACAAGATAACTGTTTTTCCGATTTTTGTTTTCATAAACTCACCTCTCGTTTAATTTAAAAAAACGTCCCGATAAAACATTGTTCCCTTGATTATTTACTCACAATTAGCGAACGACTAAGACATTGCACAAAGCATGGTTAACCACATAATCTGTAGTAGAACCAATCAAGGTTCGTTGAATAGCACCTCTTCCCGTGGCACCTAGCACAATTAAATCTATGGCATAATTTTCAGAAATCGTGTTGGCAAGATAACGTTTTGGGCTCCCAAGCTCAACAATTTTTTTGACTGTTTTTACACCAATTTCACTCGCTTGTTTTGCCTTTTCAGTGAGCATCTCTTCTGACTTGTGTTTTTCTAAATCATACAATTCTTCAAAAGAAAATGGACTCGTCGTAAATTCAGCATCATTAATAATTGTAGCTAAATAAAGAGTGGCTTGTTCCTCTTTGGCAATCCTGACAGCTTCATGAAAAGCTTTTTCAGATTGATCTGAGCCATCAAGAGCAACCAAAATATGTTGATATACTGACATTTTATCCGCCTCCTTAACCAAATTAAGAATCAAAACTAACACAACAGCTGTGTTACATTTTAGTGGCTATCTGTTGTAATTTTTCCACGGTTAATGCTTGATAATTTGTTTCTTCAAGTAGTCCCGTTTGAATTTCAACAGAAACATCTTCCGTACATGTTTCTAAAAACATTGTGGCATAATCAAACTGTTGCTCTAAGAATGTTTCATACTCCAGTCGACAACGTAAAAATTCTTTCGCGGTATCCGAAACATGTAAACACATGCGGCGCTTATTCGCTTTCTTGGTTATCACAAAATAGGTTCCCTCTAAAATCGTGGTAATCTCTTCAATAATATACGCTGCATCTTTTACCATTCCGTCAATCCAGTCCTTTATTTGTTTTCAGTGTCGTTGCTTTTTTCTTTGTCGTCACTTAACAGCTCTTTAATTTTTTCACGATTGTCGTATAACTTTTTTCCTACGCCCACTAAGGCACCACCAGCCAATAACTTTGTTAAAAAGCCGCCATTTGCATTTGTTTTTTTGCCATGGTGTCCTTTTAAATGATGTCCCATCCTAGCCACCTCCATAATTTTTATTTCTATTACCTATGAACATTATCTCATATGTTTTCACAAAACGCACGTATAACAATAGTTTTTTAATCAAGGCTCGACCACTTTGTAAACTCATGACTTTTAATATGCCGAATCTCTTCAAATAAAATATGTGTATGTCCAACTTTTGCATACTCCATTGAACTCATCCCTTCAAAAACACCAACAATTGGCGGTTGAACACGGCCAAAATCATCCAATGTATTCAATTGGATTTCTAAAACCTGGTTATTTTTTAAAGACTGCTCTAAGTATTCTTCAATTTCTTCTGTTGTCTGTTGCGGTAAGCGTTCAAACGCTCTCTTAGAATATTCGTCAGAAGCTTCGATTCCTTCTTGTAACTCCCCCAATGCAAAAGCGGTCGCCCATTTCAGTTCAAAGGGCCGATCATGGTACTCATTATAAGGTGTAAATTCTTTTTTTGTTCGTTTCATGATGTTATCCTCCTAAACCGACATTTCCTCCAGCATGTCCACCGACTAATCCTGAACGATGAATTGCCGTCGCGCCTTCCAACAAAGAAGAGGCGTGAATTAAAGCTTGAAAGCCAAATTTTTGTCGGATTTTATCAATCAGATAGTTTAACTCCATTTCACTAATTTGCTCTTCTGGTTCCGAAAATAAATCTAATTGTAAAGATTCATTCCAAACTAATTTCCCATAAGAAAGCCCTAATTGCCGGACATCGGTTCCCGCTAGATAATGTTCTCTAAAAAGGGCTAATACATAGGTAATCAAAACTTTTGTATTGTTTGTTGCAGGAATCGTTTGTTGTTTTCGCCAACCAGTTCGTCCTTCGCAGTCAATTTGACCTTTGGAATAACCAACGTAGACTGTGATACATTCCGTTTGACAATGCGCTTTTCTTAAACGAGCAGCCACTTGTTCTGTCAGTTCCTTTAAGACTAGTTCAATCTGATCTCTTCGCGCATAATCTCTCGGTAAAATCTGACTATTCCCAAATGATTTTTCAGCTTTATGTTGCGCTTTTTTCCCTAAAAAGGTACGATCAATCCCCCATGAATGAGCATATAATTGAAGCCCCATCACGCCAAATGTTTCTTGTAAAAGATGCGGATTCGCTTGCGCTAACTCATATACAGAATCAATTCCTATGCGATTCAGTCGTTTAGCCATTCTGCGACCAATCCCACAAAAATCTGTCAAAGAAGGCAACTGCCAGACAGTATCTGGTACACGATCATACCGCCATTCTGCAATAAAATCTGGCGAATGTTTGGCGCCATTGTCCAACGCCAATTTAGCCAGTAACGGATTGTCCCCTATCCCAACGGTCACATAAATACCCACATGATTATAAACGACTCTTTGGATAATCCGAGCCATCTTATAGGCGGTTTCACAATGAAAATAACTTAAAGAAGCCGTTACATCAAGAAATGATTCATCTACACTAAACACAGAATGATCTTCATCTGCGACGAACTTTTTATATAAATTATTGATTTCTTGATTTTTTTTCATGTACAAATTCATTCGTGGCGGAACCACATATAAATCAGGATGAGCGGGCACTTGATTTTTACGCGTAACATTTGAAACACCTAAAACTTTTTTTGCCATTGGCGATGCTGATAAAACTAATCCCCCCGCATTTTCGGCATTACTCATCACTACTAACATCGTTTTCAACGGATCTAACCCACGTTCTGCGCATTCTACACTAGCGTAAAAACTTTTGCAATCAATACAAAGAATATCGCGACTAGGTTCTTTTTCATAATCAAATTTCATAAACATCACCTCACTTGCAAAATCATTATACGAACAAATGTTCGATTAATCAAGCGAACACTGTTTATTTTTTTGTTTTTTTCAAGAACGGTCGGTGATCAAAAAAATAGTCCAACAACAAACAGAACCCTGTTGTTAGACTATTTACATATATTTGAAAAAGAACTCTCCAATAAAATAACAGTGTATTCAGATTAATACATAGAGGATAAACTTGAATAAATACTATATAAAACATGATTATTTTAATAGATTGGTGTAGTTTAATATCCAAATCAATATTATAGGTGATAATACACATAGAGAAATAAAAATAATCAAAAAATAGAACCATTTTTTAGAAACTAGCATACCTAATCCTATCGTTCCTAGTGTGTACAGTACTATCAAAATAAGATAGATTTTTGTTCCATTTCCTGAAAAATCCGTCTTGCTCACACTAGTTATCATTCGAAGAATAGCATATATAATCCCCAAAGAGCACAACATCCAAATAAAGCTACTAATATATTTAAGGAGATTCATAACCAGACCTACTTTCTATTAAATTACTAAGATTAGCCTTTCCAAGTTTGTGTGTGCGCCGCTCTAACATCAAAGTAATCAGGAAAAACATAACACACAATTCCAGAAACCGCTATCACAACTACTAACAACATATCTATATCATACTTTTTTATAGCATATTCTGCCTATAAAAATAAATAACGGCATCAAAAGTTAGAATATTCATCTAACTTTTTGACGCCGTAACACCCTATTATCACTTTTTACATCTTATTTCGATTTAAAAATAACGATAAAAAGCCCGTTCCTAACAGAATTACTGCTGAAACATAATAAGGGAAAAAGTGATTGATATCAAATAAAGCTCCTGCTGCCATTGGTCCTAAAATATTACCAAAACTTGTAAATGTCGAATTTAGTCCGTTGATGGTTCCTTGTTGATCTCCAGCATGTTTGGATAAATAAGTAGTTACTGCTGGTCTAAACAAGTCAAACGCTAAAAAGACAATAAACGTTGAAAATACAACAACTAAATTATTTTTTGTAAAGGCAATCACGGCAATAAAAATGGCACTTGCAAAAAAGGTTAATTGGATTAAACCCATTTCACCTATTTTTTGGACGATTGCATCAAAGAAAAACAACTGACAAATCAACGCTAAAATACCACTAACCGTAATCACGATTGCTATTTCACTTGTGGTAAAGCCAAAATTAATAGTCGCCATAATACTATAAATAGATTCGAACGCTTGCAGGCCAAAAGAGGAAATTAAGATAATCACAAATAATGAGGTAAACATTGGATTTCTTAAAATATCCATAAATGAACCTTTTTTCGCTTCAACAGCGGCTAAAATTCGTTTCTCTGGCTCCTTCAAAACAGTTAATGTCAAAATAAAACCAATAAACGCTAAAAATGCGGCCGCAAAAAATGGAGCGCGAATACCTAAATAAGCAATAAAACCACCAACTCCTGGTCCGATAATAAAACCACCACTAATTGCAGCTGACACAAGTCCCATCGCTTTCGGACGTTCAGAAATCGTGGTCATATCTGCCACAAAAGCTGTCACTGACGGCATTAATAAAGCGGCGGCAATCCCACCTAAACCACGAGAAATATAAAAACCGCTTTTCGCTTGGGCTAAACCAAATAATAACTCAGAAATTGAAAAAACCAACATACCCGTCGCAATCATTTTTTTCCGACCAATTTTATCCGAAAGGACACCTGCGATTGGCGACGTGATTAATTGGGCAATCGCAAAAATAGAAATCATCATTCCCATTGTGGTACCAGAAAAATGCATTTCTTCTTTTAATTGGGGAATTACGGGAATGACTAGGCCTACGCCTAGAAAAACAAGAAATAAGTTAGAAATTGCTAAGTACATCATACTATTTTTTTTCGTCATAATTTGCCTCCTCCATAAAAAAACAGCCATCAAAAATGGCTATTTCTGTTTCTTTGTATGTACTTTCTTTGACAGTGTTTCGGCTGAAACACTCGTTGAGTCATTGAGATACATTTTACACTAATTCACTGAAAATTTCACTAGTTTTTACTTATTTTTTTAAAGGAAATTGTTATTTTTTAAAGACATAACTTAAGTATCCAAGTATTTAATGAATCGCTTTTGTTTTTTATCAGAAACATAGCCAATGTGTTCATAAAATTGATGTGCTGCTGTACGCTGTTCCCCTGAATTTAAGCGAATCGCAGACAAGTTACACTTTTTAGCTTCCGTTTCTAGTTTCGTCATTAATTGTTTGCCAATTCCACGGCCTTCTGATTCTTTTGCCACTGCTAACCCCAGAACGTTCAATAACGTTTGGGAATAAATTGTTTCATACAGTTGCGCATGCACATAGCCTAAAATCTTCCCTGTCTTCGTTTCTTCATAAACATATAAAAACTCTCTGTCACTGGCTAGTAGTAATTTCTCAATCTGTTTACAGGTCACGTCAACGGGAACTTCATAGCCCAATTGTTCTTTATTAATGATAGTTAACGCCGCTGCATCTGTTGGCTTCATTTTTCTAATCAAGGGTAACAACCTCCTAAATGATATTTATAGAGTATTACTTTGGCTACTCTATAGTTTTTTCGATAAATAAAGAACTAACTCATCATCATTAACACACCGTTCGTTTGGTTTCAGCTGCTTATTTTGAAACCAGACTCCTGAACCATCTGGCACATATCCTTGTTTGATATATAATCTTTGCGCTGCACCATAACCAGGATGCAGGCCTACTCCCAAAGAAACAGTATCTGCATAACTTTTGGCAACATTTTCTGCACGATTTAATAATAACCGCCCCACTCCTTGTTTTTGAAATGGCAAGAATACATTGAAATCAGCTATTTCAGGATATAAATTTTTAAAAGGTCCTTCCTTAGCTAATGGCAGTAACGTCACATAACCTAACAGCGTTGCCTTTTTCTCCGCTACAAAAACCGTTCGTTGCTTGACTAATTGTTCTTCTAAATAGTTCATTAAAATCTCTTGGCGACTTGGCCAACCTTGTTGGACAAATTGAGTATCCAGCGCTAAGATATCTTTCTCTTGCATTTCTCTAATAACCACTAGCTCAGACATTAGCATTTCCTCCCGAAAAGCGTTTTCATTTTATAAAACGAAGCGAATACTTCTTCGCTCCCTTATTCATTTTCAAAAACCATCGAGTTGATGATATTTGGGCAAAACAGCAACACATGTTTTTTCTGAATTAACAGCAATAACGAACCCTTGCCATAAGGACCACGTCACCGCTTCACCTAATTTCTCTTTCACTCGTTGAATCATTTCAGCTTGCGTTAAGTCTCGTGCAGGAAAATGTTGAACTTTATCGTTACTGATTAAAAAAATAAATGATTCTGAAAAAGCTGTCATGACTTCAGGTGGTAAATTTTTTAATCGTTCTTGGTAATCCATTGAAACCACTCCTTCTTTTTTATCATACCACAACATCCATTTCTCTAAAAAGCGCAGCACTTACTACTGAATATCTGCTAAAATTTGCCTGATAATCTGCTTTTCAGACAGTTGTTCAGATAACCGCTGTTCTCCCGCAAGCCCTAAATAATCTTCTGGTAGCCACCAACGTTTCATTTCCACGACACCAAATTCTTGATTCTTGTTTCTCTGGCTATGTCTTTTCAACGTTTCTTCAAAAGAAATATCAAAATAATAAACCTGAACGTTTCCTTCAAAGAGATGGATTATTTCCTGAAAAAAGGAATGATAAATGGCTTTTTGAAAAATCCCTTCAACAATCACATACTGGCATTCTTGATACCCAAAAGCTACCAACTGTTTTAACAAAGCAATACTTAGATTACCTGTTTCATCTTTAACACGAAGCATTTCTCTGCGCACCACATCTTGAGAAATCAATAACGATTGTTCTTTAAGACACTGATGAAGCGCGTTAGCTATCGTTGTTTTACCACTACCAGAATTACCACGTAAAATAATTAATTTCGGTTGCATCTGTTTCCCTCCATTTTCTTGATTGTTGAAAACCAGCACAAAAGAGCAAAAAACTTGGAAAAAACTCTCCAAGTTTTGCTGTTATTTTGATGAATGTTTCGTTGAATCTCGCTGAATGAATTCCGTTCCGACAATAATTTTTCTAGGAACTGGGGGGGTATTCAAGCATAACTCTTTCATTGTCTCAACGGCTAGCTCACCCATCCATTCAGTATGAACTTTAACTGTTGTTAATGTTGGTGAAACATATTTTGCGACACTAATATCATTAAAACCAATGATAGAAATATCTTCTGGCACACGAATGGCTGCTTCTTGTAACGCCCGCATTGCACCAATCGCCAATGTATCACTTGCAGCGAAAAAAGCGGTTGGACGAGTGTCCGCTTCTTCAATAAAGTCTTTCATCGCTTGATAGCCTTCTTCAACAGAAAAAGCTGCTTCGACAACCCATTCTTGATGATAAAGGTCCAGATCTTTTAAGGTTTCTTTAAAAGCGACAAAACGTGGATCAACCAATGCCACGTGGGACTCTTTCGTATATTCTTGCCCAGAAAGCATACCAATTTTCTGATGCCCTTGCGCCAAAAATTCTTGCACAATTGTTTTAACACTTCCAGCAAAATCAACAACAATGGAGTTTTGGCCAAAAGCCATTGCATCAAAGTCTACAAATAGAAGAGGTGCGCCTAAGGCGGCTAAGGCCGCCACTTGCTTTTCATCAAATTTTCCTAGGGCAATTGTCCCGTCAAATCTTTTTTGAGACAGGTTTGTCAGAGATTCTTTGACTAAAAGAAAACCCAATTCCTCTGCCCGCTTTTCAACACCTAAACGAATCGATAAATAGTAAATATCATCCAGTTCTTCTGGATCGCTGAACCATTGGACAAACCGAATTTTCTTTTTGCCTGCTTGTTTTTTTCTGGCTCGCTTTTTATAATTTAACGTTTCTGCTGTTTCAAATATTTTCTTCTTCGTTTCATCACTAACTGATAATGTTTCATCATAGTTCAAAACTCTCGAAACTGTCGCTGAAGAAACACCGACTTGCTCTGCTATATCTTTAATGGTTACGATGTTCCTCACCTCAAATTAATCATTTTCAATACATTGAATAAATCGTTCAAAAGCACGACGGCCTTCTTCATCACGTTTAAAGACGCCGGCATCTGTTAAAATTTGAACAAAAATTGTCCCAATTCCTTGTTGGATCACTTCTTTGACATTGGCTTCAGTGATGGTTTGCTGACTGAGTTCATCCGCCCAAGCTCGATGACTTTCAGCAATTTGATTGGGTTGCTTTAATAAATACTTTTCGACTTCTCTTAATTCTTGTGCCAGCCTTGGTGGCAAAATAGCTAGTCCCATTACTTCAATTAAGCCAATATTTTCTTGCTTAATATGTTGTACTTCTGGATGTGGATGAAAAATGCCATCTGGAAATTCCTCCGAAACATTATTATCTCGTAAAACTAAATCCAATTCAAATAATGACCCTTTGCGTCGAGCAATTGGCGTAATCGTATGATGCGGTGTGCCATCTTCTGAATAGGCCCGAACTGAGACTCGTTCATCAGAATAATTGCGCCATTTGGTCAAAATTAATTCGGCCGCCTCAACTAGTTCCTCTTGACGATCACTTTGAAGACGAATCACAGACATCGGCCATTTTAAAATACCCGCAGTTATCTCAGGATATTTTTTCAAAGAAAATCTTTTTTCCATTGGCGCTAAATCCATTGGAAATGTATGACGTCCTGCTTGGTAATGATCATGAGATAAAATAGAACCACCAACAATTGGCAAATCTGCATTAGAGCCCACAAAATATTCAGGGAATAACTCCGTAATTTTAAGGAGCCGCTGGAACGTTTTTTTCTCGATTTTCATTTCTCGATGTTGTTGGTCCAAGAAAATCGCATGCTCATTATAGTAAGCATATGGCGAATATTGAAAGCCCCAAGCTTCGTCCTCTAAATTTAGTCGGATAATCCGATGGTTTGTCCGTGCTGGATAATTTACACGGCCATAATAGCCTTCATTCTCCATACATAACATACACGCTGGATATTTTTTTTGACTCATTTTCTTTTCAGCCAAAATTTTTCGAGCATCCTTTTCTGGCTTCGATAAGTTAATGGTAATTTCTAGTTTACCATAGGGTGAGTCCATTGGGAAAATAATATTTTTGGCGATTGCTTTCGTTTTAATGTAGTTATTCGTTTTACATAACTGATAAAAATAATCCGTTGCTTTTCGTGGAGACTCTTGATAATAATCCATAAACTTCCGATTAATGATGGTTGGGGTCGGCGTAATAAAATCCATTAACTCCGCTTCTAGTTGTTCTGCTTCCGTAATTGAGTCATCGATTTGGTGATTGGCTTGTGCAATGTTTAAAAGATGTTCCACCACACGCAACGGTTCTTGCTCACAAGCAACCGCTTCTGGTTGTTCAAAAAAATCACAGCCAACTAGTTTGGCAATCCGATTCGTCAAATAATAGCGGTCTGTTTCCGTCCAATCACCATTTTCTATGATTATCTCTACAAATGCAGCAATCCATTTACTACTTTCTTTCATCATCTGATGTTCTCCTATTCATTATAGCCTTGAGGATGTTTCACATGCCATTGCCAAGCGGTGGCGATAATATCCTTGACCTCAGTTACTTCTGGTTGC